>JABAOE010001217.1_pt5 | contig 10494 bp, 9 predicted proteins | sample 7062141 | NCBI WGS metagenome assembly JABAOE01 (sample SAMN14538627, study PRJNA623070) | marine sediment metagenome | biome: marine biome [ENVO:00000428]; feature: marine pelagic biome [ENVO:01000023]; material: deep marine sediment [ENVO:00002113] | place: India: Gulf of Khambhat ...
GCAAACAGACGAGGTACCTGCGCGCCAGAGACGAAATCCCAGAGCTGATCTTTCACCGCCATCGCATCTCGGTAGCCCAATTCGATGAGGTCGCGCGTATAAGCCCTTTCGAACATGAGGAAACTCAGCAGGCGGTTCTCATCGGGACGGGTGCCGCCGATACCGCGTAACAGGGCGCGGATCGCGAACGGCAATTCCTCTCGATAACGAGCCGCGATAACGCGCAAGTCCTGACTCGGCACGATGAGCATCGTATCGATCGGGCGCATATCGGCAAGTGCGCCGGCGCGGTTCTCAGGAGCGACGCCATCGAACAGTTGATTAATGCGCGTCATGCGTTCGACATCCGAATACAGACCATCCATAAAAAGCGTGTCGAGCATATAGCCAGCAATCTGCGTCAGGCTCGGCGAATTCGGCGGCGGCCAGTGCTCGGACGCCTTGTCAGCGGTCTCATCCCGTACGCCGACAACGAGAATACGATCAGCCCCGAGATGGATAGCCGGACTCAAGGGCGTGGCCTGGCGCATAGCACCATCGCCGAAGTATTCGTTATCCAGAAGAACGGGCGGAAATATCATCGGCACGGCAATGCTCGCCATCAAGTGGTCGAGGTGAAGCTCGCTGCGAGTGCCTAAGCGGCGGGTTCGCGACCACTCCGGCATGTCGTTGCGGGCCTGGAAAAAAGTGGTTGAGCGCGCCGATCCATAGCTCGCCGCAGTAACGGCGATGGCATCGAGCCAGCCCCTCTCGATAGCCGTATCGATTCGCGGAAAGCGAAGATTTCGGCGCAGGAGTTCGCGTAGCGGCGCGTTGTCCAACAGCGAACGGGGCGGGCCGGTGAGCAAGCCACCCGATACGATTGCTGCGAGCCAGTGAAGACTGCTCTTCAGCATAGCCCGATTGTCGGTGCGATAAACCTGGTGGCAATGGAAATGGCCCCAAACCCGCTCGAGCTCGGCGACCGCCACTCGGAAGCGTCGCGCTTTCGTCGCGAGAACAACAGAATTGATCGCGCCCGCGGACGTGCCGCTGATTACCGGAAAAGGATTCGTCGAGCCTCTGGGCAGCAGTTTTGCGAGCGCCTTTAGAACGCCCACCTGGAATGCGCCACGCGCACCACCGCCTGGCAGCACCAGCCCTGCTTTGGGCCTGCCTGTGGTTCCATCGCTCATCTTATCGCCATGCAGCTAAACTATGCCCGCCCGAAAACAAGTCGTATTATAGGACGGTCTTTGATGTGCGTGCCTGTCACGATTTCACATTCCTGATGCAGAGCAAAAACCGATTCGGTATGAAACACTTCCAGGTCATTTTGTCGCTCTGGTGCGGGATTTTTGCCATCACGTGTTCCGCACCGGCGTCGGAGCAACCTCTAGTCGGCAACTCGGCACCCGACTTCGAACTCCCTGACCAGATCGGGCAGCTCCAATCGCTGGAAGATTACCGCGGTCAGTGGGTCGTGCTGTACTTTTACCCGAAAGACCAGACTCCCGGGTGTACGCTTGAGGCCTGCCAATTTCGTGACAACATCTTCGCTTTCCGCAAGGCGAACGCGCAGATACTCGGGATCAGCTTTGATGATGTCGAGTCGCACAGCGAATTCGCTGCAGAATACGACTTGCCCTTTCCTTTACTCGCAGACGTGGACGGCAAAGCGGCGGACGCCTACGGCGTAACGATGCGAAAACTCGGCCTCAAACTTGCCAGACGCGAAACTTTTCTCATCGATCCAGAGGGAGTTATCGTCAAGCATTACACAGACGTAAACCCCGAGACTCACTCCGCAGCGGTCTTGGCTGACCTCGCCTCGCTCGAATCCTCTCGCGAGGTTAGTGCAGCGCTTTGATGCCTGCGTCGAGACCGGCGATCGTCAGCGGAAACATCCGCTCATTCATGAGCTCACGGGTGATCTTGACCGACGGCGTATAGTCCCATCGCTCGCGCGGCTCCGGATTCAGCCAGATCGCTTTCGTATAGGTATCGAGGAGANNGCCGGGTTCATCGTTCCAGTGCTCCACGCTGCCTCCCGCATAGACGATCTCGTATGGGCTCATCGTCGCATCCCCGACAAATATCAACTTGTAATCAGCGCCGTATTTATGCGTGATATCCAATGTAGGCACGCGCTCGCTATGTCGGCGTCGATTATCTTTCCACAGGCTTTCGTAAATGAAATTGTGAAAGTAGAAATACTCGAGATGCTTGAATTCGCTGCGCGCGGCCGAGAATAGTTCCTCGCAGGCACGAACGTGATCGTCCATCGAACCACCGATATCGAGGCAAAGCAAAACCTTCACCGCATTGTGACGCTCCGGAACCATGCGGATATCGAGCAATCCGGCGTTTCTCGCCGTTTTGTCGATCGTCGAATCGAGATCCAGTTGATCTGCCGCGCCCTCACGGGCAAACTTTCGCAACCGGCGTAACGCCACTTTGACGTTTCGTGTCCCCAGTTCAACCGAGTAATCCAGATTTCGGTACTCTCGTCGGTCCCAGACCTTTACTGCGCTTCGCTGCCGGGAGCTGTCCTGGCCCATGCGAATGCCTTCCGGGTTGTAGCCGTAAGCACCGAAAGGCGACGTGCCGGCCGCCCCTATCCACTTGTTGCCACCCTGGTGACGTTCGTTTTGCTCCTCTAGTCGCTGCTTCAGAGTCTCGAGCAGTTGCTCGAAGCCGCCGAGAGATTCGATCCTCTTTCGCTCTTCCTCACTCAGCAAAAGCTCCGCCTGCCGCTCGAGCCAACTTTCCGGTATGTCCTTGAGGAGATCAAGCAAGGCATCGTCCACACCGCGGAAATACGCACCGAAGATCCGATCGAAGCGATCGAGCTCCGATTCGTCTTTGACGAAACAGGCTCGCGACAGGTAATAAAATTCATCAACACTGTAATCGGCGATGCCTTTCTTGAGCCCTTCGAGCAGAGCCAAGATTTCGGTCATGGAGACCTTGATCCCACCGTCGCGCAGCGCGTAAAAATACGAAACCAGCATCGCCTTTTATTGGCTCGAGGATCGGCGATCGAGGAAAACCAGCTGCTCGAACAGGTGCACGTCCTGCTCATTTTTCAGTAGCGCACCGTATAGCGGCGGGATCTGCCGGCGGCCGTCTCGGGACGCCAGGGCCTCCGGCGGAATGTCCTCAGCGAGCAACAGGCGAATCCAGTCGAGCAACTCGGAGGTCGACGGCTTCTTTTTCAATCCCGGAATGTCGCGCAAATCGTAGAACGCATTGAGGGCTTCACGGAGCAGAGACTTCTTGAGGCCAGGGTAGTGCACATCGACGATGCTCTGCATCGTTTCCCGATCGGGGAACTTGATGTAATGGAAAAAACAGCGACGCAAGAATGCATCCGGCAGCTCTTTCTCATTATTGCTCGTAATGACGATTACGGGCCGATGCCGCGCCGTGACGAGTTGCTGGGTTTCGTATACGTAAAACTCCATGCGATCAAGTTCACGCAGCAAATCGTTCGGAAATTCGATATCGGCCTTGTCTACCTCATCAATCAGGAGCACGGGTTGCTCGGGGGACTCGAAGGCCTCCCAGATTTTCCCTCGCACAATGTAGTTTGCGATATTGTGGACGCGATCGTCGCCGAGCTGGGAATCGCGCAGGCGAGCAACCGCGTCGTATTCGTAAAGGCCTTGCTGCGCCTTCGTTGTCGACTTGATGTGCCACTCAAATAGCGGTTTATCGAGGGAGTCTGCAATCTCCTGCGCCAGTTGAGTCTTGCCCGTGCCGGGTTCGCCTTTGATCAGTATCGGGCGCTGTAGCGTGACCGCAGCGTTGACGGCCAGCGCGAGATCGTCGGTCGCCACGTAACTCGCCGTGCCTGCGAATTTGCGCTCAGTCATGACTCATATTGTCCTCGAAGCGGACCACCATCTTACCGCGCATTGGCAGCTGCTGATGAAGCATCTGCATCACCTGGCAGCAATGTAAGCGAATGCGCCGGCAGACCCGGTAGAAAAGGTGACGGCGCACCCCTGACCCAGTCGTCGTGACCTCGCCGGTAAAATGCCGACAACGGGTGTCCACTCTGGCCGGTCGGCATGTGCATCAATCCATGCCTCTCGTCGCCTGGCGCAACCGAGAAGCGCTCGGAGGCGCCGAAATTCGGTCCTTGCGCTCGCGGCAAGTCCGAGTCTCCGCTCAGCGGGTCGGGTGGCATATCAAGAAAATCTGCGAACCAGGGCAAAACTGCACTCAAGGGATGGTGGATTCGCGCCGTGTTGCGCTCACCCCATGTGCGCGCCGAGAGCGGACCTTCGAAATTGGCCGAAAAATACGCGACGTTCGTCCGCACTGCGCCGAGCAGAAGCTCGTCCCAGCTTGCGTATTCAGCGTTGAGTAGATGCTCGGGTCGCTGTGTCACGAGCGCCCAGAGTGGCGCCTCGAACTGATTGCTCAGCCGCAGCGCGACGTCGGCGCCATACGCCTCGCGAAGCGGGCCGGTCAGACCATGGAAGACGCGTGCCTGTACTTCTAGCCGAAATGCCCGGACAAGTCGATAACCTGCCGAGTCCGGTGCAGCTCTGGGCAGCCAGTCGGAAACGAGTTGCCGGTACTCCTCGAGTTGAGGATCGTTTCCGATAGCATCCTCAGACAGTGTCTCGAGCAAGAGGTCTCGCCAAGGGTACAGGAACAGTGCGCGATCATCGTTCTGGATGTCGAGCATGTCGATGGGCTCGAAGCGGTCCCTGGCGAACAGCGCATCCCGGATTTGTCTGGCCCTTGCGCCGAAGTCGTAACCGCCATGTCCGATGAGCCGTAAAGCATCCCCATCGGTCACGCGCGCATTCGCAGTCCAGATTCGATGACTGTCAGGATTCACGATGCGCGGATATGCCGCGGCAGGCAGCCAGCCTTGCCAACCCTGCGCCTGACTCCAGTCAGCCGGCAGCGTCGGGTCGTAGTGCGGCGATCTTTTGGGAATCTTGCCAGCAATGGTCCAACCGATATTTCCCTCGTCGTCTCCGGCTACAAAATTCTGCGGAGGGATTCCCATCGTGTTTGCGATGTCGAGGGCTTCGACAACATTTGACACGGTTTCGAGTTCTAAAAGCCTGAGGTTGACCGCCTCCGGCGCATGCGCAATCCAACTGACAGCAATATCACCGTCCGGGTAATCGATATCGTCGATCACCGGACCCCATAGCGTCTCCCGCAGCTGAATCACCTCCACAGAGCCGCCACGCACCTCGATATGTTCATCGAAGTAAGAAAACGGCATCTCGCCGGCAGGCGTTTGATAGTTGCCTGGCGCAGCACCAGGTTTGAGCAAGACGGCATCCGACCAGTCGCCGTGGCTATTCGTATAACCCCACGCGACGCGCCCGTTGCTGCCGGCCACGACGAACGGGGCTCCGGGTAACGTTACCCCGGTCACGTCCCGCGCCGCTTCGCCCTCGACAATCAGGCGTGCCTGGTAATAGATGTTCGGTGCAGCGTGACCCAGATGCATATCGTTCGAGACCAGTGCGCGCCCGCTCGTCGTCAATGCGCCACCGACCGCCCAGTTATTGCTGCCGGGCAGGGGAACCTTGCCCTGCTCCGCGTTTGGCGGCGGCACACCCCTGTCTTTGCGCACCGAGTACAGCTCCCGCGGTGGCACGGGCAGCTCAGGGACCGGCGGGCCTGTCAACGGCGCGTCCCAAGCCGTGCCGAGTGGATACATCCAGGCAAACGTAGCGTCTGGCAGTATTCGGTGTGCCAATCCTCGGCGGACATCACGACGCGCACGGCTGTCGTTGAGTTCGAGAAACATCGTGTAGACGACCAAAACGGAATCTTCGGCCCGCCATGGAGACGGCTCTTCGCCGAATACATAATACTCGAATGGTTTCGCTCCGAGGCTTGCGAGGCCGGCATTGACGCCCGCCGCGTACCGCTCGAGCAATTCGCGCTCGGTAGGATCAAGCACCTCAAGTGCGCTGCGAGCGCGGCTTCTGAAGCGGTGCAACCGGTTGCGCCTGTCGATCTCCAGCGTCGCGGCACCGATGAGTGCGGAGAGTTCTCCGGCCGATCGGCGGCGAACCAGATCCATTTGAAAAAAACGGTCCTGGCCATGCGCATAACCGGTCGCAAAGGCGAGATCTTGACGACTGCCAGCCCTTATCGTTGGTATCCCGTCCGCATCGCGCTCGATGACGGTCTCGGCGCTCAGACCATCTGCAACCGCCTCGCCATCGAGCTGCGGCAAACTTGCCCGCAGAGTCAGCCATGCAAAGATGATAACGACGACGCTCGCTGCAAAGATAGTTGCGAGCAGGCGGACCAGCAGGCGTTTCATTTGTCTCTGACCCGGAGGATCGTCATTGAATTCGTCCCGCCAGAGACACCTTGCATGTCGCCACGGGTAAATATGACGAGATCGTCAACCTCAACCAGATCGTTCTGCAAAAGAGTACGAAAAATATCTGCATACAAGTGGTCGCGGTCGTCTTTGTCCTGCGTAAAGGCGACCGGATAGACGCCTCGGTACAGAGTGACTCGCCGGCTCGTAGCCGCAGATGGCGTAAACGCGTAGATCGGAATGTCGGAACGGATACGAGACATCCAGCGAGTCGTCGAACCGGACTCGGTCAGCGCGATGATGGCTTTCACCTGCAAGTGGTTAGCCGTATACATCACCGACATCGCGATCGCCTCATCGACGAAGAGGAATCTGTCATCTAGGCGATGTCGCGTACGCCCGGCCTCAAGCGGAAATCGCTCTGCACCCAGGCAGACTTCTGCCATGGCCTTGATGGCTTTCACAGGATGCTCGCCGACGGCGGTCTCGCCGGAAAGCATAACCGCATCTGTGCCATCCATTACCGCATTCGACACGTCGGACACCTCCGCACGCGTCGGGATCGCGCTGTGGATCATCGACTCCATCATCTGCGTCGCGGTAATCACGATCTTGCTGCCCTTGCGGGTTTTGCGAATCAGCTTCTTTTGCAGCCCGATGAGCTCGGTGTATCCGACGACTTCAACGCCGAGATCTCCTCGCGCAACCATGATGACATCGGCCGCCTCAAGTATCGCATCGAAGTTCTCTATCGCCTCGGCTCGTTCGATCTTGGCCACGATATGGCCGCTACCACCTGCTTCCTCGAATAACTGCCGCGCTGCAAGCACATCCTCGGCGCTGCGCACAAATGATACGGCGAGGAAATCCACCTCGAGTTCCGCGGCGAGCCGGATGTTGTCCCTGTCAATATCGGTCAGTGCTGCGGCGGACAGTCCGCCGCCGCGCTTGTTGATACCTTTATGATCCGAGAGAATTCCGCCGACGGTTACTGTCGTATGGATACGCGTACCATCGACCCGTTCGACGAGCAGTTCGATCATACCGTCGTTCAATAGCAGGACGTCACCCGCTTCGAGATCGTTGTGCAAGGTCGGCACGGCGACACCGACACCTTCTTTAGTGCCTTGTTCATAGCCGAGGCCGCTATCGAGAAAAAACGGCGCGCCCTCGGCGAGGTCGACGTGATGCTCTTTGAATCGGGTGACGCGAATCTTTGGGCCCTGCAGGTCGCCCATCAAGCCCACATCGCGCCCGCAGTCCAAGGCGGCCGCCTTCAACAGCCTGGCTCGGCGCCGATGTTCATCGGCATCTCCATGGGAGAAATTGAGTCGTGCAACGTCCATGCCGGCAACGATGATTTTCTGCAACCGAGCTGGATCATCGGTTGCCGGCCCGAGTGTGGCAACGATTTTGGTTCTGCGGTACATGTCAGCGATTATCGCACAGCCCGGTAGGCAATTTACGGCGGGCACGATCGACGAAGTTTGCGACTCGGTGTCAATACCCTGACACTTTTCTGCAATGAAACTGGGGTAAACTGCCGGACTGATCTCAGTAAGATTGACTCAATCATGGACCGGCGTCGCTTTTTACAGTGCCTGGCAATCGCCGGGTCTGCACCAAAGATTTCCTTCGCAAAAAGCTCGGCCGGCGATGGTCTCGGGCCTCTGCGCGCCGATCCCGCCCAGATCCTCGACCTCCCGCACGGATTTCGCTATGAAATCATCTCCCGAGCCGGTCAACTTATGGATGACGGCCTTCGGGTGCCGGGCGCGCATGATGGCATGGCGGTCTTCTCTGGAGATGCGGGTCGTTGGATCCTCGTCTGCAATCATGAGCTCGGGCCGACGAGCACTGATGAAGGCGCATTCGACCAGTCCGTCGGCGGTATNNTGGCACGACCACGACCATTCTAAACCCGACCACGGGCGAACCCGAACGGCAATTCCTGAGCCTTGCCGGGACGGAAATCAATTGTGCCGGTGGCGCCACCCCATGGGGCAGCTGGCTCTCCTGTGAGGAGTGTTTCGAGACGCCCGGCCTGGGTCTGAGTTACGGTCGACTCGTGCGGCGGGACCGGGCGCACGGCTACGTATTCGAGGTGCCGGCGGCAGCGGAGGGGCTCGTCGAACCGGTGCCGATTACAGCCATGGGCCGATTCGAACACGAAGCTGCCGCAGTGCACGAGCGCACGGGCATCATCTATCTCACCGAAGATCGGCACCACAGCCTTTTCTACCGATTCATCCCCGACATCCCGCAAAAGCTGCATAAAGGCGGCACTCTTCAAGCGCTTGCGATCACGGGCTTCCACCACTTTGCTACACACAACTGGTCGAGAAATCCGGATATTCACCCGAACGTTTCGATGCCGGCCCGCTGGATCACTCTCGAAGACGTCGATAACGAAGATGATGACCTGAGGGAGCGCGGTGCGGAAGCGGGGGCAGCAACATTTGCGCGAGCCGAGGGCATCTGCTTGGCTGGTGAAGAGCTGGCTTTTGTCTGCACGATCGGCGGCCCTGCACGCTTAGGCCAGGTGTTCGTGTATCGCCCCAGTCGCTACGAGGGAACGCCCGCGGAACTCGAAGCGCCGGGCAGTCTGAGGCTGATCGCGCAAGCCACTGAAAATTCGCTGCTCAAGAATGCGGATAACTTGACGCTGGCACCCTGGGGGGATCTTATTGTCTGCGAGGACACTGCGAATCATTGCGGACTCGTCGGACTACGTCCCGACGGACGCCAGTATGCAATTGCCGATAATGCTTATTCGAATTCGGAACTGGCCGGTGTCTGTTTCTCGCCGGACGGCAAAACACTGTTCGTGAATATCCAGTACCCGGGGATGACACTCGCAATTACCGGTCCCTGGCCTGCCTGACGAGGCCTTCGGGGCTGGCTTACATGTCAGCGGCTGGCCTCGGCGCGTCGCTCAAGCATCTCGACCGCGGGCAACGTTTTGCCCTCGACAAATTCGAGAAAGGCCCCGCCGCCTGTCGAGATGTACGAAATCTTGTCCGCGACGCCGAACTTTTCGATCGCGGCCAGCGTGTCGCCGCCGCCGGCCACCGAAAACGCCTCGCTTGCGGCGATCGCCTCGGCCAGCGCTCTGGTGCCCTGGGCGAATGCATCGAATTCGAACACGCCGACAGGCCCGTTCCAGATCACGGTGCCCGCCGCTGCTATGATGTCCGCAAAGCGGCGCGCCGTATCGGGACCGATATCCAGGATGAGTTCGGTTTCGCCAACCTGATCGACTGACTTCACGGTCGGCTCGGCTTCGGCGGAAAATTCCCGAGCGACGATCACGTCCGTGGGAACGGGGATGGCCGCACTGCCCTCGCCGGGGCTGGCCAGTGCTCGTGCCGTCTCGAGCATCTCGGGCTCGTAGAGGGACTTACCGACATCATGCCCGGCCGCGGCGATAAAGGTATTGGCAATGCCGCCACCGACAATCAGGCTGTCCACGCGCTTTGAGAGCGCATCGAGCACGTGGAGTTTCGTCGATACCTTTGAGCCACCAACGATGGCAACCATCGGCCGCGCCGGGTTCGTCATGGCTCTCGCAAGTGCCTCGAGTTCGCCGCTGAGCAAGGGGCCGGCGCAAGCGATCGGTGCATACTCGGCAACACCGTAGGTGCTCGCCTGTGCCCTGTGCGCTGTACCAAAAGCATCCATGACGAAAGCATCACACAAGGCCGCCATTTTTTTCGACAACTCGGCATCGCAGGCCTTTTCGCCGCGCAGGAAACGGACGTTCTCGAGCATGACGACCTCACCCGGGACGAGTTCTACGCCGTCGACCCAGTCCGCGACAAAGCGAATCTCTCGACCGAGCAATTGGCCTAGACGTTCGGCAACGGGCTCAAGCGAATAGACTGGGTCGGGCTGTCCCTCCGCAGGCCGACCCAAATGCGACATCACCATGACAGCCGCGCCCTTCCCGATCGCCATGTCGATCGTTGGAAGTGCGGCTCGGATACGAGCATCGCTCATTACCACGCCATCGATGACCGGTACATTGAGATCCTCGCGGATCAGCACCCGCCGGCCGGCGAGATCGAGCTCGGCCATACTGGTAATCGCCATTACCGCTCCGCGTCGTGCAATCCGCTAAAAATCAGCCGACCTCATGAAAGGCGATCGCAGTATCGAGCATGCGATTCGAAAAACCCCACTCGTTGTCGTACCAG
>JABAOE010006409.1_pt4 | contig 10488 bp, 7 predicted proteins | sample 7062141 | NCBI WGS metagenome assembly JABAOE01 (sample SAMN14538627, study PRJNA623070) | marine sediment metagenome | biome: marine biome [ENVO:00000428]; feature: marine pelagic biome [ENVO:01000023]; material: deep marine sediment [ENVO:00002113] | place: India: Gulf of Khambhat ...
CTCGGTGAAGCTGGATATCATGTCGAACTCGCGGAAAACGCTGAACAAGCCCGCGCGGCGTTCACAGACAATCCGCCTGACGGAGTACTACTCGATCTCCGGCTTCCCGACGGCGACGGTATGACACTGTTGCGCGAGTTCCGTGATCTGGACCCAGATGTCGTGGTTATCCTCCTGACTGCCCACGGCGATATCTCTACAGCCGTTGAGGCTGTGAAGATCGGTGCGTATCACTTCCTCGAGAAACCTCCGAAGCTTGAGGACGTCCTTGTCACACTAGAGAAGGGCCTAGAAGCACGATCGATGCGTCGCACGCTCACCGGACTGCGCCGGCAAGCCGGGTGGCAGTTCGCGAACGTTCAAGTCATCGGACGATCCCCACAAATGCAGCGTGTCGTCGAACTGGTGGAAAAGGTCGCCGCAAGCGAGGGAACCACCGTGCTCGTACTCGGAGAGAGTGGCGTCGGGAAAGAGGTCGTTGCGCAGGCGATTCACGCCCAGAGCGAGCGACGAGAGTTCCCGTTCCTCGAAATCAACTGCACGGCTCTCCCGGAGACTTTACTGGAGTCAGAACTGTTTGGCCATGAGAAAGGTGCATTTACGGATGCACGAGAGCGTAAACAGGGGCTACTTGAGGTGGCTGACCGCGGTTCCGTGCTACTGGATGAGATCGGTGATCTGCCGGCCGGCGCGCAGGCAAAACTCCTCAGATTCCTCGAAACTCGTTCGTTCAAACGCGTCGGTGGTGTTCGAGATATCAACGTTGACGTTCGCGTCATCGCGTCAACAAATCGTGTCTTGAAGGATGCTATGAGAGAGGGAACCTTCCGTCGTGACCTCTACTACCGGCTCAATGTCATCCCCATTGTCATCGCACCACTGCGTGACCGCCCAGAAGACGTCGAGCCACTGGCCATCCACTTTCTCGACAGCATGACCACCGCTCTGCGGCGACGTGCTCGCTCCATAGATGCTGCTGCCCTCAGAATGTTGGAGCGGTATTCATGGCCCGGCAATGTTCGCGAGCTCAAGAACGTCATTGAACGCGCGGTGATCCTCGAGGAGGCTGAGACGGTTATGCCTGGTCATTTGCCCGACGAATTGAAGCCAGGAGCGCGGACGTTGGACCTGGAACCGGGGTTTACACTGCCGGCGGCCGGTATCGACCTCGAAGAGATCGAAAAGGACCTGATCACCCAGGCCCTGCGTCGTACGAGAGGCAACAAGACACGTGCTGCGGAGCTTCTCGGACTATCGCGAGACACGTTGCGATACCGAGTCGAAAAGTACGACCTCATGATGGACTCAGAGCATGAAGAGGTCGATCACTTCCTTGACGAGGACAAGTAGCCGCCGTGTTGGTGCACTACTATGCCGCACAGGCAGCACGCGGAGTCCGGCATAGTTTATGGTTTCCGAGACCGATCACTCATGAGCGTGTTGCGATCGCGCGGCCGAAACTAGCCATGAGTTTATCCACCCAGAACCTGATGTGGTCGCCTTGCTCGTGGACGACCACCGGCAGTTCCGGACGTTTCCCACGAGCCGACTTGCAGAGCCATCAGACGTAGACGACATCCTCCAAGCTGCGTACCTCATCGGCTTCGAAACGGGGGACAAAGTCCGCAACCCAGAGCGGGCGGTGGCACGGCAATCGGTCTTGCTCACCTTGGAAGGAAGACTCAAGATCGCAGGCTGATCCGAGTGGTCACCACCTCGGCGTGGGCCTCCTTCCGACAATCGAATTCGCGCCCGTGGATAACATCACTCGTTTCCCGAGGGCTCTCTTCGTCGGTGGCCGCGGTTCATCGCTGTTCGGCGCGTGGACCAGTCCGATCAGATGTATCTGCGACTCCGCACCGCGTTCTGAGGTCGATCGCGCGGGACAACCTTAGTGGGTGAAAACGCCCAGTGGCGTTGGTGGCTCACCCACGACATGGAACCGAGACTGGCGGAGCTCAGGGCGCCAAGTGTGGATGAACGAGGGGGTTACGGGCCCGTGCCAAACGGCATCTACCCTGCACGCACCCTCGTCAGGTGACGGGACGTGCTCAGAGCGGCCCCGGGAAGCGAGGATACTATGGCCATGACCACCACGAGCGATGAGGGCAAATTGTCTCTTGAGCAACACGCGCACACGGTCCGAGATCCAGTCTGCGGCATGCACGTGCCGAGCGACGCCAAGTTTCGCGAGAATCACGAAGGCACCGCAGTCCTGTTTTGCAGCGAATCCTGCCATCAGAAGTTTCGGGAGACACCGGAGGAATACCTGACACCGCCATCATCCACGATCCCGTCGGCAGCCGAATCCGCAACGTATACCTGTCCGATGGATCCGGAGGTCAGCAGACCGGAACCGGGGCCATGTCCGAAATGCGGGATGGCTTTGGAACCAGCGATACCGATCACTGTTGCGTCCCGCATCGAGTACGTGTGTCCAATGCACCCGGAGATCGTCCGGGACGAGCCGGGCTCCTGTCCCATTTGTGGCATGGGACTCGAGCCACGCACGGTGTCCCTCGATGAGGAGGAAAACGCTGAACTGGCTGATATGCGGCGGCGTTTTTGGGTGAGCGCCGGGCTGACGATCCCCATCCTGGCTATAACGATGCCCATGTTTCTCCTTGGCGAGGACCCGTGGCACCGCTTGGTGTCACCTACCGCCCTGTCGTGGGCGGAGTTGCTCTTGGCCACACCTGTGATCCTCTGGGGCGGCTGGCATTTCTTCGTCCGTGGCTGGCGCTCCGTGGTTACCAGCAACCTCAACATGTTCACACTGATCGGCCTCGGTGTCGCGGTTGCGTATCTGTACAGCCTGATCGCGGCTCTTTTACCCGACATCTTCCCGGCATCGTTCCGAAACGAAACTGGGAAGGTGGGTGTGTACTTCGAGGCGGCCGCTGTGATCGTGACACTGGTGTTGCTCGGTCAAGTGCTCGAGCTCAAAGCGAGGAGTCAGACCAGTGCGGCGATTAAGGCCCTGCTCGGACTTGCGCCAAAGACCGCCCGGCGCATCAACTCCGACGGAACGGAGTCTGACGTGCCGTTGGATGAAGTACTGCCAGGTGATCGGCTTCGTGTGCGACCTGGTGAGAAGGTCCCCGTGGACGGGACGGTGGTAGACGGTCGAAGCGCCATTGATGAATCCATGATCACCGGAGAATCGATACCCGTCGAGAAATCTGGGGGGGACCGGATCATTGGCGCCACGGTGAACGGTACCGGCTCGTTGATCATGCGTGCGGATCGTGTGGGCGCTGAGACCTTGCTCGCGCAGATCGTCAGCATGGTCGCAGAAGCCCAGCGGAGCCGTGCACCGATCCAGAAGCTCGCGGACGTCGTGGCCTCATACTTCGTCCCCGCCGTCGTGGTGATCGCCGCCATCACGTTCGTTGTTTGGGGGATCTGGGGACCTGAGCCAGCTATGGCGTACGCGCTGATCAACGCTGTGGCCGTACTCATCATTGCCTGTCCATGTGCACTCGGGTTGGCAACACCAATGTCGATCATGGTTGCCACAGGAAAAGGTGCAACAGTAGGCGTGCTATTCAAGAACGCCGAGGCCATCGAAGTGCTACGAAAGGTCACCACGCTCGTTGTCGATAAGACTGGCACGCTAACCGTAGGCAAGCCGAAGCTCGCGAGTGTGATCACGACCGACGGCTGGGACGACGAACGACTCCTGCAGCTGGCCGCGAGTCTCGAGCGCGGGAGCGAACATCCGCTAGCCTCCGCGATTGTCGAAGGAGCGCAGGATCGAGGCGCTGCGCCTGTAGCCGCTGCCACCTTCGAATCCGTCACTGGAAAAGGCGTAACCGGAACCGTTCGTGACCGGTTTGTGGCACTCGGAAACGCGAAGCTAATGGAGCAGCTTTCGGTCGACATTCATGCGCTCGCCGCGGACGCGGAGGCCATGCGCGCGGACGGACAGACCGTCATGTTCGTCGCCGTCGACGGTCTCCCCGCTGGATTACTCGGTGTGGCCGATCCAATCAAAGACACGACCCCTCAGGCGATCGAACACCTACACGCAGAGGGCGTACAGATCGTCATGCTGACAGGCGACAGCCAAACAACAGCCGAGGCCGTGAGCCGGAAACTCGGCATCGACGATGTGGTCGCGGAAGTTCTGCCGGATCAGAAGGCGGATGCCGTCAAGCGACTGCAGGCCGACGGACACGTCGTAGCCATGGCAGGAGACGGTATCAACGATGCCCCCGCGCTCGCGCAGGCGCAGGTCGGGATCGCGATGGGGACCGGAACGGACGTGGCCATGGAGAGCGCCGGAGTGACCCTCGTGAAAGGTGACCTGCGGGGCATCGTACGGGCACGACGACTGAGCAGGGCCACGATGCGGAACATCCGACAGAATCTGTTCTTCGCATTCATCTACAACAGTCTCGGCGTTCCGGTCGCCGCGGGTGTCCTGTACCCAGCGCTCGGCATCCTCCTAAGCCCGATTGTTGCAGCGGCCGCGATGAGCTTCAGCTCGGTTTCGGTTGTGGGTAACGCGTTGAGGCTGAGGGCAGCCCACGTGTAGGTGGGAGCGATGAACGGCACGCCAGACCGTGGACTGTTTTTAGCCGCAGCTGGGAGCAGTCGCCCACCGACAGGGGCATTTCCCCCTATACACGCGACGCTACGAACTCACGGTTCGCCAAAGTCCAACAAACTCAGGGGAGAGGCACTGCGTTGCCTCGGTACGGTCTATGCGTATTCGTTGGGAAACGGAATGGCCTGAGTCATGAAGACGGGAGGAAACATGTCCATGGATCGTGGGACTGTGCTCGCGGGGGGCGCGGCGGCGCTCGTGATTGCGGGTGCCCTACTAATCACAAATGCATCTCCTGCAGCCGGTGCGCCTGTGGTGACCGTGTACAAGAGTTCAACGTGCGGATGTTGCGCCAAGTGGGCGCGGTACATGCGGCGGCAGGGATTCAACGTCGAAACTCACGATACCGACGCGATGGCAACCGTAAAGAACGAACGAGGCATTCCTCGGCGCCTACATTCGTGTCATACAGCGGATGTGGAGGGATACGTGATTGAGGGACACGTACCTTCCGACGTCATAGAACAACTGCTTGCGGAGCGGCCTCCAATCGACGGACTGGCCGCGCCAGGGATGCCAGGAGGCTCGCCGGGCATGGAAGACGCACCCCGTGAACGGTACGACGTCGTGGCGTACACGCGCAGTGGCACAACGACGGTATACGCGAGTCGCGGATGGTAAGAGCAGCACCTTGCCGAAGGGAAGGATGAACCAATGGGTATGGGGAGTCAGATCGGCCTGAGCCAACGACGGTCCGCCGGTAACTGGAGGCTCACCGCGCCGTAGAGAAGGACTTCATCAACAACGCGGAGGACGTAGTGTTGGGTCGCACAGAATCCGTTCTGTTCGCACTAGCCGCGATCGTTGCGATGGGTGCCATCGTCAATGCATGCAGCCCTTCCGCTTCCGACACAGTGGCAACCTTCGACGTAGAGATGGCACCGGTGGACCGGCTTCCAAGTCATATCAAGGACGCGCCAGTCACCGTCACGCGAGCGTACCAGTTCGCGCTAGCGAATGCCGCGCTCCTCAGCCGCGTGCCATGCTACTGCGGGTGCGGATCCATGGGCCACACTTCCAACGCAGCTTGTTACCTGGTAGAGCCGGACAACCTTGAGACGAGCGCAATCGAGACCCATGCCGTCGGCTGCTCGATCTGCGTTGACATCACCATCGATGTGATGCGTCTCAAACAGCAAGATCGGGGCCTCGCCGACATTCTTGACTACGTCGACGCGACATACGCGCGCTATGGCCCATCCAATCTTCCGTGAAGGGGGCGCGCGGATCCTTCGGCGCGCGCGTGGCTGGATCGCGCTGGGAGCTACGGGCGTGGTCATCGCCGCCACGCCACTCCCGCCCCTCTCAGCACCGCCGGCCGATCGGCTCGTACGCATCGAAGCAGGGAGCGATCGTTTCTCCCCGGCGGTGATCCGCGTCAACCCGGGTGACCATATCACTATCGAGCTGATCGCCACCGATGTGGTTCACGGCATACACATCGAGGGCTACGACATTAATCTGATCGCGGACCCAGGACAGACTGCGGCGGTCTCGTTCATTGCCGACCGCGAAGGAACGTTCACGTTCCGGTGCTCGATCGCCTGTGGCCCCCTTCATCCGTTCCTCGTCGGGAGACTCAGGGTCGGTACGAACGCGATCCTATGGCGCGCAGTTGGACTCTCTCTCCTCATTGCTGGCGCTGCCATCTGGGGAGGCCGTCGATGAGCGGGTTCGAGCTTACCGGGGTTCCGGCCGTTCGTGCCGTGCTCGTCAGCCGCTGGCCTCAGTTGATTCTCCGCTCCGTGCTGTTGGGGGGATTTCTGNNCATCGCCGTATGGATCGCCTGGTGGGCCGCGCTAATTATGATCGCGGTGCCGCTCGTCGGCCGCGGATGGTGCGCCGTCTGTCCTATTCCGATGCCGGGCGAATGGCTACAAAACCGGGCTGTATTGGGACCACGACCATCGGGTGGCATGCCCCGTTTGCGCCGCTGGCCACGCAAGATGCGGAACACGTGGCTGCAGAACGGTGCGTTCATTCTCCTAGCTGTGTTCAGCGCGGCCATACTGACGACGCCAAGCATCACCGCCACGCTGCTCGCCGCCCTCCTCCTGGTCGCTGTTATGACGAGTCTTGTGTTCGAGCGGCGTGTCTTCTGTCGCTATCTGTGTCCCGTGAGCGGCTTTATCGGACTCTATTCCCAGGCCGCACCAATGGAGTTGCGCGTCAAGGATCCAGCGCTCTGCGCCGGTCACCACCCTAAGACATGCTACTGTGGCTCTGGAGAAGGTCACGGCTGCCCGTGGAATGTCTTTCCAGGTGCGCTACAGAAAAGCACGGACTGCGGGCTCTGTGTGGAATGCCTGCGCACCTGTCCCTACGACAACGTGGTTCTTCAGCTCCGACCGCTCGGTGAAGACCTGGCCAAGGTCCGGGGTCAACGGATCGATGAATCGTTCAAAGCGCTGATCATGGTGGCGACCGCAATCGTCTACTCAGCCGTCATGCTGGGCCCGTGGTCCGAACTCAAGGTCGCAGCGTACTCAGTCTGGTCTCCGGGATGGTGGGCATTCGCTGTCAGTTTCGTGGGCGTCACCCTGCTGGGGCTCCCTGGGCTGTTCTTCCTGACCGCGCAGTGGGCGGCCCGGCGCTCCGAAGGCCGGCTCACGCCGAGACGCGCCTTTGTTCGTTACGCCTACTCGCTGGTTCCTCTCGGGCTGGGGGCTTGGATCGGCTTCAGCCTCACATTCATCCTGGCTAACAGCTCCTACATCTGGCCTGTGTTATCCGACCCGCTCGGCCTCGGATGGAATCTGTTTGGCACCGCCGACGCGGCGTGGACCCCGTATCTCAGTAGTGTGCGAGCGTCACTGCAGACCGCCGTGCTGCTTGGTGGCCTGATCTGGTCCATTGTGGTAGCACGTCGGCTGGAGCCTGCGGGGCCCGATGGGGCGCTCCCGAGGCGGCAAAGTGGACCCATGGTCTTGTTTCACCTTGCCATCACCGTGGTGTTGCTATGGCTACTCGTCGCGTGAAGGAGGAATGGCTGTCCCGCGCGGTCGTCGTTTTCCTGACGTTGGGGATTCCAGCCGCTGTGGTGTGGGCGTCCGTCGCCGGTGGACGAGCGGCCGTCCGCATATCAGGATCGATGCCTGAGACCGGGGGGTGGCAGCCCGAGCATATCACGGTGATGGTCGGTGAGCCGTTACGGTTCGAACTCACCTCCACCGACGTCGTCCATGGATTCGCGATTGGACGAGACGATGATCCGCCAGTCAACATCATGCCAGGCAAAGTGACTGAACTGCTGATCAGCTTCGATCGACCCGGCACCTACACGTTCTACTGCACACGGTGGTGCGGACCCAACCACTGGAGGATGCGCGGAACGATCGAGGTTGTGGGGGATGGGGAAGCCGCCGGTGCAGTTGAGCCTCCACCGTACCTGCGATTAGGCATCGATATCGACGCCCCGCATCCGACACAAAGCGTCCCTACGCGTGAGCCGTCCGCGCTCGTCGCGATGCGCGAGGTGCGAACCGCTGGTATCGCTGGTTGGGTCGGCGACTCGATCCGTGCCATGAGCCCGGAAGCCGCTTGGCGATCACTAAGAAGTAAACCGATTCTCCAAACTGATTCGGACGATGATGTCTGGGATCTCGTTGCGTGGATCTGGCGGCACAGTACAACCACTGAGCGACTGGTGTTGGGACGAGGATTGTATCGTGCGAACTGCGCAGCTTGTCACGGCGAGCGAGGCGACGGCAAGGGTGTACTCGCTACCCAGGTAGCACAATCCGTTACGGCAGCGCAGGAGCTCGGGCACGAGTTGGCGGCACCAGCTGATTTCACGGCCCCACAGCTACTGGGTGCAAGCCCCGTCCTACTCCACGGCAAGATACTGCGGGGCGGTATGGGAACGGGCATGCCCTACTGGGGGCCAATACTGACCGACGAACAGATGTGGGCGCTCGTTGACTACCTCTGGACCTTCCAATTCGAGTATGCCGAGGGTTTCTAATGACGTCGATCCGACGGGCCTCTCGCGCCATACAAAGTGCAACACTCCGCGCCGGCGTTCTTGGACTGCTCGTTGTTGCGGCTGCCTTTGTCCTCCGACAGGAGCAGACACCCACGCCAGTACCTACCGTCGAGGTGGGAACTCCATGTCTTCAGGTTGACCGCGACTCCATTAATCTCGGAGACGTACCCTTGGGACGCTGGGTAGAGGTCTCGTTCGTTCTTTCCAATGCAGGGGATGGTATCCTATCGTTCGAGGAAGCGCCGTATGTTGAGGTTGCAGCGGGTTGCTGCCCGCCGGCCCCATACCTCGAGGTCTCGGCGCTGGAACCTGGTGAGGAGACAACACTATCGATCGGCTTCGTCATGGTCGGTAAGATGGGCGGCCCGCACGACTTCCGGATCCACATGAAGACCAACGACCCAGACTGGGCCCCTCGAACACTAAAGGTACTGTCGAACTGGGTCGAGCCCTAACGTCACGAGCGCTCAGCGGAACCCCCGTGGGCGCTCTCCTCGCATCACACCTGTGCGGCCCGCAACCGCAGCGCATTGCCGATCACCGACACCGAACTGAAGCTCATGGCCGCGGCGGCGATCATGGGACTGAGGAGCACGCCGAACACGGGGTAGAGGACGCCCGCCGCCACCGGGACCCCGAGGCTGTTGTAGACGAACGCGAAGAACAGGTTCTGGCGGATATTGCGCATGGTGGCGCGGCTCAACCGGCGGGCCCGCACGATGCCGCGCAGGTCGCCACGGACGAGCGTGACGCCGGCACTCTCCATCGCGACATCCGTGCCGGTGCCCATCGCAATCCCCACGTGCGCCTGGGCCAGCGCCGGCGCATCGTTGATCCCGTCGCCGGCCATGGCGACGACGCGACCCTCGGCCTGCAGTCGCTTCACCACATCGACCTTCTGGTCGGGCAGCACCTCGGCAACCACCTCGTCGATGCCGAGCGAGCGGGCCACGGCCATCGCGGTGGTGCGGCTGTCTCCCGTGAGCATGACGATCCGGATGCCTTCCTCATGGAGGCGCTCGACCGCCTCGAGCGTCGTGTCCTTCACCGGATCCGCGACGCCCAGCATGCCCGCGAGCGCACCCTCCACCGTCACGAACATCACCGTCTGACCCTCCTGTCGCAGGCCCTCCGCAGACGCGGCCGAGTGGCCCGGGTCGACCCCGAGCTCGTCGAGGAGCTTCAGGTTGCCGAGCGCGACGGTGCGCCCACCCACACGGCCGCGGATGCCTCGACCCGTGAGTGACTCGACGTCCAGTGCGCTCTCGAGCCGGACGTGGCGCTCCTCCGCACCCTGGACGATCGCCGCGGCCAACGGATGCTCGCTGCCCCGCTCGACGCTCGCCGCCAGGCGCAACAGTTCCTCGTCGCTCCATCCGTCCACCGGCGCGACGGTGACCAACGTCGGCTTGCCGAGCGTGAGGGTCCCCGTCTTGTCGACCACCAGCGTGTCGACCTTGCGCAGGACCTCGATCGCCTCGGCATTCTTGAAGAGGACGCCGAGTGTGGCGCCTTTGCCGGTCGCCACCATGATGGACATGGGCGTCGCCAGTCCGAGCGCGCAGGGACAGGCGACGATGAGCACGGCGATCGCGTTGATCAGGGCGAACGCCATCGCCGGCTCCGGTCCCCAGACGCCCCAGACGATGAAGGTGATCACGGCGATCAGCACCACCGCGGGCACGAAGTACGAGGCGACGACGTCGGCGAGCTTCTGGATCGGCGCCCGACTGCGCTGCGCCTCCGCCACCATCCGCACGATCTGCGCCAGCAGCGTGTCGCTGCCCACGCGCTCGGCACGCATCACCAGCGAGCCGGTCCCGTTCACGGTCGCGCCGATCAGCCGGTCTCCCGCCGCCTTTTCCACCGGCACCGGTTCGCCGGAGATCAT
>JABAOE010000133.1_pt13 | contig 10486 bp, 9 predicted proteins | sample 7062141 | NCBI WGS metagenome assembly JABAOE01 (sample SAMN14538627, study PRJNA623070) | marine sediment metagenome | biome: marine biome [ENVO:00000428]; feature: marine pelagic biome [ENVO:01000023]; material: deep marine sediment [ENVO:00002113] | place: India: Gulf of Khambhat ...
GAAGCGGTTGCAGCAGGATTCCGGCACGTCAAACTCAAGGTGGGGCTCGACCTGGAGGACGATATTCGGCGCTGTCGGCTCGCGCGCGAAACGCTCGGGTCAGATGTGCGCCTGATGATTGACGCGAATCAAATTTGGGAAGTCGACGAGGCAATCGCCTGGGTGCGTGAACTGGCGCCGTTCGACCCCTGGTTCATCGAGGAACCCACGAGCCCGGACGACGTACTGGGGCACGCAAAGATCCGCGAAGCCATTGGACAGGTCCAGGTTGCGACCGGGGAGCATTGTCAGAATCGCATCCTGTTCAAGCAGTTCCTGGAAGCCGATGCGATCGACGTCGTGCAGATTGACGCCTGCCGGCTCGCCGGCCTCAACGAGGTGCTCTCGGTTTACCTGCTCGCGGCGAAGTTCGGCAAGCCCGTTTGTCCGCACGCCGGCGGTGTCGGTCTTTGCGAATACGTACAACACTTGTCCATGATCGACTTCGTCATGATTTCAGGTGAGATTGGCGAGCGTGTCATCGAATACGTCGATCATCTCCACGAGCACTTCGACGACCCCTGCGTTGTTCGCGACGGCGCCTATCAGGCACCGGTGGCGCCCGGCTTCAGCATCCGCATGAAGCCGGAGTCGATCAGCGCCTACACTTTCCCATCGGGCGATGTTTGGAAGCGGCGACTGGAAGAGGGCGGCTAGCGCGGGCACATGTGCAATATTCGGGATTATTGCTTGTAAACAGAATGCGCCCGATAACCGTAAGTCGCGATGACGACAAAGCAGACCAGCGGTAGGACAAAAGACGTTTTGACCGACGGAATGCCACTGATGATCGCGCCGGCATCGATCATCTGTCCTTGCAGCGGCGGCATCAGCGCGCCGCCGACGATGGCCATCACCAATCCCGCCGACGCCAGGCTGGCGTCGTCTCCGAGATTATTCAGTGCAATGCCATAAATCGTCGGAAACATCAGGGACATGCATGCCGATATGCCGATCAGCGAATAAAGCCCGGCGTAACCGTCGAGAAATATGGTGCCGAGACACAGCAATACACCGGCGATGGCCAGAACCATCAGAAGTTGCCCGGGCCGGACGTACCCAAGCAGGAATGTGCAGATAAAGCGGCTGGTCAGGAAGGTCACCATCGCGATGATGTTGTAGTTCTGCGCTTCGGCGGCAGTCAGGCCCAGCGTCGTCATCGCGTAATGAATGATGAACGTCCAGCACATGATCTGCGCGCCGACATAGAAGGCCTGCGCAACGACGCCTTCGAGGTAGCGGCGATTGCGGATGAGGCGTCCCATCGTGTCGGCGAACTCGCGAACCGTGAGCGGATGGTCGTGCTGCATCGTCTTTGGCAATCGACTCAGGAGATAGACCAGCAGCAATACCGAGACGACGATCGCGATGACGACATAAGGTCCACGAACGGTCGTAAGGTCTGCCGCCTGCATCGCCTGGTGCGCGATCGGCTCGTTCGCCGCATACTCCGCCAACGCCTCGGTCAGGAGACCGTCCACCTCGGCCGGAAGCATCGATGCATACTCCGGGTGTAACTCGCGTTGCTCGGCGCGGAAGGCCTCTACCTGCAGATTGCTGAGGATGAAATTCGACGCCACAAACATGCCCGTGAGCGAGCCGACTGGGTTGAACGCCTGGGCGAGATTCAGCCGGCGAGTTGCGGTCTCCGGGTGGCCCATCGACAGGATGTAGGGATTGGCCGTGACCTCGAGGAGCGCCAGGCCGCAGGTCAGAATGCAAAGCGCCACCAGGAAGTAGTAGAACTCGGCGGTGACGCTTGCCGGGATGAACAGCAGTGCGCCGACTGCGTACAGGAAAAGCCCCAAAACGATTCCGGACTTGTAGGTGTAGCTGCGAACGAATATTGCGGCCGGCAGCGCCATGATCCCGTAGCCCAGGTAGAACGCGAACTGCACGAGGCTGCTCTCGGCATTCGAGATCAGGAAGATATCCTTGAATGCCTTGACCAGCGGGTTGGTAACGTCGTTCGCGAAACCCCAGAGGGGAAAAAGAAGTGCAACAAGAATAAACGGCCGAATCAGTTCACGCGTCAGAATCGGGACTCGCTCTGGGCTCATTCGGGCACCTATGGCTTGAAGAACACGGGTTCGAGGTCGTACCAGCGTCCGCCCTGCTCCGCGCTCTGCGGTAGTGGCTCCTGGCAGGGGTCCGTTTCCAGCCACCAGCGGCGGGTCTCCGGGTCTGCGGCGATCTTTTGCATGTCGGTTTCGAAGTCGGTGCCGTCATATTCGAAGTAGCTGAAAAGGCAGCGCCGGCCATCGATCGTGCCGACAAAAATCGAGTAGTTGCGAACGTTCGATGCTTCCAGTCGATCGAGCACGCCCTGCCATGCGTCGGCATGCAACTCCCTGTAGCGCGCCTCCATTTCCGGCTTCAGGCCGATGACGGATGCACAGCGACGCAGGCCTTCTTCCCCTGGCGCCGGATTCGTTTTCCCGTAAACGGCTTTCATTGCCTGTCCATCCTCACAAAGCCATCTTCTTCGGTGATCGGTAAGATGATAAGTACGATGATAGGTACGATTTTCTGGGGCATGCACGCCGGCTGTGGCCGGTACGCCGCCATTGCTTATACAATAGCTGCAAACGGGACGAAAGCGCACTTTCGCCTTGCGCGCCGTTCGGCCAGGCACTTTCATTCGAAATGACATCCACGGAGCAACGCCGCATCGGCGCAACCAAGCTTGCGGTCGATACCATCGGCCTGGGTTGCGCGCCCCTAGGCAATCTTTACGCCGCCATGTCCGATGACGAGGCGTCGGCGCTGGCAGCCTCGGCCTGGGAGGCGGGCATGCGCTTTTTCGATACGGCGCCGCATTACGGGCAGGGCTTGAGCGAGCGTCGCATAGGCGATGCGTTGCGTCAGCATCACGGTGAGGAATTCGTGCTGTCCACGAAGGCTGGCCGCCTGCTGAAACCTGCCCCATACCCGGACAAGCACCGGGATATGCGCCATGGGTTCGCCTCGCCGATGCCCTTCGACATCGAGTATGACTATAGCTACGACGGCATCCTGCGTTCGTTCGAGGACAGCCTGCAAAGACTCGGCTTGGACAGGGTCGACATGCTCCTGATGCACGATATCGGCACGTTCACCCACGGTAACGACAACGATCGCCTGTTTCCGATTGCGATGGACGGCGGCTACAAGGCCATGGACCGATTGCGCAGTGAAGGTCGCGTGTCGGCGATCGGTCTTGGCGTCAACGAACACGAAGTCTGCAGTGCAGCGCTCGATCACGGTGACTGGGACTGCTTTCTGTTGGCCGGCAGGTATACGCTGCTGGAACAGGAGCCGCTCGATCGGTTCCTGCCACAATGTGTTGCACGAAACTGCTCGGTCATCATCGGCGGTCCGTTCAATTCCGGCATTCTTGCAACCGGCGTTCGGGGCCCCGCGCCGCGAACGCCGCTGCATTACGATTACGGCGAGGCTGAAGCGCACATCATCGAGCGCGTCGGGGAACTGGAAACAGCCTGCACGGAATTCAATGTGCCATTGGCCGCGGCAGCCCTGCAGTTTCCGCTCGCGCACTCTGCCGTTGCGTCAGTCATTCCGGGATGCGCCTCGCCGCAGCAAGTTGAGGAAACGATGGATCACTTCCACCGGGAGATACCGGCAGAACTCTGGTCTCTGCTGAAAGAACGCGGGCTCATTCGAGCCGACGCGCCGCTGCCCCGCGCCGGCACGCCGGATACCGATCAATGACAACTCGTTCAGACGACCATCGCATCGATGCCCACCAGCATTTCTGGAGAACCGACCGGGGCGACTACGGTTGGCTCACGCCCGACCTGGGACCCTTGTACCGGGATTACGCGCCGGACGATCTGGAACCGTTGCTCGCCGAGTGCGGCGTCACCCGGACTGTTCTGGTGCAGGCGGCGCCGACGACCGATGAGACCCGTTTCCTGCTCGATCTCGCCGCAAATTGCAGTTTCATTGCCGGCGTCGTGGGATGGGTCGATATGGATGACGTAGCAATGGCCGAAACGGCGCTCGCGGAATTCTCCGGGCATCCGAAATTCGTTGGCGTACGACCGATGATTCAGGACATCGCCGATCCGGCGTGGATTAAACGGCCGGAACTCAGGCCCCTGGTCGAGCACCTGGTGGCAACCGGCCTGAGATTCGACGCGCTCGTCAAACCGGTTCACCTGCCTTATCTGCTCGAGTTCCTGGAGCGGCACCCGGATTTGCGCTGCGTGATCGATCATGGCGCGAAGCCCGACATTGCGTCGAGTGCCTGGTCGCCCTGGGCTGAAGATATCCTGGCAATCGCGCGCCGGACCGAGGCCCGCTGTAAGTTGTCCGGGTTGCTTACGGAGGCGGCGCCCGACCAGTCCCTGGCGGACATTGCGCCTTACGTGGATCACCTGTTGGCTGCGTTCGGCTCGCGGCGCCTGATCTGGGGCAGCGACTGGCCGGTCCTGAACCTCGCGGGGAGCTACCGGCGCTGGCGAACGGATTCCGAGTCTCTGCTCTCTGGCCTGTCGGCGGATGAGCAGGCGCTGATCTTCGGCGGCAATGCAATTGATTTCTATGGGCTAGAGCACGGATAAACTTGCACGTTAGGGACGAGCCGCGAAATACAAAAACACCGGTGCCCAGATATAAAGAATAGAAAAAGGGGTGGCAGACATGGACAGGTTCAGTGACACGGTTGCGGTGGTNNCCCGGCTCGCCGATGAAGGTGCGATGGTCCGGGTGCTGGACATTGACCTTGCGGCCGCGGACGGCACGGTCGAATCCATAAAAGAGAGCGGCGGACATGCCGTTGCGCATGCCTGTGACGTCACTGAACGGGCGCAGGTCGACGACGTCATTCGGGAAATCCTCGCGGACGGCCCGATCGACTTCCTCATCAACAATGCCGGCATTGCGCACATCGGCAACGTTGAGCAGACGACTGAAGACGACATGGACCGGCTTTTCAGCGTCAACGTCAAGGGTGTGTACAACGTGCTTGCCGCCGTCATTCCTGCGATGAAAACACGTCGCCAGGGTGCCATCGTCAACCTCGCGTCAATCGCTTCATCGGTGGGCTTAAGCGATCGATTCGCCTATTCGATGACCAAGGGCGCAGTGCGGGCCATGACATTTTCGGTGGCCAGGGACTATATCGATGCGGGCATTCGCTGCAATTGCATCTCTCCGGCACGGGTGCACACACCCTTCGTCGACAACTATCTCAGCGATAACTATCCGGACAATCGCGAGGAGATGTTCGACAAACTGGCAAAAAGCCAGCCGATCGGGCGCATGGGTACACCCGAAGAGATCGCCGGACTCGTCGCATACCTTTGCTCCAGCGAAGCTTCATTCATCACCGGGTCCGACGTCCCTATCGACGGCGGATTCATGACCTTGAACACCTGAACCGGGAATCAGATGCGATGAAATTATTACGTTACGGGGAGCCGGGCCATGAAATGCCCGGCGTACTGGACGCCGACGGCAAGATCCGCAGCCTTGCCGGCATCGTGGACGACATCGACGGCACGGCGCTGGCGTCCGACCGGCTCGACGGAATCGACGTGTCCGCACTGCCGCTGATCGAGGGTACGCCGCGACTCGGTCCCTGTGTCGGTAACGTCGGCAAGTTCATTTGTATCGGTCTGAATTACTCAGATCACGCTGCGGAGTCCGGCATGCCGGTTCCTGATGAACCGGAAGTCTTTACCAAAGCAACCAGCGCAATATGTGGGCCGAACGACGACGTCATTCAACCCAGGAACAGCACCAAGCTCGACTGGGAAGTGGAACTCGCCGTCGTCATCGGCCGGGATGCGCTTTACGTTCCGGAGGACCGGGCGGCCGATCATATTGCCGGCTATTGCATCTGCAACGACGTATCCGAGCGTTCGTTCCAGCTCGAAAGGGGCAGCCAATGGGACAAGGGCAAGGGGTGCGATACCTTCGGGCCAATCGGGCCCTGGCTGGTGACGGCCGATGAGATCGACGATCCATGCGATCTCGACATGTGGCTCGATGTCAATGATCGCCGTTTCCAGGAGGGCAATACCAGGACCATGGTTTTCAGTCCGACGCGAATCGTCAGTTACTTAAGCCACTTCATGAGCCTGCAGCCGGGCGACGTCATTTCCACCGGGACACCGCCCGGTGTCGGCCTGGGTCAAAAGCCGCCCGTTTACCTGCAGCCGGGTGACGTCATGGAGCTTGGGATTGAAGGCCTCGGCACCCAACGCCAGGTTGTCGTGCCGTCCGAATAATTTCCAGGGAAATAGCGGTTCGACCCCATTTTAAACGGGTTTACAAGCCGGTCTGCCGCCGCACCAGTTCCGTAAACTCCTCGCTCGGCATGTAGCCGTCATACATATTGGCGTTGTCGAGAAACTCCTGGAATTCCGGATCCGCAACGACCTGTTCCAGGACCGCGTTCCATTTTTCCACAACGGCATCCGGCACGTCCTTTGCCGCCATGACGCCACGCCAGTAATCGGGGGCCACGGGGTAGCCGCGTTCCGTCAGGGTCGGCACGTCTTCGAATGGCGGAAAGCGCTCTTCCGACGCCAGGGCCAGGACACGCAAGTTGCCTGCCTGGTAATTGGTGATCATTTCGCTGGGATTCGCGAGCGCCACGTCGATGTGTCCACCCAGCACGGCCACCACCGGTTCCTTGCCGCCGCGATAGGGGATGTAGTTCAACTCGATTTCGGCGGCCGCCTCCAGTTCCTCGACCAGGCTTTCATCGACCGAGCGGGTGCTGTAGCCGCCGATCGTGACCTCGTTGGGGTTGGCACGGGCATGCGCAAACAGTTCGTCGATGGTCCGGAACGGACTGTCCTCGTTGACGACGATGACGAACGGATCCCTGACAATGCGGCTGATGTACCGGAAATTATCGATGGAGAGACGCGCGTTGGCTTCCCGGAACCGCAGGGTCATGCTGCGGGTGTTGGTCATGAGCACGTGACCGTCCGGCTTCTGGTTGAGCACATAGCTCATCGCCACCCTGCCGGAGCCTCCCTGTTTGTTGACCACCACAATGGGTTCGCCCAGGTACTTCTCACCCACCTTGGCGATCATGCGCGCCATCAGGTCATGACCCGAACCGGCGCTGGACCAGCAGATCAGGGTCACGGGTTTTTCCGGATAGTCGGCCAGCACGGGGCCGGTCATCGCCGCGCCGGCGAGGCATACGATGCCGAGTAACAGTGTCTTGCGTTTCATCGTTAGCTCCGGTTTACAGGCTGACACGGAGATGGCCGGCCAGCGCCGCGGCATCGTCCATTTCAGTCACGCCCAAGGCCGCATCGATCAGTCTTTCGGTATCCCCGGCCGCGAGCACACCCTCGCAGCAGCTGCGGACCTTCGCTTTAAGTTCCTCATCCGTCAGCGGGTTCTCGGGGCCGCCGCGGTAGCGCTCGTCAGCGTCACCGCTGACCGTCTCGCCACTCTTGAGCCGGATCTGAATTCGGGAGCGCATTTTATCAAAGCCCAGCGCCTCGATATCCGCATCGAAGCGGGTTTCCATCCGTTTCTGCATGGCCTGCATCGGTTCCGCCTGGACAAACTCGTCCCGGAATTCGACTTTCCCCGCCTTGCGTGCAAGGGCGACCATCGAAAGCACCGCCTGCAGAGAGAATTTCGCCTCCAGGTGATTCCCGGCAATGGGATAGCGGATCGGATTGAGGATGTTGGAGCCTGCACTGACCACGACGTGCTCGATGTCCTCCGGCTGAATGTCATGCTCGGTGACCAGCTTCAGCATCAGGTCGATGGTCGGATGGGTGAGCACGCCGCAGGGATAGGGCTTGATGCTCACGCCGGGGTCGATGATTGACCACGGGGCGCCGAAGCCCTGCTCGGCCAGCTTGTCCGCGCTGACGCCGCCGCCCTGCACGGCAAAGTAACCCCACGGACCGTCCAGCGCATTCCTGTCGGCCGTATAGCCCTGCTCCGCCAGCAGGGCCGCGGTGACGCCATTCTCGGCGGCCCGCCCGACGTGCAGAGGCTTGGTCATGGTGCCGAAGTTGCAGCGAATCCCGGCGGCGAAACTGGCGGTCAGCCCGAGCCCGTGACGCAGTTTGTGGCCCTCCAGCCCCAGCAGCTTGGCGGCCGCGGCGCAGGCACCGAAGGTGCCGACGGTGCCACTGGAATGAAAGCCTCTCTTATAGTGTTGCGGAAACATCCACTCGGAGATCTTGCACTCCACCTCGAAACCGGTGAGGAAGGCCAGCATGAATTCCTTGCCGCTCACCCCGCCGCGCGCCTGGGACATCACCAGCGAGGCGGTCAGCGCGGGGATGGTCGGGTGCGTCAGCAGGCCGTATACGTGATCGGGGTCGATGCTGACCTGGGAGTCGTCCCAGTCATGGGCATGCCCGGCGGTGCCCAGCACGCGGGCCGCCATGGCCGCCGGCACCTTCTTGTCGCCGTGCCCTAAAAGCAGGGCATCTTCCCGGCCGCCCTGGTCGGCGGCTGCCCGCGCCAGGAGGACAGTGGTCTCATGGTCGAGGCCCGCCGCCTGTAATCCCATTCCATCCAGCACGCAGCGGCGGCCGATGGCCAGCGCATCGGACGGAATGTCGTCATAGCGAGCTTGTTCGATAAACGCCGCCGCCGCGGCCGTGATCTGCGAGTCTTCCGGCACCTCGGCATAACGGTTGTTCTGGATTGCCATACTTTATCTACACCCTGTTCGCCTTTCCCGCGCGGCCGGCAGCGGCGCAGACCTTCGGCATTATTCGTTTGATTTTGTCTCTGTTCCGGGGCGGGACAACCTGTTCAGCATATACGGACTCAGCAAGGAAAGTGCCGCCATCACCAGCAGCATGGCGCTGATGGGCTGCGTCACGAATATTGCGTAGTCGCCCCCGGATACGATCAGGGCACGCCGGAGGTTTTCCTCGAGTATCCCGCCCAGTACCAGTGCCAGAATAATAGGCGTGACCGGGAAGTCCAGTTTCTTGAGGGTGTAACCGAGCAGGCCGAAGCCGAACATCACCCACACGTCCACGATGCTGTTGTTGTAGCCGTATGCGCCCACCACCGAGATGACCGCGATGACCGAGAGCAACAGCGGGCGAGGGGCGGAGATCACCTTGATCCACAGGGGAACGCCGATCAGCCCGAAAAACAGTTGCGCCAGGCAGGCCACCAGCAGCCCGGCGAAGATGCCGTAAACGATCTCGCCATTGGTCTGGAACAGCAGGGGGCCGGGCTGGATGTTATGCAGCATCAGTGCCCCGAGCAGGACGGCGGCGGTGGCCGAGCCCGGTATGCCGAGCGTCAAGAGCGGCACCAGGGAACCGCCGACCACCGCGTTGTTGCCCGCTTCCGGCGCGGCCACGCCCTCGAGGCAGCCGGTGCCGAACTGGTCCTTGTTGCGGGAGAAACGCCGCACCTCGTTGTAGCAGATGAACGAGGCAATCGTGGCCCCGGCCCCGGGCAGGACGCCGATGATAGAACCCAGCAGCGACGAATGCAGGTAAACCTTCCACAGTCCGAGCAGCTCCCGCAGCCGCGGCATCGCAAAGGAAAGCGATACCCGCTCCGAGCGGCGCAGTTCGTCCTCGGCGCCGTAGAAGACGGAGCTCATCGCAAACAAGCCGATCAGGGCGGGGATGATACTGATGCCGTCCATGAGCTTGGGGATACCGAAGGTAAACCTTTCCTCGCCGGTAAAGCCGTCCAGTCCNNNNTTGCTGGACAGGCTGGCGATGATGGTCAGTCCGAATACGGCCAGAGAGAAGTACTCCGGCGCCCCGAACGACAGGGCGACGCGGGCCAGCGGTTCGGAAAAGGCAAACAGCGCCATGACGCCGACCATGCCGCCGATACTCGAGGCCACCACCGAGGTGGTCAGCGCCAGGCCGGGCTTGCCCTGTTTGGTCAGTTCATAACCATCCAGCATGGTGGCCGCGGCCGCCGGTGTGCCGGGTGTACCGATCGCAATCGCGGTGATCGATCCGCCGTATTCCCCGGCCATGTAGACAGAGACCAGCAGCAGCACCGCGACCACCGGGTCCATGCCGAAGGTAAAAGGCACCATCAGGGCGACGGCCGTTGAGGCGCTCAGTCCCGGCAGGACGCCGCACAAAATGCCGACCAGCACGCCGGCGAAGATGGCGGCCAGGACGGGCACGCTGGCGATCGCAGAAAACCCGAGTAGCAGGTTATCCAGCACGGTCTAGTCTCCGAGCAGGCCGGCAGGGAGAGGAATGTTCAGGATAAGCACGAACACGGCATACAGGCCCGCGGTCACCAGGACGGCACTGGCCGCGGTCGCTACGTGATGCCGGTACCCGATCACCAGCGGAACAAGGAACAGGAACACCGGCGTGAGCACGAAAAATCCGACCGCTTCGATCAGGAAGATATAGCCCGCGGCCAGCAGGATCACCGCGAGGCCTTTCATGGAGACGATGGTGGCTCCCTGCGCGCCGGAAACCGGCCTGATGATCAGCGCGCAGGACAG
>JABAOE010016202.1_pt1 | contig 10486 bp, 7 predicted proteins | sample 7062141 | NCBI WGS metagenome assembly JABAOE01 (sample SAMN14538627, study PRJNA623070) | marine sediment metagenome | biome: marine biome [ENVO:00000428]; feature: marine pelagic biome [ENVO:01000023]; material: deep marine sediment [ENVO:00002113] | place: India: Gulf of Khambhat ...
GTTGCCCGTGGGCTCGTCGGCCAGGAGCACAGCGGGCCGGTTGACCAGAGCCCGCGCTATAGCCACACGCTGCTGCTGGCCTCCGGAGATCCGCGTCGGCGACTTGGCGGCGATGTCGTCGATGCCCAGTTGCGAGAACAGATCCTCGCGTCGGCTTCGGGCCTCGCGGGCGGATGCTCCGCCCAGCAGCGCTGCGAGTTCTACGTTGTCCGCGGCGCTGAGGTTGTTGATGAGGTTGAAGAACTGGAAAACGAAGCCGACGTCGCTACGCCGCACCTTCGCCCATCGGGCTTCGCTCAGATTGTCGACGCGCTTTCCACGAAGCAGTACTTCCCCGCCAGTGGGACGGTCGAGGCCACCGAGGATGTGCAGGAGCGTCGACTTGCCGCAGCCGCTCGGGCCCATGATCGCGACGAATTCGCCCTCGGCTACGGAAAGGTCGACTCCCCTGAGCGCCTCGACCGTTACGCCGTCCGATCTGAACTTGCGGGTGAGGCCGCGCGTCTCGATGACAGCCGGCGCGGTCGGTGGTTCCTGAGTGGCCACCTGGGGTTCTGCAAAATCTGCCATGGCTATTCCTCCTCGTTGACCGCCGACGGACGCTGGCCTTCCGGCGAATCGGATGTAGTCTCAATGGCCGACGGACCGCCAACCCATGCCGGGTTCAGTCCGTTGCCTATGCGTTCCTCGCACCTGTCCAGCCACTTCAGGTCAGCCTGCAGGTGGAGTATCGCCCCCTCGATGAGTAGCTGCGCCGGCGAATCGACCGCGGTTTCGGTCGTCAGCGTGTCGAGATCCCTCAGCGACTGCAGGTATTGGCTTCGCTGACGGTCAAGGAGCTGAAGCGGGTCGGATCCCACGACACTGCCGAGAAGCAGCTTCATGAAGAACTCGTCCTTAAGGCGGGTGCTCGCTATAGGCGCGCTCACCCAACTGCGGAGCTCACCGCTCCCGTTGTCTGTCAGCTCGTAGACGCGCTTGTTCGGCCGCCCCTTCTGCTCGACGTCCCGTGACACGACGAGACCGTCGCGCTCGAGTCGCGCGAGGGTTGTGTAGATCTGACCGATGTTGACGGAAGGCCAAGCCGGAGCGAAGAGCCGCTCGAAGGCCTGCTTCAGCTCGTAGCCGTGGGTGATGCCCCTGGAGAGGAGGGCGAGTAGCGCGTGTCGCATGTCTTACCGAACGTCTCTCTGGTTCGCCAGATGAACTACCTACTGTGTATATATACCCGGTATGTATAGTCCTGTCAACCCCCTCAGATGGCAAGGGCTCCAGAATAGCGGCCCGCGACGAAGCTCAGCTCCAGCGACCACGCATCGTCGCCCGCCAGAGCCCTTCCGAGCGCCGCGATCCCAACGCCAACCCCGAACCCGATGGCCGAGCCAACCAGCCCTCTAACGATGGGGCGAGCCGCCGGCCAGGCGCCTGCGAGAGTCATGCAACCACCATCACTTCCAGCATCCTCATCACTGAACCGTCAATTCGCCGATCATGGTCGCGGGATGTATGTCGCAGCGGAAGAAGTAGGTCCCGGGCTCCGGCGGGTCAAAGATGATCTGCTGGACCAGCGGGCCAACCTCGACGGGGCTTCCGGCGATCGGTGCCGCGCCGCCTTCGGCAGCGTCGCGACTCTCGTAGAGGGCCCAGTTGTGTGGGACGCCGACGTCCTGATTATCGAAGACGATGACAACCTGCCTTCCCGACTCCACCGTGATCTCGCTGAGATCGAACAGGTTGTCCTTCCCGGCGATCGCGACCTGTTGCGCGTCGGCACCAGGCGTCGGTTCGGCAATTGATCCGGCAGCTTTCTCCGCGACCCAGCGGTCGAACTCGGCGGCCTCCATCACAGTGACCCGGGCAATCATCTTGCTGTGCGAGATTCCACAGAGCTCCGCGCACTGAACCCTCATCAGGGGATCGGTCTCGAACGATCCGACGCTCGTGGGTCTGAGCGTGATCTCTGTTGTCAACCCGGGAACCGCATCGATCTTCATCAAGAACGACGGGATCCAGAACGAGTGGAGTACGTCCGTGCTCGTGATCTCGAACGTCACATTGCGATCGAGGGGCAGGACGAGTTCGTTCAGGGTGGAAACGTCCTCTTCCGGATAGTTGAAGAGCCAGGCCCACTGCACCGCCTCCACCTCGACCACGAGGTCGGTCTCTTCGTCTTCAAAGAAGAGGTCGTTAATTCCGACGATACCGGGGTAGACGATGGTCACCAGCGCCAGGCCACCGGTAATCGCCAGCCAGGCGACCGGCGCCGCGCCGCGGCCGCGGATCGGCGGCCCGTCCTCCCCGGGGAACTCAGAAGTGCTGCTCCGAAGCACACTGAAGACGAGCACGGCGACAACGAATGTGAATACGGGGACGGCCATGTAGATGAGGATCTTGAAGGCATGCTCGATCTCCTCACCCTTGTCAGAACGAGCGAGCGGATAGAAGTCGACGAAGACGGCAAGCAGTTCGCCGATGATGGTGAGGGTCACCCAGAGCACGCCAACGATGGCGTAGTCTCGCTGCATCTAGTTCCCCGCGTCCCTCATCAATGCGCTCAGTCTCCGAAATTACTGCCAAGATGGCAGCGCCCAGATGCCAGAACAAGGTGCATTCGCACCAATTGAGGGGCGGCGCGCAGTGCTAAACGATTCCGTACCGCGCGGCACGGACGACAGCGTCGAGGCGGCTGTGCACGCCGAGCTTCGACATCGCCCGGGTGATGTGGTTTCTGACCGTCACTGGACTCAGGCCGAGGGCCTCAGCGACCGCAGAGGTTGAATACCCGTGGGCGAGGAGGCGGAGGATCACCTGCTGCTCCCGCCGAGAGAGGGGTGACACGTCACCGGCATCGCCCGGCTCGCGTTCGCTCGGCGTCTCGTCATCACGGCTGGCGGCGGCCGAGAGAGCGTCCACCCTCCTTCGGTCCGTAACGTCCCTAACCAGATGCATCACCAGTGGCGACTTTCTGCCGCCGCCGCCCATCAACACGATGCTGACGTTGAGCCACTGCTGCTCGTCTCCTGATTTGACACGCACATCGAAGTCAGGAGTAGTCCGCCCGCGCCGGGCCTTGGTCAGGACGGGACAGTCTGGCTGACAGTACGGGTACGCGAAGAGCTGATTCCCGCCGATGACCTCATAGCACAGAAGGCCGACGACGTCGTCGGCCTTCAGTCCAATGACACGCTCCGCGGACTCTGACCATTGCACGATCCGCTGATCCCGATCCACGCAGAACAGCCCGTCTGCGGTTAGCAGCGAGCCTACTGCATCGAGGATGGCGTCGGCGGATCCGGCCTTTTCCGTTGATTCCATTCACACGCACCGTTCTGAGCAACGATATCTGAGGCGGCTCCTTATGACACCGCCCCGGATGGCCCGTTAGCCACGGGCCAGGAGGCCCCTAGCCTTGCGACGCTAAGGGCGTTGAGCGGCACCGGTGTCCGGCTCTATCCAGGCACGAGAGTTCTCATTGATTCCGCAGCGCGATCATCACCCTGACCGTTCGGCCTTTGACACCTCTGATGACATGCACGACTATTGTCCCTATTCAGACGCATAGTCAATCAGGGAGACACCTGCTTGCAGTGCCCATCATGTAATCGCGAGAATCCGGAGGATGCAGCGTTCTGCAACGGCTGCGGATCGCCTCTTGAGCTGCTATGCGGTGAGTGTGGACGGGCTAACCCCGCCAGCAGCGGGTTCTGCAACGGCTGCGGAAGTGCGCTTTTCGGGGGTGTTACGCCGGATCGAACACCAACACCGGAGCCGGCGCCGACGCTCCCATCTTCACTTGCCGGCGGCCGCTACGACGTCAAGCGCTTCCTCGGCGAGGGCGGGCGCAAGCGCGTCTACCTGGCACACGATGACCGGCTGGACAGAGACGTAGCGGTCGCCATCATCAAGACGGAAGGGTTGGACGAAGCCGGCCTTTCGCGAGTGAAGCGCGAGGCGCAGTCGATGGGCCGGCTTGGCGATCATCCGAATATTGTGACGATCCACGATATCGGCGAGGACGGCGAGCAGCCTTACATCGTCTCGCAGTACATGAGCGGCGGTGACCTCGATGGGTTGCTCCAGAGATCAGAGGGCCGGCAGCTCGATGTTTCCGCAGTCCTTCGGGTCGGTAGCCAGATCTGCGGCGCTCTAGATCACGCACACGCCCGCGGCGTGATTCACCGCGACCTGAAGCCCGGGAACGTTTGGCTGACCGAAGAAGGCGACGCTAAACTCGGCGACTTCGGCCTCGCGGTCGCCCTCGATCGCTCGCGGGTGACGATGGAAGGGATGATGGTCGGCACCGTGGCCTATATGCCCCCGGAGCAGGCGCTGGGACGGCAAGCGGATGCCCGCAGCGACCTTTACTCCCTCGGTTGTGTGCTGTACGAGTGCCTTACAGGACGGCCGCCGTTCGCCGGCGATGACCCAACGGCGATCATCAGCCAGCACATCAACACGACACCAGTGGCGCCGTCATGGCACACCGAACACTGCCCTCCAGATCTGGAAGAGATCGTACTGAGTCTGTTGGCGAAGGACCCAGACGAGCGACCGGCTTCAGCGGCGGAGGTTACGGTGGCCCTGGGCCAGATCGACCCGGAGCAGAAGAGCGCCACGCACTCGGACTCAAATGTGCTCGATCGCCTCGCCCGGGGAGTATTCGTCGGCCGAGAGCAAGAGCTGGAACGGCTGCGAAAAGCTGCCGACGCGTCGTTCGCCGGCCGGGGTGAGATCGTGATGCTCGTCGGTGAGCCGGGCATCGGCAAGACTCGGACTACTCAGGAAGTGGAGACCTACGCCCGCATGCGCGGAGCCACCGTGCTCTGGGGCATGGGCCACGAGAGCTCCGGCGCACCGTCCTACTGGCCGTGGATGCAGGTTGGTCGCTCGTACGGACAGGCTTACGATCTGGCCGACCTGGTGCCGGATATGGATGGCAAGGGACCGGAGCTTATTCGCATCTTCCCTGAGCTTCGGCAACTTCTTGACGCCGAGGAACCCGAGGCCACCGGCGATCCTGAAGCCGCACAGTTCCGCCTGTTCGACGCCTACACCACGTTCGTGCGGGCGATGGCCAAGCGGATGCCGCTCATCATCGTGCTCGACGACCTCCACTGGGCAGACAAGCCGTCGCTCTCACTCTTGCGACATCTGGCGCGCGAACTTTCGCGCATGCGTGTCCTCATCGTCGGTACGTTCCGCGACACGGAACTTGCCAGAACGCACCCGCTGTCCGAGGCGCTTGCGGAGCTGAATCGGGAGTCCGGGTTCCAGCGCGTGGTCCTCCGCGGCCTCTCAAGGGAGGAGGTCGAAGGCTACATTCGCTCGGCAGCCAACGTTGAGCCTCAGACGCGATTGGTCGACCGAATCTTCGAAGAGACCGAAGGCAATCCGTTCTTCCTGTCCGAGGTAGTGAACCTCCTGACCCAGGAGGGAGCGTTTTCCAAGGAGTCCGTATCGGACATTGCTGTGCCGGACGGGGTGAGAGAGGCGCTGGGCAGGCGACTCGACATGCTGTCGGAGGATGCCAACGCAATGCTCGGTGTAGCGGCCGTGGCTGGTCGCGAGTTTACATATGAAACGCTATCGTTGCTCGGTGACGACGACGAAGAGACGCTGCTTCGTCTGATCGAGGAAGCATTGGAGGCCCGAGTCATCGAGGAGATGCCGCAACCCGGCAGGTATCGTTTCACGCACGCCCTGATGCAGGAGACCCTACTCAGCGAGCTTTCGACGACGCGGCGAGTGAAGATTCACGGACAGGTTGGACAAGCGCTGGAGCGCCGCTGGGGCGAATTGGCGGATCAGCGAGCGACTCGTCTTGCCCGGCATTTCGTCGAGGCGGCGATCCTCTCACCTGAGATGGCCGAGAGGGCCATGCACTACTCAAGGCTGGCGGCTCAGCAGGCTGAGTCGCAGTACGGCTGGGCCGAGGCGGCGCGCCACTGGGAGACGGTGCTGGAACTGACTGAGGAACGCGGCGAGAGTGGCGAAGAACTGGCACAGATCCTTGAGCACCTGGGCGACATCACTTACATGAGCAGTGTCGACAACGAGAAGGGAATCGCGTTCCTCGAGAGGGCGCTGGCCATCTACGAAGGCAAGGGGGCGCGCGGTAAGGTGGCTGCCATGCACTCCCGTCTTGGGCGAGCGATGGTCAGTATGCTGGGCCAAGTCAATCTGGAGGAAGGCCCGGCACACTTGGAGGCCGCTCGCGCCATGCTCGAGGAGGATGCTCCGGATAGCCCCGGACTCGCTTACGTTTACGTCGGATTGGCCACTGCCTGTACGTTTGAGCTTCAGGTCGAGATGGGGCTGGACTACTCACGGCGCGCTCTCACGATCGGCGAGACGATCAACTCGAAACCAGCCATCGCCCTCGGTCGAATCTTTGTCGGCTGGTTCCTCTGGGCCAGCGGCAAGATTGGCGAGGGCATTGAGATGATGGAGAGTGGCTACCGGGTAGCGGACGAAGCCGATCTAACGTTTGTCGCCTTCCTCGGCGCCTGGTGGCGCTGTCTCGCCGACCTGTACGCCAGAAGCGACCCTCAGAAGGCAAAGGGCTGGGCTCAGCGGGAACTCAACAAGCCGCGCCTGGCCACCGCTCCCTTCATGCGCTGGAATCTATCTGGTTCCCTCGGCGTCGCTCTCATCGCGGCCGGCGAAATGCGCGAAGCGCGAGAAATCCGTGAAGCTGGCAACACCTTTCCGCCGTTTGTTGCGAGCTTCTTGAGCGCATCCGGCGAGTGGGACGAGGCTGACAGGCAAGCATTAGAGGTAGTTGAAGAGGGCAGGCGAACGCGGAACCGCAATGTTGGAGTGGCCGCTCTAGCGGGTCTCGCTGATCGTGCGTTGAGAAGCGGCGACTACGCAGAGGCTGAGAAGCATCTCCGCGAGGCGCTTGCGATCGAGGACTTGTCTAAGGCTGTCTCTCTTTCAAGGATGGATCGCCGCGTCATGATGATCCAGCTTCTCGCGAAGACCGAGCGCACGGATGAGGCACTGGAGCAGGTGGCCTTCTGTGAGGATCTGTTTGCCCAGGGTGACGATTGGGGCGGCACGCCCGGCCGCCTCGCCCTAGCCCGCGGTTCGATTCTGTCGGCCAGGGAGGAGTGGGCGGACGCGGAGGCGGCGTTCGATGAGGCAAGATCAACTGCGCAAGAGTACGGCGTGCCTTGGGATGAGGCAGATGCTCTCCACGAACGAGCTCGATTGCACATGGATCGAGCCGAGGAGGGTGACTCCGAAGAAGCCCTGCGGCACCTTGACGAGACGATCGCGATCTACGACAGGCTTGGCGCCAAGAAGCATTTGGAGTTGGCGCTGGCCGACAAGCTCGAAGTGCAGGGCATCGACTCCTCACAGGCGCTGACCTCGATCGATGCGGTCGCTTCGACCGTCTATACAGAGAAGCCCGATCTTCGGCAACATGCGTCGCCCGACGGCACTGTGACGATCCTGTTCAGCGACATCGAGGGCTCGACTGCGAAGACTGAAGAGCTGGGCGACCAGCGCTGGATGGAAGTACTCAGGGAGCACAACGCAATAGTCCGCGAGCAGCTGGCGGCGCATGACGGGTTCGAGGTGAAGAGCGAGGGCGACGGCTTCATGCTGGCGTTCCAGAGCGCGCGAAAGGCGCTGCAGTGCGCGGTCGAGACGCAAAAGGCGTTTGCCAAGCGAGCGGAGTCGTCGGATCAGCCGATCAACGTGCGCATGGGCCTGCACACCGGCGAAGTGATCAAGGAGGGCGACGACTTCTTCGGCAAGCACGTCAACCTGGCGGCGCGGATCGCGGGCCAGGCCGCCGGCGGGGAGATCCTCGTGTCGTCGTTGTTGAAGGAGCTGACTGCGAGCGGTGGCGATATCAAGTTCAGCGTTGGGCGCGCGCTTGAACTCAAGGGGCTTTCAGGCCCGTACGAAGTCTACGGCGTCGAATGGTAGTCGAGGAGTAGCGACGATGTCATCCACTGTCGTCTGTATATCCCGGTCGCTCGGTGCTGGTGGTGAAGAGATCGGCAGAATGGTTGCGGAGGAGCTTGAGTTCCGATACGCAGACGAAGAGGTCATCGTCCGCGCGGCACAGGAAGCCGGAGTCTCTCCCCAGACCGTGGCCGAAGCCGAGCGCACACCGGGCCTGATCACGCGCATCCTCGAGTCGATGGCCCGTACGCCTCCGGTGACTGAAGGCGTCGCCGGTACTGCGCTCGCGCAGGCCCAGGTCACGCCAGATTACGAGGGCCTCATCGAGCGTGTCATTCACGACATGGCTAGCGAAGGTAATGTCGTCATCGTCGCTCACGGGGCGAGCCTGCCGCTAGCGGACAAGAAGGGAGTACTGCGCGTCCTCATCACGGCGTCACCCGAGGTGCGCGCCGAGCGTCTGGCCAAGAGCTCTGACCTTAGTGATTCGCGGGCCAGGAAGGCGATCCAAGAATCCGACCGCCAGCGACAGGAGTTTCTGAAGCGGTTCTATGACGTTCGGCGCGAGCTGCCGACCCACTACGATCTCGTCCTCAACACCGACGCCCTGGCTCCAGCCCTAGCGGCACGACTGATAGCGACTGCGGTCAAGGGATAAGCACGGAGCCACGGATCCGGTACGCGAAGTCTAGGGCGGTGTCGATTGCGCTGCCCGCCGTGTAGTCATGCGCTTGCTTCGGCTTCCACCGTTTGGCGTGTGGTCGCGAGCGACGGACGCCGTAAGCGCTCTTTCGAAAGGGGCTGAGCGGGATCTGGCCGCCGAGGGGCGGGGTCGCTGGGCCCCGCCCCTCGTGTCTGGCGCATCGCCGGCTCTCGATGGCGTCAGAACCGCAGATGCAAGACGCCGGCTCATTCATTCATCAGGGTGCTACACACTCCACGACTATCACGCCCTGCAACTGGTTATCGCTCCGGTCGTGGTCGGCCTGCTCGTCCTGTGGTGAAGCATCAAAATTAACATCAACGTTGAACGTCCCCTCCGTGACGCAGGTGATGTCCATCCAGGCCTGAGCCTTTATGTTGCCGGTCTTGCCCACCTCCATCCGGAGAGACCCGTTGTCCGTCATCTTCATGCTGTCCGACGTGAGAGCGATTCCGGAGTCGATGCCAACCTCAAAGTTCACGCCCAGATTGTTGTTGCTCTCGTCCCGGTCGAAGATGTGCTGATCAGCCGGGTGGACGTCCTTGTGGAGGTTGAAGTTGTGGTGGCTAGTCTCCCCGCAGGTGAAGCCCCACGTCTCGTTCAACGTGTTGGCGCCCGGCCCCAGGTCGGCCATGAAGTTGATGCTCAAGGACTGGCCCTGGGGCGCCGTCACCACGCCGTCTCCGTCGGGGAACAGCTCCCCTTCGTCGGAGTGGAACTGCAGCTCCTGCACCAGGCTGTCGAATTCGGGGGTGACGTGGAAGGAGAGGATGCAGTCCGGCTGTCCGTTAAGGTGCTCGTTAACCCACACGGGGACCGGACTGAAGCCCGGAGGGATCGTCTCGTCGTCGATCCGGATAACCTCTACGACCTCGAACAGGACCGTCTCTCCCACGGCCGCCTGCGGTAGCGGCGGCGGGACGCTCGCGCCGTCCAGCGGGTCGGAGCCGCGGTTGATCTCATGCCCGTCGTCGTAGCCGTCACCATCACTGTCCGGGTTGCCAGGGTCGGTGCCAACCAGGGCTTCCAGCACGTCTGAAAGACCGTCGCCGTCGCTGTCCGCAGGCGGCGTCGAACCTCCGTCAAGCGGATCGGTACCAACGTTGACCTCGTGACCATCTCCGAACCCGTCGCCGTCGCTGTCCGGGTTGCCGGGATCGGTGCCGACAAGGCTCTCCTGGAAGTCCGTGAGGCCGTCACCATCGCTATCCGACGGCGGCGGTCCAGGCGGAGTGGAACCGGCGTCACCGGGATCGGAGTCGTTGTAGAACTCTTCGTGGCCATCAGCGTAGCCGTCACCGTCGCTGTCCCAGTCGTTGGGATCGGTGCCGATTAGCCCTTCCAGCAGATCCGATAGTCCGTCTCCATCGCTGTCCGCGGGCGGCGTCGAGCCGCCGTCAAGCGGATCGGTTCCCGTGCCGACCTCGTGGCCGTCACCGAACCCGTCGCCATCGCTGTCCCCGTCGTTGGGATCTGTGCCGATCAGGGTTTCCGAGGCGTCCGGCAGCCCATCGCTGTCGGCGTCCGGAAGGTTGACCTGTTCGCCGTCGATGAAGACGTCCTTGCTTACCGCCTGCACATCCACCTCGGCGAAGATGATCACCTCGAAGCGTGTCTGCAGGTCGTTGTTGGAGTGGTCAGTGTCTTCAGCTTCCGCGGGATAGACACTCTTGTGTAGTTCGAAGCCGTGCTGGCTGGTCTCCTCGCAGGTGAAGCCCCACACTTCACTCAACGTGATCCCACCCGGTGGCACCACGGTCATGAAATCGATGCCCAGGTGCTGGCCCTGGGGCGCGGTCACCACTCCGTCGCCGTCCGGGAACAGCTCCCCTCCTTCGGAGAAGAACTGCAGGCTCTGCACCA
>JABAOE010002223.1_pt2 | contig 10482 bp, 8 predicted proteins | sample 7062141 | NCBI WGS metagenome assembly JABAOE01 (sample SAMN14538627, study PRJNA623070) | marine sediment metagenome | biome: marine biome [ENVO:00000428]; feature: marine pelagic biome [ENVO:01000023]; material: deep marine sediment [ENVO:00002113] | place: India: Gulf of Khambhat ...
GAAACGGCCATGAAGCATTTTGCCGGGCAGCACGATCTCGTCCTGGTCGCCATCGAACCCGGCCTTCTTGGCGGCGCACTTGAATGGGAGCCGTCGCGCGGCGGCGATCTTTTCCCGCACCTTTACGGCGCGCTGCCGCTCGTAGCCGTTTCCTGGGTCCGGCCCTTGCCGCTGGGTGCCGACGGCCGGCATGTCTTTCCCGACCTTTTGACGGGCGATGCGCCATGAGCGGCGCCGACCGGGCCGCCCGGCTGCTGCGGCTTCTCGGTCCGGAGCTGGCGCACCGGCTGACGATCGTCGCGTTGAAGCGCCGGCGGCTGAAGCCGCTTCCCCGCGACGGCGATCCGCGGCTGGCGCTGCGGCTGTTCGGTCTCGCCTTTCCCAGTCCCATCGGCCTGGCGGCCGGCTTCGACAAGAACGGCGAGGTGCCGGACGCCATGCTGCGGCTCGGTTTCGGTTTCGTGGAAATCGGCACCGTCACGCCGCGACCGCAGCGCGGCAATCCGAAGCCGCGCGTCTTCCGGCTGCCGGCCGATGGTGCGGTGATCAACCGGCTCGGCTTCAACAATCTCGGCCACGACGTTGTCGCCGGCAATCTGGAGCGGCGGCGTGGCCGCGGCGGCCTGGTCGGCGTCAATATCGGCGCCAACAGGGACTCCGAAGACCGCATCGCCGATTATGTCAACGGCGTCACCCGGTTTGCGCCGCTGGCTGCGTGGCTGTCGGTCAATATCTCCTCACCGAACACGCCGGGTCTGCGCCAGCTTCAGGAGGCCGGCGAGCTCGGCCAGCTTCTCGGCCGGGTCATGGAGGCGCGCGAGGCGGCAATCGCGGCGGCCGGGCGCAAGGTGCCGCTGTTCGTCAAGATCTCCCCGGATATGGATGACGACCAGCTTATCGCGCTCCTAGAGACCGCCCTCAGACATCAGGTCGACGGGCTGGTCATTTCCAACACGACGGTCGCCCGGCCGCCCTTGAAAAGCCGGCAGCACCAGCAGATCGGCGGCCTCTCCGGGCGGCCGCTGTTTGAGCTCTCCACCGCCATGCTGGCGCGAGTGCGCGCGCTGGTCGGCGACCGGCTGGTGCTGATCGGTTGCGGCGGTGTCGACGGCGCCGATACAGCTTGGGCGAAAATCGCCGCCGGGGCCGATCTGATCCAGCTCTATACCGGCATGATCTACAGGGGGCCAAGCCTGCCGGAGCGCATCAAGGCGGGCCTGGCGCGGCGGCTTGAAGACCGCAATTTTTCCCATATCAGCGAAGCGCGCGGTATCGAAACTGCACGCTGGGCCGCCGCCTGGCCGCGCCGCCGTCAATCGGCCGAGCCACCGGTGGCGGCAAAGGCTTCCGGCTCGCGCCGGCGCAAGCGCAAGAAAAGCGACAGGCCGCGGACCCCCAAGAAGACGAGCAGCGCCGCCCACAGGCCGTGATTGCCGAACGCCGGCGTCAAGACGGCAAAGGCGACAAGATAGGCGGCAAGCGAAACCAGCATCATGTTGCGCATGTCGCTCGACCAGGTGGCGCCGATGAAGACGCCGTCCATCTGGAAGGCCAGAACGCCGGCAAGCGGCGTCAGGGCGGCCCATAGAAGAAACGTTTCCGCCGCGGCGCGGACCTCCGGCGCCGTCGTCATGACGGCGATGAACGGCCGGCCGAGAAGCAGATAGGTCAGCGTCAGGGCCAATGACAGGGCAAAGCCCCAACCCAGGGTCAAGCGCACGGCGCTGCGGAAGGCCGGGCGATAGCGGGCGCCGACGGCGCGGCCGGCCAATTGCTCGGCGGCGGTGGCCAGGCCGTCGAGAAAATAGCCGCCGATCAGGAAGAAATGCATCAGCACGGCATTGGCGGCGAGGATGACGTCGCCAAACTGCGCACCCTGGCGGGTGAAGAAGGCAAAGGCAAAGAGCAGCGAAAAGGAGCGGACCATGATGTCGCGGTTGACGGCGATGATGCGCAGGAACCCGTAGCGGTCGAAGACCCGCCGGCGCGACGGCCGGCCGGCGGCCGGCAGCAGGCCGATGACGAAAGGCAGCGCCACGGCGACGGCAACCGCCTCCGCCAGCAGCGAGGCCCAGGCGACACCGGCGACACCCCAACCGAACCGCAGGACGAAAAGCAGCGACAGGGCGATATTCACGGCGGCAAGCAGCGTCTGCAGAAACAGCACCGTGCCGGCGCGGGCCAGGCCGAGCAGCCAGCCGATCAGCACGAAATTGGCCAGCACGAAGGGCGAGGCCCAGATGCGCACGGCCAGATAGGCTTGCGCGGCGCGCTCGACCTCAGGCCCGACATGCATCAGCCACAGGCCGGTGGCGATCAGCGGCCTTTGCAGGACGACGACGGCAAGGCCGATCACCAGCGCAATCAGCAGCGCCCGGGCGAGCACCGCCTGCTCTTCCTTGGCGTCGCCGGCGCCGAAGGCCTGGGCGGTCAGGCCGGTGGTGCCGGCGCGCAGGAAGTTGAAGCTGGTGAACAGGATGTTGAGGATGACGGCGCCGACGGCGATGCCGCCGATCAAAGCGGCAATGCCAATCTGGCCGATCACCGCGGTGTCGACGAGACCGACCAGCGGCACCGACAGATAGGCCACCGTCATCGGCACGGCGAGGCTGAGCACGACGCCATGGGTAACGGCGAAGGCGCGCGGCGCGGCGCCGGGATGCAGCCCCCGATCGGCCATGGCCCCCGCAACGCCGCCTGTTGCGATCTTGCGGCGGCTATTCGCCGCCGGTGCGGCGGCCGCCGCCGAGCTTCAGGATGCGCATGACCAGAAAGACCGGGATGACGATAAGCGCGCCGACGACGATATAGCCGAAACCGCGCTCGACCGCCTCAAAGCCCATCGCCCAGATGCGCCGGGCCAGGCGCTCCAGCCAGTAGAATATCTCAAAGGGATGAATTTCAAGCGTCGCCAGGACAAGGCCGGTGATGAAGGACAGCACCAGGAGGCGAACGAACACCCGCAACGGCGTGTCGCCGAGAAATCGGGTCAGGTTTGAAGCCATTTGCCGGGGTTCCTCGTCAGTTGCCGGTTGATGATTCGACGCAGTACCGCAGCTAGGCGGTTTGCCGCGCAACTTCAAGCAAAAGCGCCCGGCAATGTATCGGCGAGGCGCTCCGCCGGCGACGCTCGACAAGCCGGCGCAAGCCGATAAGCTCACGGGCCATGACCGTATCCATAAGACCGCCGGCAAGCACCGCCGAGGAATTGTTGCCGGAGACTATCGGCGGCTGGTTCGCGGCACGCGGTTGGACGCCGCGGCCGCATCAGCTGCAATTGCTTGAAAAGGTGCAGGCCGGAAGCTCGACGCTGCTGATTGCGCCGACCGGCGCCGGCAAGACGCTGGCCGGCTTCCTGCCGAGCCTGAGCGCCCTGGCCGGCCGGGCCGGCAGACGATCGCGGAAATCCCCCGACGGGCCGCATACGCTCTATGTCTCGCCGCTCAAGGCGCTGGCCGTCGATATCGCCCGCAACCTGGAAGCGCCGGTGGCGGAAATCGGCCTCCCGGTCAGGCTGGAAACGCGCACCGGCGACACGCCGGCCCACAAGCGTCGGCGGCAGACGCTGGACCCGCCCGATATCCTGCTGACGACGCCGGAACAGGTGGCCCTTTTGATCGCCTCGAAAACCGCCGGGCGGTTCTTCTCGCAACTCAACACCGTGATCTTCGACGAACTGCACTCGCTGGTCGTCTCCAAGCGCGGCGACCTGCTGGCGCTCGGCCTGGCGCGGCTGAGGCAACTGGCGCCCGGTCTGACGACCATCGGGCTGTCGGCCACCGTCGCCGAGCCGGACGATCTGCGCGCCTGGCTGGTGGCGCAAAAGGACGGCGACAGGCCGCGTCGGCTGGCCGACCTGATCACCGTGGAGGGCGGGGCGAAACCGCAAATCAGCATCCTGGAATCGCGCCAGCGGCTGCCCTGGCAGGGCCATACGGCGCGCTATGCGCTGGCGGAGGTGATGGAGGCGATCAAGGCGCACGGCACGACGCTGATCTTCGTCAACACCCGCTGGCAGGCGGAGCTGGTCTTTTCCGAACTGTGGCGGATCAATGAGGGCAGCCTGCCGATCGCGCTGCATCACGGCTCGCTCGACCGCTCGCAGCGGCGGCGGGTGGAAGCGGCGATGGCGGCCGGCAGCCTGAAGGCCGTGGTGGCGACATCGACGCTCGATCTGGGCATCGACTGGGGCGATGTCGACCTGGTCATCCATATCGGCGCGCCGAAGGGCGCCAGCCGGCTGGCGCAGCGCATCGGCCGGGCCAACCACCGCCTCGACGAGCCGTCCAAGGCGCTGCTGGTGCCGGCCAACCGGTTCGAGGTGCTGGAGTGCCGGGCGGCGCTCGACGCCAATTATCTCGGCGCCCAGGACACGCCGGCGCTGAAACCAGGCGGCCTTGACGTGCTTGCCCAGCACGTTCTCGGCATGGCCGTCGCCGCGCCGTTTGATGCAGCCGCGCTCTATGAGGAGATCACCTCAGCCGAACCCTATCGCGCGCTCGACCGGCAGAGCTTTCAGCGCGTCGTCGATTTCGTCGCCACCGGCGGCTATGCGCTGAAGACCTACGAACGCTATGCCCGCATCCGAAAACGCAAGGACGGGCTGTGGACGATCGCCCATCCTGACGTCGCCCGGCAATACCGGCTGAATGTCGGCACTATCGTCGAGGCGCCGATGCTCAGTGTGCGGCTGGTGAAGCGGCGCGGCATGGTGGCCGGCGGCGGCCGTGGCGGCCGGCTGCTCGGCAAGGTGGAGGAATATTTTCTGGAGCAGCTGGTGGCCGGCGACACCTTCCAGTTCGCCGGCATGATGCTGCGCTTTGAGGGCATCCGCGAAAACGAGGCCTATGTCACCCGCTCCGACAGACAGGACGCCGGCGTGCCGTCCTATGCCGGCGGCAAGTTTCCGCTGACCACCTATCTGGCGGAAGTTGTGCGGGCGATGCTCGCCGATCCGCAAAGCTGGTCGAAGCTGCCGGACCAGGTGCGCGACTGGCTGGCCATCCAGCAGGACAAATCGCGGCTGCCTGGCCGCGACGAGCTGCTGGTTGAGACCTTTGCGCGCAACGGCCGCTTTTATCTCGTCGCCTTTCCCTTCGAAGGCCGGCTGGCGCACCAGACGCTCGGCATGCTGCTGACCCGGCGGCTGGAGCGGGCGCGGGCGCGGCCGCTCGGTTTCGTCGCCTCCGACTATGCGCTGGCCATATGGGGGCTGCGCGACATGGGGGCGATGTTTGCCGCCGGCAGGACGTCGCTGCAGGCGCTGTTTAACGAGGACATGCTGGGCGACGATCTGGAGGCGTGGATGGCCGACTCCTACCTGCTCAAGCGCACCTTCCGCAATTGCGCCGTCATCTCCGGGCTGATTGAGCGACGCCATCCCGGCCAGGAAAAGACCGGCCGGCAGGTCACCGTCTCCAGCGACCTTATCTATGACGTGCTGCGCGCCCACGAGCCGGACCATGTCCTGCTGCAGGCGACCCGCGCCGACGCCGCCACCGGCCTGCTCGACATCCGCCGGCTTGGCGAAATGCTGTTTCGCATCAAGGGGCGAATCGTGCATCAGAGGCTTGAACGCATCTCGCCGCTGTCGGTGCCGATCATGCTGTCGATCGGCAGGGAGCCGGTCTTCGGCGAGGCGCAGGAGGACATTCTGGCCGACGCCTCGGCCGATCTCATTGCCGAGGCGCTGGGACAAGCCAGCGATGACGCAGCTGGAACTTTTTTCGCCGACGGAGCCGCAACAGCGGCAAGCCGACGATAGCCAAACGGCCGGGCCGGCCGTGGCTGAGCTTCGCCTGCGCCTTGCCGGCGCGCAGATCGCGCTTGATCCGGCCGGCGCCCTGTGGCTGCCGGAAAGCCGCACCCTGGTTGTCGCCGACCTGCATCTTGAAAAGGCCTCGGCGCTGGCGCGCCGCCGCGTCTTCCTGCCGCCCTATGACAGCGCCGCAACGCTGGCGGCGCTGACGCGACTGATCAAGCGGCGCAATCCGCGCCGTGTCGTGTGCCTTGGCGATTCCTTTCACGACAATGGCGGCGCCGAGCGGCTCGGCGGCTCCGAAAAAGCGCAGCTCGGCGCCTTGCAGGCGGGCCGCGACTGGCTGTGGATCACCGGCAATCACGACCCGGTCCTGCCGGCCGCCCTGCCCGGCAGGCGCGCCGAGGCGATTGTCGCCGACGGCCTGACCCTGCGCCACGAGCCGCGAGCCGGTGTCGCGGCCGGCGAGGTGGCCGGCCATCTGCATCCGGCGGCGAAAATCCGCAGCCATGGCCGTTCGGTGCGGCGGCCGGCATTCGTCAGCGACGGCAAAAGGCTGATCCTGCCGTCCTTCGGCGTGCTGACCGGCGGGCTCAACGTTCTGGACCAGGCCTTTACCGGCCTGTTCGGCAGCCACGACTTCCATGCCTTCCTGCTCGGCCACAGCCGCATCTATGCCGTGGCGCGCCCGGCGCTGCGGCCGGACTGAGACAGCGACCTAGCCGCGGCGGAAGACGATGCCGGCGAACCAGCCAATGAACAGGGCGAGGCCGACGGTCATCATGCCGTAGAGCGCGCCCTGGGCCCTGGCAAACCGGGCGATGCTGTCACTGAGGCCGGTCTTGGCGATTTCCAGGTTCTCCGTCCGGGCCGCCAGCAACCTCTCCTCGCGAAACAGAAAGACGCTGACCCGGTAGGTGCCGACGGGGATGACGGCGGGCAGGAAAAACGTCGTGCGGAAAACATTTGGCGCCAGGAAGGTGACGGCGTCCGGCCGCTCGACAAACAGGCCTTCGCGCTTGCGAATATCGATCAAAGCGTCGGCAAAGCGCCGGGCTTCGGGCTCATAGGCGGACCGCACGAAATTGAGATTGGCAAGGCCGAGCTTATAGCGCGCGACAAGCTCCTTGCTGGCGGCGAGCGAAAAATTCTCGCTCATGTGAACGACATAATAAGACGGCACCTTGAAGAACCNNCCCCGCGAGGCGGCGTTGACCCACAGCCCGAAAATCCGGTCCTTGCGCCGGACCGTCAGGTCCCCTTCCGGGCCGCGGACGACAACGGCGATCTCGTAGCCGGGATCAGGGTCGGGGGATTGCTCGTCGCGGACGACGCCGAAGACGACGATGCGGCTGCCGGTAAAGCTGGAGGTGATCTCAATCGCCTCGTCCGACAGGGTGGAGACCAGGGTCTCCGCCGCCGCCGGCCGCGCTAGCAACAACAGCAGGATGCCCAGCAAACGCAACGCAGCCAACATCAGTGACCTCCGGCAAGCGAGTAGAGACTGTCCGGCTCAATAACCAGCGTCATCAGGAAGCGGACGCCGACGCCGAGCACCAATATGGCAAGCAGGGCGCGCAATTGCTCGCCGCGCAGCTTCTGGCCCATTTGCGCCCCGAACTGGGCGCCAACAGCACCACCGACCATCAGCGTCACGGCGAGCAGCATATCGACGGTGAAATTCGTCGCCGCCTGCATGACGGCCGTGAAAGCGGTGACGAACATGATCTGGAACAGCGAGGTGCCGATGACGACATTGGTCGGCACCCTCAGCAGATAGATCATGGCCGGCACCATGATGAAGCCGCCGCCGACGCCCATGATGGCGGCCNNGAACCGGTACGGCGCTGACATAGAGCTTGGAGCGCTTGAAGCGCATCTTGAAGGGCAGCCGGTGAATCCACAGGTGCTGGCCGGGCCGGCGCAGGGGTGGCGGAGCGCCGGTCCTGCGCGAGCGGCCGATGGCGCGCAGGCTCTCCACCAGCATCAGCGTGCCGACAATGCCCAGGAAGATCACATAGGACAGGGCGATGATGAGATCGAGCTGGCCGACCTGGCGCAGATAGCGGAACAGCAGGATGCCGAAAAACGAGCCGACCAGGCCGCCGGCCAGCAACATACTGCCGAGCTTGATGTCGACCGATTTGCGGCGCAAGTGAACGAGCGCGCCGGAAAAGGACGAGGCGGCGATCTGGCTCGCTTCCGTGCCGACGGCAACCGGCGGCGGGATGCCGATGAAAATCAGCAGCGGCGTCATCAGAAAGCCGCCGCCGACGCCGAACATGCCCGACAGAAACCCGACCGCCGCGCCCATACCCAGGATGGTGAATATGTTGACAGAAAGTTCGGCGATCGGAAGATAAAACTGCAAGGCCGCGCCCGATTCTGAACGGCGTTCTCAGAAGGGAGTTTGAAAGGCTTTTAAGCGCCGGTTTGCGCCGCGTGTCAAATCATCGCGGCGTGATCCGATCTTCCGGCACAGTCATATCTGGCGGCTTTGCAGCGCTTCCATCAAAGCAGCGTCAATCGTGCCGGTCACAGCGAGCCCGGTGGCGGCCTGGAAGGCTTCCACGGCGTGGCGCGTCTGCGGACCGAACTTGCCATCGGCGGGACCGGGATCGAAGCCGAGCCGGGCCAGCTGGTGCTGCACCTGCTCGATGATATCCGGTGACCTGAAGCTCACCTTGCCGGACTGTGCGGCCGCCGGCGCATCGCCCCATTCCTTGCTTGCCGGAGGCACGACATTGGCGGCCGGATCAAGCGGCGTCGGCCGGAAGGCTTGCGCCGCAGCACGCGCCCGGGCCAGCTGTTCGGCCGACATCGCCTGGGCGACCGCCTCACGACGCGCCTTGGCCTGTTCGTCACCGGATTGAGCGGCAACGGCAAACCATTTGAAGGCTTCGACATAATCCTGCTTCACGCCGAGACCGCGGGCATAAAGGATGCCGGCATTGAACTGGCTGTCGCGCACACCATACTCGGCGGCTTTCTTGAACCAGGTGGCGGCGGCGGTAAGGTCGGGGCTGCCGGCGGCGCCTTCGGCAAACAGCACGGCGAGGTTATGCATTGCCTTGGCATTGCCCGCCTGGGCGGCGCGGCGATACCATTCCTGGGCGCTGCGCGGATTGCGCCGCACGCCGGTGCCCTTTTCGTAGATGGAGGCAAGCCGGTACTGCGCCGGCGCCAGGCCACCCTCGGCGGCACGGGTATACCAGAATACCGCCTGCTCCAGATCCTGCTCGACGCCCCTGCCCTCAGCATAACGCGTCGCGACCTCGATCTCGGCCTGGTTGTTGCCGGAAATGGCGGCGGCACGCAGCGCGTCGGAGCCAATCGCCGCCGGAATAAGGCTGAGATCGATCGCCGGGGCGGCCGGGGGGGCGGCGGCGGAGATCTGCCCGGGCGATGCCGCGCCGGAGGTTGCGCCGCGTGCCCGGTCGAGATCGGCAGGCGCCATGACCTTGGCCAGCGCATCCCGGCGCGCCGCGGCCTGCGGGTCGCCGGCGGCAGCAGCAATGTCGAACCATTTGTAGGCCTCGACATAATCCCTGGGCACGCCGAGGCCGCGGACATAGGCAAGGCCGGCCTGGAACTGGCCGTCACGATCGCCCGCCTCGGCGGAGGCGATGAACCATGTGGCGGCGGCGGCAGGATCGGCATCGCCGGCAGCGCCGTCGGCATAAGCCATTGCGAGATCGTGCATCGCCTTTGCATCGCCGGCATCGGCGGCGGCCTGAAGCGCACCAAGATCAATCGCCGGCAGGGGCGCAACGACGGCGGTCTCAGGCGGTGCCGAAAGCGCCGGCGATTGCAGCTGGGCGCCGTCCTGTCGTGAGCGGAACTGATCGGGCTGGGCGCCGGGATCAGCGAAGGTCACCTCGCTTGTCGGCTTGGCGACAGACGGCCCGCCCTGGCCCTCGGCCGGCATTGTCGCCGGCGCGCCGGCCTGCGGCGTCAGTTGCGACGTCTCGGCCGTTTGCGGCGCGACGGGACCTTGCCAGCCCTGCAGGAACTGCCAGGCCGCGAAAGCCACGGCGAGCACCACGGCGCCGGCGAGGATCGTTTTGCGCTGGGCGTTGACGACCGCCATGACCCGGTTCAGCGGACTTGGCGGCCTGTGTTGCTCAGCATAGCGCTCAGCCTCGGCGGCTTCGATGACGGCGGCACGTGCGGCGCGGCGGGCGGCGGCGAGGAAGTCGTTGACCTTGTCGCTGCCGTCGGCGCCATCGGTCAGGACGAAGCCTGTGCCCGGCGCCGCACCGGCGATGGTCGCGGCGCCGGCGGAGCGGCCTGCGGCATCGTCCGACCGTTCGCCGGACATCACTGCGGTGTCGGAACTGGGCGCGCCGTCAAGCTCCGACTTCATCGGGCCATCGGTTCCCGGCTCCAGCAGAGCGTCGGGATGGTCGTCATCGTCGGGGCCGGGGGTGAAGGATTCTGATCTGCCACCGGTGGCGCGCTTCAACAGCTGGCTCGACGTCAGGCGGCCGAGAAAGCTCTGATGACCGGCGCTTGGCGGTTCGGCGGTCTTGTCCGGCTGCGGCTGGTCGGCGGCAACGACGTCAGATGGCTCCGGCACGACGTCGAGCGTGCCGGTCAGTGCCGGCCCGCCGACATCGCCATCGGATAGGGTCTCAGAGGCGACGTCGGGCCCGTCGACCGGTTGCATGGCTTCGCCGGCTGCAATATCGGCGGCGGCTTCAGGCGCGGCGACTTCAGGCGAG
>JABAOE010005772.1_pt7 | contig 10479 bp, 8 predicted proteins | sample 7062141 | NCBI WGS metagenome assembly JABAOE01 (sample SAMN14538627, study PRJNA623070) | marine sediment metagenome | biome: marine biome [ENVO:00000428]; feature: marine pelagic biome [ENVO:01000023]; material: deep marine sediment [ENVO:00002113] | place: India: Gulf of Khambhat ...
CGGCATGATGGATGCATCCCCAACCCACAGATTCTCCATGCCGTGTACCCGGAGTCTCTCATCGACCACCGCCATGGGATTCGATTTCGGACCCATCATGCAGGTACCCACGCCGTGGTGATAGCTATCGTAGGTGGTGCGGGCAAATTTCTCCCAGGGTTCACCGGGCCCGGGTTGGATGAGCGGTCCATAAAACTCCCTCGCCGGTCCCTTGTGGACCATCTCGTCGATGAAGTGCAGGGCTTCCACCATGGCCTTGAGATCCTCGGGGTGTTCCAGCATTCGTGAGTCCACCCCGGGGAGTTCGTCCGGGTCTTTGCTCTTGAGATAGACCCGCCCGCGGTTTCGCTGTTCGAGCAAATAGGCAGTAACCGGCATCATGCGTTTGATCCCCGGGATTTCGGTGGAAGGCCGCATGATAATGTGGAAGTTGCCACAGTCGTAGATGGGATTTTTCTTGATGATGAGCCGAAAGCGCGGCACCACCCAATCCGGGTTGAAGGACTTTGGCCCTTCAAAGGTCAGGACCACACCGGGATGATCGTGATAGTTTTCGCCGATTCCCGGAAGATCATGGACTAGCGGTATATCGTGTTTCTTGAGTTCCGCTTCGGGTCCGACCCCGGAGAGCATGAGTATTTGCGGTGAATGGTACACTCCGGCCGTAAGTAGAATTTGTCCGCCCATCACTGTTTGGACCTGGCCGTCTTTTTTATAACGAACTCCTTCCGCCTTGTTCCCTGATAATACCAGCGACTGGGCCGGTGCTTCCGCGATAATCGTCAGGTTTGGCCGGTTCCGTGCGCTGTTGAGATAGGCCACCACCGTTGACTGACGCTTTCCGTCCTTGATGTTGTACGGGGATTCACACACGCCGTAGGGCTCCGGCACGTTCAGGTCCGGACATTTTGGCAGTCCCATCTCGAAGGCGCTGGCGAGATAGGCTTCCACCGGGGGGGTGGTGGGCTCGTTCAGTTTGAACCGGCGCTTGACGTACAGAGGACCGCTGTTGCCGTGGATCGGACTGTCACCGAAGTCTTGATCGGATTCGATCCGTTTCATGACGGGCAAACAATTGTCATACGACCAGTCGGGGTTACCCAGCCGAACCCAGTTGTCCAGGTCCGCCTTCATCGGGCGAAGAACCGACATCACGTTGACCGAAGAGCCGCCGCCCATGATTTTACCCGACAGTGCGTAGTAAGTGCTCCCGTCCAGGTGCCGTTCGCTGGGGTACATGCGGAGGAAATCCGATTCCAGCAAAAGACGAGTCTGCTTGTCGGCATCAGCGACCAATTCCGGTAAAGGCCAGGGGTCCGGACCTGCTTCCAGCAATAAAACTTTTCTCTTTGGGTCTTCCGACAGTCGTGTAGCTGCCACACACCCTGCGGACCCGCCCCCAACAATGATCACGTCGTAGGTTTCCGCCATGATTATTTCTTCCCTCTTACTCCTAGGCCGCAGGTTGATCCGTCAGCCCCTTGTTTAGACGCCGGGCGAATTCCTGGAGGACCAAAGTCGCCGTTGCCCTCAAGACCATCTCGCCGACAATGGCAAGCCGGCCGTTGATTCTCACATCGGCCCGGTAATTCATCTGCGTCTTGTTGTCAGAGACTTTGCTGAGATCCACCGTCATATCGGCGTTCACATTGCTCTTCGTAACAGAATCCGTTCCGTCGGTTCGGACCACCATACGCTCTGGCGGTTGGCTCTCAAGGATGGTGGAACGGAAGCTAAATCTGCCGGAAATAGGGCCCACCGTGGCCGCCAGGGTGCCTTCAAAGGTCTTGTCGTCGATCTGCTTCACCTCTTCGATGCCCGGCAGGCATCCGGTGAATTTGTCGATATCAATCAAGAAATCCCAGGCCTCTTGCATGGGAGCTCCCAGCTCAATCTTGCCTTCGAGATTCATGGGCCTAGGAGTAATATCCGATAAGCAGGGAAGGTGCAAACAGGCAATGACAAGTGGCTCTGATGGATGACAAAGTCGAAAACCTTCAAGAATAGGCGCGGTAAATCCCGTCAAACTTACCCAGTTTGAATCGCACCGTGTGATGTGCGGTCTCACGCACCAGCTGTTGATCCTTTGGAGTTTGGGTGACCCGCTCAAGGATCTCGAAGGCTCTCTTGGTATGATCTTGATCGGCGACCGTGTGCACCGTAAAGAATTCACACGCTGCATCGCCCAGGCCGTAATTTTTACGTAGATAGGTATTAAACTCCTCCGAATGGCGGCAGATCATGGTCTCGTTGACCAGCGCAGATGTGCGGCCTTCCGGCAATGTTCCCAGGAGCATACCTCGAATGGTTGCGCTAGTATGCGCGAGGCATTCGAAAATCTGGGTGGCGTTTTGAAAATCCTCATCCTTGAGTCCAATGGCATAGCCGAAGCGTTTCGTAAGTTCCGGATGGTCTTGCTCCTCGTTGAGTTGGTACAAGAAATAGTCGTAGAGATTTGGATCATGGGCGTACTTGACCATGCAGAGGGCAAATCCCTTGAGGAGTGCGACGTTGCGTAGATACTGCTGCAACGCCCATCCCTGGAGCCTACGGATGGAGAGTGTTCCCTCCCTTAGCTCGGAAAAGAACCGGCCTTCCATCAAGCGCTGGATTCCCGGTTGTATTATTTCTTCAATGACGGAATTGACAAAGGCTTCGTTCCCCATAATTTCACCGCCGTTTCTTGCTCTTTTTTGTGGCTCAAGGCTCACAGTCGAATTTAGGTTTTAGAATTTGTTTTAGGCTTGTCATTCTTTGCGTCATTCCGCGACTGAAATCCTGGCTTTTGCTTTTTAACCTGCTTTCTTGATCTCGTTTGCCACCCGGACACCGGATTTGATGGCCCCGTCCATGGAGCTTGTTTCCGTATGCTCTCCGGCGAAGTGTACGCGTCCTTCCGCCTTGCCGGCGACCTTTCGAAAATCAAGTCTCTGCCCCACGTTCATGAAAAAATAACTGCCGCGGATCCACGGATCCTCGTTCCAGTATTTAATGGCGGCTCCCTCGAAATGTTTGGGCGCCTCGGGCCACACTCTTGCGGTTTCATTCAGGGCAACTCGCACTCGCTCATCATGGGAGAGACGGCCCAGGGCTTCGGCGTCCGCTCCGGCCGTAAAGCTCATTAAGATCCCTCGTGGACCTGGTTGGTCAATGGACATGTCGTAGATCCGTCTCAGCTGGGTATCCGTAAAGACCCTCTGCCCAATGCTACCCGGTTCGTTCCAGAAGCGCTTTTTGTACTGCATGGCGATCTTCATGACATGACCATAGCCGAGAGTATGAATGACATCCATTTTTTCCCGGGAAAAGTGGGGTGTCATTTCAACATCTCGGAGCACCTTGAAGGGAATGGCAACGACGAGCTTCGACGCACGCATGGTCTGAATTGTGCCGCCTTCCTCGAACCAAACCTGCGCGCCCGTCCTATCGTGGGCGATTCGTCGCACCGGGCGATTGTAGAGGATTTTGCCTGATAGTCGGCGGGCGAAAGCCTTGGGAAGCTGATCGGCTCCTCCCAGGATGCGCCCTTCGTCCACGTCTTCATTGAAGCTGCCGCCACGGGCATGGGCCCGCACCATTCGAAGGGCGGACATCTCATGGGGGCGTGCCGTTGCCTCTGTGGCGTTCAAATAGGTGTAAAGGCTGATAATGTCCTGGGGAGCGCCGCCCTCCAACAAGAGCTCTACCACCGACAGGTTGTCGAGCTTGAGGATTTCCGGATGGAGCGGCTTTTTCTTTCTTATCTTTGCCACCCACTGCTTGGTGTACTGAGCTTCCTGGCCGAACAGCCGCCCCGGTACAGTACCTTGGTAGGGCAGGGCGGCCTTGCCGCTTTTGAGTGCTGCCATGGCAATCCTTTGGCCCCGTACGAAGATTCCATCGTAGAGCTTGGCGGTGAGCACTTTGAGGCCAAATTCTTTGCAGTACTTGTGATCGTACTCGTCGGAGGCATCAACGTATTCCGCTCCCATCTCCGCATAGAGACCGTCGGCGAAGGGATCGCGGTAGGTTGTTACCCTTCCACCCGGCCGGCTGCGGGCCTCAAGGACCGTCACACCGAATCCGGCCTTATTTAGCTCATACGCCGCCGCGAGTCCCGCCAACCCCGCCCCGACAATGAGGACGTTGCGTTCGCTCTCCTGAGCGCGTGCCGGTGTTGGGAGAGCGGTCGTGGACAGCACACTACCGATGGCACTGAAGAGGAGTGTGGAGCCGGTTTTACCTAAGAACTGTCGCCGGTTGAGCAAAAGTCTACTCACAACCTTCCCGTTTGAAATTCCATTTGATTTGCAGACCGTCTTAGATCACACCCTTAGACTTGAAGTCTGAGATGTTTTTTTCGTCGTAGCCCAGGGTCTTGAGTATTTCACCATTGTGCTCGCCCAGCTCTGGTGGCGGGTTCGGGTGCGGATTCTTTGTCTCGCTGTAGTCTAGGGGGAACCTGACGGTTCGAATGTCCGGTTTGTCTTGGCGCTCAATTTTTATCTCCATGCCCATGTGTTTGATCTGGGGGTCCTGAAACACTTCCGCGATGTTGTATACGGGTGTGCAGGGCACTTCGTTCTCGTCCAGTTTTATTAGCCAATGGGCGCGGGGCTGCTGCTTAAAATACTCCCGGAAGGTCTTATTGAGCTCGGTGTAATTTTTCCTTCGATTCGGTCTGGTGTGAAAGCGCGGGTCATCGATGAGCTCGGGGTGGTCAACCGCTTTGCACAGGCCTTCGAAGAACTTTTGCGGTGACGACAGATGGATGGCAAAGGGGAGGCCATCCGACGCGGAGAAAGCATGGGTTTGGGATGAAACGGGACGGCTGTAGGGGCCGGGGGGGGTGCCGGTGGCCAGGGTGGCTGTGGCGGGGCCGATGAGAAAACCAAGGATGGAGCCGGCCATGGTCGCATCCACCTGTTGTCCCTCTCCTGTCTGTGATCTTGCCACCAGGGCTCCCAGAACTCCGATGCAAGCGAAGATGCCGCTCAAGCTGTCGGCATAGTTCGGACCAATAGGTCGCGGGTTATTCGCCTCCATGAGTAGACTGAGCATGCCGCCGAGCCCCTGACCCACGGTGTCGTAGGCGGGACGATTCTTGTACGGACCCGTGGGCCCGGTTCCCGTGATGGTGGCGTATATGATCCTGGAGTTCAATGAGCGTAGGACCGAATAATCGAGCCCCAGCTTGGTCATGACACCGGGTCGGAAGTTCTCCAGCACTACGTCGGCGGTTTTCGCCAGCCCCAGGAAGATTTCTTTACCCTCAGGCGTCTGCAAGTTTAACGTGATACTTTTCTTGCCACGGTTGAAGGCCCAGAAGTTGGGTTGGTCACCGCCAAGGTCCCAACCGCGGAAGGGGTCGCCACCCTTGGGGTTTTCGACTTTTATGACTTCCGCTCCCATGTCCGAAAGCAGGCAAGCCCCGTAGGGCCCGGAGATGAAATTGCCGAGCTCAAGGACCTTTATACCATCCAAGACACCGTTCATAAGTCACTCCTTCGAAAACGGTTCACTTCGTCCCGTCAAGGGCTAGCGATACTTTGCAATTTCCTTGGCCTCGGCGGGAAACCAGCCTCCCAGGCGGTGGTAAGCCTTTAAATAACCGATTTGTCCTTGATTGGTCATGGCATTTTCCAAAACGCTGATCAGGCGAATGGCCGCGGTGGGTCGAGGTTGATACTGAGGCTCGTTGAGCTCGCGTGAGAGTTCCGCCTCCGTCGCTGTGTTGAGGTAAGTCTTCATGCGCTCGTAGGTGGCATCGTGATATGCCAGGATCAATTCCGCGGATGCGCGAAAGACGCGTACTTGTTCTCGAGTGTGGGTGACCGATCGACCGAAATCAAAGGGATTGGGTGGCATGCCAAATCGAGCAGCCCAACCCTCTCCCATCCAGAGCTGATCCTTGTTGGAGAGTCGCGACACGTTGTTGTCCATGACCCGGGTCAGACGCCATGCGAGCCATCCGATGGGTGGATGGGGCTCCTTGGTCAGTTCCTCCTCGGTGAGCTCGGGAAGTGTTTGATGCAGGGAATCTCTCACCCGCGTGAAACCGTCCAGCAAAATGTCAGCTGCTAACATGGTGTCCCGCCTTTCCGCTTGATCCCTTCGTCCATGTTTAGGACTTCGGTTTTAAATCAGTCACCGACAAATTAATAGTCTTTTTTCTGGCGGATTCTAGCGCGACTCCAATACCTTAACAAGGCTTGACGGATAGCGGTGCTCTTCGACGGATGTGACGGATACACTGTAGGGTGAGTGAGCGGGCAACGCCCTTTTCTTACACTAAAGTCGGTAAGGAGGTCTTACACGGCGGTGTCCGAGTCGAAACGCCCGATGAGACGATCGGAAGCCCACTTTCCCGCGAAGACTTCTGTGAGGAAATTCAGAAACATGGCCCACGCCGCCTCGGCGGAATCGCGATTGTAGGTGTGAGACTTCAGGTTCAACCATGCGTGACCCGTGTCCCGAAAGATGCGAATTTGGTAACTCTTGCCGTGCTGCTCCATTTCATTTCTGAAACGCCGGACATTTTCCGGTGGCACCAGGTGGTCCTGCTCGCCGAAGAGTCCCAGGACCGGACACGAGAGCTTGGGTATGAAATTGCCTATGGGTTCCTGACCCGCAAAGGCGCCGTCAAAGTCCCGGGTGTAGACACCGCCGTGAAACATCGCCACAGCTTTTGCCTCCCGAGCGGCGGCGTAGGTAAGTGAGATGCGCCCGCTCATGCAAAATCCAGCGATGCCGATGCGGTCGCCGTCCACGTGGCGCAGGGTTTTCAGGTAGGCGATGGTCTCGTCCATGTCAGCGAGGTACTCTGCATCGCCAAAGTCGATGCGGGATTGCTGCGCTTCGATGGGTCCGCGGTCGCCGGTGAAGCGGTGGTAGAGATCCGGCACGCATCCCACGAATCCGTCACGGGCGAGCCTTTCCACACGGTCCCAGCTCCCGTCCACCTCGATGGGACCTCGGCGTCCGTGCAGAATAATAACCGCCGGCCGCTTGGCATTGGAGTCGGGACGTGCGGTCCAGATTTTCATTCCACTGGCAAGGTTCGATTCCTCAAGCATAGGTCAACTCTCAATTTAATCCTTTGAACCCAAAAATAGGCAGCAGGACGGCCCCCAGAGATATGGATTTATATCTATCTGCCGCCATGGGGTCAAGATGAGCTACCTGTAAGACCACGGTATTCATATTCGTACTGAAGTCCAGGAGTGCGCTTGACACCGGTTTTCCATTTGATATGGGTGCGGTCGTGAATTCCTGAGCTCGGTTTTGGTTTGGTTTTTGAGAGCAGAAGGCGAATATCCTTAAAACTAGCAAGGAGGATCACGCTATGAAGAGATTTAAGAATTGGCTCAGATCAGTAGTGATTGTCGCCCCGATCAGCCTTGGCCTGGTCGCATTTGTCACCCAGGCAAATGCCGGGTCCGAGGGCTATTATAAAGGAAAGGCTATAAGAGTTATGGTCCCGAGCAGTGCGGGAGGGGGCTCCGATGCCGGAGCGAGAATTATCGCCAAGTTTCTTCCCCGTTACCTGTCCGGCAACCCGGATTCTTATGTACAGAACATTCCGGGTGCGGGTGGAATCCTAGGCAGCAACTACTTTGCCCGCAAGGGTAAACCCAACGGTCTGGACATTTTCTTTTCCGGCTCAAGCACCCTCACGCAGTTTAATCGCGGGGGGAAGAGAATTCGCTATAACCCTCGAGAGTTTATCTATGTCGGGTCAATCAACAGGGGCGGCAGCATTCTTGTGGTCCACAAAGACGCCCACAAACGCCTTAAAGATCTAAAAGCGCCGCCCGTAGTCGTAGGGGATCCCGACGGCAGCCGAACTTGGTTGACTCTGCCGCTTTGGGGAGCCGAGTACCTGGGATGGAATGTTCGATTTGTCGTCGGCTATTCCAATAGCGCGGATATGATACTGGCTCTCAGGCAAGGTGAGATCGGTATGATGGCTACGGCGAACGCAGTACGGATCAATGAGCTGGTCAAGGAAGGTTTGGTTGATATTGTGGCCCAAACCGGCTTGGGACGGCGGAAAGACTTTCCAAAAGTTCCGGAGTTTCTTGAGTTGCTGGGAGATAAGCGCCCGGCGGGGATACCCTGGAAGGGTTTCAAGATCTGGGCTCGCCCATCCGATATTGATAAATTGATCGCACTGCCGAAGGGAACTCCTGATCAGTACGTCCGGGCGACGCGTGAGGCCTTTTTAAAGGTCGTCAAGGACCCTGAGGCTAGAACCGCGCTGATCCGCTTCTATGGTAACGCTTGGGACTTTCGCGGAGCACAGGAAACGGAAAAAATGGCACGGGACATTACTGAAGTATCGGACGAGGTAAAACAATACCTGCGTGATTTACGCGCAAAGTACGGGTTACCTAGAAGTTAGCTATTGTAGGAACACACAAGATTGGTAAAACGGCGGCCCTTTATGGCCGCCGTTTTGTTTAGCCTTCCTCGTTAAAGATCATTCGTATTTCATGTTGGAGGTCACGCCGCGCTTTTTACATTCCTCTTCGAATAGCGCCCGGACTTCCGGCTGCTCGTCATTGAACTCGATCTGGATGCTGGGCGATTCCATTCGCGCCTTGCCTTTAAGCTTTTGTCCTTCTCTGAGACCGAACAGGGGGTTGCCGTAACGGAGCACCAGGTAACGCGCGGCCTCGCCGCTGGGATTGAAGTGCTGATGGCCGGCGTGACCGTTGGTCATGAGTGAATGCCGTTTGAACCGAAACTGGTCAAACTTGACTCCCGGACCCGGATTGACTCCCGGCGCCCACTGGAGGTCGTAGCCATCGCCGCTCAGAAATAGGTAGCTGTTCTCGTTGATGAGGCCGGTCCTGCTGGGTCCTCCCGTGGCGGCGGTGCCGCCGCCGAAGCCATGGGCCTTTTTATAGGAAGCAGGTGGAAACTCGGATACGTGACAGACAAAGCGGCCGCCTGCCATCAGGACATGCGTGTTGGTGCCGGGGCCGCGATAAGAATAATTATCGAGGGACAACCGGGTAACGCTGGGGACAAAGTTCGACTTCAGCAACCGATCCTCTATCTTTTCGGATTTACGGCTGAAGTACTCGTCATCATTGGGGTCGAAACGGTCGTTGAAGGTGTAGTCGCAGTTGAAGACAAATTCGGGACTTCCGTAAAGATTGAACGGAGTGGGCATGTTGGTGGCGGCGTATAGCCTCACGCTTTCCGTACCGCTTCCGTTGTGAATCTCGTGCCAGGAATTGAGCGGAATGGCGAATACGGAGTCTTCTTCCCATTCGAAAGTTAGCTTGGGTGTGCCCTCGTTCCAGACCTCCGTGGCGCCCCGGCCTTTCAGGACATAAAAGATCTCCTCATACATATGTTTTTCCGGTTTGAAGGTTCCTCCCGGTGGGATCTCCACCAGGTAGCGGGTGGTCCCCTGGTTGTTGATCATGACCTGATCGGAGGCGTCATGGGTCATGTCCAGGAGCGACGCGAGGCAACCGGTGCGCTTCCAGGGCTCCAATTCGACGGACAGGACATCGGGTACGGTGTGGGTGGTAATTACTTTCAGTCCCTCGGCCTGTACCCATTGTTCAAAGGGCGTTAGCCTTACGTGAGAAAATTTTGAATAATCCATGCTTCCTCCGCTGCAGATGGTATTTTAATTGCNNGATAGCTCGACTAATGGACAATATCGGATAAGGGCTTGTGGTGTCAATCGCCGCGACGCCTGGCATGCCCGAAAAAGGAACTTGATCTCAGCCATGACCTATGTTTTGAAGGGAGCGCGTAACTAGAGGTCGGATCGAGTTTGCTGCATTGTCTCCAGAACGGAGGGTTAAATGAGCGAAGAGCAATTTGTCTATTTTATCGATAACAAGATCCAGCACGAGGTGTTGGACGCAAAGACCTGTATAGAAGCGGTGGAAAACGGCTACCAGGCCTGGGGCAAGGGGGAGGCAGCGATCAATCCAAAAACGGAACTCCATGTCTATCGGGAAGGCGGCTACTACAATTTTGGGCTGATCCACGGCGCGGTGGGTAGCATGGGCGTGGCAGCTCTCCGCATCAAGTCGGACAACTTTATTCAAAAGGGTCCGACGTCATACAGCGACAAGCACGCGGGAGTCGAAGGACAGTTCTGCGGGCTGGTCTTGTTGTTCAGTACCGCTAATGGTCTGCCCCTGGCGATCTTAAACGACGGTCACATCCAGCATATGCGGGTTGCAGCGGGTGCAGCCGTAGCGGCGAAGCATCTGGCCCGGGAGGACTCGGAGAGACTCTGTATCCTTGGCTCGGGGGGGATGGCCCATAGTCACGCGGAATCCCTGTGCGCCGTGCGTCCGATCAAATACATCGACGTTTTTAGCCCCAATCAGGAGCATCGGGAGAAATTTGCCAAAGAGGTTGCCCAGCAGCTCAACGTTGAGGTGAAGTCTCATTCAAGCCCGGAGGACGCCATCAGGGGAAGCCATATCGTTGCGTGTTGCACCAACTCGAATCGTCAAGCGG
>JABAOE010006947.1_pt1 | contig 10478 bp, 6 predicted proteins | sample 7062141 | NCBI WGS metagenome assembly JABAOE01 (sample SAMN14538627, study PRJNA623070) | marine sediment metagenome | biome: marine biome [ENVO:00000428]; feature: marine pelagic biome [ENVO:01000023]; material: deep marine sediment [ENVO:00002113] | place: India: Gulf of Khambhat ...
GCGGGCGTCGTACCCGAGGATGTCGCCGGGGACGTTCTCGATGCGGGTGTTGAAGCGCCCTCGCGAGGACGAGTTTCCGACGACGATCACGCCGTCCACGACTATGGGTGGCGAAGATGTGGTGATGCTTCCGACCTCCGGGTCGATGCCCTCGTACACATCGTACGGGTGGCCGAGATCGGCCAGCATGTCCACCGAGCCGGTTTCGGGGAAGCCCTCGATGGGGATGCTCCCTCCGAAGCCCTCGAGCGGCAGGCCCGTCTCGGCGTCGAGGGCGTGGAGGAAGAATGCGGGTGTCGTCAGATAGATGACTCCGCGGCCATCCACCTCGGCGTAGGCCACACCCTTGCCGTAGTTGTAACGTTCCGAGCGCTCGTGCCGGAGCGTATGAGGCTCCCGAAACGTCCACAGAGTCTCTCCGGTCGCGGGATCGATCGCGACCGCGGTCCGACGCTCCCCAGCGACGGTGAAGAGCTTCCCTTCGACATAGATCGGCGTCGAGCGCAGCGCGTAGTCGGGGTTCGGGCCGAAGTTGTCACCTCTCCACATCCAGGCCACCTCGAGGCGCTCGAAGTTTCCCGCATTGATCTGGTCGAGAGACGAGTAGCGGGTGCTCCAGGTGTCGGCTCCCCAGTACCTCCACTCTCCCTCCGGATTGCCGCGTCCCTGAGCCTCTGCGCCAAGTCCAGTCCCGAGAAGCAGGAAAGAGGACGGGAGACAGACACGAGCGAGCGAGCGGAGACTCCAACGGTTGCCAGGCCTATGCATGCTTGTCATCAGCCCTCATGGTTGGGCGGTGATCTCCCCACGTTCTCCTGGTGGCTTCACCTGTTCATGCTGTAGAGACCGATGTCCGTGCTGCCAGTGCCGCTGCACTCGGTCGCTCCATAGCGGAGGAACTTCTGAATTCGCTCTCCGGTGTTCACCTCGCCGGTATAGAGATTTCCCTGGGAATCCACGGCGATCGCGTGCACCCAATGGAATTCACCGATCTGCTTTCCGGAGCGGCCGATCCTATCCAGCTCGTGCAGGTTCTCGCGATTCAGCACATAGACGGTGCCGTTCGCGAGATCTCCTACGTAGAGGCAGGTCTGCCCCGGATCGGTGGAGAACGCGGCGGTGCCCGAGGTACCACTGGCTGTGTGCGGAGCAATGTGAATCTCTTCAACGAATCCGCACACGCCGGACTCCGCGTTCGGGTTGCTGCATACCCCACCCACCTCGGCCGTATTGAAAACCTGAATTCGGTTGTTGCCTCGGTCGCAGGCGTAGAGAAGACCGTCTACGGCCAGCTTCGCACAGTGCAGAGGGCTCCGGAAGAACATCGGCGTCATGTTACCAGCCGCGAAATCGGATGCCCACGGGCCTACGTCGGTATCGGACACGCCGGCGCTGGGATCGTCCTCTACGGGGTTCTGACCGTATGCACCGAAGTGCCCGACGTGCATCCCCGTTTCGGCATCGGCGATCAGGATCCTTCGGTTCCCGTATCCATCCGAGATGTACAGGCGGTTGGTTCCCGCATCGACCGTCATCTCCGAGACCAGGTAGGGCTGCGGGGTTCCATTGGGCCCGCCGTCGATGTTCTCGCTGTCGGGTCCCGCCATCCCGGCATGTCCGATCTGCAGCACGAACTCGCCGTCCGCGGTGAACTTCAGAACGTGTGAGTCGTTGCCGTGACTCGCTGCCCATGGAAACGTCTGCAGCCCCGGTTGCTGCTGCGCTACTCCGTTATTCTGCCCGTTTCCCGAGACCCACACGAAGTCGTTGTGATCAACGAAGATTCCATGCTCGCGCGCGGGCCAGAAGCAGCCGTCCGCCTCCCGGCACCTCTCTTCGAGGAATCCGGGATCGGGGGGGCCCCCCCAGGCATCCAGAAGATTCCCCTCCGGATCGAACTTGAGTACCGAGGGGGCGGGCACGCAGCACCCGGACGTCTGATCGGCATACGGCCTCGGATGGCCGAGCGCGCTGATGGGCGTGCCATCCGCTCTCGTGCCGACTCGAGGCAACGCCGCAGCCGCGCTGGGATCCAGCGCTCGCGGCCGATGATATACCCAGATGTTGTCTTGTGTATCTACCGAGATTCCCCCGATCTGACTGATCCGCCAGTTGTTCGGTAACGGCTTCGGCCAACCGGGATCCACCACGAAGCTCGGCGCGATTCCCGACGGCGGAGTTCGCGGTGCGTTACGCTCCGCGAGCCGGTCGATCGCTCCGACCTGATCCAGAGCCATGGCACCCGCGGACTCACCTCCGGCAACCACGCTCTCCGCAGTCCCCGAGCACGCGGAAACGCTGAACGCGAGGAGGAGGCCGCCTAATAGGGTCGAATTCAAGTTCCTCATGACGATGCGCCTGGGTTGAGGCCCGAAAGGTCCAGCCCCCGGGCGGCCAAGAAGAAGGACTCTGGCGCGGCGGGACCGCGCCAGAGTCCGAGAATCGCCGGGGTACCGCGTCGAGGTTTCCGTCCGTTCGCTCAGAAATCTGGGCTCGTCAGCGTCAGAAGTTCGGATTCACCAGGGTCTCGAAGTCCGGCAAGGGGACGCACCCGACGACGTCCGGGTTGTACGGCTGGCCCCTCGGACTCAGACCCATCGGGAACGGCTCGTTCCACCGCATCTGGTCCGCCATGCGCGTGCCTTCGAGAAACAGCTCCTTCTTCCTCTCGATCCGTAGCTGGGCCTGAATCTCGGCCTCGTTGTTACTGGCGAAGTCGAAGGGCGCCAGCTCCGGGTGCCGGTCCCGCAGCATGTTGATGATGTTCACCGCCGTCTGGCCACCTTCCGCTTCGGCGATCATCAGCTGCGACTCCTCCCAACTCGTCACCGGGATCGGGTCGTCGCGGGACAGATACTTGGCCTGGACCCAGATGTCCATGTTAGGATCGAATCCCTTGGCCAGACCTTCATTGATCATGGGGACTCTGGGGTCGATGTCGCCCGTCGGCTCAAAGATCCCGAGGAGCTGTGCGTCCTCGGGCACGGGGCGGCCGTAGTGCACGCCGGGCGCGTACTCGTAGCTCAGAATGACCCCAAAGTCGATATTGCTCTGCCAATACACGTTGTTGTAGGTGCGTGCAAGAGCGCTGCTGTACTCCGCGTTCAGCAGGAAGCCCTCCGGAACCTGGCTGGCATCCGCGGCCACGGTACCCGTCTCACCGAGCATCAGGTTCGCCCGCGCTCGACCGTTGAGCGAAGCATACCGATACAGATTCGCTTCCGCCTGACGCGATCCGCCGACTCCCTCGAGCTGCTGAATCGCCTGGGCGAACCGGTCCCGAGCCTCCCGGTATCCGTCTTCACGCGACATGGGCACGCCGCCGTCGAAGACGACCTGGCAGAAGTCCTCGGCGAGGAGCTGGATCGACCAACCCTCGTAGGCCAACGCCTTGCCGACCAGGAAAGCTTGCTCGTTCGCGCTCATCCCCTCGAACGCGCTGATGAGCTCCACCGCGTTGGCGGCCTGAGCCCGCGCCGTCTGAAGGCCGTTGTGGTGGGCCCGCTCTTCCTCGCACGTGCCGTCGCCCCAGCGGGTCTCCCAATAGGGGTTCAGCCGATGCTGCGGCTCGAGGAGCCATACGGCGTTGTCGGTGGCGTAGAACTCCCCGGTCCAGAATCCCATGACCTCGACGTGGTTGTCGTACACACAATCGAAGTCTGCTTGCGCGCCCAGGACCAGCGTCTCCGCCAGCCTGGGGTCGTTCAGGTCAGTATCGACCAGGTTGCCCGGAAGCTCCGCCTCCAGAAGGCTGTCGCACGCGGCCAGGCCGACCACCATTAGCAGAATCGCCGGCGCGATCAGATGCCTCCCAGCACCTCGAGGGAAGCGTTGGACGCTCCCTTCCGCTCGTCTATCCTTACGAACCTGAATCATCTTCACTTCTCCGTTGTCGGTGTGCGGATCGTCATTAGTCGGAGGAGCTACGCCGCGTTCCGGTCGCCCGAAACGCGGCGTAGCTTCCACTCCCTCGGCTCAGAACCCGAGGGTCAGTGTGACGGTCATCCGCTGCATGGGAGGTATGGCGTTATGCGTGTGTCCCCCGCCCGCGAAGTCGTCCAGGGTGCTGCTCCTCTCGGGGAACCGGTTGAACTCATCGACGATGTCGGTGAATTCCTGCTCCTGCCACAGGTACCACAGATTGTACGCTGCGACCCTGAGCGAGGCATTGGCGGCTCCGAAGCGCTGTACAAACGACTCCGGCAGCGTGTACCCAAGCCCGAGCTCGCGAAGCCTGAAGAAGCCCGCAAAGTACCTCGACGTCGGAATCCGGTTGACAGAGAACTGGCCCTGGGCGATGGCGTTCTCCCGCAGGACCCGCTCCCTGATGTTTCCGTACGTGGTCAGCCCAGCGGCCAGATCCTGCATGGCCTGAGCGTGACCGCCTCGACCGTCTGCCCCGACGTAGAGTCGCCAGTTGTCGAAGAACGCGAAGGTGTTGGTGAGCTGGAGGGTCCAGGTCGGCTCGCCCGTTCGACCGTAGTAAAGCAGCGGGGCCTGGTCGCAGGCGACCGCGGCTCCCCCCTCTTGGTACGGGAGCCCTTCGGAGCTCAATGGACCCGTGCCGGCGTCACAGAGGACGTTCGTGACGGGACCACTGTTCCCCGACACGAAGTCCGCCGAGACAACGATCGGCGCCCAGAGGCCTCCCAGGGGGAACCCCTCCACATGGTACTGCCCACTTCGGTTGTGGACGAGAAGCCGCTTGGACTCTCCCAGCTCCACCACCTCGTTGTTCATGTAGGCGTAGTTGACTCCCAGATCCCAACGCACCGGACCGGCTTGGAGCAGAGCCACGCCCAATCCCACCTCGGTGCCCCAGTTCTTCACCTCTCCGATGTTGAGGAACTGCTTGCCGGGGAATCCCGTCGACTCGATTACGTCCTTCGAAACGATGGCGTCCGTCGTCGACTTCCAGTACTGCGTGAACTCGACGTTCACCCGACCGTCGAACAGACCCGCATCGAAGCCGACTTCGATCTCGGACCCCTTCTCGGGCCCTAGGTCCGGGTTCCCGAACTGATCCGGAGTCAGGATCGGCTCACCGGCCGGGGACGGCTCGGTCCGATAGAGTCGCGTCGCCGCGAAGGCGTCCGGCTGCTGCCCGGCTTGCCCCCAGGCGCCGCGCAATCGCAGCGGATCGAGCCAGTCGATATTCCAGAACGACTCCTCACTCATGACCCAGGTCCCGCTCACCTTCGGGTACGTCGCGATGTCGAAGTCCTTCCCGAACGCGCTGTTGTCGTCCGCGCGGACGGCCAGGGTCAGGAACATGCGCTGCTGCCAATCGAACTGCTCCTGGACGTAAGCGCCCAGCGTCTTGTTCTCCAAGAACTGCTCGTCGGAGAACCTCCTCGCGGCGGCACCCACGGTCGAGAGCGCGGTCGTCGCGAACTCCGTCCCCTCGGTCTCGGTGAACACATCCTGCTTGCTGTAGTACTGCACCCCTACCGATGTCGCGGTGCCGATGCTCTCGGTGAGCTGATAGTTGACCGTCGTCGCGAAGTCCACGGTCGTGGTCTCGATGTTTGAGAGCATGATCGACTTCGATCCGAGCCCGCCCGAACCGAAATGCCCCTGCGGTGCGCCCGGCTCCCGTAGTAGGAGATCGGTCTCGTTCTCTCTGGAGTAATCCTTTCCGATGACGAGCCGGCTGCTCAGCCAGCCAAGCGGCGTGAAGTCGGCCTGGACACTCCACATGTCCCGGTCTACGTCGATCGACTCGTGGTTGTAGATGTCGTAATACTCGAACGGGATCTGGAAGCCCCGGGTGGGCGGGACCGCATCATCCGGGCCTCCGGGATCGGTTCCCAAGACCCGCTCCTCGGGGTGGGCCCTTCGGAACGTTCCGATGATGTTGCCGCCAGCGGTACGGGTATCGGCACGCAGGAACGACCCGTTCACCGTGACGTTGAGCGTCTCGGTCGGCGTGACCCCCAACGACAGCCGGCCACCGATGCGCTCATCGAGGTTCCAATTCACGAAGCCTTCCTCCCGCGACCGATCGAAGGAAGCGAAGTACCGATACTGGTCCGTCCCACCTCGCACCGAGAGGTTCCCTTTGAGAATCGGTCCGTACTGGAAGAGAGTGTTGCCAGCCTTGTCCTCTTCATCATAGAGGTTCAGCGACACGATTTCTCCCCCTGCCCTCCCATACACGTCGCCAAAGAATCTCGATGGATCCTGGAACCACATCGCCCCGCTCTCGAGCGTCGCCGTCCACGACGGCGCTCCCGCCACGCCTTGCTTCGTGATGATCTGAATCACTCCGTTCGAAGCCTCGGTCCCATAGAGCGTGGCTGCCGCCGGGCCCTTGATCACCTCGATGCTCTCAATGTCGTTCGGGTTGATGTCGTTCATCCTCGACGAGAAGCCCAGCCCCTGGGCGTTGATCGACGAGTCAATGCGGATGCCGTCCACATACACGATCGGCTCGTTGGATACCCCGAGGCTCGAGACCCCCCGGATGCGCACCCGCGAGCCGTTGAGGCCCGCCTGGCCGGAGCCCTGGATGGTGTACAGCCCCGGGATCCTGCCCCCCAGGACCTCCTGCACGTTGGCCGCGGGAGCGAGATCTGTGATCTCACCCACGTCCATGCGCTCCACCGCATTCCCGATCGCCCGACGTTGCGTCCCTCCAGCGGTGCCCGTCACCACGATCTCGTCCAGGGCAATCGCCTGGTCTTCCATCTGGAGGTTCACCACGACCGTCTGGCCGGCGCCCACGGTCACCTGGACACTCTGGGTCACGTACCCGACCCGCTGCGCCGTTACGGTCTGTGTGCCCGCCGGGACGTTGCCGATGACGAACCGGCCATCAGCCTGGCTCAGGCCTCCGATGTCGAGTCCCTCGACGAAGACCTGCGTGCCGCTCAGGCCCGTGCCCGTCCCAATGGCCGTGATCCGACCCGTGACCGTGCCCACCTGGGCCCACAATGCGAAAGGGCTGAGTATCGTCAAGATAGCCAGCCACAGCGAGATTCTCACACACTTCTCAGTCATCGTTCATGCCTCCAATATCTAGGCCTCGTTAACCGCTGCCTTCGGGAGCATCAGACAGGACTCGTCAGTGGGTGTTGTCCTCCTCTTGCGTTGAGGTTTGGCTCGGTCATGAACTCCGGGCCCGGATCCGCTCCCCCGTGTGGTAGATCAGGACGGGATACCGGGCGCAGACCCATGTCTTACGGGTAACTACCAGGGTCGGCCGGGTCAAGAAAGCATTCGAATCAGCTAGGAGTACGGAGCTTTCCCTGGCCGCCTCCCGTTGGCGGGGGCGGATCGGTCCCCCCAGCGCCCGTTATGGCGACACCTGCACCCGCACGTAGCCGTTCGTCCAACAGCACTGATCGCCGAGACTGCTGTCGACGGGGTTGAAGTTGTCGGAGCGAACCCGCAGCAAGTATTCCCCCGGAAGCGGGAATCGGGCGGTCGTCGTGGCTCGGCCGTCCCCGTCAGGCTCCGGCTCGCTCTCCTCGAACTCCACGACCGCCGGGCCCTGATGCGTAAACCAGGTCACGCCTGCATCGACCGGATCCCGCTCTCCTTCGGGGTCGAGTCGATCTGCGACCCAGACCGCCAAGCTCAGAGGCTGCCCGACGCCCGCGCTCCGCTGGACGGGATTCTCGATGCTCCCGGTCGCGGTAGGATCTCTTGAGTCCGTTCGGGGATCTCCCGGGAACGACATCGGGCCCCAGAGCTCCGGACCGTCCTCCTCGAGCTTGAGCACGGGAGGATACGATCCCATTCCCATGGGCAGATAGCCGAGTCGGTAGGTTTCGGAGACCGACCATCCAGGAACGGAGTGCGTCTCACCGCCGGTGCGCAGGGTCCAGACGACGCGCCCTCGATCTCTCGCGAAGTCCCCCGGAACCGTGACCGTGAAGACCCCGGTGCCGCGTCTGGGGGTGAAGACCGTGGGCTGCCTTCCGTTGTACTCGGCGGGTTCGATGGTATTCTCCTCCCCGACCGGGAGCAGGACTGTTTCGTCTCGATTCCGGTTGTGGAATCCGAACGAGAACGTGTACGTGCCGTCCGGGTTTTCGTACCACCCTTCGAAGAAGGGACTCACGGGAAGGCCTGTCCCCGCCTCTCCTCGTTGCTGCGGGGAGCCCGGCCAAATCGTCCGCTGCTGCGCCTCCAGCGGCAGCCCGCTAATGCCGAGAAGTGCGATCGTCAGGCTTCCGATGAGCGTATGGTTCCTCATTCTCCGACTCCTGGCTGCTCGGGCGGCCGCCGAGCGCCGGGCGGCAACACCCGAGAAAACGAACCGGTGGGAACCTGGACTCGCTCGGCAGGTCCCCACCGGTTCAGACACGTCACACTCCACTACGGACTGGCCCGCGACTCGCGTCGGGGCCGCTCTTCTTCGGCTACTGACCCCCCGCTGTGAGCTCTCGAGCCTCTCGCTCAGCCTTGATTCTTTCGTACAGCTCCTGAGTGAGGTGACTCACCGCGATCCAATCGTGCTGCATCTCGTCTCCGGTACGGCTGCCCGGGTAGACCCACTGCTCCGGATCCGGGTTATTCGGATTGTTCTCTGTATTGTCGTACCAGTGGGTGAGCACCATCACTGCTCCCGCGGGCACCAACGGTGCCGCGTCCGGCTCGTAAAGATGGCTGTGCTGCCACCAAGCGTTCTGGTTGCTGACCATGCTCACGACTTCGCGCTCACCGGTGTCCGGATGGAAGATCTCGATAGAAGATCCTCGGAGCCGCAGGTGACCGTGGGGCTGGAAGCTGTCGATTCGAACGGGATGATCCCAAGAGTGGAAGCCCTGGGTCATGAGGGTCCCATGGGGCGGAACGATGAGATCACCCTCGAGCCGATAGTTCCTGAGATCCTGGCTGTACTCGGGCTCGTAGTCGTCCGGGTGGAACCAGAAAGCGAGCTCGGTCACTTCATCATCGACGGCCTCACCCATCGGGTAGTAGTGGATGCTCCACCGCACGAAGGAGTTCGTGGGAAGCAGGCGACCAGCGCCCTCTGGGATGATCTCGCCGAGCTTGCCCACGGCATACTCGGTGAAACGTCCACCCTGACCTTCGAGCTCCCCCTCGTCACCGGGGAGGTAGAGCGTCGTATTCGCGTGGTGCACGACCTTCCGGCCCTCGAGAGAAGGCTTGACCTCGATGGCCTTCAGGAACTTGTCCTGCTCGATCGGGATCTCGACCAGGGGCTCCCACCAGATGTCCTGCCCAACGGCCGGCACATCGTAAGGCTTGGCCGGAACGATCAGGTCGGGAGGCCCGTACTGTTCGGCGAGTCGCCATTCGGCCGCATCGACAAATTCCATTGGCGGGGGCATATCGGCCGGATTCCCCTCGGGAGCGCCACTGTCGATCCACTGAACGAAGGTCGAGATCTCTTCTTCGCTCAAGCGCCAATCGTGCTGGAGCTCCTGAATCCCGACGTCCGTATCGTACTGGTAGGGCGGCATCTCTCGAGTGGACACGACCTCACGGATCATCGGCGCCCAGGGACGTACCTGCTCGTAGCTCATGAACTCCATCGGACCGATGCCGCCTGCTCGATGGCACGCCTGGCAATTCTCTTGGAGTAATGGGGCTATGTCCTTGGTAAAGGTGAGCTCTCCTGCCGCGCCACCTTGAGCCGCCGCCTCCGTCGTGAAGGACAGCAGCACCATCATCCCGAGCGCGCATACGCCTATCCAGGCACGCCTCGTGTGTCGCATGGTGCTCTCCTTTCCCCTGATTGTTGTATTCAATCTACTCCACCCTTCTGAATTGGCCACGTCTTCTCGACACTGTCAAGACCCGAATGTAGGCTCGCCGCTCCGTCCGCACGGGTCAGGTGCGGAGCAGCACCCTGGCGGGCCCACATCCCGCGGGTCATCTTGCGCCTGAGGCCCCGCGGCCCCGGGTCCGTCGAAGCTCTGCATGCGTCCGGTCGGTCGGGCTGTACTGGAAGTGCCCGGATGAACGGAGCACGCTCGAATTGAGAGCCGAAAAGCTCACGCTCAAGGAGGATGTGATGCCAAGCTTGCTGAAGGGAATGTTGGCTCTTGTGGTCTTCAGCCTGGCGTTTTGCGGTCAGCTCCAGGCACAGGCAGCGTACATGCCGTATCACGAGATCGAAGAGTGGGACAATCTGCCGGGCGGAGAGACGTTCGGACCGCTGACGGGAGCCTTCCCCGACCCGGACGGCAGACACATGTGGCTGCTGGGCCGGTGCGGAACGAACAACTGCGCGGACAGCGATCGCGATCCCATCCTCAAGTTCGACCTCGAGGGGAATCTGGTGGACAGCTTCGGGGGTGGGTTGTTCGCGTTCACCCACGGCTTCTTCCTCGATCACGAGGGGTACTTCTGGGTGACGGAGGGTGCACCGGATGGTGACGCCCGGGCGGAGCCCGGCTACCGGCGGGGGCTGGGACACCAGGTGCACAAGGTGGATCAGCAGGGAAACATCGTGATGAGCCTCGGGGAAGCCGGCGTGTTCGGATGTGACGAGACTCACT
>JABAOE010017002.1_pt1 | contig 10478 bp, 10 predicted proteins | sample 7062141 | NCBI WGS metagenome assembly JABAOE01 (sample SAMN14538627, study PRJNA623070) | marine sediment metagenome | biome: marine biome [ENVO:00000428]; feature: marine pelagic biome [ENVO:01000023]; material: deep marine sediment [ENVO:00002113] | place: India: Gulf of Khambhat ...
GACGGCGCTAGCAGGATGATCGAGAACACCATGCCGAGCGTCTGCGCCCAGTCAGGCAGCGAGGTGTAATGCAGGTGATGCGGCCCTGCCCACATGTAGACGGCGATCAGCGACCAGAAGTGGACGACCGACAGCCGGTAGGAGTAAATCGGGCGCTCCGCCTGTTTCGGCACGAAGTAGTACATCATGCCGAGGAAGCCGGCCGTCAGGAAGAAACCGACGGCATTGTGGCCGTACCACCACTGCATCATCGCATCGACGGCGCCCGTATAGATCTGGTAGGACTTGGTCAGCGTGACCGGTACCGCGAGGTTGTTGAAGATGTGCAGGATCGCGACCGTGATGATGAAGGCGCCGTAGAACCAGTTGGCCACATAGATGTGCTTGACGCGTCGCCGCGCGATCGTCATGAAGAACACGATCGCAAATGCCACCCAGACCACGGCAATCAGCAGGTCGATCGGCCATTCCAGCTCTGCATATTCCTTGGACTGGGTAATGCCGAGCGGCAAGGTAATGGCGGCGAGCACGATGACGGCCTGCCAGCCCCAGAACGTGAACGCTGCCAGCTTGTCGAACGCGAGACGCACGTGACTGGTGCGCTGCACGACATAGTATGCCGTCGCGAACAGCGCGGAGCCGCCGAAAGCAAAGATCACTGCGTTGGTGTGCAGCGGGCGAAGCCGGCTGTAGGTCAGGAACGGCAGGTCGAAATTGAGCTGCGGCCAGATAAGCTGTGCGGCGATGAATACGCCGGCCAGCATGCCGACCACGCCCCATACGACTGTCATGATCGCAAACTGGCGTACAACCGTATCGTTGTATTGAGCTTTAGTGTCCAACGGACGACCCCTGTAGCTGATTGTAAGAGCACTGGATCCGGGGCTCTTGAGCGGCCTGGGACGGCAGAAATGCCCCGGCCATTTTCGATATTTGCGGCACCCGAGGGGGCAAGTATATCCCCAGAGTCCGTGGGCACGCTATCAACCGCTCCGGGGAGTCCCCATAAGTAACTATACGTATGGCATCCGGCCACGGGCCGGGTGCCTGATTGGAGGCTGCTTTATCCGGGAAGCCCCTTTATAATCGAGGCCTTAGCCATACCCATGTGCCCCCCGATGTCAGCCAGCAAACTGCCCGCCGAGGTCGTTAACGAGCTTTTGCACGCCGCCGCCGACGCGGCGATCGTGACCGATGCCGACGGCCGGATCGTGTTCGCCAACCGGGGCGCGGAGTCCCTGTTTGGTTATCCGGCGGAAGAGCTGGTCGGCGAGCCCGTCGAAATTCTGATGCCGAAAGAGTTCCGCAGCCAGCACGAGGAATACCGCGGCCGCTACAAGACCTCGCCGCGGGCAAGGCCCCTACTGGCGGGGCTGGACCTGTACGGCCTGCGTAAGGACGGCAGCCGTTTCCGCGCGGAAATCGCGCTGACCCCGGTCAATACCGACACCGGTATGCTCGTGGCCAGCACTGTTCGTGAAGTGAACGCCGGCGACGAGTCTGAAGCCTACTTCCGTACGATGCTCGAGACGGCGCCGGACGCGATGATCATCGTTGACGAGCGCGGCCGGATTGCGATCGTCAACCGCCGGGCCGAAGACATGTTCGGCTATACGCGCGCCGAGCTCCTCGGCCACGAGGTCGAGATGTTGCTCCCGGAACGCCTGCGTCAGGGGCACCTGCAGCATCGCGGCGGCTATGTCGCGAACGCGGAGCTGCGACCGATGGGAGCGGGGCTCAATCTGCTCGGGCGCCGCAAGGACGGCAGTGAATTCCCTGTCGAGATCAGCCTCAGCCCGGTGGAGACATCGAGTGGCATGTTTGTCTCGAGTGTGATCAGGGACGTTACGCTGCGCCGCCGCATGGAGCAGGAGATTATCGCAGCGCGCCAGGCGGCCGAGCGCGCACAGAAAGCCAATACCGCCTTCCTCGCGGCGGCCAGCCACGACCTGCGCCAGCCCGTACAGGCCCTGAGCCTGCTGAACGGTGCGCTGCGTCGCACGGTCAAGGACGAGCGTGCGCAGGAGATGATCGAGAGCCAGGAGCACTCGCTCACCGCAATGACGAACCTGCTGAATTCCCTGCTGGATATCAGCCGCCTCGACGCGGGCGCCGTGACTCCCGAGATCGAGGAGTTTCCGATGCAGCGAATCATCGACCGGCTGTCGGCGGAATTCGGGCGACAGGCGAGCCACAAGGGACTCGACTTCTCGTCCAAGCCCTGCTCGGTCACCGTGCGCAGCGACCCGAACCTCCTCAGCGAAATCGTCCAGAACCTGGTGTCGAACGCGATCCGCTACACCAACAGCGGCAGCGTACGAATGATTTGCGAGTGCCTGGGCGACACGTGCCGGCTCGAAGTGGTGGATACCGGTATCGGCATCGAATCCGACCAGCTCGAAGCGATCTTTCAGGAATTCCACCAGGCCAAGACACCGGGCTCGAGCACCGAGGGCTTCGGACTCGGACTCGCCATCGTGCGGCGCCTGGCGGATCTGCTCGGGCACGAAGTAGGCGTCGAGTCCGAGCCCGGCAGGGGTTCCATGTTCTACGTGTCGGTCCCCGTCGTGACGGCACAGCATTGCGGCTCGGGCGAAGACCAGAGCAAAGGGACTGCCGCAGAGGCGGCCGGGGCGGGCACAGTCGTTCTGATCGAGGATGACGTAAATGTTGCAAACGCCTGGGGCCTGCTGCTCGAAGCCGAGGGCTATCGAGTCGCAACCGCCAAGTCGGCACCGGAAGCCAACGCACTCATCAAACACCTGGATGAAGTGCCCTCCTTGCTCATTTCCGATTTTCATCTGCTAGACGGTTCGACGGGCGTCGAGGCGGTGACGGGGATTCGCGAGCATTACGGTGTGAACATCCCGGCGTTTATCGTCAGCGGCGACACATCCAAGGTGGTGAAGGAAGCGCGCCCGGTGGATAACTGCACGCTCATGAGCAAGCCGGTGAATACGAGCCGGCTGCTCGCTGCGGCGCACATCGCGACGAAGACGGGCGCTGTTCCGCAGGACTGAGCGCGATCTCTTGGCACCCGTTATCTGCCTGCAAATCGATGCATTCGCGGATCGGCCTTACAGCGGCAACCCGGCCGCGGTCTGCCTGCTGGAGGAAGAACCGGATAGCGCCTGGATGCAGGCCGTCGCCACGGAGATGAACCTGTCGGAAACAGCCTTCGTGCGCCCCGACGGCGACGGCTTCGATCTGCGCTGGTTTACTCCGGCCGTCGAGGTTGATCTTTGCGGTCATGCCACGCTGGCTGCGGCGCACGCGCTCTGGTCGGAAGGACGCGTGCCCGGCAATGGCCGCATTTCCTTTCAGACACGGAGCGGCGAATTGGCCGCAACACGTCACGCCGACCTGATCCAACTCGACTTCCCGGCGACGGCACCCGGTCCGGTGAGGCTTCGGGCGGAACAAATTGCCGAACTCGGCAATGCGCTGGGCGTTGAACCGGATTACGTGGGCGAGTCAGCCTTTGACCTCCTGGTCGTCGTGGGATCCGAGGATGTCGTGAGAAGTGTGAAGCCGGATCTGCCGCTGCTGAGGGAGCTGGCGTCACGGGGCGTGATCGTAACGAGCATCGCGGCCGATCCCCGCTTCGATTTCGTCTCGCGGTTCTTTGCGCCGGGCGTTGGCGTCGACGAGGATCCCGTCACCGGCTCGGCACATTGCTGCCTTGGCCCGTACTGGAGCGAGCGACTGGGCAAGACCGAGATGAAAGCTTTCCAGGCCTCCGCGCGCGGGGGCATCGTACATGTTCGCCTGTCCGGTGAGCGTGTATTGCTCGGGGGCAACGCCGTTACGATTTTCAAGGGTGAGCTGACCCACGCTGCGACGGCGTAATATCCAAGCTGCGGTTCCGGCAGACCATCATTCCACTTTTGGACTCGAAATCTGTCGCGATAGGGCGTAATGTCATCTCGCGCTTCAAGCGCTCAAAACGCATAAGGAGAATAAGAGATGAAAATCAGCCAACTACTAACGGGGTTCGTGCTCGTCTGCTTCGCGGGTATCGCGTCGGCAGACCTTGAGATATGGACTGATTACGACGTCAGCGAGGGAGTATCGAACGTTACGACGGTCAAGGTTGATTCCAACATGATCGACAAGTACCTGGAGGGCTTGAGGAGCTCGTGGGTGCCCGCCAATGAAGTGCTGAAGGAACAGGGCCAGATCAAGGACTATGGCATCTACGTGAGCGACTTGCCGAACGGTGGTGATTTCAACGTCATTCTTGTCGTCCGCTTCAATAATGCGGCTGACCTGCAGCCGAACAAGGAAGAGTACGAAGCCTTCATGAAAGCCTGGGGTGAGGAAAACCAGAAGAAGTCAGACCAGATCGTCCTGACCTATCCGGACATCCGCACGATCACGGGTGAGTATATGTTCCGGGAGGTTACTTTGAAGTAAGCCCTGTCGTCACAGGCGGGCCTTCCTTGTTCGTTGAAGGCCTTGCCTGTGACACCCGTGGTCAGCTCGCGAGGAATGCAATCCAGCTCGCGGGTGACTTGGATACGGCCGCGCCGACTATATAGGCGAAGGCGGCCAGCGCACCGACAAAAGCGACCTGCCGGATGGGCAGCGTTGGTCCCCGTCGCAAGGCGATCGCGCCAAGCACGACATAGACGATCAGGCCGGCGAATTTCGCGAGCAGCCAGGGGCTCTGCATGACCGGCAACCCGAGCTGCATGACCAGAACGATACCGCTGACGAGAAACACTGTGTCAACGACGTGTGGCGCTATGCGGCTCGCCCTGTGACGCAGCAGTGCGGAGCCCGTCATCATCCAGAACCCACGGAGCATGAAGCCGGAAACGCTGATGACGGCAAGGGCAAGGTGGGTGTATTTCAGGGGCAGATACATCGAATCAGCACCGGTTCCTCGGTTGATAGGGGAAGTTACGTATAGTCTTTGGTTTGCGGTCTGGCATCTTAGCACTCAGGATATTTCCGCCTGCAAGAGTTGTCAGGAACTACGGCGCGAATACCCGATTTTCTCTCCATGCCCGCTGTGTTCTGCATAGCGGGCTTTTTTTTGGTTCGAAGTAATTTCGGAACGCTTTCTTCAGGGGCGCGAATCGGCGCGCAAGAGGTTCACGGTTCGGGAACCGCTCCCGCGTTCGCGACGGTGGCGCCGACCAGGGGTTCAGGCTGCTTCGTGATTGCGCTGTTCGACCGGCGTCTGGAACCAGTCCGGCTTGATGATCAGCAGGTCGCAGGGAAGATGCTCCAGGGTGCGCTCGGCCGTTGCTCCGATAAACAGGCGTTTCCAGCGGTTACGCGATACGGCCCCCATCACCACGACGCCAGCCTTGAGATCTTCGGCGACGATCGGTAATTCTTCGTGGGTCAGCCCTGCTACGAGATGTGACTTGTCGTCATCGATGCCGTGAAACGACGTGATCTCGTGGAATCGTTTCTGGTGGTCTTCGTGCATCTGCTGTTCGATTTCGTCGAACGGCAGGGAAACCGGTATGTAGGCATTTGCCGTCGCCGTCGCGACTGCAATTCGCGGGTCGTAGGAATGAAACGCGTGTACCCGACCGTCGACCTTGTCTGCGATGAACTTGCTCGTTTGCAGGATTTCGTCGTCAAGCGCTGCCGGCTTGTCGTGTTCGTTCATCGGATCGATCGCGGCGACAAATACCGGCTCATCCCGCAGGTCCACGGGTTTGACGAGCCATAACGGCGCGGGGCACGTGCGAATCAGGCTCCAGTCGGTGTTCGTCAAAAGGGCACGAGCGACCGCGGAGTGATGATGAGTGTCCTTGACCACCAGGTCTGCCCCCGACGACACCACGTGGCGCACGATCCCTTCGTAGAGCGGATGATCCCAGATAGCCGACGTCGTCACGACGATGCCGTCGGCACGCAGCGGCTCTGCCAGTTCCTCGAGATGTTTCGAGTGGCTGCCGATTACTTCGCTACGGGCCTTCTCCAGCGACGGGGAATCGAACAGGCGGTCGCCGCTCAGGTACTCGTTGTAATAGCAGACAAGAAGCTCGAGTTCCGCACCGGTTTTCTTCGCCAGCCAGGCAGCCCGATACATGCCCGGCTGTTCTTTTACTGTTGGGTCGATAACGGACAGGATCTTCGATAGCTCGTGCATTGTCGTACCCTGTTGTTGTCAGGACGGGAGAGAATTAATCGTCGTAGCAAGCGTAAGTCCGGTTCGTTTTGCCTTCCATAAGTCGTGATCCCTAGCGCGTCTCGGATTCTACTTACGGCTTGATAAGTGGTTTTACTGATACGGCTCACTTCAGAATACCCTTAGATTAGCCTCAGAGAAACCGGGTTCTGCAAGCAGCGCCCATGGGAGGATTGTGCCGATGCAGGCTGACTCATACGATGCTCTGAGGGAGCAGCTCGAAAAAAAGAGGGAAGAACTGAGAGTTCGCCTCGAGCGCATCACAAATAACCTGCGGCGTGGCTATCATCCTGACTCCAAGGAACGGGCCAAGGAGCTGGAAGACAGCGAGGTCGTCGACGCTCTTGGCAACGAGGCGCGTGCGGAGCTTCGGAATATTTCTGCTGCACTGCAGCGTATGGAGGCCGGGGAATTCGGGATCTGCGTCGATTGTGGAACGGAGATCGAGCGCGGCAGGATCAAGGCCCATCCGTACGCAAATCACTGTATTGACTGCGCGCGCCTCGCGGAGGAGCGCAGGGCGCGTTACTCCTGATGCATGTGCATCTTGACGAGATCCGCGAGTGATCTCGCCTGCATTTTTTCCATAACGCGTGCACGGTGTATTTCTACCGTCCTTTGGCTGACACCGAGTTCGTAAGCGATCACCTTATTGGGCTTGCCGGTGACGACGAGGTCGAAAACTTCGCGCTCGCGGTTGGTTAGCCGCGCAATTCGTTCTTCGACCTCGGCATGTTGCTGCTGCTCTTCGCGGCGCTCCCGATCCGTCCTCAGTGCTTCGCGGATCCGGTCGAGCAGGTCCTGGTCCCGGAACGGTTTCTGGATGAAGTCGACGGCGCCCTTCTGCATCGCCTCGACCGCCATGGGCACGTCCCCATGTCCGGTGATGAAAATGACCGGCAGGCTGTTGCCCCGCTTCAAAAGTTCTTCCTGGAGTTCGAGTCCGCCGAGCCCCGGCATGCGGATGTCGAGCACCAGGCACCCCGGGCGCTCGCCAGTCACCTGCTCGAGGAATTCGTCGCCGGAACCATAGATCTCGTGCCTGAGATTGACGGAGTCCATCAGGGCCTGCATTGCGAAGCGAATTGCCGGATCGTCGTCGACGATGAATACGGTTGCAGCTTGCTGGGATTGCTGGCTCATGCTTCCGGAACGGCCTGTTTTTCAAATGTCATTGGGAAAAGTATACAGTCTGAATTTCTTGCCGCCCCGATTGGACCAGAATGGGCGCGAATTTGCGAGTTTTTGCGTCGCCCCCGGAAGCCGATGACCAGTGGCTAATCAAGTCGTTTCGTGAAACGCAGCGCGGCTCCCGCCATCGCTACGAGTGCAAATCCGAGGAGATAACCTACATCCCGGTACAGCTCGCCGATGGACGCCTCGCGGAGCATGATACCGCGGGTGAGGCGGATGAAATGAGTGTTAGGCAGTATCTCGCCGAGCCATTGCGCCACCAGCGGCATCCCTTCGAAGGGGAACATGAAACCGGACAGCAGTATCGATGGCAGCAGTATGAAGACCGTCATTTGCATCGCCTGGAACTGCGTCCGGGCGGCGGTCGAAATGAACAGCCCGAGTGCGAGATTCGCCGCGATGAAGGCGAAGGCGGCGAGGTACAGGTCGACGACGCTGCCGCGCACCGGGACGTCGAACAACAACTTCCCGACTGCGAGGATCAGGGCGAGCTGCAGCATGCCGATCAGGATGTAAGGGACGACCTTGCCTATCATGAGTTCCGCCGAACTCACGGGCGTATTGATGAGCAGCTCGAGATTGCCGCGCTCGCGTTCGCGGACGATAGCGACGCCCGTGAACAGGATCATCGTCATCGTCAGGATGACGCCCATCAGCCCGGGCACAATATTGACCGGCGTCCGCCGTTCGGGGTTGTAGTACGGTCGCACTTCGATCGTGTGCGGCGACGCCTGCCTGGTGCTGCCCGCATCGAAGCCGAATGGCATCGCGCGCAGCTGGTTCGCGACGCCCAGGATCGTGGGGTCGCTGCCGTCGACCAGGACGTGTGATGCGGCACGGGTCTGATCCACGATACGCCGATCGAAGTCGTGGGGAATATGTATGCCGATCGAGATCGAACCATCGCGCAAGAGAGTCTCGAGCTGTCGCGGCGAGTCCACGTGAGCGACAATGTTGACGACCTGGGTTTGCGCCATTTCAGCGACGAACTGGCGCGACAGGTGAGTATTTGCCTGGTTGGCGACGGCCGTTTTCAGATTGCGTACGTCGGTGTTGATCGCGTAGCCGAAGAGCAGCATCTGCAAGACGGGCAGGCCGACGACCATACCGAACGTCAGCCGGTCACGGCGCAGCTGCCGCACCTCCTTCTGGAGTATGGCGAAGATTCGCGACAGCGACTTCATGCTGCCTGCCTGCGGGGCTTCAGTGTGACCGCAACGAAGACGTCTTCGAGTGTTGGCGAAGACAACGTTGCCTTCGAGTCCAGGCCCGCGCCCCGCAGCGCTGACGCCACCGTTCCTGCCGGGTCGTCGTGAGCTTCCGGTATGAGCACGCGGAGCCGCACGCCCAGCTGGGTCACGCTGACGACCTCGGGAATCTTCGCGATGACTACCTGGGCGTGATACGGGTCGCTCGAGACGACCTCGACCACGTGCATACCGGTGCCTGCCTGAAGCTCCGCCGGTGTGCCGTCCGCGACCTTTACCCCGTAATCCAGGATCGCAAGCCTGTGGCAACGTTCCGCCTCGTCCATGTAGTGGGTCGATACGAGAATCGTCGTGCCGGCCTCGGCCAGCCGGAACAGGGCCGCCCAGAAATCGCGGCGGCTCTGCGGGTCGACGGCGCTGGTCGGCTCGTCGAGCAGCAACAGTTCGGGGCGATGCAGCACGGCGCAGGCGAGGGCGAGGCGTTGCTTCTGGCCGCCGCTCATCGTGCCGGCGAGCTGCTTGCGCTGTTCGCCCAGGTTATAGCGCTCGAGCAATTCCTGTATGCGTGCGCCGCGTTCGCGGCGCGGGTACGAGTAGATCTCGGCGATGAACTGCAGGTTTTCGAGAACCGTCATGTCACCGAACAGGGAAAACTTCTGCGTCATGTAGCCGATTCTCGGCTTGAGCCGCCTGGCGTCGCCGGGCACCTCGGTGTCGAGGACGATGGCTCTGCCGTCGCTCGGCATCAGCAGGCCGCACAGCATGCGTATCGTCGTGGACTTGCCCGAGCCGTTCGGCCCCAGGAAACCGTAGATCTCGCCGCGCGGCACGTCGAGGTCGAGTTGGTTGACGGCCACCAGGTCACCGAAGCGCTTGGTCAGCCCGCGTGCCTCGATCGCGAACTCTCCGCTCATTGACCACCGCCAGGTAACAGGAGCTCCACCTCGACCGGTACGCCGTCCGGAAGCCGTTCCCGCTGACCATCGAAGTCAATCTTGGCCAGGTAAGACAGGCGGCCACGATCTCGCTCGGTCAGCGCGAAGTACGGCGTGAACGCTGCCTCGTGCGCAACCCAGCGAACCTTGCCATGCATGGCTGCATCGATCCCGTCGACGGCTACCCGGGCATCGGTTCCGGGATGCACCCTGGCGCGCAGACGTTCGGGAACGTAAATCCTGGCGTAAGGCTGACTGCCACCCAGCAATACGGCTACGGGCTGCCCCGGCGGCGGGCGTTCGCCGATCTCGAAAAGCCGGCTGTCAAACACGCCGTCGACCGGAGCCACGAGGCGGTGGCGCTCGACGTCGACCGATGCGCTGTCGCGCCTCGCCTCTGCCTGCCGTAAAGACTGTTCCGCCTGCGCGAGTTCCTCGACCGTCGTGCCGGCAAGGAGCTCTTCGAGCTGTGCCCTTCTTAGCTCGAGATTGGCTTTCGCGGCGTCGAGTTCCGCCTTTGCGCGATCACGCGTTTGCGGGGATGCCAGCTCTTTCTCCAGGAGATCTTTCGCGCGCTGAAACTGTGTGCGGCGGAACTCGATATCGCGGTTTGCCCCGGCGAGATTGGCACGGGCCTGTGCGATCTGCTCCTTCCTGGGGCCACGGACCAGTTCGTCGAGTCTTGCCTGCGCCTGCCCGACGGCGGCTTCTGCCTCCCGCAGGCGCGCACTGGCCCGCGTGTCGTCCTGGCGGAGGATGAGCTGTCCGGCCGTTACGCCTTCTCCCTCCGCGACGAGGATTTCGAGTATCGGTTCGTTCACTTCCGCGATGAGTTCGATGCGGTCGGATGCAAGTTCGCCGACAACCAAATTCAGATTGTCCGAGTTGTCGCATGACGCAAGCGAAATTGCGGCAAGGCCGGCGACGATAAGGTTTCGTGGACGCATCCGTTTGCTCCGCTTACGCCCTGATGTAGGCGAGAATCAT
>JABAOE010000894.1_pt4 | contig 10477 bp, 10 predicted proteins | sample 7062141 | NCBI WGS metagenome assembly JABAOE01 (sample SAMN14538627, study PRJNA623070) | marine sediment metagenome | biome: marine biome [ENVO:00000428]; feature: marine pelagic biome [ENVO:01000023]; material: deep marine sediment [ENVO:00002113] | place: India: Gulf of Khambhat ...
CTCGATGAAGGTCCGCGCGTCGGCGCCGTGCCGGTGGCATCCGCCGCGGCGGGCAACGCCGGGCGAAAGCTGGTCCACGGTCTCTACTCGGGTGGGACGCTGTGCGCGGAGGCGCAGGCGATCTTCCGCGAAGCGGGCGTCGCAACGACCAGCAACGTGCCCCTCGAGCAAGGCCGCGAGCCGGCAAGCACCGGTCACCGTATGATCGATCTGGGCTCGGACGAGTATACCCGGGGACGGCCCCACCCGATGATCGAGCCGGCGGTGCGCAGTGCCGAGCTGGCCGCGAGCCTCGCCGATCCGAGTGTCGCCGTGGTGCTGCTCGATGTCATGCTCGGCTTCGGTGCGCATCCGGATCCCTGCCAGTCGATCCTCGAGGCCGTCTCTAACGCGCCCGCGGATCGCCCCCAGGTGGTCTGTTCGGTGTGCGGCACCGATGCCGATCCGCAGAACAGAGCCGCTCAGGTGAGAAAGCTCGAGGGGGCGGGCGTGCTGGTCGCTTCCTCGAACGCCGATGCGGCAATGCTTGCCCTCGATCTCGTCGCCGGGTGAAGGCCATGGCCGGTTACCCGATCCCGCAACGTCTTCTTGTCGCCATCGGCGGCAATGCGACCCACCCCGGCAGCATCAAGGGCACGCCCGGCGAGCAGCTTCGTATTGCGCGTCTCACGGGCGAAGCGCTGTTGCCCATCATGGAGATGGACAACGAGCTCATCATCACCCACGGCAATGGACCCGTGGTCGGCAAAATCCTGATGCGCCAGGCAATCGCCCGAGACCGGGTACCGCCCATGAGCATGGATATCTGCGTAGCCCACAGCCAGGGGGGGATCGCCTATCTGCTGATGCAGGCCCTGGAGAACAGCCTGCGCCGCGCGGGAAACCCGCGCCACGTGGTGTGCCTGCTGACCCAGGTCGAGGTCGATCCGGACGATCCGGCGTTTTCCGCGCCCACCAAGCCGGTGGGCTTCTTCTTCGACGATGACGAAGCCGAAGCCGTGAAGCGGGCGTTCGGCTGGAGAATGTGCAAGGAGGGAGAGCAGGGCTGGCGCTACGTGGTGCCGTCTCCGCAACCGAAGCACATCGTCGACATCTCGTTGATCGAAACCGTGGCGAAGAGCGGCGCCATCGTCATCGCCGGCGGCGGTGGCGGGATACCGGTCGTCAGGAAGCCGAACGGCGAGCGCCACGGGCTCGAAGCGATTATCGACAAGGACCTGAGCTCGGCGCACATGGCGAACGTGCTGGGGGTCGAGGTATTGTTGATTCTGACGGAGATAGATGCCGTTCGAGTGAACTACGGCAAGCCCGGCGAGCAACCGCTCGGTGAGATCCGCGTGGATGAGCTCGAGAAGTATCATGCCGAGGACCAGTTCTCGAAAGGCAGCATGGGCCCGAAAGTGCAGGCGGCTATCAACTTCGTAAATCGAGGCGGTGCTCGCGCGGCGATCGCGAGCTTGTTCGATGCAGAAGCCGCTCTGCGGGGTGAGGCCGGAACTCAGGTTCTTCCGTCCCTGCAGCGTGCAAAGAAGGTGTAAAGATGCAGACTCTCTACGAAGAACTGAACCCCCCGCCGCGCATTCTGATGGGCCCGGGGCCAGTGGACGCCGACCCACGCGTATTGAAGGCCATGTCGATGCCGTTGCTGGGTCAGTTCGATCCCGAATTCACTCGGTACATGAACGAGACCATGGATCTCTATCGAAGGGTTTTCCAGACGAAGAACCGATGGACGTTTCTCATCGATGGGACTGCGCGGGCAGGTATCGAGGCCGTGATGACATCCATCATCATTCCCGGCGACAAGGTGCTTGTGCCGATCTTCGGACGTTTCGGACAGCTGCTGACGGAGATAACGAATCGCTGCGGAGCGGACATCGCCACTATCGAAACCGAGTGGGGCACCGTGTTCACCCCGGACAGGATCGAGGACGCGATAAAAAAGCATCGACCAAAGCTCGTCGCACTGGTGCAGGGTGATACGTCGACCACCATGGCCCAGCCTCTCGAAGAGATCGGCGCTATCTGCCGGCGTCATGATGCGCTCTTGTTCGTCGACGCCACGGCATCCATTACGGGAATGGATCTGCAGACGGACAATTGGCAAATCGATTCAGTCACCGCCGGGCTGCAGAAGTGTTTGTCCGGGCCTCCAGGATCCGCACCGATTACGTTCAACGAGCGGGTGGAAGAGCTGGTCTTGAAGCGCAAGCACGTCGAGCGGGGCATAAGAGACGACGCCGACAGAGACGCGCAGGGGCCGATCATAAAATCGAATTACTTCGATCTGCCCATGCTGATGGATTATTGGAGCGAGAGGCGCTTGAATCACCACACGGAGGCAACCTCCATGCTCTATGCCGCCCGTGAGTGTGCGCGTATCGTTCTGATGGAAGGGTTCGAGGCGCGCTTCGCGCGTCATGCTCTGACGAGCCGCGCTCTGACAGCCGGGCTGAGCGCCATGGGACTCGAGCTGTTCGGCGATCAGGCACACAAGATGCCGAACGTAACGGGCGTGCATATCCCTGACGGCATCCCGGGCGATGCGGTACGCGCGGCGTTGCTCGAGAATTTCGGCATCGAGATTGGAACCTCTTTCGGACCACTTCAAGGAAAAATCTGGCGTATCGGCACCATGGGGTTCGCTTGCGCAAAAAGAAATGTGTTGACGTGCCTGTCGGCGCTCGAAGCGACGCTGCGCCAGTTCGGCTACGAAGCGCAATGGGGCAAAGCCGTGGATTGCGCCTTGTCCGTCTACGACGGGCAGTGAAGCGAGCTCTTGAATAGTAAAAATCCCGGTTCCATAGTAGGGCCGGAGCGTCGGGGGAAATGCAGATAAGGGAGGGAGCGCACATGCGCGGCGTGGCCGGCCATGCGATTCGCGCCAGTCGTCGGATCAACTGGTTCGTGGAGCGGCTCTGCGTGCTGCTGCTCGTGTTGCTGGTGCTCGATGTGTGGCTGGGCGTGCTCGTGCGCTACGTGCTCCCGGTAAAATGGACATTTACCGAAGAGCTGGCCCGCTACCTCATGATCTGGGCCGCGCTGCTGGCAGTCTCGAGCGGCATCAGTCACCGCGAGCACATCGGCATGCTGGTGGTTTTCGAGCGTTTCCCGCCGGGTGTGCGCAAGTGGATGAGCGTCGCGTTCGACGTCATCGCATTTGGCTTCTTCGCGGTCATTCTCATCTACGGCATCGGCTTCGTCGACCGCGGCTTCAGCCGCTTCACAATGATCGCCGAGATCCCCAAGGCCTACCCGTTCATGGGCGTGCCGCTGGCCGCGGGGCTCGCCTGCCTGCAGCTGCTTCTCGTCACGGTCCACGACTTCTTCGCCGAGGACGGCGTCACCGCCGCCGGGCGGGCGGAGGCCTGAGGCCGATGTGGCTTGTCGCCATCACCTTCTTCGGGCTCCTGATCCTCGGCATGCCCGTTGGCTTCGTGCTCGGGGTCGCGGGACTCGTGGGTATCTTCGACATGGGTGGCGGGCGATTCCTGATGATGGCGCCGGACCGCATGTTCGCCGGGCTCGACCTGTTCCCGTTCCTGGCGATGCCTTTCTTCATCCTGGCCGGGGAGATCATGAACCGCTCGGGGATCACCACCAGTCTCGTGCGTTTTGCCGCCGCCCTGGTGGGCTGGATGCGCGGCGGTATGGCGCATTCCAACATGGTGGCGTCGGTGATGTTCGCCGGAATCACCGGCGCGGCGACTGCCGACGCTGCGGCCTTCGGCAACACGCTGGTGCCCGCGATGGTCAAGCAGGGCTACTCGAGGCCGTTCGCCTGCGCCGTGACCGCCGCCGGATCGATCATCGGTCCGACCATTCCTCCGTCGACGCTGATGGTCATCTACGGGTCGATCATGGGGGTGTCCATTGCGGGCCTGTTCGCCGCCGGCATCATTCCCGGCCTGCTCATCTGCATCCTGTGCATGATGGTGATCGCCGGGCTCGGCAAGCGGCTCAATCTTCCGAAAACCGAGGGTGGACCACGGCCCCGGGAGATCGCCATCGCCTTCAAGGAGAGCTTCCTCGCCCTGGTGTTGCCGGTCTTCATCCTCGGTTCCATCCTCGGCGGTATCGCGACACCCACCGAAGCAGCCTCCATCGCGGTGTTCTACGCGCTGTTCGTCGGCGGGGTCATCTACCGACGGCTGACCTGGCGCGATCTCTACGAGATGTGCGTGCGCACGACCCGTATCACCGGGGTCATATTTCTGATCATCGCATCGGCCTCGATCATCGGCTGGTGGATGACCTATAACCAGATCCCCCAGGCAGTGGCGGAAGGTTTCCTGGCGCTGTCCAACAACCCGAATCTGATCATCGCGATGATCATCGGACTGCTGCTGGTCATCGGCCTGTTCATGGACATCAATGCGACCCTGATCATCCTCGCGCCGGTGCTGGCACCGCTGACCGCGCAAATAGGTATGGATCCGGTGCATGCCGGCATCATGATCATCCTGGCGCTGAACATCTCGTTGATGACTCCGCCCGTGGGAGCCTGCCTGTTCGTTCTCGCGTCGGTGACCCGGGAGAAGATCGAGAACATCACGCGCTCGCTTTGGCCATTCCTGTTGGCCGAGGTGGTGGTGTTGTTCATCATCGCCTACTGGTCGGATCTGACTCTCGCTGTACCCAGAGCGCTCGGCCTGTGATGCGGCACCATCGGCTCACCCCGGTTCGAGGGACCTTCCCTCGCTCCACAACAACCAAGCAAGGAGACTGCACATGAAGCTACTCAAACAAACCGCATTCGCCGCGGCGCTCGTCGCCGCGTCCATGACCGGTGTCAGCCAGGCTGCCGACGTGACCATTCGGGTCGGACACCTGAACCCCGCCGATCCGTTCGAGAGCCACTCGGGCGCCATGACGGCGATCTTCAAGTCCCTCGTCGAATCCGCCAGCGCCGGTGCCATCGAGGTCAAGCTGTTTCCCAACGGTCAGCTCGGCAAGGACAACGAGGTCATCCAGCAGGTGCGCGACGGCATCGTCGAGTCCACCATCTCATCGGCCGGCGGCATCGCTCAACACTATCCGCTGGTTGGCGTGTTCGACATTCCATTCGCGTTCCCGAACATCGCCGTCGCCAACCGCGTCATCGATCACCGCAGCGCGTTCGGCAAGAAGTTTACCGGTGACCTGGAAGCCAAGACCGGCCTCAAGGTGCTCGGTATGATCGACTCCGGCGGTTTCTTCGCCTTCTCGAACTCCCAGCGTCCGATCAAGACCGTGGAGGACATGAAGGGCTTGAAGATCCGCACCATGACCCTGCCGACCCACAAGGCGATGGTCGATTCTCTCGGCGCGCAGGCGACGCCGCTGCCCTGGGCCGAGGTCTACACGTCGTTGCAGACCGGTGTTGCACACGGCCAGATGAACCCGATCCCCATTATCGTCTTCGCCAAGTTCGACGAGGTTCAGAAATACCTGTCGATCACCAATCACGTGATCACTCCCTACATCTGGACCATGAACCGGGATTTCTATAACAGCCTGAGCCCCGCGCATCGCGCGATCGTGGACTGGGCTTCGGAGGTCGCAACCGAAGCGGGACGCGGAGTGTCGCGGGTTATCGAGGCGTCCGACCGGGGTCTGCCGAAGCTCGCCAAGAAGATGCAGGTGAACGTCGTCTCGCCGGCCGAGCAGAAGAAGTTCGCCGCCGCGGCGCAGCCGGCCGTTCGCCAGCTCATCGAGGAGAAGCTCGGTGCCGAGGGCGTCGACATGCTCAACGCGATGATGACCGCCATCAACGAGGCCCAATAGCGAACAGAGCCACGGCAACGGCACCGGGGGCGGCGTCGCCCCCGGTGTTGTTCTCGCCCGCCGGGCTCCCGCAACACATCTGCACTCAGCGCCTCGCCATGCCGCTCGACTTTCCTTCGCTGCCTTTTCGGCTCGCCCTCAATCCGGGGGCCACGCCGCGCGCGGCGTACGGGAAGCGCCAAGCGGCGGTGCTCGACGGCGCAGGGCTCGCCGAGGCCCGGCGCTGCATTTCGGCCTGGCCGGGCTACGCGCCGACGCCGCTCATCGACCTTCCGGGCCTGGCTGCCGAGCTCGGCATCGGTGTGCTGCACTACAAGCAGGAAGCCGAGCGCTTCGGGCTGCGCAGCTTCAAACCGCTCGGTGGCGCCTACGCCGTGCAGCGGTGTCTGATGCGCGAGGTGGCGTTGCGCACCGGGCGTGACGACATCGCCCCGCGCGAGATCCTGAACGGGGCGCACGCGGGCATCGTCTCCGGCGTCACCGTCACGGCTGCCACCGACGGCAACCACGGGCGCTCGGTCGCGTGGGGGGCACGCATGTTCGGCTGCCGTTGCGTCATCTACATCAACGAGGCGGTTAGCCGTGCCCGGGAGCAGGCCATCGCCGCCTACGGCGCCGAGGTGCGCCGTCATGCGGGAAGCTTCGACGACGCCGTGCGCCAGGCATTCGAGACCGCCCGCCGGGAGGGCTGGCACGTCATACCTGACACCACAGACGGCGAGGTCATCGAAGCGCCTCGCGACGTCACGCAGGGCTACGCGGTGATGGCCGCGGAAACCATCGAGCAGCTGCCGGGCGCAGCGCGGCCGACCCACGTGTTCCTGCAGGCGGGGGTCGGCGGCATGGCCGCGGCGGTTTGCGCGGAGTTCTGGCGCGCGTTCGGCGCAGACCGCCCGATGACCATTCTGGTCGAGCCGGAGCAGGCGGCCTGCTGGTTCGCGAGCCTCGCCAACCGCCGGCCGACGCCCGTCACCGGTGAGGTGGACTCGTTCATGGGCGGCCTCGCCTGCGGCGAGATCTCGAGGCTCGCCTGGGAGATACTCGAGCCGGGCGCGCACGCGGCGATGACGCTGGCCGATGCCGCGGCCGAGGCCGCCATGCGATTGCTCGCCGAGGGCCGCGGGGATGATCCGCCGCTGGTGGCCGGCGAGTCGGGTATCGCCGGCCTGGCGGGGCTGATCACCGCCGCCTCGGATGGCGAAGCGCGCCACTGCCTCGATCTGGATTCGAGCGCGCGCGTGCTCGTCATCGGCAGCGAGGGTGCCACCGACGAGGCCATGTATCGTCGCGTCGTCGGACGCCCGTGGCAGGAGGTTGCCGCGTGAACAACCTGCGCATCGACATCGATCGCCTCATGCGACGCATCCGTGCGCTCGGAGAGATCGGCGCGCTGGAAGGCGGCGGCGTGTGCCGGCTGGCGCTCAGCGACGAGGACAAAGCCGGCCGGGATCTGGTGGTCCGCTGGATGCGGGAGCTGGGTCTGGACGTGACCGTCGATCGCATCGGCAACGTCATCGGCGTGCGGGCGGGTGCCGTGCAGGGCCCACCGGTGATGACCGGATCCCACATCGATACGGTTGCAACCGGTGGGCTCTACGATGGCAATCTCGGCGTCCTCGCCGGGCTCGAGGTGATCGAGACTCTGAACGAGGCCGGAATCACGACGCACCACCCGCTGGCGGTCGGCTTCTTCACCAACGAGGAAGGTGCGCGCTTCGCCCCGGACATGATGGGGAGCGGCGTCCATCAGGGAGCCCTGTCGCTGGAGGAATGTCTGGCCACCGTGGACAGCGACGGCGTCAGCGTCGGTGAGCATCTGGAGCGCATCGGCTATGCGGGGAACGTGGCAGCGGACAGCGTCCGCGCGCGGGCCTTCGTCGAGCTGCACGTGGAGCAGGGGCCGGTGCTCGAGAAAGAGAACATCGTTATCGGAGCCGTGACCGGTGTGCAGGGGATCTCCTGGACGCAGTACACGGTCACCGGGACATCGAACCACGCCGGCACCACCCCTATGAATCTGCGCCACGATGCCGGCTACGTGGCCGCGGCCATCGCCACCGGGGCCCGTCGCATCGCCCGCGAGATGGGCGGCGATCAGGTGGCGACCAGCGGCGTCATCGAGCTCGCGCCCAATCTCGTCAACGTCATCGCGTGCCGCGCAAGGGTTACGGTGGATCTGAGGAACACCGACGAGCAGGCGCTTCAGCGCGCCGAGCAGAGCATGGCGGACGAGGTGGCGATGCTCACCGAGCGTGAAGGCGTCGCCATCGAGGCGCGCACCCTGGCGCGCTTCGCGCCGGTCGAGTTCGACCGGGAGATGGTGGATCGCGTCGCGGACACCGCCGAGGCCCTCGGCCACTCGGTCAAGCGCATGCCCTCGGGCGCCGGCCACGACGCCCAGATGTTCGCGCCCAACTGCCCCGCCGCGATGATCTTCGTGCCGTCGAAGGACGGCATCAGTCACAATGTGCACGAGTACACCGCACCCGGGGAAATCCGCGCCGGTGCCGACGTTCTCCTGCAGGTGCTGCTTTCGCTTGCCGGGAGTGAATGAATCCATGACCCGAGTCGTTACCGTCGCCGCCGCCCAGCTCGGACCCATCGCCCGGGACGAGCCGCGCGCGCGCGCCGTCGAGCGAATGTGCGCGATGCTGCGCCGCGCAGCCGCCGACGGCGCCGAGCTGGTCGTATTTCCCGAGCTGGCCCTGACCACGTTCTTCCCGCGCTGGTACTTCGAGGACCAGGCCGATGTCGATGCCTACTTCGAACGCGAGATGCCCAACGAGGCGGTCCAGCCGTTGTTCGACCTGGCGCGCGACCTCCGGGTGGGGTTCTACCTGGGCTATGCGGAGCTCACGCCGCAGCGCCGCCACTTCAATACCGCGATCCTGGTCGATGGCGCCGGGCGGATCGTCGGCAAGTACCGCAAGGTCCATCTGCCGGGTCACGGGTCGCACGAGCCGTGGCGGGCCTTCCAGCACCTGGAGAAGCGCTACTTCGAGCCCGGCGACCTGGGTTTCCCGGTATTCGAGATGCTCGGCGGCCGGCTCGGCATGTGCATATGCAACGACCGGCGCTGGCCGGAGACCTTCCGGGTGATGGGTCTGCAGGGCGTGGAGCTGGTCATGCTCGGGTACAACACGCCGGTCCACTATCCGCCCGCACCCGATCACGATCACCTGCAGGACTTCCACAATCATCTGGTCATGCAGGCCGGAGCGTATCAGAACGGAACCTGGGTAGTGGGGGTGGCGAAGGCAGGCCGGGAGGAGGGCTGCGATCTCATCGGCGGCAGCTGCATCATTGCGCCTACCGGCGAGATCGTGGCGCGCGCCCGAACCCTCGAGGACGAGGTGATCGTGTTCGCCTGCGATCTGGATCGCTGCCGCGAGATCCAGGACAACATTTTCAACTTCGCGCTGCACCGGGAGCCGGAGAGCTATGGGTTGATCACGCAGACCAAGGGCGCCCGAACGGAACACGAGGGAAAACCATGAGCCTGGGTCTTGAACGGGAAATCATCGACGCGGACGCGTACCGGCGAAACGCGGCGCGCTGTCATGCGGCCGGAATCACGCTGCCTCGAATCGCCGATCTGGCCGATCCGGTGCCGCGGCTCGCCGGGCAGGTGGCGTCACTCGCCAGGGTTGATCCCGATGCGCCCGAGAGCGGTAACCTGTTTCGCGTGCACTGGCACAACGACAGCGAGCGCCGGGGACTCTCGCCGGTCCCGGCGCACCTGGTGCTGGAGCCCGAGCTGACCGGCATCGAGGCGCGCATCATCGTCGCCCTCGGCGACCGATTCCCGATGATCCGCGCCCACAAGGTGCTGGCCGCCTACGGCTGCCTGGTGCCGCGCCTGCTATCGGGCAGGTTCGACATGGATCGTCACCGGGCGGTGTGGCCGTCGACCGGAAATTACTGTCGGGGCGGCGTCGCCATCTCGCGCATTCTCGGCTGTCGCAGTGTCGCGGTGTTGCCCGAGGGCATGAGCGCCGAGCGCTTTCGCTGGCTCGAGCGATGGACCGCGGATCCCGCGGACATCATTCGCACGCCGGGAACGGAGAGCAACGTGAAGGAGATCTACGACGCCTGTCACGAGCTCGAGAAGGATCCGGCCAACGCCATCCTCAACCAGTTCTCCGAGTTCGGGAACTACATCATTCACCGCGCCGTCACGGGCCCGGCGCTGGCGCGGGTGTTCGAGGCCGTGAACGCCGACGGCGGGCTGCGCGCGCGTGCCTACGTCTCCGCCTCCGGCTCCGCCGGCACGCTCGCCGCTGGCGACCACTTGAAACAGGTCCTCGGCACAGACATCTGCGTGGTCGAGGCGGTGGAATGCCCGACGCTGCTCTACAACGGCTACGGCGAGCACAACATCCAGGGCATCGGCGACAAGCACGTGCCGCTCATCCACAACGTGATGAACACGGACTTCGTGATCGGCGTCTCCGATCACGCGACCGACAGCCTGAACCTGCTGTTCAACACCACCGTCGGGCGTGCCTACCTGGCGCGTCGTAGCCGCATCGATCAACAGCTCATGGCGTCGCTCGGCGATCTGGGGCTTTCCGCGATCGCCAACGTCCTGGGCGCCATCAAGTACGCCAAGTACATGGGACTGGGACCGCAGGATGCGATCCTCACGGTGGCCACCGACGGCGCCGAGCTCTACGAGACGGAACTCGATCTCGCCGAGAAGCGCCTGTTC
>JABAOE010016201.1_pt2 | contig 10475 bp, 10 predicted proteins | sample 7062141 | NCBI WGS metagenome assembly JABAOE01 (sample SAMN14538627, study PRJNA623070) | marine sediment metagenome | biome: marine biome [ENVO:00000428]; feature: marine pelagic biome [ENVO:01000023]; material: deep marine sediment [ENVO:00002113] | place: India: Gulf of Khambhat ...
AATGATGCAGTGTCATTTTATTTCGACTTTTCCTGAATTAATCCAATCGGTGCTACAAGAGAGTATCTTAAAACGGGCACAGGAAAAGGGCTTTCTGAGTGCCAGCATTCATAATCTGCGGGATTATGCCGATGACAAACATCGCAGTACCGATGATACCCCTTATGGTGGTGGTGCTGGGATGGTCATGAAACNNTCTGCAAGAAAGGGGCCTCTCCCCGAATCATCATGCCAAGTCCTCAGGGGAAACCCTTGACTCAGGAGATGGCTATAGCCTTGAGCAGAGAAACGCGGCCAATTATTTTTATTTGCGGACATTATGAGGGGATTGATGAGCGTGTCAGGATTGGACTTCCGGTGGAGGAGATTTCTTTAGGGGATTATGTCCTCACCGGGGGAGAGCTTGCTTCCCTGGTCATTCTCGATGCAGCGGTGAGACTGATTCCCGGGGTTTTAGGGGATGCCCAATCCGCAGAACATGATTCTTTTATGAACGTTCTTTTGGATTATCCCCATTATACGCGCCCTGCTTTATTTCGTGGAATGCAGGTGCCAGAGGTTCTGATGTCCGGCAATCACGAGGCGATCCGTTTTTGGCGCAAGAAGCAGGGTGTGCTCAACACCCTTCGAAAAAGACCCGATCTCCTGAAACGCAGGGTTCTCGATCGGGAGGAGGAGCAGTTTTTGAGAGAGGTGAATGAAAAAGATTCCACGGGTCAGGAAGAGAAAATGGATATCTTAAATAAGGGTTGAATGTTTTGGAATTCATGCTTATCATAAACAAATTTGCTAAGGAGGTAAAGAAGCCATGAAACGGTTGGAAAGGCTCGAGCGGGGCCTTCAAAAAAAGGATGTCCCATCTTTTCAAATCGGGGATACGGTACGCGTTCATGTAAAGGTGCGAGAAGGAGAAAAAGACCGGATCCAGATTTTTGAAGGCATCGTCATTGGTCGTAAAAGGGCAAGCAATCGTGAGACCTTTAGGGTTCGAAAGGTATCCTATGGGGTCGGCGTTGAGCGTATTTTCCCAATTCACTCTCCGTTTTTAGAAAAATTAGAGGTTGTGCGGGAGGGGAAAGTCCGGAGGGCAAAGTTGTATTACCTCAGAGAAAGAAAAGGTAAAGCGGCCCGACTGGGTGAGCGAACGACCACATCGGTTGAGGCCTCAAAAGAGATTCCTGGAAAAGAGTCTGATCTGGTTGCCGCGGATCCCGTGAGTGCTGAGGCCAAGGCAGACAGCTAACCCTTGAACGCTTTGGATTTGGTAACATTTAAGCGTTTGCCAGATCTGAACTGCAAAGAGGTGGCAGGGCTGTCAACGCGTATCGAACAATAATTTCATTTCCCTGAATAAAATTTACTAGGAAAAAAAGAGATTCCAGCCCGTTTGCGATAGAATGAAGAGGGTTTTGGGTTTTCGTTTTTTCAAAAAACGCCAAAATTTGAATTTTTTGGTACACTTATCTTAAAAACCGCACAGTTGGTTTATCCTTGAGTCGAATGTTTTCTGAAACGGTTGGCGATTCTGCAGAACGAGCAAGGCTAGATGAAATGCTCGTTTTTGAAAAAGCGTGCCGGCACAAAGGCTATCGATGTATTGCGGGTTTAGACGAAGCCGGACGCGGACCCTTGGCGGGTCCAGTGGTGGCCGCTGCCGTGATATTGCCTGCTGAGGTTTTCATCCAAGGACTGGATGATTCCAAGCGCTTGACCCCAAGACAGCGGGATGCCCTCTTTCCCATCATCATGGATAAAGCCATCGGGGTGGGAGTTGGGGTTGTTGCCCACGACGTGATTGATCGAATTAATATTCTCCAAGCAACGCTTTTGGCCATGGAGCAGGCTTTGCAGAAAATGCCCTGTCAACCCGATTTTCTTCTGGTGGATGCCCTGACTCTGCCTTTTTCCGATGTTCCCCAAAAGGCGATTATCAAGGGGGATCAACGCTGTGTGTCCATAGCCGCCGCCTCCGTTATCGCGAAAGTCACACGGGACCGTATCATGAAGGACTATCATCAGCAGTTTCCTCTTTACGGGTTTTTATCCCATAAAGGTTATCCGACCTCTGAGCATCTAAAGAGGTTGAAAATATATGGTCCCTGTGAAATTCACCGAAGAACCTTCCGCGGGGTGGCCCAAAGCCCAACACCTTTCTAAAGGGGCAACGCAATGTCGAGGAAAATTGGGTTAGAGGGAGAAAAAGAAGCCGCTCGGTATTTAAGGAAAAAGGGATACCATATTCTTGAAAAAAATTTCAGGACGAACGGGGGCGAGGTGGATATTGTTGCCAGGGACGGAGAGACTTTGGTTTTCGTTGAGGTCAAATCCAGAAGAGGAATTCAGTTTGGAGAGGGTCATTGGGCGGTGGATATGAAAAAACGAAGGCATTTGACCCAGGCGGCCTTGCTCTATATGCTAAAACACGGTATCCAAGATCGCCTATGCCGGTTTGATTTAGTCGTCATTGAAAATAAGGGGAACGAATTGAAAAAATCACATGTGGCTCTGATTCAAAATGCCTTCGATGCGGAGTTCCAAGGTGTGGGTCGAGGAGCGGGTCAATGATCAGTGGTATTAATATGGAGGTTGAGTTTGAAGGAAAAATCTACCATATTCAAACGGAGGATGGTGGTGCCGAAAACCCGGTTATCGTCACCCATCTTTTTTATAGCGGGGCGATTGTTTCTTCGCGTAAAACCAGTTATTCTGACGCTCTTTCGAAGGAGGGCCTTCCCGAAATTGTAAAGGGTTTGATGAAGGAGCAGCACCGGTCGATGATTAAAGATTTGTTTGCGGGGCGCTACCGGCAGGGGTCCCCCTCTGCTGACCAGTCCAAACCCAGCCCAGAACCTTCGGCCCAACCCCAAGCTCTTCCCCGATCAAAAAATAATTCGCCATCCCAAGACAGTCAACCCCAGGTGATTCAAAAGGGACAACCCATTTCCCAGCCCAAAACCCTAGAGCGTAAAGGTTTGGACGATTTAATTTTAGACTACCTTTCTTCCAAAGAGTCAGAAGAACAAGGAAACTGACAACGCCCTTTTCTTTTTAGCGTGGTTTTATATCCGTGATACAGATGTTTCATGTTACAAAGTCCTATGGCTCGGGTCCCCCTGCGTTAAATGATATTAGTCTTAATGTGCAAAAAGGGGAGTTCGTTTTTATCATGGGGCACAGCGGGGCGGGTAAAACCACCCTTCTCCGCTTGTTGTTTTGTTCAGAAAGGCCCGATCAGGGACAGATATTAATCCATGGGCGAAACGTTGCGCGATTAAATGGGAAACGGGTTCCTGGGCTACGGGCTAAAATCGGATTCATTTTTCAAGATTATAAACTGCTTCCTCGTTTTACCGCTTATGAAAATGTGGCCATTCCTTTGCAGATACAAGGAATGGGGAGGGCTGAAATTCGTCGGCGGGTGATGGATCTGTTGAAATGGGTTGGATTGGAAAAACGGGCTCAGGAATACCCTTTGCAGCTTTCGGGAGGAGAGCAACAGCGTGTTTGTGTGGCCCGGGCCCTTGCCAATGAACCGGCCATTATTTTAGCGGATGAACCCACGGGAAATTTGGACATGGAAAACTCTGAAGAGATATTGGGTTTGCTGCGATACATCCATGGAAGAGGGGCAACCATCCTCATGGCGACTCATAACCAGGGGTTGGTGACAAAGTACCCGAAAAGGGTTGTGTATTTAAAACAGGGTTCCATCATTGGAGATGAGAGGCCTCAATGGTAAGGAACTTATTATATTTTTTCCGGCAGGCTTTCCGAGGACTCCAGGAGCACAGGGTTCTGGCCCTGTTGACGGTGTTGTCCATCTCTTTAACATTTCTTTTTTCGGGGTTGTTTTTTTTGGTTTATATTAATCTTGAGCATTTTGGTGGAACGTTGAGGGGAAAGGTGAGCATGATGGTTTACCTCCAAGACGATGTCCTTGAGAGCGAGGCCAACGCTTTACGTGATAAGATAGAGACAGAGGAAGGTGTTGAAAAAGTTGTTTATTTCTCCAAGACACAGGCCCTTGATGAATATCTGAATCAACTCGGGGGAGACCCCAAATTATTGGAAGGGTTGGGGGAGAACCCCTTTCCTGCGTCTTTTCAGATTCTCATTCAAAAACCCTTTCAGAAAAACACGGTCATGGAAAAATTGAGTGGGCGGATTAGGCAAATGCAAGGGGTTGAAGAGGTTCGTTATCGGGATGATTGGGTTAATCTACTCAACCGGGTTCTTGCTTTTTTAAGGGTTGGGGGGATATGGTTGGGGGGCTTCCTGATTTTAGGGATACTCGCCATCGTTTCCACCACCATTCGTCTGACTGTTTATTCAAGAAGAGAGGAAATCCAGATTCTAAAATTTATGGGGGCGACTGATCGATTTATTATCGCCCCTTTTTTTATTGAGGGGTTGTTGATCGGGATGATCGGTTCTCTTTTTGCCCTTTTTTTATTAATGATTCTTTTTGAAATCATCGGGGATTCCACGGGAGGGGGATTCCAAATCAGCAGACAATCGGGCCTGATTTTCTTCTCCCAAGGGGTCATGGGCCTTATTTTGGGCGCAGGCGTTTTGTTGGGCTGCTTGGGAAGCCTTATTTCGGTTAAGGGGGTTCTACGAGAAGATTTCTAAAAAAGAGATATATCAAGAAGCGGTTTTTTGTGTTTTCCCTAGCCTGTGGGCTAGGACTCTGTTTTCTCCCCCAGCTGGGTCTTTCCAGTTCATTGTCCGAACCAAAGGGGAAACTCAACCGGGAACAGAAAAGGCTTGAAACCTTACGGGAGCAGATTCGCTCTACGCAGGCTGAAAAAGAGGCGGCGGGAAAAAAACAGAAATCCCTTTTGAGAACACTGGAAGAATCGGATCAAGTTCTTCAGTTGAGACGACAAGAGCAGTCTCTCATTGAAGCCCAACTCAAAGAGATTCAAGGAGAAATAGATGATTTATCCGCTTCTGTGAACAGACTTCAAATGGAAATCAACCTCAAAAAAGAACGGTTGAATAGGAGACTTCGATCAAGTTATATCGTGGGCCGGGAGGCTTCGTTGGACCTTTTTTTAGAGGCCAAGGATGAATGGGAGATGGCACGACGCTATCATTACCTCAAGTTGATTTCAAAAAGGGAGGCCCAGCTTCTCCGGGAGTACGAAAGGAGCCTGGATGTACTTGAAAAAAACAAAAAGCGATTGGGGGAGACTCGATCAGAGCATCAAAAAACTTATCAATTGCAGGCATCCAAGGTTCTTGAGGTCAAAGAGCAACGAGAAAAAAGAAAACACCTGTTGGCCAAGCTAAAAAGGGAAGCCTCCAGTCGCGAGAAGTTGCTTGAAGAGTTAAAGGAGAGTGCGGAGCGGCTCCAAGGTCTCATAGGCCGCTTACCCAAACAAGGGGACCCGGGGTCCACCGGAAGCGGTTTTTCCCTTGAAAAAGGCCAACTGCGGTGGCCCAGCAGGGGGCCTGTCCTTACATTTTTTGGCAGACAAAAGCATTCGAAATTTGATACCCTTGTTTATAAAAAAGGAATTGAGATTGGGGCCAAGGAGGGTGATTCCATACGCACCGTGTTTGATGGAAGAGTGGTTTATTCCGATTGGTTCAAGGGTTATGGTATACTCATTATCATTGATCATGGTGATAACTATTTTAGCTTGTATGCCCATGTGGGGGAGCGCTTGGTCGCCGTAGGAAACCAGGTTCAAGCAGGACAGGTTATCGGGAAAATAGGAGAAACAGGCTTTACGCAACAAGCTAAACTCTACTTTGAGATCCGACACCAGGGAAAACCACAAGATCCCCTTCCTTGGTTGAAAAGGCGACCTTAAAGGGGCGGGTTTTTAATGATGATGGGGGAGCAGGCGTTATGGGTATATTAAATCAGGAGGAAAGAAAATGAGGATAAAAAACCCCATTCGGTTTTGGGTTGTATCCCTCGTCATGGGTTTTGCACTCATACTTGGAATTCTGCTTGGAAAGGGTTTTGAGAATTATGTGCTGGCGGAGAGCGAGAGTTATAATGATTTGAGGGTGTTTGCAGAGGTGCTTTCCATGGTTCAAAGAAACTATGTGGAGGAGGTGATTCCTGAGGATCTCGTTTATGGGGCTATCAGGGGAATGCTCAACACCCTGGACCCCCATTCCGCTTTCATGCCACCGGACATTTACGAAGAGGTTCAAGTCGATACCCGGGGGGAATTTGGGGGCTTGGGCATCCAAATCAGTATTCGAGATGGGAGATTGGTGGTGATCGCCCCGATTGAAGAGACGCCCGCCTTTCGTGCGGGTATTCAGGCCGGGGACTTTATCGTAAAAGTAGATGATGTGCCTACCAAAGATATGACCCTTATGGAGGCGGTCAATAATATGAGGGGCCCAAAGGGAACCGAGGTCACTCTTTCGATTCTGAGGGAAGGGGAGTCGGACCTTTTGGATATTACCCTTAAACGGGAAGTCATTAAGATCAAAAGTGTGAAGTCTGAAATTTTGGAGGGGACCATCGGATATATCCGTCTCAGCCAGTTCCAGGAGAGGACCACAAGGGATTTGAGTAAGGCCTTGGACAAACTGGAGAGTGAGATTGATATGGAGGGATTGATTCTAGATCTTCGGAACAACCCTGGGGGCTTACTGACCGCCGCAATTGGAGTGTCCGAGCAGTTCCTGGAGCCAGGGAATTTGATCGTATATATAAAGGGCCGAGATGATGATAAGGATGAGTACCTTTCCAAAGGAAAGAGGGTGAATCAAGAGTTTCCCATTATCATTCTGGTGAATGCGGGAAGTGCCTCCGCTTCAGAGATTGTGGCTGGAGCCCTTCAGGATTGGGGGAGGGCCGTGATTTTGGGAACCCAAACCTTTGGGAAAGGTTCGGTGCAAACCCTTCTTCCCTTATCCGATGGGGCGGGACTTCGTCTTACCACGGCACGGTATTACACCCCAAAAGGCCGGTCGATTCAAAACTCAGGGATTCAACCCGATATCGTGGTTGAACCCCTTCCTGGTCCAGATGGCCAGCAGATCAAGCGTCTGCGAGAGAAAGATTTAAAGGGACACCTTGAGAAAGAGGGAGAAGAAAAAAGGCTAGAGAATGAAAAAGGGCCAGGACCTCAACCCGATTCAGGGGTTTCTTTTGAGGGTGAATCTTCAGGGGAAGGAGATATTCAGCTTCAAAAGGCCATTGACATACTCAAAAGCTGGAAGATTTTCAAAAAGCTAGACACACCCACCCAAGTAACCAAAAAACCGTAGGATACCATTCCTTCCACAGCATGCTAGCCGGGCGGGGTAATCCAAAAAAGGATTGTTCCGCCCGGTTTGATTTCATGACCTGTTTCTGAAAATCTTTACTGATGCGATGCTAATAAGCGGAGTTGTTGTTCGGCCTGGTTTCTCCACGTTCTAAAAGGGGGTGTTTCCGGAGCAATCCTTAAAAAGGATTGGTAATATTTTTTTGCCTCCTCACGCCTTCCTTTGGATTGAAGCAATGTCGCCAGGAGGAAGTGTGGATCAGGTAAACTGGGGTTTAACTGTATCGATTTTTGAAAGGCAGAGATCCCCTCATCCCTTCTTTCCAGTTTGGAATATAGGTTTCCGGCAAAGAGATATCCTTCCCAGAGCATCGGATTTTTCTCAAGAGCGGATTCAGTTGCTTTTAGAGCGCCCTGCAGGTAGCTGGCCCTTCGATTTTGATCGGGTATCTCTGAAGGCGTATTTTGGGCAAGAGAGAACAGCAGTTTTGCCATCAGTAAATGTCCCTGTGCTGTTTCCTCGATCTGCATGGCTTGGTTTGCATAAAAATGGGTATATCCCAGGGAATCCTCCCGGTCTATGGTGTTCTGCCGAAAATAGGATTCTGCAAGTTTTAGAGAAAACTCTGCCTGCCTGTGTTTGGGAAGGTCCGAAAAACCGTTGATATATTGGGTCAGACTATTGTGCTGGTGGAGCATGTTCTGCCTGATGGCCTGTGGTTGTCCATTGATTCGGCCGGAATAATAATCCAGGGGTCCATTGACCTCCACCCATGCATTGTCATCCGTGTTGGTGATCGCCCCGGCCAAATAGGGCATCACCTCATCGCTTCCCAGAGCAAAGGTAGAAAGCAGGTCATAGACGTTTTGAATGTTAATCCGTTTCATATCAGCTTGGACGCCTTGCTCTTGAAGGACGGATGCCAGCGTTGATAGGTTGAACTGGATAGGGGATTTTGAGCCAATGAGGATCATATCGGGAGGAGAGGGGTCAAACACCATGGTATGGGGAAAAACCGAATGAAAAGCCTTGAGGACACTCTTAAAAGTCTCCTCCGTCATTCCATAGATAGAAATCCACTGACAGAAGAGCCCCCCTTCCTTTAGCCGATTTGCTCCGAGATGAAAGTAGTCCTGCGTAAAGAGGTTGGAGACCCCGGACAGCCAGGGCAGGGAAGGTTGGGAGGTAATAATATCGTAGTTTTCATGGGTGGTCAGAAGGTGGTTTCTTCCGTCATTGATTATAATATTTAGACGGGGGTCATCCAGTTGAAGCTGGTTCATATCGCTAAAATAGTCGACGGCATGCAAGACGGCGGTTTCCAGCTCAACCCCATCCACCCGATTTACAGGGTAGAGTTGGGTGGAGCCCAAGGTGACCCCCGTTCCCAGTCCAATGGATAGCATTTTTTCTTTTTTCTTTTTCTCAGCATCTCCCAATATCATGGGAAGGTGTCCTAGAAGAACATGGGTTCTCAAATACTGCTCTCCACCTTCAGGTCGCCCGTCATTTTTAAGGAGGCGGTTTCCCTTTAGATCCCGAACCACGGTGACCGTAGCGGTTCTTCCCTCTTCATAGAAATCCACGTTTATGTTCTGAGCCATTTTTTCCTTAAACGTAGCCCACCCCCCTTCCTCTTGGGTCTTCTCCAGGATCTTTAGATAAGTTGGGTATTCAATTCCCAAGTTAAAGGTCATCATCAGGGGATTCCAGGGAATGTTGAGCCATCCAAAAATAAGTGCAATACCAATAATCGAGGCTCCCACGGTTCCCTTTCTGTAATGGGTCCAGGATGGGCTGCTCATGCATAAGACTGCCCCGAGGATGAGGTTGATCAGAATGGTGAATAAAAGGGTGGCTTGAAGTCCCAGTGTTGGGATTAAAACAAAGCCCCCCATGAAGGCTCCGGTGACCGCTCCTACAGTGTTCAAAGCGTAGGCATCTCCCGTGGATCGTCCCAAGCCCTGTACCCTGTTCTGGTAGATTTTAATGACCACAGGGAAGGTCCCTCCAAACAGCGTTGTGGGAATCAACATGATGAACATTGCCGAGAAGAACCATAGACCCATAATTAACCAGTCTGGATGGTTGAAAAAGGCGGGTAGGCCCCAGGATACGGCCTTGAGAAAAAAATAGGGAAGTCTTTCAAGCAGGTGCCCACCAATATAGCAGCTTAGCCCAATTCCGATTTGAATCAGTGCGAAGGTGGCGATGGGCTGTCTGATTCGATGCAATATCTGGGTAAAAAATGCGCTTCCAAAGGCAAGCCCCAGCAGAAAAGTGGTCAGCATGGCACTAAAAGCAAAAATAGAGGAGCCGAGACTGAGGGAAAGAACACGTGTCCAAACCACCTGATAGACCATGGCCGTATACCCTGAAAGGGCAAAACCCACTAAAACCAGTGCAATGGCCCATCGGCGTGGTTTTTCGTCCATAAAGGGGTGTGGCCCCTTCGTGGACGGGGTTTGTCGCGTATCTTGGGTAGGTGCGGGTTTAGAGAAAAGAGTGCTCTTAAATGCTAACCCGATAACGGTAAAAGCGATAAGAAGGTTCAAGGCTACCGCAACGCTGGTGGTGGTCTGAACACCCAGAGCGGGAAGGAGGATAAAGCCTGTTGCAAAGGTTCCCACCACCGCCCCGGCCGTGTTGAGTGCATAGAGGGTTCCGATTCTCTGCTCGGGTCGTTGGGGTTGGTGGGTGTAATGGGTTGCCAGAACCGGAAGGGTTGCACCCATTAGAATCGTGGGAATTAAAAGGACCCCAAGAATTAAAATAAAGCGCAGGAGATTAAACCAATAAAAGGTGGGATGAAAAAGATCCCAAACCGATTGATAGATTGGAACCAATAAGGGAAAAAGAAAGGGAACTAAGAGTGCATAAAGCCCAATTCCAATTTCCAGTATGGCGTAGGTCAAAAGGGGGCGCTTCCAACGGTCAATGACACGCCCAAACCAGAGGCTTCCGATGGCCAAGCCTCCCATAAAAGCGGTCAGTACGGTACTCACAGCAAGTGTGGTTGATCCGAATACCAGAACCAGCATCCGAAGCCATATGGCTTCATAGATGAGACTGCTCATTCCAGAAAGAAAAAAGCAAATAAGAATGATTCTTGCCGCCCAGTTCATTTGATTATTGAAATTTTCCTGGGTGAATTTCTTCCCATTTATTTATTGGGGGGATTAAATAAGGAATGAAAAGAAAAAAGTTATTTGACTAAAAAAGCTTACCGA
>JABAOE010000574.1_pt3 | contig 10473 bp, 6 predicted proteins | sample 7062141 | NCBI WGS metagenome assembly JABAOE01 (sample SAMN14538627, study PRJNA623070) | marine sediment metagenome | biome: marine biome [ENVO:00000428]; feature: marine pelagic biome [ENVO:01000023]; material: deep marine sediment [ENVO:00002113] | place: India: Gulf of Khambhat ...
GGAATCCGGTTTACATCCAAACTGATTGATGGCCGCTTCCCTGAATACGAGCGCGTCATTCCGAAGGAGTCGAGCAACGAGCTCAAGGCGGATTGCGGCACGTTCAAGGGCGCACTGCAACGCACCGCGATTCTGTCGAATGAAAAATACCGCGGAATCCGGCTTGTCATACGAGACAGCGGTGTTGTTCTGCAGGCGCATAACCCGGAGCAGGAAGAAGCGGAGGAAGAGCTCGAAGTCGAGTACAGCGGTGAAGACATCGAGATCGGGTTCAACGTCAATTACCTGCTGGATGCGCTCGGCGCCGTGGACGGCGACGAGGTCACCCTGTCGGTGCAGGACAGCAATTCGAGCTGCCTGATCCGTCAGCCGGGCAGCGACGACTGCAAGTTCGTCGTGATGCCAATGCGCCTTTGAATGATCCGACGATTCAAGGCCACAGACTTCCGGTGCCTGGCGGCTGCGGAGCTGGATCTTAATCCGGAATTCAACCTGGTTTATGGCGCGAACGCCTCCGGCAAGACAAGCTTGCTGGAGGCGTTGGCGTATCTGGGCCGTGGAAAATCCTTTCGCGGCGCCAGCACCGACAAGCTGATCCGGCACGGGGAGGACGCTTTTGTGCTGTTCGGCGAGACGGAGACCGACGGCCTGAAGCACAAGCTGGGCGTAAGAAACAGCAGGGACGGGCTCGACGTCCGGGTCGATGGGGAGAATGATGGCGGGGTGGCGGCGCTGGCGGAGGCGCTACCTCTGCAGGTCATCGATCCGGAGGTCCACAACCTTGTCGCCGGTGGGCCCGAGCAACGGCGGCGCTTCCTGGACTGGATTGCGTTCCACGTGGAACAAGAGCACCTCCACGCGTGGCGCAGGTTCCGTCGGGCCCTGAAACAGCGCAATGCCGCGCTTAAGGCCCGGTCCGGCAAACGGGCGATAAAGAGCTGGGACGCCGAGTTCGCCGAATTGGGGCAGCGGCTCGACGAGTCCCGCCGCACCGCGCTTGCGGTTGCGCTGGAGGCGCTGTCGGAGCAGGGCGCCCGCCTGCTGGGCACGGAGCTCGGCTTCGAATACCAGCAGGGCTGGTCCAAAGACAGGACCCTGGCGGAAGCGCTCGACGAGGGGCTGGAGCGGGACCTGCAGCTGGGGTCGTCGCAGCACGGGCCGCATCGGGCGGATCTGCGTGTGTCTTACGATGAACGGCAGGCGCGCAAGCTGGTTTCCCGGGGACAACAGAAACTGCTGGCGAGCGCGATGATCCTGGCGGCGACGGAAACGGCGCAGACTGCGCTCGAGCGACCGTTATTGCTGCTGCTCGACGACCCGGCCGCCGAGCTCGATAGCGGGTCGCTGGCGCGACTGCTGGAGTCCGTGCTGTCGCTTGGCTGCCAGGTCGTGGCGACAAGCCTCGAAAAAGACGCGCTTGCACTGCCGCCGGGCACGGCCGTGTTCCACGTGGAACACGGTGTATTGACGGCGGAAGCGGCGTGCTGACGAAAATGTTTCCAAAACGCTCAATAAAAAGACAAAAAACCCTTAAAAAATAGTAATTTGAGTGTCCCCTGGGGGCCCTGTTTTGGTACAATGCATCGGTTGTTCTTCTGGGACCGGGCATGACCGACGAAACCGAATATACTTCCAGTAATATCAAAGTGTTAAAGGGCCTTGAGGCCGTTCGAAAACGGCCCGGCATGTATATCGGCGATACGGACGACGGCACGGGCCTTCACCATATGGTCTTCGAGGTCGTCGACAACTCGATCGACGAAGCGCTCGCGGGCCACTGCGACATCATCACGGTAACCATCCACGCCGATGAATCCGTCACGGTCAGTGACGACGGGCGCGGCATACCGGTCGATATGCACCCGGAGGAGGGGCGCTCGGCCGCCGAGGTCATCATGACGGTCCTGCACGCCGGCGGAAAATTCGATGACAACTCATACAAGGTTTCCGGCGGCCTGCACGGCGTCGGCGTGTCGGTGGTCAATGCCCTGTCCGAGCACCTGGTCCTGACGATCCACCGCGACGGCGAGATCCATCAGCAGGAATACGTGCACGGGGAACCGGAGGAGCCGCTGGCCGTCGTCGGCAAAACCGACCGTATGGGCACGACGCTGCGCTTCAAGCCGAGCGCAGACACGTTCACGAATATCGAATTTCATTACGACATCCTGGCGCGACGGCTGCGCGAGCTCTCGTTCCTGAATTCCGGTGTGCGCATTCACCTCGTCGATGAGCGCGAGGAGGACAAGGAAGACATCTTCGAGTACGAGGGTGGCATCCGCGCCTTCGTCGAACACCTCAACAAGAACAAAACGCCGATTCATGGCGCGGTATTCCATTTCACGGCCACCCGGGACGACGTCGGCGTCGAGGCGGCGCTGCAATGGAACGACGGCTACCAGGAAAACATGTTCTGCTACACGAACAACATCCCGCAGCGCGATGGCGGCACCCACCTTGCCGGATTCCGGTCCGCGTTGACGCGCACGCTCAACACCTACATCGAGAAAGAGCTGTCCGGCCGCAAGGACAAGTTCATGCCTTCCGGGGATGACGCGCGCGAGGGGTTGACGGCGGTCCTGTCGGTCAAGGCCCCGGACCCGAAGTTTTCGTCACAGACCAAGGACAAATTAGTTTCATCAGAAATAAAGGGCATTGTCGAGCAGGCAATGGCGGGGCGCCTGGAGGAGTTCCTCCTCGAGAACCCGCAGGAAGCCAAGGCGATCGTGTCGAAGATCATCGATGCGGCGAGGGCGCGTGAAGCGGCGCGCAAGGCCCGTGAGATGACCCGCCGAAAAGGCGCACTCGACGTCGCCGGCCTTCCAGGCAAGCTCGCGGATTGTCAGGAAAAAGACCCGGCGCTCAGCGAGCTGTTCCTGGTCGAGGGTGATTCGGCCGGCGGCTCGGCCAAGCAGGGCCGCGACCGCCGCACGCAGGCGATCCTGCCGCTGAAGGGCAAGATCCTCAACGTCGAGAAGGCGCGCTTCGACAAGATGCTGTCGTCCGCCGAGGTCGGCACCCTGATCACGGCGCTCGGCACCGGCATCGGCCGCGAGGATTTCGACCCCGACAAGCTGCGCTACCACCGCATCATCATCATGACCGACGCCGACGTCGACGGCTCGCACATCCGCACCCTGCTGCTGACGTTCTTCTACCGGCAGATGCCGGAACTGATCGAGCGCGGCCATGTCTACATCGCTCAGCCGCCGCTCTACAAAATCAAGAAGGGCAAGCAGGAGGTGTACGTCAAGGACGATGCCGAACTCGATGCGTACCTCTTGAATGCCGCGCTCGACAACGCGTCCCTGTACGTCAATGCGGAAGCGCCGCCTCTGTCGGGTGTCGGCCTCGAAACCCTCGCGAAGGAGTACATCGCGGTAGAGAACATCATTGCGCGCCTGTCGAACCGTTACGACGAGATTGTTCTGCGCACACTCGGCACGCTGCCGGAGGTTTCAGCCGCTGATGCGGAAAACCTCAAGGCACTGAAAAAATGGACGGCGCAGCTCAGTGATGCGCTGCCGAAGCACAGCGGCGATCGCGCGGGCAACGGTAGCGTCGGCAGCTACTCGGCAGAACTGGACCCCGGCGACGAGGACGGCGAGGGCGTACGCGTCGCTATTACGCGGGTTCAGCACGGGTTGGGCGCAACGCGCCACCTGCCCCGGGAGTTCTTCAGCACCAACGAATACCGGCTCATCGTCGATCTCGCGGCCAAGCTGGCTGACCTGCTGTCTGAAGGCGCGTTCGTCAAGCGCGGCGAGCGGGAGTCGCCGGTCGAAAGCTTTGCAGAAGCCGTCGAGTGGCTCATGGGCGAGGCGCGCCGTGGCCAGAACATCCAGCGCTACAAGGGCCTCGGTGAGATGAACCCGGACCAGCTCTGGGAGACGACCATGAACCCGGAAACGCGCCGCCTGATGCAGGTGAAGATCGAGGACGCCGTCAAAGCCGACGAGATCTTCACGACGCTGATGGGCGACCAGGTCGAGCCGCGCCGCGAATTCATCGAGAAGAATGCGCTGACTGTAGAGAACCTCGATATCTGATCCCGGCACGGCGGGTGAATTTTCTCGCCCGCCGCGTGTCATACATTCACACTTCAAAACCACGCACTTCGAGGGGAAGACATTGAAGAAACTGTTCATCGGCGCAATCGCGCTGCTGCTCGCCGCCTGTGGCCAGGACGCCGCCAACGAAACGGCGGCCGCCAGCGAAGAAACCAAAGCACCCATCTCCGGAATCGACATCGCCGCGATGGATACGACCGTCCGCCCGGGCGACGACTTTTTCAGCTACGTCAACGGCACCTGGGTTGCCAATACCGAGATGCCGGCCGACAAGTCGCGCTATGGCATCTTCGAAATACTCCGCGAAGAATCGCAGGAGGCCGTCAAGGCGATCATCGAAACATCGGCCACCGGGGACTTCCCGAAGGGCAGCGACGAACAGAAGGTCGGCGACCTCTACAAGTCGTTCCTGGACTGGGAGGCGCGCGATGCGCGCGGCGTCGAGCCGCTCCTGCCGGAGCTCGAGCGCATCAGCGCGATCTCGGACCATGACGACCTGGCCGTGTATTTCGCCGAAGCTGTCAAGCGCGCGCTGGACGCACCGTTTGGCGTCGGCCAGATGCCGGATCTGCGGGACCCGCAGCGATACGCTATAGGCGCGGGGCAGAGCGGCCTGGGCCTCCCGGATCGCGAGTACTACCTGAAGGACGACGAAAAGTCCGAAACGATCCGCAAGCAGTACGTGGAACACATTGCGAAGATGTACGACCTCGCGGGGCTGCCCGACGGGGCCGCCGCTGCGGACACTGTCATGGCGCTCGAGACGAGGCTCGCAAGCGAGCATATGACCAAGGAACAGTCGCGCAAGTACCTCGAGAACTACACGCCCATCGAGCGCGCCGACCTGTCCGGACTGATGCCGAGCTTCAACTGGGAGGGCTACCTGGCGGAACTCGAGATCAGCGAAGAGCCGTTCATTGGCGTATTTACGGTGGATTACCTGAGGGCCCTCGACGGCATCATCACGGCCACCGACCTCGACACCTGGAAGACCTATCTCACCTGGAGCGCGCTGAACCAGACGGCGGGCAGGCTGACGAAGGCGATCGACCAGCAAAACTTCGAGTTCTACGAGCGGACGCTGTCCGGCGTCGAGGAACAGCGTGAAGACTGGCGTCGGGCGACCCGCCTCGTCGATGGCATGCTCGGCGAAGTCGTCGGCAAGGTCTACGTCAAGCAGCACTTCCCGCCCGAGGCGAAGGAGCGCATGCTCGAGCTCGTCGGCAACCTCGTCAACGCCTACGAGAAGAGCATCACCGAGCTCGACTGGATGACGGATGCGACGAAGGCCGAGGCGCTCGACAAGCTGTCGAAGTTCCACCCGATGGTCGGCTACCCGGACAAGTGGCGCGACTACTCGGCGCTCGAAATCGCGGCGGACGACCTCTACGGCAACATCGAACGTGCTGCCTACGCGGAGTTCCGCCGCCAGCGCGACCGCCACGACGAGCCGGTCGACAGGCTTGAATGGCCCTTCAATCCGCAGACGGTCAATGCCGGCTACAGCCCTCAGAAGAACCAGATCATCTTCCCGGCCGCCATCCTGCAGCCGCCGTTCTTCAACATGGACGCGGACGACGCCGTCAACTACGGCGCCATCGGGGCGGTCATCGGCCACGAGATCGGCCATGGCTTCGACGACAGCGGCAGCACCTTCGATGGCGACGGCGTCCTGCGCAACTGGTGGACCGACGAAGATCGCGCGGCCTTCGAGGAACGCACGGGCGCACTCGTCGCGCAATTCGACAAGTTCATGCCCTTCGAGGACCTGAGCGTCAACGGCGAATTCACGCAGGGCGAGAATATCGGCGACCTCGGTGGCATCACGATCGGCCTGCTGGCCTACCAGATGTCGCTGGAAGGCAAGGAACCGCCGGTCATCGATGGCTTTACGGGCTTACAGCGCGTGTTCCTCGGCTGGGGCCAGGTCTGGCGCGGTATCGTCCGCGACGAAGAGCTGCGCCGGCGTATCGCGGTCGACCCGCACGCACCGAAGCTTTACCGCACCAACGGCTCGGTTCGTAACGTGCCTGAGTGGTACGAGGCGTTCGATGTCGCGGAGACGGACGCGCTCTACCTGCCGCCCGAGGAGCGCGTGAAGATCTGGTAGGAACCCGGGATCAGCCGGCCTGCGGCCTCTGGCCGTAGGCTGAGCTGATTTCCCGCATCGTTCCTTCGATCCATTCCTGGACCACGAGATTGGTGTCGCGGGGTAAGCGCCCCTGGGCGCTGATCGGTGGCCCGATGACGAAGCGCACGGTTCCGGGCCGCTTGGCAAACTCCCTGCGCCCCCAGAAATCCCCGGCATTGTGCGCCACGGGCACGATCGGGGCGCCCGCCTCCTGCGCCAGCGCGGCGCCCGAGACGCCGTAGCGCCGCGTTTCGCCGGGTGGCACACGCGTGCCCTCGGGAAAGATCGTCACCCACGTTCCGTCGGCGAGGAGCTCCTTGCCTTGCCGGATGACCTGTTTCACGGCCGCACTGCGGGCGTTACGGCGTATCGCGATCGGCTTGAGCGCGAGCGCGATCGCCCAGCCGAATATCGGCATCCAGGTAATCTCGCGTTTGATGACCCACGACGTGCGCGGAAACATCGGTACGTGACCATAAGTCTCGAGCGTCGTCGTGTGCTTGATCATGACCACCGACGGCTCGTCGGGCAGGTTTTCCGCACCCTCGACGACGACCTTCATCCCGCAAAAGAACTCGCCGGCCCACAACACCAGGCGGCAATACTCGCGGCAGATTTTCCAGCGCACCGGATACGGCGCCCAGAACAGGAGCACGACCGCAGCGGCACAAAAGACGATCGAGCCGAAGCCGACCACGTAGAACAACAGGGCCCGTATATTAGCCAATCGCAAGTCGCGAAATGTCGGCGACGTCGAGGAAAAGGGCCCGGAGTTCGCCCAGAAGCGCCAGGCGGTTGTCGCGGACGGCCTCGTCGTCGTCCATGACCATGACGTCGTCGAAGAAGCGGTCGACCGGGTCCCGAAGGTCCGCGAGCTCATTGAGCACCTGGGCATACTGCCGGCCCTCGAGCAGCGGGGCGACCTTGTTGCGCGCGTTCTTCAGTGCGTTGTGCAGCGCCCGTTCCGCATCCTCGACGAGACCCTTCTCCCTGACCTCGAGGCCCTCGGGGTTGCCTGCCTGGCGAAGGATGTTGGCAATCCGCTTGTTAGCGGCAGCCAGGCTCTCGGCCTGTTCGAGCCGCGCAAACGTCTGCACAGCCGCGAGTCGCCGGTCGAAATCGACCAGCGAGGCCGGCTGTCGCGCCAGAACGGCGGCAAACGTCTCGGTGCGCAACGTGGCGTCCCGATCGAGGAAATAACGACGGAGCCGATCCGTTATAAAACCGTACAGGTCGTCGGCCAGTTCGTCCGCATCGGCCTTGCCTTTCGGCTGTTCGTCGACGGCCCTGGCAATCAGTTGCTTGAGGTCGATATCGAGACCACGCTCGATCAGGATGCGCACGACACCGAGCGCGGCGCGCCGCAGGCCGAAGGGGTCACGATTGCCGGTCGGCTTCTTGCCGATCGAGAAAATACCGGCCAGCGTGTCGAGCCTTTCGGCAATGGCCAGGACCTGGCCGGCCTCCGAGGCGGGCAATTCATCACCGGCGAAGCGCGGCTGATAGTGTTCGGCAATGGCATCGGCCACCGGCCCGGGCTCGCCGTCGGACAGCGCATAGTAGCGCCCCATCGTGCCCTGCAGGTCGGGAAACTCACCGACCATGCCGGTCAGCAGGTCGCACTTGGCCAGTGACGCCGCCCGCCCGACGACGGCGACATCGACGCCAAGCGCTTCGGCAAGCCATGCGGCAATGCGTGCGATGCGCTGGCTGCGGTCGAACAGGCTGCCGAGACCGCCCTGGTACACCACATCACGCAGAGGCTCCTCGCGCGCAGCGAGCGGGCGCTTGCGGTCGGATTGCCAGAAAAAAGCGGCATCCGCAAGGCGCGGTCGAATGACGCGCTCGTTGCCCTCGATGACCTGTTCGGGGTCTTTGCTTTCGAGGTTTGCGACCGTGACGAAATGCGGCAGCAGGTTGCCGTCGGTATCCGCCACCGGGAAGTACCGCTGATGACCCGCCAGCGTCGAGACGACGACTTCGCGCGGCAGCTCGAGATAGACCTCGTCGAACGCACCGACGATCGGCACGGGCCACTCGACCAGCGCAGTTACCTCGTCATACAGCGCTTCACCATTGACGATATTGCCGCCCACCTGTTGCGCAGCCTGTTCGACACCGGTGCGCACCATCTCGCGACGCCGCTCGAAGTCGGCGATCACGCAGCCGTCTTTCTCGAGCGCGTCGAGATAATTGCCGGGCCTGTCGATCGTTATGGTTCCGGACGAGTGATAGCGGTGACCAAGCGACTCGCGCCCGGCCGCGACACCCATGAGCGTCGCGTCGACGGCATCCTTACCGTGGAGCATGACGACCCAGTGAACCGGCCGCACGAATTCGGCATCGCCGGCGCCCCAGCGCATGCGGCGCGGTATCGGTAGTGCGGCGAGCGCCCGCTCTACCGCTTCGGGCAGGAGCTCGGCAGCACTGCGACCTTTCTCAACCGTGTTGAATACGAGCCACTCGCCTTTATCGGTCGCGGCGCGCTCGAGCGCATCGACGCCAACCGCGCATTTCTTCGCAAACGCTTCGGCCGCGGGCGTGGGCTTGCCGTCGTCGTCGAACGCGATGTTGACTGGAGGGCCCTTTTGTTCAACTGAACGGTCGTCCTGCGCGGCGGCAAGTTTGTGCACGAGCACGGCAAGGCGGCGCGGGCTTGCGTAGGCGTGTACGTCGCCGTGTGCCAGGCGGGCGGCGTCGAGGCCGGTGGCGAGGTTGGTGCCGAATGCCTCCATCAAGGGCCGCAGCGCCTTCGGCGGCAACTCCTCCGTGCCGATCTCGACAAGGAAATCCCGCGCCTTGCTCACGGCTTTCCTCCGGTGACCGAGTCGACCATCGGAAAGCCGAGCGCCTCGCGGCTGGCGTAATAGGCTTCGCAGATCGAACGCGACATCGTGCGCACGCGCAGGATGAACCGCTGGCGTTCGGTCACCGAGATTGCCTGGCGCGCATCGAGGAGGTTGAACGTGTGCGAGGCCGTCAGCATCTGCTCGTAGGCCGGCAGCGCAAGGCCGAGTTCGATCAGTCGCTCACACTCGTGCTCGGCGTGATCGAAGGCGGTGAACAAGGCATCGATGTCGGCTTCCTCGAAATTGAACCGGGACTGCTCGTACTCGTTCTGGTGATACACGTCGCCGTAGGTGATGCGACCGAGTGGCCCGTCGGTCCAAACGAGATCGAAGATGCTCTGCACGTTCTGCAGGTACATCGCGAGGCGCTCGATGCCGTAGGTGATCTCGCCCGTGACGGGCCGGCACTCGAGGCCGCCGACCTGCTGGAAGTACGTGAACTGCGTGACTTCCATGCCGTTCAGCCAGACCTCCCAGCCGAGCCCCCAGGCGCCGAGCGTCGGCGACTCCCAGTTGTCCTCGACGAAACGGATGTCGTGAATCGTCGGGTCGATGCCGATCGCCTCGAGCGACCCGAGGTACATGTCCTGGATATCGTCGGGTGATGGCTTCAGAACGACCTGGTACTGATAGTAGTGCTGCAGGCGAAACGGGTTTTCGCCATACCGACCGTCGGTCGGCCGGCGGCTCGGCTGCACGTAAGCGGCCGACCACGGCTCGGGGCCAACTGCACGCAGGAAGGTCGCCGGGTGAAACGTGCCGGCGCCCATTTCCATGTCGTAGGGCTGCATGATGACGCAGCCGCGCTCGGCCCAGTACTGCTGCAGCTTGAGGATCAGGTCCTGGAAGCTCAGCGATTCGGCCGCGGATTGGTCGCTCATTGGGTTTATCGAGGGTGGTCTAAAGGCGCGAAGTATAGCGAGTTTCTTGGCTTTTTACGGCCCTCTTCCACGAAACCGGCCGCCCTCGAAAAACATCTCCGCACACGCTCCGCCGGTTCCCTTTCCGGCGAGCATTCGGACCACGGTGCCGGCTCCGCTATGGATGCGGAGACGCTTTTCCAGGGCGACGAGACTCGCACCAAAATAGTGCACACAAAGGCCGGAACGCACTATAATGGTGCGGCTTTAGCCCCCAACTGAAACGAAGGGGCATAAAAAACAAACACTTAACGCATGCCCCATTTTGGCACACTTCATGCAGCTAAAGGGGCCTACGGGTCGCCCCCGGGGCGATCGCTTTTTTTCATGCATGCAACTGGAGGAAACCCATGTCAGCCGCAGACGTAATGGCCACTCTTAAGGAGGCCGAGGTCAAATTTGTCGATTTCCGATTCACGGATACGAAAGGCAAAGAACAACATGTAACCGTGCCCGCGCACACGATCGACGACGACGTCTTCGAAGACGGCAAGATGTTCGAC
>JABAOE010000580.1_pt7 | contig 10469 bp, 9 predicted proteins | sample 7062141 | NCBI WGS metagenome assembly JABAOE01 (sample SAMN14538627, study PRJNA623070) | marine sediment metagenome | biome: marine biome [ENVO:00000428]; feature: marine pelagic biome [ENVO:01000023]; material: deep marine sediment [ENVO:00002113] | place: India: Gulf of Khambhat ...
ACCTCGTTGGCGTTCATGTTGGACTGCGTCCCGCTCCCCGTCTGCCACACGAAGAGCGGGAAGTGATCGTCGAGCCTGCCGTCGATGACCTCGTCGGCCGCTTGCACGATGAGCTGTGCCCGCCGGTCGTCCAGGCGCTCGAGGGCTCGGTTGGTGAGCGCCGCCGCCTTCTTGAGGACCCCGAACGCCCTGATCACTTCGACGGGCATCCGGTCGCGGCCGATCGAGAAATACCGGAGTGAGCGGGCCGTCTGGGCTCCCCAATAGCGATCCGCCGGCACGTCGATGGGGCCGATGGTGTCGCGCTCGGTGCGCGTGGCCGATGGGGTGGTCGTCATGGCGGCCTCGTGTGCTCGGGATGCGGCGGGCCGGCCCCGGCTCGCCCCCGAATGTTAATCGAGTCCTGGACGGGATGCTCCGACGGATGGGGTGGGCGGACGGCGCCGGCGGGCTCGACGGGCGGGACCGCCACCGTATACTTGACCGGTCCGCCGTTCAGCGCCGTGCCTGGTCCGGGGAGGTTCGATTGGCACATCCCGTCGGGGGGCTGCTACGCCTTCTCGCGCTGGAGCACCGCGATCTGGTCTTGGGGGCCCGCGCCGCTCCCGTTCACAAGCCGTGGATGCGGTACCGGGAAATGGACGCGATCGAGGAGATCCTCCGGCGGCAGCGTCCCGGACGGTGCCTCGAATGGGGGGCCGGCGCCTCCACGTGCTACTTCGGCTCCCGACTGCCGCCCGGCGCGCGGTGGATCGCGATCGAGCACGACCGCGAGTGGGCGGACGCCGTCGAGGCCCGTTGCCCCGACCCGCGCATCGAGGTCCACCACGTCGCGCCCAACCGTCCGTTGGTGCCCGACGCCGACGAGGACGCCGCCGCCGCCGCGCTGCGGGACTACGTGGCCTACCCGACCCCGTTCGCCCCGTTCGACTTCATTCTCGTCGACGGGCGGGCCCGGGTCGGGTGCCTCCGACGGGCGCGCGACCTGCTGGCGCCGCAGGGCGTCATCGTGCTGCACGACGCGGACCGCCCGCAGTATCGTCCCGGCTTCGAGGGGTATCCTCGCCAGGTGCTCCTGCGGGGCCGCCGGGAGAACGCCGGCGGACTGTGGATCGGCAGCATCGCCCTGCCCATCGGCGACGTGCTGGACATCGACGACCACCAACGCCTTTGGCGCTGGTGTCGGCGCGTGGGGAAGGTTCTGCGCTGCTAGCGGGCCGACCCGCCGAGCTCCAGGACCGTGAGCGCGAGCACCTTGGTGGCGGCGATCAGGTCCTCGACGGCACACCACTCGTCGGGCTGATGAGCCTGCTCCAGGATTCCGGGGCCGTATGCGACGCAGTGGGGCACGCCGGCGATGCCGGCGACGTGCTTGTGATCATACGTGCCCGGGCTCGCCACCTGGTGCGCGGGTTGGCCGAGTACGTGGTCGATCGACCGCTCGAGCGCTCCGATGAGCGGCGAGTCCGGCGGGGTGCGGACGGGCCGTACCGTCATCAAGTCGCTGAGCTCGTACCGCCGCGCGCGATCGGCGGCCTCGGTGCGCGCGAGGAGATCGACGATTTCCTGGCGGACCTGCGCGGCGTCCTCCTCCTCGAGGAAGCGGCGATCGAAGATCGCTTCGCACCGGTCCGCCACGCAGGGCGTTTGACTCGACTCGCCTGCTTGGCCGCCCACGATCGCGTTCACGTTGATCGACGCCGCGCGCGCCGCGTCGGGCACCACGGGCATCGCGGTCCGCCGCGTGGCCAGCACGGGCGCCAGGTCGCGCCGAACCGCTTCGAGAAAGGCCGAGAGGTGATCGACGGCATTGGCGCCGAGAAACGGCATGCTGCCGTGCGCGGTGCGGCCCAGCGCCGCGACCTTGAACCAGTATACGCCGCGGTGGCCCACGCAGATGCGGGTGGGTCCGAACGGCTCGGGGATGATGAAATAATCGGTGCGGTCGGCGGCGATGCGGCCGGCGCGTGCGAGATGGCCCACCCCGGCGAGCCCGCCGGATTCCTCGTCCACGGTGCCGCTCACCTCGACGGTGGCCGCGAGCCGCAGGTCCGCCCGTCGGATCGCGCCGGCGGCGAACACCGCCGCCGCGATCCCCGCCTTCATGTCGGCGCTGCCACGGCCGTAGAGTCGTCCGTCGCGCACGAGTCCCCCGAACGGCTCGACCGTCCACCCCGCGCCCGGCGGGACGACGTCGAAATGCCCGTTGAGGTGTATGACCGGTCGGCGGGCCCCGCCGAGCACGCCGACGACGTTCCGCCTCGGATGCCCGGCGTGTTCGGCGAGGGGCTCCGGCTCGTCGAACTCGACGGCGAATCCGAGCTCCGTAAGTTGGCTGCCGATCAGGTCGGCGCACTCGGCGTAGTGCGCGCCCGGCGGGTTGACGGTCGGCAGCCGGATCAGACGTGCGGCGAAGTCGACGATCTCGTCGGCGGCGTCGTCGACGCAGGCGAGGACCCGGGATCGCGGATCAGTCACGGCGCGGCTCCGTCACGGGGGGAGCGCCGTGTGCCGCGGAACGTTTGACACCGCCGAGCTTCCGCACGTTTCTTCCCGAGAGCTTGGGAGCGAGGGATGGTCATGAGAGTGGCGCCACGGAGCAGGACTTGGCAACACCCCGGGCGGCGGCTGGCCGCTGCGGCGCTTGCGCTCGCGGTGCCGGCGATCGCCCGAGCCCAGGAGCCGCGTCCGGGCGATCCGGGTCTGACCGCGGTCGCGGGGCTCACGGTGGGGCAGGTTTCGCTCGACGAGCGTCCCACCGGCTGCACCGTGATCCTGAGCCGCGAGGGGGCGGTGGCGGGCGTCGACGTGCGCGGAGGGGCGCCGGGGACCCGCGAAACCGACCTGCTGGACCCGGCCAACACGGCCGTGAGCCGGGTGCACGGGGTGGTGCTCGCGGGCGGGAGCGCCTTCGGGCTCGATGCCGCGTCCGGGGTGGTGCGGTATCTGGAGGAGCAGGGCGCCGGGTTTCCGGTGGGCGAGCTCCGGGTGCCGATCGTGGTCGGGGCGATCCTCTTCGATCTCGGAGTGGGGGACGCGTCGATCCGACCCGGTCCCGAGTGCGGCTATCGGGCGGCCTCCCTGGCCAGCGCGGCACCGGTCGCCGAGGGCAATGTCGGGGCCGGCACCGGGGCCACCGTGGGGAAGCTGCGCGGCCTCACGCGCGCGATGAAGGGTGGGGTCGGGTCGGCGTCCGTCGCGCTGCCGGACGGGCTCACCGTCGGGGCGATCGTGGCGGTGAACGCCCTGGGCGACGTGGTCGACCCCGCCACCGGTCGCGTCGTGGCCGGGGTGCGGACGCCGGACGGGCGGGAACTGGCCGATGCTCGGGTCCTGATCCGCGAGGGCACCGGGGAGCAGGAGCCGCCGCAGCACACGGTGATCGGCGTGGTGGCGACGAACGCCGCCCTCACGCCGGCCGAGGCGACCAGGATGGCCCGCATGGCGCAGGACGGGCTCGCCCGGGCCGTGTATCCGGTGCACACGCCGTATGACGGCGATACCGTGTTCGCGCTCGCAACCGGGCGTCATCCGGGCGCGGCGGACGTCACGGTGATCGGGTCGCTGGCGGCCGACGTGATGGCGCGGGCGATCGTGCAGGCGGTCCTGGCGGCCGAGGGGCTCCCCGGCTTGCCGGCGGCGCGAGACCTGGGGGCGAGCCGGTAACGCCGATGCATCTCGCCCTGCTGGTCGGGTACGCCCTGGGGCTCACGCTGCTGGGCGTCTGGATCGGTACCCGGGTCCACAAGACGAGCGCGTTCTTCGTCGCGGGGCGTCGGCTGAGCCCCACGCTGATCTTCGCGACCGTCCTGGCGGCCAACATCGGTGCGGGGTCCACGGTGGGCGCGGCGGGCCTCGGGTACCGAGACGGGGTCGCCGCCTGGTGGTGGGTCGGATCGGCGGCGATCGGCACCCTGGTGCTGGCGCTCTGGGTCGGGCCCAGGATCTGGCGGGTGGCGGCCGCGCACGATCTCTACACGGTGGGAGACTATCTCGAGCACCGCTACGGACGATCGGTCCGCGCGATCATCGCGTCGCTCCTGTGGGTCGGCACGCTGGCGATCCTGGCGGGACAGCTCATCGCGGTGGCCTGGATTCTCGACGTCGTCGCCGGCGTGCCGAAATGGCTCGGATGCGTGATCGGCGGCGGCGTGATGACCATCTACTTCACGGCGGGCGGATTGCTCACGTCGGCGTGGGTGAATCTCGTGCAGTTGGCGGTGCTGCTCGTGGGCTTCGGCCTGGCGCTGCCGTGGGCCCTGCTGGACGCGGGGGGCTGGGGCGCGGTGGCCGCGGCGCGGGCGGGCGCGTCGTACTTCGACTTCTGGGGCAGCGGCGAGTCCGGCGTGATCTACCTCGCCCTCCTCGCCCCGGCGTTCATCGTGTCGCCGGGCCTGCTGCAGAAGGTGTACGGCGCCCGGGACGAACGGGCGATCCGCGTCGGGCTGGGTGCCGCCGCCCTGGCGCTGATGCTGTTCGCGGCGATCCCGCCGGCCCTCGGCATGATCGCGCGCGTGCACGCCGGCGCGCTGGCGAACCCCGAGCTCGCGCTCCCGACGGTGCTGATGGTGGCGCTCCCGGCATGGCTGGGCGCCTTGGGGCTGGCGGCCGTGTTCTCGGCGGAGATCAGCTCGGCCGATGCGATCCTGTTCATGCTGTCCACGTCGCTCTCCCAGGACCTCTACAAGCGGTTCCTCCGGCCGGCGGCCGGCGATCGGGAGGTGCTCGCGGTGGCGCGCGCCGCGGCGGTCGCGGGGGGCGGGCTCGGGGTCGCCCTCGCCATCGTGCTGCCGTCGGTGATCGGATCCCTCACGGTGTTCTATGCGCTCCTGAGCGTGAGCCTCTTCGTTCCGGTGATCGCAGGACTGTACTCCCACCGGCCCGGGACCCCGGAAGCGCTGCTGGCGATCGCCGGCGGGATGGGCATGTTGGTGGTCGCGCGGTTCACCCCCGTCGGCGCGACCTTCTCGTCGGCGGCCACCGCGCTCGCCCTCGGGGCGTCGGCGGCGGCCTTCGGGCTGGGCGTCGCCGCCCGGGGTCGAAAGGTGTCCGGAGTCGCGAGCGATGCATAACGCGGAGCGGTTCTCCCTCGAGGGCCGGAACGCGGTGGTCGTCGGGGCCGGCTCNNTCGCCGCGGGGTGCGCGGAGCATGGGGCGCGGGTCGTCTGTCTCGATCTGGACGGCGAACGCGCCGCGGGGACCGCCCGTGCCGTGGTCGAGCGCGGGGGAGCCGCCGAGGCGGGCACGCTCGACATACGCGACGGATCGGCCGTCACGGAGACGTTCGCGACCCTCCGCGCGTCGATCGGCCGCCTCGACGTCGTCGTCGCGACGCCGGGGATCAACGTGCGGAAGCGACTCGTGGACTACGCCGACGAAGAGTTCGATCGGGTGGTGGGGCTGAACCTCGGCGGGACGTTCCGCGTGCTGCGCGCTGCCGGGGCGATCATGGCGGAGCAGGGGCGCGGGAGCCTGATCGTCTTCTCGTCGATTCGGTCGGTGGTCGTGGAGCCGGGTCAGGGCGTGTACGCGGCGACCAAGGCGGGGCTGGTGCAGATGGTGCGCGCGCTGGCGGCGGAGTTGGGTCCGCGGGGCGTGCGGGTCAACGCCGTGGCGCCCGGCGTCGTCGACACGCCGCTCACCCGGCCGATCAAGGCCGACGCCGGGTGGTACGACGCGTACGCGCGGAAGAACGCGCTCGGCCGGTGGGCGGAGGCGTGGGAAATGGTGGGGCCGACGGTCTTCCTCGCGTCCGACGCGTCGAGCTACGTCACGGGAAGCGTGCTGTTCGTCGACGGCGGGTGGACGGCGGTGGACGGGCGCTTCCAGCCTCCCGGTCTCTGATCGGCCCGGCACGGGGGGAGGTGGCGTGAGGGGAGGGACGCCGCGGAAGCTCGGGCTGTGGATGAGCGCCGCGCTCGTGGTCGGCAACATGGTCGGCTCGGGGATCTTCCTGTTGCCGGCGTCGCTCGGCCGGTACGGGGGGATCGGGCTCCTCGGATGGCTCGGGACGTCCACCGGGGCGATCCTCCTGGCGCTCGTGTTTGCGCGGTTGAGTCGGGTCGTCCCGCGCGCCGGCGGTCCCTACGCGTACACCCGAGCGGGCTTCGGCGATCTGGCGGGATTCCTCGTGGCGTGGGGCTACTGGGTGTCCGTGTGGGTGAGCAATGCCGCCATCGCCGTGGCGATGGTCAGCTACCTGAGCGTGTTCTGGCCCGGTCTGGGCAACGGCGGCCTGCCGGCAGCGTTGCTGGCGCTGACCGCCGTGTGGACGCTGACGGTCGTCAACGTCCTGGGCGTGCGTCGGGCGGGCTCGGTCCAGGTCGTGACCACGGTGCTCAAGCTGCTGCCGCTGATCGCCATCGCGACGCTCGGGTTCCTGGTGTTTCAGCCCGCCCACTTCGTACCGCTCAACGTGAGCACGGTGCAGACGCCGGCGGCGATCGGCATCACCATGTCCCTCACGCTCTTCGCCTTTCTCGGACTCGAATCGGCCACGGTCCCTGCAGAGAGCGTGGAGCGCCCGGAGCGGGTGATCCCACGGGCAACCGTGATCGGGACGCTGGTGGTGGCGGTCCTGTACATCGCGAGCACGGCCGCGGTGATGGGGATCCTCAGGCCGGAGGTCCTGGCGTCGTCGTCCGCCCCGTTCGCCGACGCCGCGCGGACCATGTGGGGCGAGTGGGCGGGCACCGTCGTCGCCGCCGGCGCCGTGGTGTCGTGCTTCGGAGCGCTGAACGGGTGGATCCTGCTGCAGGGCCAGGTGTCGTGGGCGGCCGCTCGGGACGGGGTGATGCCGCCGTGGCTCGCCCGACTCTCCGGCCGTGGGACCCCGGCGCGCGGGCTCGTCGTCTCCAGCGCCCTGGTCACCGTCCTGGTGTTGGCCAACTACACCGAGCGTCTCACGGAGCAATTCACCTTCACGGTGTTGCTCGCCACCCTCACCGCACTGGTTCCGTACGCCTTCGTGAGCATGGCCGCGGTCGTCCTGCGCCTGCGGGCGCCGGAACCGCTCCCGCGGGGTGCGTTGGCACGGGCGCTGGCGGTGCCGCTCCTGGCCTTCGCCTACGCGTTCCTCGCCATCGCCGGAGCGGGAGCGGAGGCCGTGTACTGGGGGTTCCTGTTGATCATCGGCGGCCTGCCGGTGTACGCGCTCTCCGTGTGGCGGCACCGAGTCCGCGAGCAGGCGGGCACCCATGGGTGAGCCGGGCCCGGGCGCCGACGTCCGGTCCGACGTGGCCCCCTTGCGGCGCGTGTTGTTGAAGCATGCACGGGACGCCTTCGGGAGCGACGAGGCGATCGCACGGCAATGGCGCGCACTGCACTATGCGGACGCGCCGGACTACGCAGGCGCGGTCGCCGAGTACGAGGCGTTCGCCACGCTGCTCGCCGAGCTCGGCGTGGACCTGGAGTTCCTGGCGCCCGACGCGGAGGCCTCGCTGGATTCTCTCTACGTGCGCGACGCCTCGATCGTGTGCGGGGACGGCGCCATCCTGTGCAGGATGGGCAAGCCCGCGCGGCGTCACGAGCCGGCGGAGCATGAAGCGGGGTACGGCGCGCGGGGCATCGCCATCCTGGGCGCGGTGGCATCGCCGGGCACGGTCGAAGGCGGCGACGTGGTGTGGCTGGACGACCGCACCGTGGCGGTCGGTCGGGGGTACCGGACCAACGACGTGGGGATCGGCCAGGTGCAGAGCCTGCTGGCCGGCATGGCCGACGAGGTCGTGGTCGTGCCGCTGCCGCACTGGCGCGGCCCGGACGGCGTGATGCATCTGATGTCGATCTTCAGTCCGGTGGACCGCGATCTCGCCGTGGTCTACGCGCCGCTTCTCCCGGTGCCGTTTCGCGAGATGCTGGCCGATCGCGGGTGGGAGCTGGTCGAGGTTCCGGACGCCGAGTTCGAGACGCTGGGCTGCAACGTGCTGGCCGTCGCACCACGGGTGTGTGTCACCGTCGCCGGGAACCCGGAGACCGCTCGGCGGCTCCGCGCGGCGGGGGCCGCGGTGCACCCGTTCGGGGGCCGCGAGATCTGCCTGAAGGGAGCGGGCGGCCCGACCTGCCTCACGCGCCCGCTGCTTCGCGGTTGACCGCCTCGTGGGTGACGTGCGACCTTTCACCGTTTGGGCAACCCGTATCCTTTGCACACGGAGTCGAATCATGCGTTCCCTCGTCACCGGTACTCTGATGCTCCTCGCGGCCGGCCCCGCCGTGGCACAGGACCTGGCCGAGGCGTGCACGGCCCTGAAGCACGTCGAGGTGGGTCAGTGGGCACGCTATGACATCAGCGCCCCGCAAATGGGAGAACAGGGGTCGGGCACGATGCGCTTTGCGATCGTGGGAACCGAGCAGGCGGGAGGGTCCGACTACTATTGGCACGAGATGAAGATGGACGGGGAGATGGGCTCGATGATCATGCAGCTGCTCGTTCCGGCGTTCCCGTACGACCAGGGCGACATCCAGAGCGCGGTCATGAAGATGGGGGATCAGCCCGCCATGAAGATGCCGGAGCAGATGATGTCGATGTGGCAGGGTCGGGGCGAGAGCCCGGCCGTCCGGGCCGCCAAGGGCTGCGACTCGGCCGAGATGGTCGGGTGGGAGGAGGTCACGGTGCCGGCCGGGACCTTCCGGACCATGCACCTCAAGTCCACCGAGGAAGGCGCGCCCGGCGACGTGTGGGTGTCGCTCGACATCCCCTACGGCCTGGTCAAGTTCGAGGGAAGCGGCGGCGAGGCGGTGATGCTGCTGGAGCACGGCCGCGGCGCCACGTCGTCGATCACCGAGACTCCTCAGGAGATGCCGATGGGCGGGAGGCGCCCATAGCGGGCACCGTCGGGTCGGGCGAAGCGGCCCCGGAGCCCTCGTCGAACGGCGCGAGCGCCTCGGCGGGGGTGGACTGGAACGCGGTGATGGCCCCCTACCGGGCGCCCAGCGCCTGGCGGAGCATGTTCCAGTTGGCCAACACCGTCCTCCCGCTCACAGTGCTCTGGCTCGTGATGCTGTGGGCGGTGGACGGCCGCTACTGGCTGAGTCTCCTGTTGGCGGTGCCGGCGGCGCTGCTCCTGGTCCGGCTGTTCATGTTCCAGCATGACTGCGGTCACGGGGCGTTCTTCCGATCCCGGACGCTCAACAATCTCGTCGGATCGGTGATCGGCGTGCTCACGCTGGTTCCGTACGCCTACTGGCGAAAGACCCATGCCGTGCATCACGCCACGTCCGGGAACCTGGAGCAGCGGACCTTTGGGGACATCATCACGCTGACCGTCCGCGAGTACCTCAGCCTGTCCACCTTCAAGCGCGTGCGGTACCGGCTCTACCGGCATCCCCTCGTGATGCTGGTGATCGGTCCGTTCTATCAGTTCGTGCTCAAGCATCGATTCCCCTACGACCTCCCGCGATCCTGGCGGCGGGAGTGGACGAGCGTGCACCGCACGAACCTCGCGCTGCTCCTCGTGGTCATCGCGATGTGGCTCACGATCGGGCTCGACCGGTTCCTGCTGGTCCAGCTCCCGATCACCTTGATCGCGGGCTCGATCGGCGTATTCCTGTTCTACGTGCAGCACCAGTACGAAGACACGTACTGGCGATACCGTGACGCGTGGAACTACTACGATGCCGGACTCGAAGGAAGCTCGTACTTCGTCCTGCCCGCCGTCTTGCGGTGGTTCACCGCGAACATCGGGTTTCACCACATCCACCACGTCTGCAGCCGGATCCCCAACTACCGTTTGCAGCGATGCTTCGAGGAGAATCTCGAGGTGCAGAGGGTCACCCGTTTGTCGATCGTCGAGTCGGTGCGGACCCTCCGGATGTCGCTGTGGGACGAGGAGGAGCGGAAGCTCGTCGGGTTCCGGGACCTGCCGCGGATCTTCCGCCGCCTCGGGCACCGCCCCGCCGCGACGACCAAGGCCGACGCCATCCCTCGTGGCTGGCGGTAGCGCGGTCCCCCGCTTCGTGCGGGCCGTCGGACTCGTCGGCGCGTGCGTCCTGGGCATGATGGGGGGGACCGCCGCCGCGCAGTCGCCGGCCGCCGACCGCGACGCGGTCCGGGCCGGGCGGTTCGACGACGGCAAGATGTGGACCTTCGAGTACCCGCCGACGGAGTACTTCTCCGAGACGTACGGGTTCGAGGCCGACGAGGCCTGGTTCGAGCACGCGCGGACGGCGGCGGTGCGGGTTCCCGGCTGTTCGGCGTCCTTCGTCTCCCCGTACGGGCTGCTGGCAACGAACCACCACTGCGTGCGGAGCGAGGTACTGGAGGTGACCGCGCCGGGCGAGGATCTGCTCGCCGACGGGTTCTACGCCACGACGCTCTCAACGGAACGCCGGGTGCCCGGCTACTACGCCGATCAGCTCCTCGCGGTCGAAGACGTCACCGACGAGGTCGAGGCGCAGCTGGACGGCGTCTCGGGGTCGGTGCAGCGCGACCGCGCCCGGGTGGAGGCGGTCGACCGCAGCACGCGGCGCTCGGA
>JABAOE010006785.1_pt1 | contig 10469 bp, 8 predicted proteins | sample 7062141 | NCBI WGS metagenome assembly JABAOE01 (sample SAMN14538627, study PRJNA623070) | marine sediment metagenome | biome: marine biome [ENVO:00000428]; feature: marine pelagic biome [ENVO:01000023]; material: deep marine sediment [ENVO:00002113] | place: India: Gulf of Khambhat ...
TGGTGAACCACGAGACGATCAAGACGACCTTGCCGAAGGCAAAGGAGCTCAGGCGTGTCGTCGAGCCGCTCATTACTTTGGCCAAGCAAGACGGAGTTGCGCGGCGGCGCCTGGCGTTCGCGCGGCTCAGGGACGATGCCGCGGTTGGTAAGCTCTTTGCGGAGCTCGGCCCGCGTTATAAGGACCGTCCGGGCGGCTACCTGCGTATCCTCAAGACGGGGTACCGCGCTGGTGATGCTGCGCCTATGGCGCTCGTCCAGCTGCTCGATCAGCCCGACAAGCCCGAGACCTCAACGGGTAATTCGTAGGTAGCGCCTGCCGGCTCCCGTGCCGGCTGACCCCCTCTTAGCCTTCTGTTCCCCGGAGGTATGCCCCTGTCCGCGATCTATGCGCTAGCGGTCATCGCGGTGATATATTCGCAAGAGCAGGTTGATTACCTGAACGATCGCGTCAGAGAGATCGACGCTCGAGCCTGCTGAGGGGGATGAATGTTGAAGGCTGTAAGAACTGTAAATCTCGGGGTGCTGGCCACGACCGCGGTCGCCGGCATTGGAGTTTCGGCGAGCTCTGCGATCGCTCAAGCTCCGCCATCGGCGCTCGTGAATCAGGAAACACAGGAAACGCTCGAAGCGGCTCGAGCCGCCTCGCCACAGACAGCAGAGTCGACCTACGCCTATTTCCGGGACGATGCCGAGGAATTCCTCAGCGAGGCCATCCAGGGCGTCTGGGATCCGACCGTTCCGCATCCGGAGCCTCCGCGAACGCCGTGGGGCGACCCGAGCTTGCAAGGCTACTGGTCCTTTGCATCCTACACGCCGCTTGAGCGCCCGGACGCGCTTGCCGGTAAGCCTCTGTATACCGCTCAAGAGGCCATCGAGATCTTCCAGCGGCAAGTCCATGCGGACGCCGCATTCGATCCGGGAGAGGTGCACTACGACTGGGCGGAGTTCGGCCTCGACAACTGGCAGACGCCTATCCGGCCGAATCGACGAACGTCGCTGATCGTCGATCCGCCCGATGGCAGGCTTCCTGCGCTGACGCCCGAGGGAATGGAGCGATTTCGAGCGCAACAGCGGCGCGATACCCTGCGTTCCCGAGGTCTGGCCGAGCGCTGCATCTCGGGAAACGATGGACCGCCGAACGTGCCGTTTACGCAGAACACGGCACATTCTCGGATCGTCCAGACACCGGACTATGTGCTGCTCATCACTGAGGAGAACAGCGACGTTCGCATTTTCCCCCTCGATGATGCTGCGCATGTGCCGGCGCAAGTCCGCAAGTGGCTCGGCGATTCCCGTGCCCATTGGGAAGGCGACACGCTCGTCGTCGAAACGACGAACTTCCACGAAGAGCGCGGTTGGGAAGGCTCCGCGGGTGACATGCACCTCGTAGAGCGATTCACGCGCATCGACGACGACGTATTGTTGTATGAAGCGACGGTCACGGATCCGACCACATGGGAGACTCCTTGGACCATGGAGCTGCCGCTGCCGCGAATGGATATTGAACAGCTCTACGAGTTCGCCTGCCATGAGCACAACTACGGCATTATCAACGTCGTTAGAGGCGCGCAGCAGCGGGCAGCTGAATACGAGGCCCAACTCGGCGATTAAGTTATGTCTACGTCGTGGTGAGCTTGTCATGAGTCGACTTGTTACTGCGGCGGTTATTGCGTCGCCGCTCTTCGCGGTACCGCTGACGGGCTCCGCGCACCACTCAGTCACGTTCTACAGCGATGACGTCGTCGAGATCGCAGGCGAGCTCACGCGCATCGATTGGCGCAATCCGCACATCCGGCTAACGCTCGAGGCTACCAACGACAGGGGGCTGACCGAGAGTTGGGAAATGGAAGGTAGCTCGATCTATAACCTCGCACGCAGCGGGATTACTGCCGAGACTTTCGAGGTCGGCCAACAGCTCGTGATCACAGGGCAGCCTTCGACGCGAGAGGATCGCACGATGTTGCTCAGAGAGATCCTGCTGCCGGACGGTCAGGTGCTGCAGATGTGGATCCAGAACGTTACACGTCTGGAAAGCGACACACGACTCGTCGACGCGGCTACCGAGGATCGCGGCATCTTCCGTGTATGGAGCGTACCGGCAGCGAATCTTGCCAGGGCGCTCGGCCAGCTCAGGGACCAACCGTTTACTGATGCCGCGATTGCCGCCCGTTCCGACTGGGACCCGCTCGACAATTTCGCGACTCGCTGTGAGCCCGAAGGCATGCCGCGCATCACGGTCAATCCGCATCCGTTCGAGTTCATTGACCGCGGTAATACGATCGCGCTCAGGACCGAGCTCTACGATATCGAACGGACAATTCACATGGACCGTGACGCGCCGCCCGAGGATGCGCCCTGGTCGAGCCTGGGCTACTCGGTGGGTTCCTGGGAGAACGATGAGCTTGTCGTGCGCACGACGCGTGTCAACTGGCCGTACTTCGACAATGCCGGGACACCGCTCAGCGAAGATGCCGAGATCGTCGAGCGATTCACGCTGAGTGAGGATCAAACGCGTCTCGACTTCGAAGTCACAGTCACGGATCCATCGACGTTCACGCGTCCCGCCGTGCTTACAGGCTACTGGCTCGCGCTCGGCGATACGGTCGCCCGCTACGACTGTCAGCCGCTGGGAAACTAACTCGATTCGGGTAGAATGCTCGATCGGCCGTCCGGTCCAAGATAATAAGCGTCGAAGTTTACCCAGGGGATTCTCCATGATGAGATTGATTCGGCTTTGCTCCGCTCTAGCAGCTCTGCTGGTTGCGGTTGGCGTAAATGCGCAGGAGGTGCCGGACACGATTCTGCTCAACGGCAAGATCGTTACGGTCGATGATTTCTTCTCGATTCAAGAAGCTGTGGCGATCGGTGGGGAGCGTATCGTCGCGGTCGGGACGGATGTCGAGATTCGTGCGCTCGCCGGTTCGGGAACGACGATTGTCGATCTCGATGGGCGCACGGTCATTCCCGGCCTCATCGACAACCACAATCACATCATCCGCGCGACCGAGTATTGGCCCAACGAGGCGCGCCTCGACGGCGTAACGAATCGACTCGAGGCACTTGCGATCCTCGAAGCAAAAGCCGAGTCGCTTCCGGATGGCGAGTGGCTCATGGCGCTCGGCGGCTGGACCGAAGCGCAGTTCATAGGCAATCGCTCCGACTTCACGCTCGAGGAGCTCGACGAGATAGCGCCAGGCAGGCCGGCGTTCATTCAGTCGACCTACGATCATGCCTTCGCGAACACGCCTTGGTTCGATGCGATGGAGATCCCCGTCGTAGTGACACGCGCCGAGCGAGACGCGGCGACGGGCCTCGCCGCGCACGTCGTCCGTGATGAGACGGGTCGGGCGACGGGGCGCCTCAATGGCGGCATGCCGATGATTCGACTGGCGATTGACGGGTTTCCCGAAGTGACGGCCGATAAGCAGGCAGATGCGATTCGGGAAGCGTTGACCTATCTCAACAGCATCGGACTGACGAGCATTTTTGATCCCGGCGGTGTCGGTATCCGCGGCGACAGCTACAGGCGGCTACGTGGGATGGCCGATACCGAGGGTTTGACCGTGCGCATGTTCCATACGCTCGCCGGCGGCGCACCGGATACGCCGGCTGCGGCAGCCGAAGTCGTTGCCGCTATCGAACGCTCGCGGCCGTTCCAGGGCGACCATGTCATGGACCTGCTCGCTGTCGGTGAGATCTACTACGCACCGTTTCATTGGGACAGCCTGTTCGAGCCGAGACGGCCAGTGGGTCCGGATTTCGAAGCTGGCCGAAGTATCCTGATGGCAGCGGCCGAAGGCGGTTGGTCCGTACAAACGCACGCGTCTCAGCCAGAGACGATTGATCAGTTGTTGGACGTCATGGAGGAGATCAATGCCGAGTATCCGCTGCGCCAGCTACGCTGGTCGATCACGCACGCGGATCTCATAGGCCGCGAACAGATCGAGCGCATGCGCCACCTCGGTATGAATCTGCAGATGCGCAGTATCTCCGTAACCGCGCAGCCTCGGCGTTACCGCTTGCTCGAGGAGATGGGTGATGCGGGTCTCGACGTTCCGCCGTTACGTATGATCGAGCAGAGCGGAATTCCCTGGGGGCTCGGTACCGACGGAACGAAGGCAGCCCAAATCAATCCGTTCATCACGCTTTGGTGGGCTGTGACAGGCTTGGCCTTGAATGGAGATCAAGTCATGCGCCAAACGCTGACTCGCGAGGAGGCGCTCATTGCGCACACGCGTTCGAACGCGTACCTGATGTTCCAGGAAGGCAACCTCGGTGCGATAAAGCCGGGACTGCTCGCAGACATGCTCGTGCTGGACCGCGATTATCTAACCGCGCCGGTCGAGGAGATCAAAGATATCTTGCCGGATGCGACGATCGTCGGTGGTCGGGTCGTCTCGGGATCGTTGTAAAGAAAACGCGGCTCACGACCGACGAGGCCAATACTTGCGTCGCAGTCGACGCAGCGTGAGCTTCTGCCAGATCGTGCGAATCGTTCTCGCGACGCGTTCGGTCGCTGTAGGTTTATAGAGTGCCGCGTCCTCAGCCGAAAGGTTGTCGAGCTGACCGCGATTCTTGAGCTTGACCCAGGCGTTGTAGTCGTATTGATGCATCCATCGGTATATGGCATTCGACCACGGCATCGTCGCACGTTTCTCGATGCTCGCGACACCGAAGTCGACGATATACGGTCGCTCGTCTGGACCGATGAGTAAGTTGTCCTTGCGCTTCAAGTCGCCGTGAGCAACACCGAGCGCATGGATGCTACGTAAGGTATCAAGCAGCTTCACGAAAAAACCTTCCCAGTCGTCTAGCTGCACTTCCCCGCGACGAAACGTCGTGCCTTCGATGTGCTCGAGCACGAGCGTCCGGTTGTCGATGAGCCCGAGACATCGCGGCACGCCGGCGACGCCATCGATGATCGAATAGACGCCGTATTCGCGACGGATCGCTGCTTCGCCGAATGCGCGCCACGGCCCTACACCGCACGCTTTCTTGACGACGAAGTTACCATACGGCGATTCGTAGAGCACGGTCGCAGCTTGATAGCCTTTGCCGAGCGGCACGCCGGCATCAGGCGGTGCTGCGGCAAGCCACGCTTCGAATCGCTCGAGCTTCTCCGCCGCAGTGCCTTCGGCCGCGGTTTCTCCGCTCAGATCAGCGGCCATGCGAGATAGGCAAGCCAGAAGATGATGTAAGCGACGATCAGGGGTTCGCCGTTCTGCTTACAGCTCTTCTTGAACGACCAGCTGGCGTCTTCGCTTGCGAGGCCGGCGGCGCCGGCGAGTCGCGGCATGAGCGCGGGCACATTGGCCGCCCACGTCTCCCAATGCTCACCGAAGATTCCGCGCAGCTTTCTGTCCTCGTACTCGATCGCGGTCGGGTAGTAGAACCAAAAGAAGAACAGCGCGACGAGCACGGTCCACCAAACGGCTGAGCAGATAGAAAAACCAATGATTATCAGTATGTTACCTGTGTACAAGGGGTGCCTGACGAGCCCGTAAGGGCCGCTCGTCGCAAGTTGCTTATTCTTTAATATATAGCCGCTCGCGTAGAAACGAGCGGCCGTGCCGACGAGCACGACGGCGCCACCGAGGATCAAACTCAGCTGATTAGCACTCCCTACGATAGCGAACCACGCGATGAGCACGAATGCGAGCAACTGGCGCGAGGCCTCGTGATAGCGAAGCTCGCGGACGAGACGTGCCGGCCCGCGTAGCTCAGGAAGATCTTTGGTTCTATGTGACATGCTCGGAGTTCCCAACGCGGCATGTTAACGGCCGGACGACCACTTCATCAAACGAATGCACGTTCTAACGCTGGTCGAGAAAGGTTGCGATGACCCTTTTCGGTGACGAGCACATTGTCTTCGATACGGATACCGCCGAAACGAGACAAGCGGTCGACCTCGCGCCAGTCGATGAGATCGGCGTGCTCGCTCGTGCGTAATGCTTCGAGCAGCGATGGAATGAAGTACAGGCCAGGCTCGATCGTCACGACGAAACTGGGCTCGAGCGTGCGTGTCAGGCGCAGCATCGGATGCTCCGTGGGCGGCTCGCGCCTACTGCCGTCGGGCCCGGCCAGATGGCCGCCGGCGTCATGAACTTGTAGGCCGAGCAAGTGACCAAGCCCATGCGGCAGAAACGTACGCGTGATGCCTCGCTCGAACGCCTCCTCAGGTGTGCAGCGAATCAGGCTGTGCGCATGCAACACGCCTGCGAGCAGCTCGTGCGCCATCTCGTTGAGCGCGACGAAGTCGAGCCCAGGCTCCACTTTGTCGCAAATCACTTGCTGCGTCGCGTCGACCGAGTCAATGAGCGCTTGCATTGCGCTAGCGTCACGGCAGTACGTGCGCGTTACGTCCGAGGCATAGCCGTTACAGCTCGCACCCGCGTCGATCAAAAACGAGCTCGGCGAATTCGGATTCGTATGCGCTAGCTTCTGATAATGCAGAACGGCCGCATGCTCGTTGAGAGCAATGATGTTGAGATACGGGAGCTCGGTTTCGCGTTGTGCACTCGCCTCGCAGTAGGCTTGATGAATCTCGAACTCTGAAGCATCGTTCTCGAAGGCCTGCCGTGCTGCGACGTGGCCTCGTGCTGCGATAGTGTTGGCGTCAGTCATACAAGCGATTTCATAACTCGTCTTGCACGCGCGATTGAAGTCGAGCGCAGCAAGCAGGGCAGCATCGTTCCAGGCGACTGTATCGCCCATCTCGTCGAGCGGAGAGCCGATTGCTGCCACGCGTCCTGTCGGCCGGCCGAGTGCAGACGCACGGGAAGCAAGGCTATCGACATATTCGAGATCGAAATGCTCGAGCCACGCGCCTGACGGCGCTTCCGGCGGCACCTCCCAAAACCCCGCGTGTTGAAAATACACGAGCCGGGGACGCTGGCCGGGTATGAAATGGATGGCCGAGTCCGGATGCTGAGTCAGTGGCGCCAACGCCTTGAAGTACGGCTCCGCAATGAAAGGGTAGGTATTGTCGTCACGAAAGACGGCCTGCTCGGCGCCCGCGAAGATGACGACGCTGTCGAAGCCCGCTTTCTCGAGCGCTGTCTCAAAGCGCGCGGTCCACTCCTCCAGGTGTGAGGGAAAGTGGTCGTCGCGTCCGTTGTGCTCGGCGTGTTGGCTCAAAAGGTCTCCGCAGCGGTACGGGCGGTTAACAGCCCGGCCAATCTCGTGAATAATAGGGCGCCCGACACGCAGGCACCAAGCTCGTCGTGCCCGCGGCCACTCCGAGACTCGCATTGCGTACCACTCGTTGGCCGTGCCCGAGGCAAACAAGACGGGATGTGCAACAGCCATGGACAGACCTTTCGGACAATTTTTCGCCACCCGCTCGGTCGTCGCCGCAAAGAACGGCATGGCTGCGACGAGCCACCCACTCGCGACACAAACGGCCGTCGCTATCCTGAGGCAGGGCGGGTCGGCCGTGGATGCAGCAATTGGCGCCAACGCCGTTCTCGGCCTCGTCGAGCCGACGGGCAGCGGCATCGGCGGAGATCTTTTCGCGATCGTCTGGGACGCGCAACGCAACGAGCTTCGTGGCCTCAATGGCAGCGGGCGCGCGCCGAAGAGTCTCACGTTGGAGATGCTGCACGGCATGGGCCTCGAGCGGATTCCTGCTCACGGACCCTTATCGGTCAGCGTGCCCGGCGCCGTTGACGGCTGGTTCATGCTGCACGAGGCGTTCGGTCGACTGTCCATGACCGATGTGCTTGCGCCGGCGATCGGCTACGCCGAGCAGGGCTTTCCGGTGACGGAGATCATTGCCGGCTACTGGGCGCAGGATGCGGCTGCGTTCAAAGATTATCCTGGCTTTGCCGATGTCTACATGCCTGACGGGAGCGCGCCTCGCGCGGGCGAGACGTTTACGAACACGGCTCTCGCCGACACGTACCGCACGCTCGCAGCAGAGGGGCGCGCCGGTTTCTACGCTGGGCCTGTCGCACGCCTCATACACGAGTTCATGCAAGCGCACGGCGGTTATCTCAGCGAGGACGATCTCGCCGAGCACGACTCCGAGTGGCTCGATCCCGTCTCGACAAACTACCGAGGCTACGACGTTTGGGAAATCCCGCCGAGCAATCAGGGCATTGCCGTTCTGCAAATGCTCAACGTCCTGGAGGCTTACGATCTTGCGTCTTGGGATCCGATGCATCCCGACTATCTGCACACGCTCATCGAGGCGAAGAAGCTCGCATTCGAGGACCGTGCGCGTTTCTATGCAGACCCTCGCTTCGTGGACGTGCCCGTGGAGCAGTTGATCTCGAAGGCGTACGCAGAGCAGCGGCGCAGCCTCATCGATCCCGATAAAGCATCGCTCGACGTCGGCCACGGAGAGCCGGAAGTCCTCGGCGTCGGCGATACCTGTTATCTCACGACTGCCGATGCCGACGGCAACATGGTCTCGCTGATCCAGAGCAATTTTCGCGGCTTCGGCTCGGGACTTGCGGTGCCGGGTCTCGGCTTCGGTTTCCAAGATCGCGGCGAGCTGTTCAGCCTCGATCCGCAGCATCCAAACGTCTATAGGCCCGGCAAGCGACCGCTCCACACGATCATTCCCGCGTTCGTCACTAGGGATGGCGAGCCACTCATGAGCTTCGGTGTCATGGGCGCTGACATGCAGCCGCAGGGCCACGTCCAGATACTCGTCAACCTCATCGATTTCGGAATGAACGTCCAGGAAGCTGGCGATGCGCCGCGTGCACGCCACGAAGGCTCGAGCGATACGGGCGGTTATCGAATGCGCGACGGCGGCGTCGTGCTGCTCGAGTCGGCTTACGATGCCGATCTCGTAAAGGAGCTTCAGCGGCGCGGACATACGGTGGAGCGCGCGCGTGACGGATTCGGCGGCTATCAGGCCATACAGTGGGACGCCGAGCAGCAGACCTATTTCGGCGCATCGGAGTCGCGTAAAGACGGCCAGGCAGCGGGTTTTTAGAAGCCCGCATATCCCATCTGGCGTTAGCCGCGCTGAACATATGGTTTTTGGTAGACAGGCTGAGTGGAGGGACGATTGCTGTTGAGCTTTGATAGTAGACTTTGGACCGCTTGCTACCTGCTCCGGCGCTGGCTCGCTCAGGCGTCCTTGGACTTGAACTTCCCTCGAGCCATAGCTACGGCTATGACTCTTAGTCCAGTTCTGCGTCCAAGCCCCCCTGCCCGTCGCCATCATCCGGAGTCCAGATGAGAAATCCGGGCTGATGGAAATCGTACTTACAGGCATCACGACGACGGGCGCTCCGCACATCGGCAACTACGTCGGTGCGATTCGCCCGGCAGTTGCGGCGAGCTGGCATGAAGGCGTTGGTGGCACCTACTATTTTCTTGCCGATTACCACTCGCTCGTCAAGGGCTTGGACCCGGACCAGGTCGCCCGCTCGACACTCGAGATCGCTGCGAGCTGGCTTGCCGCCGGCCTCAACCCGGACAGCGTGTTCTATCGCCAATCCGACGTGCCCGAGATTCCCGAGCTCGCTTGGATCTTGACGTGCATGACGGCCAAGGGGCTCATGAACCGTGCTCATGCTTACAAGGCCGCCGTCGACGAGAACGAAGCCCGCGGTAATCGCGACCCCGATCAGGGCATCACGATGGGGCTGTTCTGCTACCCGATTCTCATGGCTGCCGACATCCTGATGTTCAAGGCCAACAAAGTGCCCGTCGGAAAGGACCAGATTCAGCACGTCGAGATGGCGCGTGACATCGCTCAGCGATTCAACCATCACTTCGGTGAGACGTTTGTGCTTCCCGAGGCGCAGGTCGGCGAGAACATTGCGGTGCTGCCGGGACTCGACGGTCGTAAGATGTCGAAAAGCTACGACAACACCATCCCCTTGTTTATCGAAGAGAAGAAGCTGCGCAAGCTCATCATGAAGATCAAGACGAACTCGCAGGAACCCGGCGAGCCGAAGGACCCTGACGACAGCACGCTGTTCACGATCTACAAGGCATTCGCGACCGAAGAGGAGACCGCGGCCATGCGCGGGCGCTACGCCGATGGCATAGGCTGGGGCGAAATGAAGCAGACCCTGTTCGAGTACATCAACGACCATCTCAAGGATATGCGCCAGGAGTATGCGCGCCTGCTCGAAGCGCCCGATCACGTCGAGCGTGTGCTGCAGCAGGGGGCCGAGAAAGCCAGAGCCATGACAGTGCCCTACATGGCCGAGATCCGCGAGGCCATCGGCATTCGCTCGCTCGCCGATTAGATTGATGGGGTCAGAGTAAAATTAGAAACTAATTTTACTCTGACCCCATGGATCCGCGGGTCTTCGGTCGGTTGGGCACAGGTGCGCCGAGTATCTCGCGCAAACACTGTCCGGTGTGAGAGCCTGGCGTATCGACGATTGCCTCGGGCGGTCCGCTTGCGACGACGGTGCCGCCGCCGGCGCCGCCCTCCGGACCGAGATCGATGATCCAGTCGGCAGCCTTGATGACCTCGAGGTTGTGCTCGATGAC
>JABAOE010012071.1_pt2 | contig 10469 bp, 7 predicted proteins | sample 7062141 | NCBI WGS metagenome assembly JABAOE01 (sample SAMN14538627, study PRJNA623070) | marine sediment metagenome | biome: marine biome [ENVO:00000428]; feature: marine pelagic biome [ENVO:01000023]; material: deep marine sediment [ENVO:00002113] | place: India: Gulf of Khambhat ...
GGACCCGGCGCGTACGAAATTCGCGTGACGACCGCCGCGCCATTGCGCGAGCCGATGTACGAACTGTCACTGATGATCCACTGCCCCGGTGCCAGCCTGCTGGTCAGACAGTACGTGCTGATACTCGACCTCCCCGGCATGCAGACCACGGAGCAACCACCGGAGGCAGGCGCGACGTCGCCGAGCGGCGTTGCAACCCGCGCGCGCGGCACCCGCGGGGTTTCGGATGCCGGACGCCCAAGGCAGCTCGAACCTGACCGCACACTTCGGTCCCGCTCCGATGGCATACCTTCCGGCAGCCTGTACCGCGTATCCCGCGGTGACTCGTTGTCGACCATCGCTCGTCGCGTAGGGGGACGTCCGGCCGGCACGATCTGGCAAGTCGCCGAGCGGATTTTCGCCGACAACCCCGAAGCCTTCATTCGCAACGATCCGGACATGATCAAGCTGGGCTCGCTGATCCGGATCCCGGACGCTCGCATGCTGGCTGCGATGATGCCGAGCAGCGGTGGCACGCTCGCAGCGCCACCGGCCGCGCGATCAAGCGGCACGGCTGCTGCTCCCGTTTCCGTCGACGACGCTCAGCAGATGCAGCCGCGGGCGACTGACTTTCGCGCCGAAGTCGAGGCGACCGACCGCGGAGCGCTGTCTGTCGCGGCGACGACGCCGCTTCCGGAGCCCGAACCGGCAGCGGAGCCCGAGCCGAAAACTACGTCCGACGCGGCAGCGACCGTACCGTCTTATCCCTTCGCCGCCGAGCCAGTGACTCAACCACCGAGCATCGACCCGGCGGGTTCGTCCGAAGGTGACACACCGTCGGCCGGGGTCACCGCCGTGGACTCGCTGGGAAATGAGATGGCGGACGCCGGGCAACCGCGCTCGCTGCTGTCGTGGCTGACGGGCTTCTTGCTAGCCGGTGTCCTGACGTTGCTGCTGCTGCGGAATCGACTGCTCCGATCGCTCGGCGCCGGCAGGCGCTCATCGTCCATGGGTGTATACGGCGCCGCGGCCAGGCAGCCCGGGGCGTTTGACGAGTCGATGGCGGCCGAAGCGTTCGGCATCGGCGGCGATGCGGAAGCGCCGGACACGATCCCGCTGGGCGCCCCGATGGAGGACACCTACATCGTGGAGCTGTCGTCGGCCGAGCCGACGGTGGAAGAACACCGCGATACGGTGCGCGCTGATGCAGCCGAGCAGGACACCACCACTGCGCCGCACGAGGCCCGGGACGCTGCCTCGGATGACGGGGACAGCGCCAAGCTTGCGAGGTTATTCGGAGCCGAGGACGAGACCGGCTCGGCGGGTCCGGCGGACGAGGGCCCAACGGCGGTGATGCCGCTCCGGGCTGCCGGGGAAACGCTCGATCCGGAGGCCGAATTGCTGCAACAGGCGTTGGACGACATATTCGACCCGACCGGAGGCGTCGACGATCCAGTCGGGGAAGTCGAACCGTCGTTGCGCGAAGCATTTTCCGAGGACGCCGACCCGCTCGCACGTGAGCGGGCGATGGACGGGCGCGCGGCCGCAACGAGCGAATCGCTGCAACAGGCCCTCGCGGACGCGGAAATGATCGAGTCACGGCTCGCCGACCTGCCAAGCAGCGATGCCGAAGAGGACAAGCTGTCCGCAACGCTGCGCGAAGCGGTGACGGTCCTCGAGCGCGAACTAGAGGAGGAACTCAGCGCAAGCCAGATCCTCGAACGCCCCGCCCTCGAACACGAGTTGCAGGCAGACCTCGACCGCGAAGAAACCGATCTGCCGAAGTCGCGCAAGAACCGCAACACCGGCTGAAGGAGCGACTACCGAAGCACGTCGCCGTTCGGCGCGCGCGGATTCCGCAGCGACTTCAGAAACACGAGCAACTCGTTCTTCTGCGCGACTCTCAGCCTCGCGTACGCATCTCGCGCCCCGGCGGCCTCACCCGCGTGCAGCATGATCGCTTCGTTCAGCGTCAGCGCCCGCCCGTCGTGAAGATAAGGCGCCGTGTCCGCGACGCCCCACAACTTCGCGGTGATGAACTCCCGGTTACCCGCCGGACTCGCGCCGTGGAAGTCCTCCGCCAGCGTCTGGCCCATGTCGTGACGTTTCAGGTCCGAAAACATCGGTACGATGATCCCGCCGCGACGGTGTCGACGAAAGCTCATCGGCGGTTCGGCGAGGTCGACGGCATAAAACACGTTCCTCGCGGGATCTCCGAGTACCTCAGGCTGGCTATAGGTCAACACGGAGTCAGCCGTCCGCATCTCCGGCTTGTGGCAGGCATCGCAACCGATGCTGAGAAAACGCTGCCAGCCGGCGCGCTCCGCCGGCCCCGCCGGCAGGCGAACCGGCGTCTCCTGCGTCGTCAGGAAGATCTCGAGGACCGACACTTCGCCGATCAGAACCTCGTTGACAATGCCGTCCTCGTCATCGTCGACAGACTCTCCCGCAAACTCGACCGGGCTCATTCCCATGTGGAAGCGCAGCGCGGTTACGTCGAACTCGCGCACCGACGCGAACTCGCCCTTGCGTCCGAATGGCCGCACGATCAGGTCGTCGTCCACGCCGACGATGCCGCTGGTGTCGATGACCCCGTCCGAGTCGGCGACGATCGTGCCGAAGTCGACACCCTTCGCCCGCAGCCGGACTGACCGCCCGGGGCGGTCGAGCGCGCGACGTCTGAGTTGCTGCAGCCGCGCCGTCATCTCGCGCGCGACCAGCTGCACGCCCCCGACGCCGAACAGCGCCGGCGGATTGATCAGCCTGCCGTCGAATCCGGCCCGGCCTTGTTCGAGGCGGTCGGCCACGTCGATTGCGCGGGGCATGAACATCGCCGAATCATTGATGCCTCCGGCGCCGCCGACCCCGAGCACGATCGGCACCGCATCCGCGCTGATGACGCTGTGGCAATCGAGACAGGCCTGGCTGTCGAGGCCGTTCACGCGCAGAAACGTGCCGTTGCCCTGTAGCGTGGGTCGCCCGCCCGGGCTCGTCTTGTCGGCGGGATCGAGCAGACCGTCCCCGAAACCGTCGGCCTTGGTGAATGGAGTGGCGAACATTTTCAGGCCGAAGCGGCGGAGGTCCGTCAGGGACAGGTGACCGGCGGCGATCTCCGCCTGCGTGATCCGGCTCTCCGGCGAGCCGAGAGCGGGTTCGTCGCCGAGAACGGTCTCGGCAGGCGCCTCGACCGGCGCGGACGCACCGCCGAGGAGGAGCGCCGCCCATATGACTGCCCGCATTGTCAGTGCGCTTACCGCCAGATGATTACTTAATATTCGCGTTCTTTATCGGGCACCCGTCGGGCACCGCTTTATCGTCAATATAGCACAGCGAATTGCCGTGCAGCCCGACTACGCGTCGTCGTTCCCCGTCTGCAACGGCAGGCGCCTGACGCGGTCGACCTTGCGCCAGCCGCGCGGCAGCATCATTCCGCGCCGACCGCGGCTGCCGTCGTAGTGACCGAGATCTGCCCATTTGATCGTCATCGTACGCTGCCCGCTCTTGATCTGAATGCCCTCGTCAGGTCCGATGACGACCATCGCGACCATGCGTTCCTCACCGGCCTTGTATTTCGGCCCGGGGATCCCGAGGATCTTGTTGCCCTTGCCGCGCGCCAACTCCGGAAGCTCCGCCGCCGGGAAGACCAGCAAGCGGCCGATGGAACTGAACGCCGCCACCCACGCCTCGTCCGGGAACGACTCCCCGGGAAACGGCACCGGCGTCACGACGTCACCACCCTCGGGAACCCGCAGACACGACTTGCCGGCCTTCGCACGCGAGTGCAATTCGGCGAGCCGCACGAAGAAACCGTAGCCCGCGTCAGAGGCAACGAGCCAGCGAGATTCCGGGTCACCGATCATGACCCCACGAAACGCCGAACCGTCCGCCGGATTCAGACGACCCGACAGCGGCTCACCTTGTCCGCGCGCCGACGGCAGGGAATGCGCCGGCACACTGTACGCACGGCCGGTGGAGTCCAGAAACACCGCCTGCTGGTTGCTCTTGCCACGGGCCGAACACAAATAACCGTCGCCCGACTTGTAACTCAATGCCTCCGCGTCGATGTCGTGTCCCTTCGCCGCGCGGGCCCAACCATGCCGGGACAGCACGACTGTGACCGGCTCGGTCGAGATCAGGTCCTCTTCGGACATCGCCTGCGCGGCGGCGCGCTCGACGATGACCGTCCGGCGCGCATCGCCGTGCTCCTCGGCCACGGCGAGAAGCTCCTCGCGTATCAGCTTCGTCAGCCTCGCCTTGCTGCGCAGCGTCTTCTCGAGCTCGCCGCGCTCTTCGGTCAGCGATGCCTGCTCGTCGCGAATCTTAAGCTCCTCGAGCTTCGCCAGCTGGCGCAGCCTGATGTTAAGAATGTCTTCGGCCTGAGTGTCGCTCAGCTTGAAACGCTTCATCAGGACCTGTTTCGGCCGGTCCTCGGTCCGGATGATCTTGATCACTTTGTCGATGTTGAGGTACGCGATCAGCCGCCCGTCCAGGATATGCAGTCGCTCCTTAACGCGCTCGAGTCGAAAGCGGAGGCGGCGCTTGACCGTGGTCGTCCGGAACTGCAGCCACTCCTGCAGCATGTCTTTGAGGTTCCTGACCGCGGGTCGACCGTCGAGGCCGATCACATTCAGATTCACGCGCAACGTGCGCTCGAGATCGGTCGTCGCGAACAGATGCGCCATGAGCTGTTCGACGTCGACGCGGCCCGAGCGCGGCACGATTACCAGCCGGATCGGATTCTCATGGTCGGACTCGTCGCGCAGGTCCGCGACCATCGGAAGCTTCTTCGCCTGCATCTGCGCTGCGATTTGCTCCAATATTCGGCTGCCGGACGCCTGGTGAGGCAGGCTCGTGATCACGATCTCGCCATCTTCGATCTCATGCGTGGCGCGCGCGCGCAGGGTGCCGGTGCCGGTCTTGTATATCTCGATCAGCTCGTCGCGAGGCGTGACGAGCTCGCCGCCGGTCGCGTAGTCCGGCCCTTTGATGTGACTGAGAAGCCCCTTGACGGTGGTCGTAGGCGCGTCGAGCAGCCGGATCAGGGCCGCCGCCACCTCGCGGATATTGTGTGGCGGGATATCGGTCGACATGCCGACCGCAATGCCCGTCGTGCCGTTCAGTAGCAGGTTAGGCAGCCGCGCGGGCAGCAGCAACGGCTCTTCGAGCGTGCCATCGAAATTCGGCCCCCAGTCGACAGTGCCCTGACCGAGCTCCGCCAGCAGCACCTCCGCGTAAGGAGTCAGCCGGCTCTCGGTGTAGCGCATGGCCGCGAACGACTTCGGGTCGTCCGGGGAACCCCAGTTACCCTGACCATCTATGATCGGGTAGCGATACGAGAACGGCTGCGCCATGAGGACCATCGCCTCGTAGCAGGCGCTGTCGCCGTGCGGGTGGAACTTGCCGATGACGTCGCCGACCGTGCGCGCCGACTTCTTCGGCTTCGCTCCGGCGGCGAGGCCCAGCTCGCTCATCGCGTAAACGATCCGACGCTGCACCGGTTTCAGGCCGTCGCCGATATGCGGCAGCGCCCGGTCGAGGATCACGTACATCGAGTAGTCCAGGTAGGCCTTCTCGGTGAATTCCTTTAGCCCGACCCGCTCTACACCTTCGAAGTCCAGTTGAGCCTGTGAAGTCATGGTCGTATCCCCATAGCCGGACGCCGTCGTCAGACGTCAGCGAGATTACCCTTGGTCTGCAGCCACTGCCTGCGGTCCTTGGCACGTTTTTTCGCAAGCAACATGTCGAGTGTCTGCTCCGTCTTGTCATTCGACTCGATCGTCAACTGCACGAGGCGCCGCGTCTCGGCCGCCATGGTCGTCTCGCGCAGCTGAGTCGGATTCATCTCACCCAGACCCTTGAAACGCGTGACCGTGATCCTGCCCTTCAGCTTCTCGGCCCGGATGCGATCCAGAATGCCCTCCCGCTCGCCGTCGTCGAGCGCGTAGAAGACCTCCTTTCCGACGTCGATGCGGTAGAGCGGAGGCATCGCGACAAACACGTGCCCGGCGCGCACCAGCGCCGGGAAGTGACGGGCAAATAGCGCGCAGATCAGGGTGGCGATGTGCAGTCCGTCGGAATCCGCGTCCGCGAGGATACAGACCTTGTGATAACGCAAACGGCCGAGGTCGTCGTCGCCCGGGTCGATGCCGAGTGCCAGGCTGATGTTATGGACCTCCTGCGATCCGAGTAGCTCGCCCTGCTCCACCTCCCACGTGTTCATGATCTTGCCCCGCAACGGCAGGACCGCCTGGATCTCCCGGTCGCGAGCCTGTTTTGCGGAGCCACCGGCCGAGTCCCCCTCGACGAGGAACAGCTCGCCGCGCTCCGGCTCCGAGCAGCTGCAGTCGGCCAGCTTGCCCGGCAATGCCGGCCCCGTCGTGATCTTTTTGCGCACGACTTTCTTGCTGGCCTTGACGCGACTCTGCGCGGCCGCGATCGCCATCTGCGCGATCTGATCGCCCGCCTCCGGGTGCTGGTTGAGCCACAGCGCGAACGCGTCCTTGACCACCCCGGAGACGAACGCGGCGGACTCGCGCGAAGACAGGCGTTCCTTGGTCTGGCCCGAGAACTGCGGGTCCTCCATCTTGACCGACAACACATAACTGACGCCGTCCCAGACGTCCTCGGGTGCGATGCGCAGACCCCGCGGCACGAGATTGCGGAATTCGCAGAACTCGCGCACCGCCTCGGTCAGCCCGGCGCGCAATCCGTTGACGTGCGTGCCGCCCTGCGGCGTGGGAACCAGATTGACGTAGGACTCGGTGACCGATGCTCCCCCGCCCGGCACCCAGACGACCGACCAGTCGATCTCCTCGCGGGTCCCCTGCATGCCGCCGCCGAAGGGTTCGTCCGGCAGTGTCGCGGCGTCGCCGAGTTCCTCACCGAGGTACTGGTCGAGGCCGCCCTCGTACTGCCATGCGAATCTCTGCTTCGGCTTCTCGACGTCGAACGTGATCCTCAGTCCTGGGCAGAGCACCGCCTTGGCCCGCAGCACGTGCTGCAACTCCCGCACCGAGAACTTGTCGGAGTCGAAGTACTTCGGATCGGGCCAGAACCTGATCGTCGTGCCGGTGTTGCGGGCGCCGACCTTGCCCACGACTTCCAGCTTCCCGACCTTCTTGCCGCCTCTGAAGCTCAGGTTGTATTCCTTGGAGTCGCGACGAATCCACACCTCGAGGTTCTTCGACAGTGCATTGACGACCGACACGCCCACACCGTGCAGCCCGCCGGAGAACTGGTAGTTCTTGTTCGAGAACTTACCGCCCGCATGCAGCCGCGTCAGAATCAATTCGACGCCCGGGATCTTCTCCTTTGGATGCTTGTCGACGGGCATGCCGCGACCGTCGTCACTCACTTCGAGGGAGCCGTCGCGATACAGCTTGACGTCAATGCGCTTGCAGTGCCCGGAGATCGCCTCATCGACGCTGTTGTCGACGACCTCGTGGGCCAGATGGTTGGGCCGGCTCGTGTCGGTATACATGCCCGGCCGCCGGCGAACGGGATCGAGCCCGCTCAGTACCTCGATATCCGAGGCATCGTAAGACTTGCTCATGAGAAACCCAGCAACGAAGAGAGCCGCGGTCGAGCCGCGACGCGCACAACGACCGAATGTTAAGGCAACGGCGGCGTCTACGCGAGATCCGCGATCAGCGATTCGCGCATGGGCTCGGACAGGACGGCCGCAGCCTCGTACACCGGGTGGCTGATGCCGGCCTCCAGGGAGGCGCCCTGCTTCAGCGCGTCACACATCGCCGGGGTCAGCTCGAAGCGCAGGAAATGCACCGACGACGTTTTCTTCTCCGTTGCCCGCTCCAGGTCCTCATCGGCAATCGCGAACACCTGCGGGTGCTCATCGACCCGGATCCATACGCGGCCCTCGATACCGACGAGCCGTTCCAGCTCCAACCGACGTCGCGCCGGGTCGGGGAACTGGATCATCATCGTGGCCTTCCAGTTCGAACCGTCCGGGATCAGCGGATTGTAGGCGGCCAGTTCCTCCTCAATGCCGGCCGCCTCGAAGATGCGCTCGACGCGCAGCATCTCCTGGACCTGGTACTGGATCGTCAGGCGGTCCTCGAACAGAAGCAGGACGGCGTCGCCGAGCTGCAGTCGCCGATGCTCCTTGTGCTCCATCACGCGCGCGCGGTATTCGCCGCGCAGCTTCGCATAGGCCTCGAGGGTGTACAGATCTTCCGGGGCGAGCTTGTCCATGTGCTTTTTACGCGACGTTTTTGCGCTCAGATCTCGTACGCGCGTCGCAGCAGGGACATCGGATGGACCGCCTCGACGCCTTCGAGCCCGCCGGCGATCTGCTCACCGGCCAAGTGGCAGTCACTGGTGAACACATCCGCGCCGGCCTGCTCGACGCGCCGCATGACCGGGCGCGCAATCTTCAGCGACGCCGGCCGGAACTTCGCCTTGACGCCGTAAGTACCGTCGTGCCCGGAACAGCGCTCGATCGCTGTGACCTCGGTACCCGGCACCAGTTCGAGCACGGACTTCGTCTTCATGCCGATATTCTGCACGCGCAGGTGGCACGGTACCTGGTACGCGACCTTGCCCAGCGACGCCGGGAAGCCGGTCTTCAGCCGCCCGTCCCGGTGGCGGCGGTGCAGGTAATCGAAGGGATCGAAGAACGCCGCGGCCACTTTTTGTACGTCCGCGTCGTCCGGGAACAGAAGCGGCAACTCCTGCTTGAACATGAGCACACACGACGGCTCCAGCGCGACGACATCGTAGCCGCGCTCGACCCAGTGCAACAGCTCCGGAATGTTCGATTCCTTGGCCGCTGCGACGGCCTCGAGGTCGCCGAGCTCGAGTTTCGGCATCCCGCAGCAGCGCTCGGCGCGCGTGATCGCGACCTCGATGTCGTTGTGCTCGAACACCGCCGCCAGATCCTCGCACACCTGCGGCGCGTTACGGTCGCCGTAGCAGGTCGCATACAGAACGACCCGGCCTTGCGTGCCGTTCGCCGCCACCGGCTCGCCGCCGCTGCCTGCGCGCCCCGCCAGCCGCTTGTGCGCGGTTTTGCTGTGGTATCGCGGCACCGGCGCATCGCGCGCCACGCCGAGGGTCTTCTCCAGAATCACACGGCCCGCGCGACTGCGGTTGGCGGCATTAACGATCTCGGCGACGACCGGAATCCCCGCCAGCCGGCCGACCGTGTCGGTGCTCGACAGCACGCGCTCCTGCAGCGTCGCGCCGCGGTCGCGGAAGCGCTTCGCCTTGGCGCGCAGCATCAGGTGCGGAAAGTCGACGTTCCACTCGTGCGGCGGCACATACGGGCACTTCGACATGTAGCACATGTCGCACAGGTAGCAGTGATCGACAACGTCCCAGAAGACGTGCTTTGGTACCGTGTCGAGTTCGCCGGAGTCGGACTCGTCGACCGCGTCGAACAGCGTGGGAAATGCGTTGCACAGGTTGAAACAACGCCGACACCCGTGACAGATGTCGAAGACGCGCTCGAGTTCGGCAAACAGCGCGCCTTCGTCGTAAAAAGATTCCGTCCGCCAGTCGATCGGATGGCGGGTCGGGGCCTCGAGGCTGCCCTCGCGCGGCTTGTCGTCGCTCATCTGAATGCCGCCGTGTTGCCGCCTCGCTCGGCAGGGCTGCCGGGATCGGAAACTTCGCGAAATACTTTCCGCGGCATTTCAGCCGCGGGAAGTTTTTGACGAAGTACGCCGATCGCGGTGCTGCACGTGATACCGCAATGCGATGGGCCTAGTCGTCGAGGTTATCGAGAGCCTTCTGGAAGCGGTTGGCGTGCGAACGCTCGGCCTTGGCCAGCGTCTCGAACCAGTCGGCGATCTCCTCGAACCCTTCGTCGCGAGCGGTCTTGGCCATGCCCGGATACATGTCCGTGTACTCGTGGGTCTCACCGGCGATCGCCGCCTTCAGATTATCGCCCGTGCCGCCGATCGGCAGTCCCGTCGCCGGGTCGCCCACGCCCTCGAGGTACTCGAGATGCCCATGTGCGTGACCGGTCTCGCCTTCGGCCGTCGAACGAAATACGGCCGCGACGTCGTTGTAGCCCTCGACATCTGCCTTGGCCGCGAAATAAAGATAGCGACGATTCGCCTGCGACTCGCCCGCGAATGCGTCTTTCAGATTCTGCTCGGTAGAACTGCCCTTGAGGTCCACTTCTCTTCTCCTTCGGTTTTTGCGGCGGTGATTATGCGGCACGGCCGCCATTTAGACTCCGTCTAAATGTTATCTGTCGCCCTCGAACACTGTCAACCGGCGGCGGTCGCGTGTCAAATCGGAGATGTCACGATTGACCATGCGGCAAGGCCTGTGACAGGCTAGCGGTCCACGACCCTCAGGACGCCGCCGATGAGCGCACCCAAGAAAGCCCCGGACCTGGAGAAGGCGATGGGCGAACTCGAAGAAATCGTCGAGCAACTCGAAACCGGCGATTTGTCGCTCGAGAAATCGCTGGCGCAGTTCGAGAAAGGTGTCAAGCTCAGCCGCGAGTGCCAGAAAGCGCT
>JABAOE010024206.1_pt1 | contig 10461 bp, 9 predicted proteins | sample 7062141 | NCBI WGS metagenome assembly JABAOE01 (sample SAMN14538627, study PRJNA623070) | marine sediment metagenome | biome: marine biome [ENVO:00000428]; feature: marine pelagic biome [ENVO:01000023]; material: deep marine sediment [ENVO:00002113] | place: India: Gulf of Khambhat ...
TCGATTTGCCAGTCCCTTGTTTCCGGCTCGCTCCAACCGAGATCGGTGTAAATCTGGATCGATGCCGCGACCCATTCACTGCTGACGATCTGCTGTCCGTTCCAGCGGCCACCATCCATGTACATCTGGCCGAACTTCACCATGTCTCTCGAGTACAGATACAGTCCACCGCCGAGATCCGGCAGTCCGGTCGGGGTTTCCGTCCATTTGACTTGCGTGATTTGCAAGCGGTCCAAAAGGTAGGTAGTCAAGAAGTCGGCATATGTCAGTGGACCCCGGTTCTGCAGGGCCTGGCCCAGGGAACCAGTAGCTATAGTGTTGTATGCGAACTTGGTCCCGGGGTCCGCATCCATCGGCAGGTCCAGCAAACCCTTGCTGTAATCATGATGTTGCTTATAAAAAGTGACCACCGCATTGTTCGGGTCGCTGTAAGAAGGATTCCATTCATTCCACTGCAATCCGAGGCGCATGGACAGGACATGTTCCAACGTGATCTGGTTCTTGCGCTCGTCCCAGTTGTCGTAACTCGGATAATCGAAGAGGCTCAAATAGGGTACGTCCACTCCATTTATAAAACCTTGATCGATCGCTATTCCGACTAGGATAGAGGCGATGCTCTTCGATGCAGAAAACTGCGCATGCATGGAGAGGTCGCCGTTGCCCACCCAGCCGTCCTTTGCATCCAGCTCCGTCCTGACAGTTTCGTCGAAGACGAGTGTTCCCTGACTGGCGATGGCAATTGAATCAATGATCGGATACTCCCCGCGGTCGATCGCATCCATCAGGCCCTCGAGCTGCTGCACCGACATGCCGTAGTCGCCGGCGTAGCCGATCGTCCAGCCATCACTGATGTCCGCCGGCAGTTGGTATACGTATCCAGCGGCAGGCGCGCCGCCGTCTCCGTTGCCCGGATTCCTCGCACTATCGCTACCGCCGCCACCGCAAGCGGACAGCAATATAAAGAGCAAACTTAGGGAGAACAGGCCTGATCGATTGTTCTTTTCAGAGATCGCAAGGAACATCACTATCTCATTAATAGCCAACCCATCAGGAATTGACCAAAAAATGGAAGAATCGTTCTCTGATAGTAGATCACAATATGAAACAGGCCGACCAACGTCCGGTAGGATTACCTTTGCTTACGCGGGTTCGGATCCGTTCAGGCGGATTGCTTATCCGCAACATACTTCATGACGAGTTCCCTGAGCGCCGTCAAGGGTAGTGAGCCGTTCTTCAATACCACATCATGAAAATCGCGAATGTCGAACTTGTCTCCGAGCGCTTGCCGCGCTTCGTCGCGAAGACGCAGTAATTCCATCATGCCTACCTTGTAAGCGGTAGCCTGGCCCGGCATGACGATGTAGCGCTCGATTTCTGCGATGACGTCACTCTCCGCCGTGCCGGTGTTTGCGAGCATGTAGTCGATGGCCTGCTCCCTGGTCCAGCGCTTGGCATGTATGCCGGTATCGACTACGAGCCGAACGGCACGAAATAGCTCGGCTTGCAGACGGCCAAGGTTATCGTAAGGGTCGGTCTGGAAGCCCATTTCCCAGGCCAGTCGTTCCGCATATAAGCCCCATCCTTCGGAGTAGGACGTAAATCCGGTTTCTTTTCTGAACTCGGGGATACCCTGGAGCTCGGTCTGAATCGCAATCTGAAAGTGGTGTCCGGGGATGCCTTCGTGATACGCGAGGGTTCGCATTCCATATTTCGGCGTGGCCTTGATATCGAAAAGATTGGCGTAGAATGTTCCTGGCCTGCTGCCATCCCGGGACGGATGATTGTAGTAGGCACCTGGCGCAGTTTCTTCGCTGAACTCGGGCACCCTTTTTACGACGATGCCCGCTCTGGGTTTGATATTGAAGGTACTGGCTATTCCTGATTCGATATCCTCGATAATGTTGGCGTAATCCTCGAGAATCTGTGCTCGTCCTTCGTCTGTATCCGGGTAATAGAACCGTTCCTCCTCGGCAAGCTGATCAAACAAGGCCTTGACGCCCAAGGTCGGGTCATATCCCTCAGCGGCAAATATTTCGAGCATTTCAAACTGGATGCGTTCGACTTCTGCCAGACCGATAGCATGGATCTCGTCCGCCATCATGGCGGTAGTGGTAAATTGACGAAGCAGATAATTATAGTAGGCCTCGCCGTCCGGAAGTTTCCAAACGCCGGCATCGTCATTGGACTTGAGGCGCAACGCGCTGAAGTAGTCTATGTACTGTTGGTATGCGGGATAGACAACATTCTCGATCTGTGTCGTCGCAGATTCCAGAAATGCAGCCCGGTCCGCCTCGCTAATCCCATCAGTCTTTTCCAGCTTGTCTTTGAATGAAACGTAAAGCACATTCTCTTCTGCGGGCTGCGATACGAATCTCTCCATGATCTCGACGGACTTGTCGATAACGAAGGTCGGTGGAATGACTCCCTTGTTTTCACGAATCAGGATGCCTTCCATGTTCTGGTCCATCTTGATGCCAATCTTGGAAAGCCGGCTGATGTAATGCTCGGCATCCTCGTTGGAGTTCACCTGATGGAAGGTGTCGAGAAATCTCGGGATTGAATTTTGAATTCCGAACAGCTGATTAACTGGATAGTCATGATGCCGGAATCGCCGATTTGCCTCCGGATCACCCAGGAGTTCTTTCAATACCTTTATTGAAAGAATTTCGGCCTCGGTCAGCTTTGATTCATCGTACTCCTCTAGCGTTGCCATTACGCCTAACAGAAATTCGTAATCCCTGTCACTGGCTGCCTCGCTATCGTCGTTCCATTCGGCGTTGTGCCCGTTCATTCCAAATTGTTCGAGCACGCCCATCCCCGTCAGCATTTCCGGTTTGTCCCAGACGTACTGAATGAACGCGCGATTGAAGAAATTATTGATAAAAAATGGTTTGGCGTACCATTCGTGGGCCGCAAACGAAACGGCCAAAAGCAACAGGACTGCGAATGTCAGCGCGGTGCGCTTTAAGATTTTTTTAACCATGCCGGACAACTCGGTGGTCTTCTGTTTTTATTCTCCGAAAAGAATAGCACCAACAAGCTCTGTCGAGTAAAAAAACCTTTCTACAGGTGCAGTTCTACAAGGTCGCCGTCAACGACGAGATGGTCGGGGCTGACTTGCTGGCCGTCGAAAACCTCGGCGCCCCACATGCGTGCGAATTTCAAATCGCGGGCAATATCCTTGTGGACCAGGGTAGCGACGTCGAGAACCGTGCCACCGCGACGCACCGTGAACGGCTTGTTGTCCTTGTCGGCCGTTTTACCCGGTGATTTCGTGTAAACGCGGACGATCTGAAGGGCCTGAAAAAGAAACGGGCCTAGCTGATCCAATCCCTCACCGGTTTCTGCCGACATTGTCAGCGCGGGAAAACTTAAGCCGAGTAACTCCTCGAAGATCTTGACTTCATCGTGTTCGGGATCGAGGTCACTTTTGTTCGCAATCAGCACGGTTGGCAGGTCGAGACGAAACGGATCGTCGCTATCGATCAGTTCCGCATCTTCGGTTTGGAGTCCCGGCCACTCCGGCTTCAGAAAAATCTTCTTCTCGGCCAGGCGCTCGAGGATCACCGGAATCTGCTCGAGGCAGTCCGGATCCTTGAGGTCGATGACGAGTAAGACGCCATCGGCGTGTTGCAGGGTATTGACGAGCCACGGCTCCATGAAGTCGGCCGACACCGGCGGCAGGTCGACGATCTGGAAGTGAATATCCTCGTAGGGAAGCATGCCGGGGATTGGCAGGTGCGTGGTGAACGGATACGGCCCGACGTCACTACGTGACCCGGTCAGGCTAACGTGCAGACTGGACTTGCCGGCGTTGGGAGGGCCGATGAGGGCCAGCTGTGCCGCGCCTTCGGGGCGCACCACATGCGACGGACCCTTGCGGGCGCCACCCTTTTTCGGCCCCGCGAGTTCCTCGGACAGCTGCTTGATGCGCGTCTTGATATCGCGCTGCAGATGCTCGGTTCCCTTGTGCTTGGGAATCGTGCGTAACATCTCCCGCAGGCAGTCGAGTCGCTCTTTCGGCTCGCGCGCCTTGCGGTAGGCTTCCTCGGCCTCCTTGTATTCTGGGGTCACGTTGGTCGGCATACACCGACATCTTACCTGACGAAGCGCGAGTCAAATAATCAACTCTATGGAAATTACCGCGCGCTATTCCTATAGAATTCATTACATTTCGACTGTTTGATAAAGACAAGAAATGACGGATTTCGAATTTCTCTCGGTACTTGTGTCCATTGTTGTTGGTTTCGGATTAACCCATCTGCTCGGTGGTCTGGGGCGTGCATACTATTCTCGAAATGAGAATCAGATGGATGCCGTTCACGTGGCTTGGACAATTGCGGTATTTTTTCTTCTCGTGCTGAACTGGTGGGTGTTTCTGCTCTGGCGCGACTTTGATGCCTGGACGTTCTCGTCGTTCTTTATGATTATCTTGTGGACGATATCGATGTACGTAATGGCGTTGGCGTTATACCCGCCCGGTCGGTCGCAAGATGCCGGCTACCGTGCGATATTTGAAGCTAACCGGTCCTGGTTTCTCTCGACCTTCACAATTATGTGTTTGTTAGACCTCTCGGTTACATACATGCGTGAACAGGGGATTCCCGAGCCAACCTACATTGCCTTCGTTGGTCATTACGCAGTCATTACGGCGACCGGGATTGCTGTAAAGAAACGACGCTATGATCTCGTGGCCGCCTGGTATATCGCCATCACTATGGCTTTATGGAGCTTCGGCGTTCGTCACACTCTCTTTTGATGCTCCTCAGTCATCCATCCGGGAACGAAAGGATGGTGGATTCATTGCGGTTACAGAGGTGCAGCCTTGGATCATCCTCTCCCGAAGTGCTGCACTTAATAGAAAAAACGGCTGGCACGATTTCCGATCGTTCGCTAAAGTGCAGAGCCCGAATAACCAGAATCTCCGAAGGTTGCACAAGATGAAACGATTACTCGGGGCGACGTTGAGCGTCTTCCTTATGGTAGCTGCACAGGCGCAGAGTGACCTGCCATTCGAGGTCCAGCCGGTCACCTCGTTCGACGAGCCATGGGCAATGGCATTTCTGCCCGATGGCCGCATGCTGGTGACGGAAAAAAAGGGCAACCTGCTGATCGTCAACCAGATGGGGCAGAAAACCCGCCCGGCACGCGGCGTGCCGGATGTGGACTACGGCGGACAGGGTGGTCTCGGCGATGTCGCGCTGCATCCTGACTTTGCCGATAATGGGCTCGTCTACCTGAGCTACGCGGAAGCCGGCAGCAGTGGCACACGGGGCGCCGCCGTGGCGCGGGGCGTGCTTAACGGCACTGATCGCCCGTACCTTGCGGACGTCGAAGTCATCTGGCGGCAGTACCCGAAACTCGTCGGTCGTGGCCACTATGGCCATCGCCTCCTGTTCGACGACGATGGCTACCTGTGGATCTCCTCGGGCGATCGCCAGAAATTCACGCCCGCACAGGACATGCAGGCCAACGTCGGCAAGATCCTGCGTCTAAACGACGATGGTTCGATCCCGCCGGACAATCCGTTCGTCGATTATTTCGCGCAGGACGCATTCGTCGATGACGAGGGCGTCTACGCACAGATCTGGTCATTGGGTCATCGCAATCCGCTCGGCATCGCCTTCGATAACGAGGGTCAGCTGTGGGATGTCGAGCATGGGCCGGCTGGCGGCGACGAACTGAATCTCGTCGTGCGTGCGGGCAACTACGGGTACCCGATCGTCTCCGATGGCGAACATTACGACGGCCGCCCGATCCCGGACCACGATACGCATCCTGAATTCCTGAAACCCGCAGTGTCGTGGACGCCGGTCATCGCGCCGGGAAACATGATCATATACAGGGGTGAGCTATTCGGGGATTGGCACGGCGATGCGCTCATCTCCGGACTCTCGACGCGCGCGATCATCCGCGTTGCGATCGACGGCGATGCCGCACGCGAGGTCGAGCGATACCCGATGGGTGCTCGCATCCGCAGTATCGTCGAGGGCCCCGAAGGTGCGCTCTGGGTACTCGAGGACGAGCGAAACGACAGCCGCGGGCGACTGCTCAAGCTGACCCCGAAGAGCTGACTGCGCCAGATCGCGAACCGACATCAAATCGATTAGGAGTATTTGCATTGACCGCAACCCCTGACCAACTGGTCCGGCAGGCGCTGCTTGGCGTGTTCGTTTCCGGACTTGCGACCATCGGCATGGCGCAGCAGGTACCAATCATCCAGCCTGGCGCGCCGGGCGAATCACCGCGGCTACTCAGCGCCGGCGAGGCGATCGAGATTGCCGAGACGAGCTACTCGCCTGACGACGTCAGGTTCATGCAGGACATGATCCCGCACCATCAGCAGGCCGTCGAGATGGCAGCTCTCGTAGGTGATCGGACGAACCGGCCGGAGATCAACGACGTAGCAGGCCGCATCACCGTGTCACAGCGCGACGAGATGGATTTCATGCGGCAATGGTTGCGCGAGCGCGGCGAGCGAGTGCCGAGCCGGACCGATTACTCGGGAATGCACACCGACCACAAGATGGCCGGCATGGCAACACCACGACAGATGGACCAGCTTGCGGAGTCACAAGGCACGGACTTCGATCGCATGTTCCTGCAACTCATGATCACCCACCACGAGGGCGCGGTGACGATGGTCGAGGAGCTGCTCGAGCAGCCGGGCTCGGCCTACGACCCGGTGCTGTTCGAGTTCACGACCGACGTCACCAACGACCAGACCGCGGAGATCGAGCGCATGAATGCGCTGCTCGTCACCTTGTCCGACGACCCGCGCGCCGGGCTGTCGGCGGGTTTCGATAACGCAGAGCAGGTCCTGATGAACCTCAGCTTGGTTGGATCGCTGCCGAAGCCACCCGGATTCTATGACCCGGAGAACCCGGCGGAGCTGCTGCCGGAACGCCCGCAGGATGATGAGGAGAGCGATGGCGGTGACGATTGGAACCGCGTCCCGCTATTGAGCTTCTCCAATACCGATATGGCGTTTGCCGGTGACGTCATGTTCGCCGGCAGCTATCACGGCTTCAACATTTACCGCCTGGAAGAAGATGGCTTGCCGAGGCAGATCAGCTCGGTGGTCTGCCCGGGCGGGCAGGGCGATGTCTCGGTCGTCGGTGACTTGTTGATCATGTCTGTAGAGGAAACGCGCGGCCGACTCGATTGCGGCCTTCAAGGCATCGACGAGGACGTCAGTGACGACCGCTTCCGCGGCATTCGCATATTCGACATCAGCGACCTGGCGCGGCCGGTTCAAGTCGGCGCGGTGCAGACCTGCCGCGGCTCGCACACGCATTCGGTAGTTACGAGCGACGACGAGCGCATCATCGTCTACAACTCGGGAACCTCGTCCATACGCGAAGAGGAAGAACTCGAAGGCTGCATCGACGAATCACCCGGCGACTACCGCACCGCGCTGTTCCGTATCGACGTCATCGAGATCCCGGTGAAAGATCCGTCGCAAGCACGCATCGTGCACAGCCCCGCTGTCTTCGCGGATCCCGAGGACGGGACCCTGGCCGGACTGTGGCGCGGCGGCGACCATGGCGATGAAACGCAGGAATCGCGCCGGACCGACGAGTGCCACGACATCACCGTGTTCCCCGAAAAAAACCTTGCAGCGGGTGCGTGCTCGGGCAACGGCATCCTGTTCGACATATCGGATCCCTTGAACCCGCAGCGCATCGACGCGGTCGATGACAAGGGCTTCGCCTACTGGCACTCGGCGACTTTCAACAACGATGGCACCAAGGTGCTGTTTACGGACGAATGGGGCGGCGGCAGCCGGCCGCGCTGCCGCGCCTACGACCCGCTGACCTGGGGCGCGGATGCGATCTACGACATCGTCGACGGCAAGCTCGAGTTCCGCTCCTACTTCAAGATGCCGGCGCCGCAGGTCGAGCAGGAAAACTGCGTGGCACACAACGGCTCCATCATCCCGGTGCCCGGCCGCGACATCTTCGTCCAGGCCTGGTACCAGGGCGGCATCTCGGTGATCGACTTCACCGACTCGGCCAACCCGGTCGAGATCGCGTACTTCGACCGCGGCCCCATCGATGCCGAGGAGCTGATCCTCGGCGGCTTCTGGTCGACCTACTGGTACGACGGCCGGATNNTCGAGATCGCCTACTTCGACCGCGGCCCGATCGATGCCGAGGAACTGATTCTCGGCGGGTTCTGGTCGACCTACTGGTACGACGGCCGGATCTACGGCACCGAGATCGTGCGCGGGCTGGACGTTCTCGAGCTCGTGCCCAGCGAGCACCTGTCGGAAAACGAGATCGCCGCTGCATCTGTTGCCGACCAGGGCGGCTTATTCAACCCGCAGCAGCAGTTCCGCGTCAGCTGGCCGGCCGAGCCGGTCGTGGCCCGGGCTTACCTGGATCAGCTCGAACGCGGCGAGGCTTTGTCCAAGTCGCAGGTGAACGATCTCGATTCGGCACTCGAGCGTTCGGCATCGCAGCTCGTGGATGGTGCGCGTGACCAGGACCTGGCCGCCAGGCTGGACTCACTCGCGGCCGCACTCGATCAAGACGACGGCGATGACATCACGGGGAAACGACGGGCTGCGCTCGGCGCGATCCTGAACGGGATCGCCGCCAGGCTGCGTTAGGATTCCAGCTTGTTCAGGAAGTGTTTCTCGAGAAACTCCGACCTGAAATTCTGCGGCGGCGTCATGCGATCGGGACGGCCTTCGGGTGTGAAGTCCATGATGTTCCAGTAGGGCCACACCGTGTCCACGTGATTACCCTGTAGCTCGGTGCCCCAGAAATGGTAGATGCCGCCGTCCTGCTTCCTGAACACGTGCAGGATCGGCCACTGCATATCGTCGTTCTCACCCTGGCAGCGGTAGTCGGCCTGGTAGGTCGTGCCGTAGCCGGACACCAGGTCAATCTGTGTCCATCCCCGCGTCCTGGCCCATTTATTGATCATCTCCGCAGGGGCCTTGGCGATGCCACAGAACGCCGCATCCTGGCTTACCTGGTAAGCGCTGCGGTCGAACCCGTCCATTAGCGATGTGCAAGAGAGACAGGGATTGTCCCAACCAGGGCCGAACATGAAGTTGTAGAGTATCAAGGTCGGCTTGTCGCCGAAGAGTCCGGACAAGCTGACCTCCTGGCCCACCTTGCCGTCATTCGCCCACCGGAATACATAGTCTGCCTTTAACTTACCGCCGGGCGGCAGCTGGCGACGTTTTTCGGCGAGTGCTTTGACTCTCTCGACCAGCGCACGCTCTTCCTCGAGCAGCTCGTCGCGGGCTTTCCGGTACTCCGGGGTCTCGTTGGGATAACGTAATTCACTCATGGCGACAGGATCTCAATTTTCATACGTTCAATGCGCAAGTATAGCGAAGGCCAAAATATGCGAGCATATTCGGCATGCAGACGACTGACCCGCATGCCCGCATATCGCACAACGCGGAGTTCCGCTTCTACGCGGAACTCAATGACTTTCTGTCTCCGGATCGCCGGCAACAATCGTTCAAATACACATTTCACGGCAACCCCTCCGTCAAGGACACCATTGAGGCGATCGGCGTCCCGCATACCGAAATCGACGTGATCCTCGTCGACGACCAGTCGGTCGATTTCGACCATCTCTTGCGGGGCGGCGAGAGGGTCGCCGTCTACCCGACGTTCGAGAGATACGACGTCTCGCCCGCGGCTCCGGCCGGCGCCGCTTCGAGTCAGCCGGTTCGTCGTGGACGTACATCTCGGTTCGCTGGCCCGTAACCTGCGGCTCCTCGGCTTTGACACGATCTGGGAAAGAGATCTTGCCGACGAGAAGATCATCGAGATTGCGCGTGACGAGCAGCGCATCATCCTGACCCGCGACAAAGGCATCCTGAAAAACGGTCGCGTGACGCATGGTTACTGGGTACGCAGCACCGACTCGCTTAAGCAACTGGAAGAAGTCATTCGTGCGATCAACCTCGCCGACGACATCGACCCTTACACCCGCTGCATGGAGTGCAATGGAATGCTGCAAGCGGTCAAGCGTTCGCAGGCAGCGCGCGCCGTTCCATTGCAGGTGTTTATCGTTTACCGGGATTTCAAGCAGTGTCGGAGTTGTAAACGAATCTACTGGAAAGGCTCGCACCTGAAACGGCTCGACAAGATCGTCGAGAAAGCCAGGAGCTTAGCGCCGCCCGCGTCCTGAAGTCACACCGCCGCGAAATCTACCGCTCTTCTTGTAGCGGGTAACGAGTTGATCGGCCAGGCGTGTCGGCTCCGGCAAACGAAAGCCGGCGCCACACGCCAGCACCCAGGCGACGCTGCTGTCGTGATCGCAAAGGTGGCCGGGGCTTACATAGACGGGCCTTACAGCATCGCGTGTGCGCAGCACCGAACCGATCCGCTCACGACCGTGCATCAGCGGGGCTACCGAGCCACGCTTCTTGCCCGGCTCACGGTGCGTGCCGCAGAGCCGTGACTTGGCACAGCCGACGGTCGGCAGGCC
>JABAOE010008624.1_pt3 | contig 10450 bp, 10 predicted proteins | sample 7062141 | NCBI WGS metagenome assembly JABAOE01 (sample SAMN14538627, study PRJNA623070) | marine sediment metagenome | biome: marine biome [ENVO:00000428]; feature: marine pelagic biome [ENVO:01000023]; material: deep marine sediment [ENVO:00002113] | place: India: Gulf of Khambhat ...
GCCGGCATCGGTGTGTTGAGCGTGGCCCGGACGATGATGACCGAAATATTCGGAACGACGTTGCCGACGATCGTCGACGGCGCGTTTGCGGCAACCTACGTCGTGATGATCAGCGTCTTCAACATGGTTGGCCGGTTCTTCTGGGCCAGCGTCTCCGACTACATCGGCCGACGTACGACGTATTGGATATTCTTCGCGCTCGGCATTGCGCTATATCTGTCGATCCCCTACACGGCTCAACAGGTCAGCATCACACCGGCCGTCATTTGGCTCGTGTACTTCTACGCGGCGACGATGATTATCTTCACGATGTATGGCGGCGGTTTCGCGACAATTCCAGCTTATCTCGCCGATATTTTCGGCACGCGCTACGTCGGCGGCATTCATGGCCGCTTACTCACGGCCTGGAGCACGGCCGGCGTTCTCGGCCCGCTCGCGATCACGTCCCTGCGCGAAAGCGCGAGCATGCGCGCGATCGAGAATCTCTCCAGTATCGTGGATCCGCAGCGTTTCGCCGATACGTTCGGCGCCGGCCTCGATCAGCTCGACATTCTTGTCGACAACCAGACCGTCACAATCGCGAATCTCATGGAGATCGCTCCGTCCGGCACCGTCGATCCAACGAGCGGGCTCTACAACACGACGATGGTACTCATGGCCGCGGCACTTGCAGTCGCGCTCGTATGTAATGCGCTCATGCGACCAGTGCACGCGAAGCATCACATGTAGCGAGACGAACGACGGAAAGACTGCTGGGCTAGAAACCCTCGGTGGACGTGAACAGACCGACTCGAAGGTTCGTCGCCTGGTAGATCGTGCGACCATCGACGTCCATTTCCGCATCGCCTAGACCCATCATGAGCTTGCGCTTGATGACACGCTTCATGTCGACGCGATAAGTCACGAGCTTGCTCTCGGGCAAGACCTGCCCCTGAAATTTGACCTCGCCGACACCGAGCGCACGCCCGCGCCCCGCGCCGCCAATCCAAGCGAGGTAGAAGCCGACGAGCTGCCACATGGCATCGAGGCCGAGGCAGCCCGGCATGACGGGGTCATTGCGAAAGTGACAGTCGAAGAACCAGAGCCCCGGCTCTATGTCGAGCTCCGCGCGAATCTCCCCTTTACTGAAACGCCCACCGGTATCGTCGATGTGCGTGATTCGATCGAACATGAGCATGTTCGGCAACGGCAGCCGCGCATTGCCAGGCCCAAATGCTTCGGTTTCGCCGTGCTCGATCAGCTGTTCGCGCGTGTAGCTCGAGCGGCGGTTGTACTCTGCCAAGAATCCCTCTCCTACCGCACCCTCCCCCGGGCGCGCTTTGCGTGCGGAGCATACGTGTATCGAAACAATAAAACCACGCTAGTCGTAACGGCGTGTCCAGCGCCGACCGAGTCGGGTCAAGATCTCGTAGCTAATCGTTCCCGCTGCGCTCGCGAGCTCGTCGATTGAGATGTGATCGCCCACCCAGGAGCTCGACCATTGCGCCGGGCACAGCGACGTTAGTCGCAACCTCTGAGACGTCGACTGTAAGCATGTCCATCGATACGCGTCCAACGACCGGGACTTCAATGTCTCCGAGATACGCGCAGCCAGCGTTTCCCAGGGAACGCGGATAACCGTCTGCGTAACCGGCACCGACGGTAGCCAGGCGCGCTGGAGGTGCGACTCGATGCGTTGCGCCATAACCGACCGTGGTGGGTGCATCGATGTCCCGGACTTGAAGGATCGGACTGTAGAGGCGCGCGACGGTCCGCATTGGATTCTGGCGATCGTTAAACGGATTACCCCCGTAAACGGCAATACCTGCGCGTGCAAGGTCGCCGCTGAACCGCGAGCCCATTAGGATGCCAGCAGAGTTGCCGAAACAGGTCTTGGCTTGCGGAAGCAATGCGCGTAGCCCATCGAAGCGCGCAAGCTGCTCCTCGTTGAGCGCATGCTCGGGCTCGTCCGCACACGCCAGGTGCGTCATGACGAAATCGATATTCAGCTGATCGAGCAAATCCGCGTCCCTCGAAAGCGCCTCGACTTCACTCGCGCCTAAGCCCAGCCGCGACATGCCTGTATCGATGTGAACCAGCACGCGATGATCTTTCGAGCCGCCATGCTCAATCCAACGCCGCGCTTGCTCGAGCGAGTTCAACACCGGCACGAGCTCGGCGTCTCGCAGCGCGCGCTCCTCACCGGGCTCCGGACCACCGAGGACATAGATGTGTGCGTCCGCCAGCAACTTCTTGAGCTGCTCGCCTTCGGCAAGCGTCGCGACGAAGAAGTGCCGACAACCTGCAGCATGCAGTTTGCGTGAAACGGGCTCGACGCCCAGACCGTACGCATCGGCTTTTACAACTGCACCGCAATCACCTGGTGCTGCGGACTGGACAAGCGTTTGATAGTTTTGCGCGAGCGCATCGAGATCGACCGTCAAGAGGCCAGGGCTCGTCGCGGTGAGCGTAGCGTCCATCGTCGTCCGGTCTCGCCTTGTCTGATCTCAAAGAATTACTGGTCTTCAGCGCGGCGCCACTCTAACATACAGCCCGTCCGAGACATGCCACCATAGACTTCACGATACCTCCTTGACGCTGCAGCCGTGAGTGATTCGTTCCAAGCTTTTCGAATTCATCGCGAGGACGATACCGTTTCGGGTCGGCTCGAAACGCTCACGCTCGATGATCTGACACCCGGCAACGTTGTCGTTCGAGTCGAGTATTCGGGTATCAACTACAAAGATGCACTCGCGGCTACGGGCGCTGCACCCATCGTGCGCCAGTTTCCCCTCGTTGGCGGCGTCGACCTCGCAGGTGAAGTCACTGTCTCTGAAGACCCTAGGTTTTCACCGGGCGATAAAGTGGTCGCACTGTGTGGAGGCTTGAGCGAGACGCGTGACGGCGGCTACGCCCAAACCGCACGCGTCGATGCCGACATGCTCGTGCAAATCCCTGAGGCGCTGGATACGCGCACGACGATGGCGATCGGTACGGCGGGATTTACGGCTGCCCTGGCCGTGCACCGGCTCGAGCATAACGGTCAACGACCGCAAGCCGGCCCCGTGCTCGTCACCGGTGCGACAGGCGGCGTAGGCGGTATCGCCGTAGACATTCTGAGCGCACGCGGTTACGAAGTCGCAGCCCTGACCGGCAAGGCCGACCAAGGAGCCTTTCTCCAAGCGCTCGGCGCGAGCGAAATTGTCGATCGCAACGAGCTTGAGATGGGATCGCGACCGCTCGAGAGCGCTCGCTGGGGTGGCGCTATCGATAATCTAGGCGGAGACGTGCTCGCCTGGCTGACGCGTACGACCAAACCGTGGGGCAACATCGCGAGCATCGGTCTTGCGGCAAGTGTCGATCTGCACACCACCGTCATGCCCTTCATACTGCGCTCAGTCAGTCTGATCGGCGTCAACATGGAGGTCTCGGCCGATCTACGTGCCGAGATCTGGCAACGTCTCGCCGGCGATCTGCGACCGAGAAACCTCGACCTCATCGCCAACCGCGAGCTTACGCTCGAGGATCTCCCTGGGTGCTTTGAGGATTACCTGAGTGCCAGCGTTGTCGGGCGAACTATCGTTAAGATCAACTAGTCGAAGACCTACTGCGCCGGCCGACGACGAAGATGGTAGTCGAACGGCGTGCCGAGATTCCTCGCGTTGACCCAGATGACCAGCATCTCTTCGAGCGTATCCGCATAGCGCAGCGGGCCGAGATCGATGGTTTCCAGTCCCATGCCTTGTGCTAAGGCGGCAACTCGTTCCTTCGCCTCGACATCGTCGCCGACGATTGGAATCGTGACGGGACCGCCCGATGAGGCCGGATCGATCATCGTCCTGTAGTTGAGCGTGTTGAACGCTTTGACAACGCGCGCGCCCGGAGCGGCAGCCTGAATCAGCTCTGCGTTGGAGGTATCGACCGCGTGTGTCGGCGCGCCATCGTCTCCGCCCATGACGATATTGGTCGGATCGAGGATGATTTTTCCGCTCAAATCGCCGAGGCCGTTGACGACGTCAACGGCGGCACCACCCGGTACCGCAATGACGACCATGTCCGCCTGGGCAGCTGCCTCAGCCGGCGCTGCCGCCGAGGCAGATCCTTGCGTTTGCTCGATCAGAGTCTGAACTTCGGCACGTGCGGGATCGCGAGAACCATAGATGATCGTGTGACCTTGCGCGGCGAAGCCCGGCCCCAGGGCACTGGCGACACGGCCAGTTCCGATGACCGCGATCGTGTCGGCAACCGCGATTCCTGCAACCGTATAGGCAGCAAGCGCAAGAATCGATCGAAACAGATGATGTGCTATTCCGCGAGTCGGTGTCGTCATGTCGGCTCCAAATAGTTAGAGGTTCGAGTAGCCGTCCGGCGCCGGTGGCCGCGACAGATTCTGTGATGCTGCATGATATCGCATGGCGTTCGAGGCGGGTGATACTCGCCGAGCCGCTAGGAATATTCGACCCGGCATCGGAGAATGAATGTCTATGAACCGTCCAACAAGATCGAAGGCGTCGTGACCGATACCGATCAACTCATCGCTCAGGCCGAGCGCATCAGCGCGAAAAACTATGCGCCACTGCCCGTCGTGATCTCAAAGGCCCGTGGGGTGTGGGCCTGGGACACCGACGGCCGCCGTTACCTCGACTGCCTCAGCGCATACTCGTCGATGAGTCTCGGGCACTGCCATCCACGCGTCATCGATGCGCTCACTGAGCAAGCCCGGCGACTCACGCTGACGTCGCGCGCGTTCCACAACGATCGCATGGGCCCGTTCTTGGAACTGCTCTGCGAGCTCTGCCAGCTCGACATGGCGCTGCCGATGAACACGGGGGCCGAAGCCGTCGAGACAGCGATCAAGCTCGTGAGAAAGTGGGGTTATCGCGTCAAAGGCGTACCGCACGATCGAGCTGAGATCATCGTCTGCCGGAACAACTTCCACGGACGCACGACGACGATCGTCGGCTTCTCCTCGGAGGAAGCTTACCGCGAAGACTTCGGACCGTACGGCCCCGGATTCAAGCTCATAGACTTCGGTGACATCGACCAACTCGAGGCTGCGATTACGCCGAACACTGTCGCGTTTCTCGTCGAGCCGATTCAAGCTGAGGCCGGCGTACGCGTCCCGCCGCCGGGATACCTAAGCGCCGTTCGGCAAGCCTGCTCGGCGCAAGACGTCCTGCTCGTGCTGGATGAAATCCAGACGGGACTCGGCCGCACGGGCAAGTTTCTCGCCCACGAGCACGACACTGACGCCGCGCCCGATGTGCTCATTGTCGGCAAGGCGCTCGGCGGTGGTGTCTATCCCGTCTCCGCCGTGCTTGCGCCCGCCGCCATCATGAGTCTGTTCCAATCCGGCGAGCATGGCAGCACGTTTGGCGGCAACCCGCTCGCCGCGGCGGTTGGCAAGACAGCACTTGAAATTATCCGTGACGAGCATCTGAGCGAGCGCGCGGCAACGCTCGGCAAGGATCTGCTCGATCGCCTTCGGCAGATTCGCTCACCACTAATTGCCGAGGTCCGTGGGCAGGGCCTGCTCGTCGGAATCGAGCTGCAACCAGGTGTGCGCAACGCTCGAGAAATCTGCGACCGACTGCTCGAACGAGGCGTGCTCACGAAGGACGCCCACGAGCGCGTCGTTCGGCTTGCCCCGCCGCTGGTCATCGAGAAAGAGGAAGCCGACTGGCTCTTGAAGCAGCTGGAAGAGGCTCTGACGATCTAGGGAAACTCACCGCGCCAGATGGCTTGGTAGTCGAGGCCGGCCCAGTGCACGAGCATCGCATCGAGATTGAGCCGATCGAAGCCCGCGACCTCGTAGAGCGCCTCGAAGGCCGCGGGACCTTCCGCGCCTTGCGCTTCGAGCCGCTGCTCCAGTAGCGCTATATCGTCCGCGCTGGCTAACGCCTGTGCGACGTGCATGACGCCCTCGTCGCGCGTCCCCGAGACGATTAAAAATTGGTTACCGTCCGGTCCCGGGAACGTCGACAGAAAACCATAGTCGTGGTAGTTGCGCTGACCGTATCTCAACATGCCGGCGCCGCTCGTGTAACTTTCACCCGTCGTTTCGTTCTCGAGCTCGTCAAACGTGTCACCGACGGTCAGGCTCGACGAGGCGAACACGAACTCCATGAGCGTATCGAGCGCACTGATGTATCCCACGTAGATGACATGGCTCGACTTGAGCTCGGCGGCAGAGAGCTCGGACATCGGTATCACCTGCGCAGACTTACCGGCGGCGTAAACCACGCGTAGAAGATCGGTCAGCGCTTGTGCGCTTGCTTGCGGCAAATACGTGAGATCCAGATCGTAGTAGGTTTCGAGCAACTCCGGGGAATACATGAACAGTTCGTCGAGATCTTGCGAGGAGTTGACGCTGAAGTCCCTAATGAGGCGACTCACGTTCCCCCGCTCGTCAAGCTCAGCAAAGATGTAGTAGTCCCCGACGACGACGACGAGCGGAATGTCGTCATCGAACATCCCGCTCCAAACGGCGGACTCGGCGATCTGTTGCTCGGGCCTATCTGACGAGCCGTCGTTGAGCCCGACGAGCGCAACCAAATTGAGCACCAGTAGCCCGATTAGCGCGACGATCCAAGCCGACGGGCGCCTGCTCGCATCCTTGACGAGGGTCTCAGCAGGCACCGAACTGGGCTGAATAGGCTCAGCGAGAAGCCGGTACTCACCGCGAGGTATCACGAGGCGGTAGCCAGTATCGCTGCCGTGCTGAGCGGCGAACTGGTCGAGCTTCTGGCGAAGGTTGTGCATATAGACCCGCACGAGCGAGTCTTGGCTTGGATCGAAGTCCCCGCCGCGGCCGAAGACCTCCACGGCGATCTCGAGCTCCTTGGGGCTGCGCCCCTCGAGGGAACAGGTCACGAGGTACTCGAGCAGCTTCGTGTAAGTACGTGAACGCCCGAGCACGCCGCTTGCAATGACGCGGTCCATCTCTTCCCTAACGATTGTGGCGTCCGCTGGTGTCATCCTGGCCCAAGAAGTCGTCCGACCTGAATCGAGGCTCAGACAGTAGCCGATCCTTAACCGTTAATAAACCGTTTATAACTCACTGTATACTAAGAATATCTGGACTCAGCATGACTGCCGCCAGTACACTGCTGACGTGGTTCGCCTGCTGTTTCTCATACATCGGTATCTCGGCATCGCGCTGTGCATCGTCGTGCTGCTCTGGTGCACGTCCGGCCTCATCATGATGTACGTCCAGTACCCGCGCTTTACGAACGAAGAGCAGTTACAGGGGCTTGCCGACCTGGATCTTCAAGCATGCTGCACGTGGCCGGGCGACTTCAGCGATATCGATATCGACCGCTTTCGCCTCGAGATGCTCGACGGACGACCCGTCGCCCGCCTCGATTCCACGTGGGGTAGCTTCGTGCTCGACATCGCAGACGGTCGCTATCTCGATAGCTTCGACGCAAGCCAATCACAGCGGATCGCAGCCGCTGCGGCCAAGCGGCTCGGACTGGGCGAAACGGTCGGCTTCCTCGGCGCGATGAATGTCGACCAGTGGACGATCGGTTTCGGCGTCAGCCAATACAGCCCACTGTACCTGTTCGAGGCTGAGGACGGTTCGCGAACACAGCTTTACGTCTCCGGGTCGCGGGGCGAGGTCGTGCAGATGACGACGGCGCCCGAGCGTTTCTGGAACTGGCTCGGCGCCGTCACGCACTGGTTCTATCCGATGATCTTGCGCCAACACGCAACGATCTGGCTGAACACGATCATCTGGACAACGATTCTCGGCTTGTTTCTGACGATCGTCGGCCTTTACATCGGCTTCAAGCAACTCAAGCGCCGGCGCAGCGGGCGTCTGTCTCCGTATCGTGGCTTGAGGCTCTGGCATCACTGGGCGGGGCTCGTCTTCGGCATCCTGACGCTGACTTGGCTGTTCAGCGGCCTCTTGTCGCTCAACCCCTGGGGCGCGTTGGAGAGCCGAAGCTTTGCAGCCGAGCGATTCCGCCTCCAAGGCGAATACGGTATGCGACTCGCGCACGCCCAAAATGCGCTCGCCGGCATCGAATCGGCGGCACTACCATCGGACACGGTCCGGCTTGTCGGTACGATGCTCAACGACCGCCTGCATCTGACGGCCTGGACGCGTACGGGTAAAGCCGTACGCTTCGATGGTCAGACGCTCGAGCCGAAGCCATTGACCGAAGCAGAGCTTGCACGCGTTTCCCCGCTGCTGCGCCCGGACGTCCCGATCGTAGAGGAAGGTCTACTGACCGAGGAAGACGCCTACTACTACACGCATCATCTCGAGATGCGCCTGCCGGCCTACCGAATTCGCTACGCCGATGGAGAGCGCATCTACCTCGACGGCACGACGGGCGAGCTCGCCTACGCCGTCGATGCGAGCCAGCGAAGCTCGCGCTGGCTGTTCGCCGCGTTGCACCGCGGCGACTTCGCCGCGATCGTCCGGCTGCGTCCGATCTGGGACATCATGATGTGGGTGCTCATGCTCGGCGTCACGGTCGGCGCCGCTTCGGGTGTCTGGCTCGGCGTCGATCGCATCGCCCGCACCTTACGTCGCATGAGTCATCGGCGCGCCGCCGCTGCCGGCCGCTAGATCAATGGGGTCAGAGTAAAATTGGCGTTCGCCAATTAATGGGGTCAGAGTAAAATTGGCGTTCGTCAATTTTACTCTGACCCCATTGATCTAGATTTCCGCGGCCCAGTCCTTACTCTCGAGCAATTCCCGCACACGGGCTAGATATGCGCCCGAATATGCACCGTCGATCGCACGATGGTCGAACGATTGGGCGAGGATGCCCATCGGACGAATACCGATCGCATCGCCGCCGGGCGCCTCGATCACGACGGGGCGTTTCTTAATGCCGTCGACGCTCAAGATCGCGACTTGCGGCTGATTGATGATCGGGGCAGTCATCAGCGTGCCGAACGATCCGTTATTCGTGATCGTATACGTACCGCCCGTGAGCTCATCCGGGCCGAGCTTATGCTCGCGCGCCTTGCGGCTGATCTCGGAGATCTGCTGTGCGAGACCGGACACCGTCAGGTCGCCTGCGTTGAAGATCACGGGCGCGACGAGCCCTTCGAGATCGAGCGCAACGGCAATCGAGAGATTCACGTCCTTGTGCACGACCAAGCCATCACCCTCGACGCTCGAGTTGATGCGCGGAAACTCCTTGATGGCAAGGCAGACTGCACGGCTGATGAACGGCAGGTAGGTCAACGAGTAACCGCGCTCGCGACGCCACCGCTCCTTGACTGCACCGCGCGCAGCATCGACGGCGCTGAAATCGACCTCGATGGACTGCAGAACGTGCGGGCTCGTCGCCTTCGAGCGCACCATGTGCTCTGCCGTCAGGCGCCGAATACGATCGAACTCGATTCGCTCGCCGGCAACGTCCGGCGCGATCGATCGCACCGGCGCCGAGGCTGCCAACGCTGCGGCACCAGCGCCAATGTCGGACGTGGCGACGGTAACGGTGGGCTCCTCCGACGTTGCAACGACCGATAGCACATCGGCACGAGTGATCCGGCCGTCGCGGCCGGTACCCTGAATCGCGTGTGGGTCGAGCCCGTTCTCCGCGATGAGTCGCCGCACGACCGGCGAGAGCTTCAGCCGCTCGCTGCGCGCGACCGCGGCCGCTGTGGCCTCCGGAGCAGGCGACGGTACGGGCACTGGGCCAGACGGCGCGGCCGCCACCGCGGGCTCCTGCGCAGCCGGCTCCTCTGCCGCAACGTCAGCCTCGCCCGGCACGGCAATGACGGCGAGCACGGCGCCCACGTCTACGGTTCGTCCCGCCTCGACGCGAATCTCGCTAATAACACCGGCTTCCGGAGCGGGGACTTCTACCGCCGCTTTGTCCGTCTCGACGTCGAGGAGGATGTCGTTCTTCTCGACTGTGTCTCCGACCTGCTTGTGCCATACGGACACCGTGCCTTCGGCAACGGTCTCTCCGAGCTGCGGCATGAGTACATTCATCGCAACGTTCCCTCAGTCGACGAGCTGGCGGACGGCGGCGACGATCCGCTCGGCGCTTGGCAGCACGGCATCCTCGAGCGCATCTGCCGAGGGCAGCGGAATGTGCGGTGTCGTCACGCGGACCACGGGCCCGTCGAGATCCCAGAAGATCTCCTCTGCCACGATCGAGGCGATCTCGGCACCCCAACCGCACAAACGCGGATTCTCCTCGACGGTCACGAGACGGCCCGTCTGCGCGACGGCCTCGAGTATCGTCTGCGTATCGAGCGGCACGAGGGAGCGCACGTCGATGACGGTTGCCGAAATGCCGTGCTCGGCCTCGAGCGTCGCAGCCGCCTGCTCGGCGCGCGGCACCATCGCGGCCAACGCCGCTATCGTAACGTCGCTACCCCGGCGCAAGACTCGTGCCTTGCCGAGCGACTCGACATGCTCACCATCGGGCACTTCCCCTTTCGTCGCGTAGAGAGACTTCTGCTCGAAGAACATGACTGGATCGGGATCTCTGAC
>JABAOE010011071.1_pt2 | contig 10449 bp, 12 predicted proteins | sample 7062141 | NCBI WGS metagenome assembly JABAOE01 (sample SAMN14538627, study PRJNA623070) | marine sediment metagenome | biome: marine biome [ENVO:00000428]; feature: marine pelagic biome [ENVO:01000023]; material: deep marine sediment [ENVO:00002113] | place: India: Gulf of Khambhat ...
ACGTTTTATTTCTGACGTACGAGAGTATGATCGCTGACCCTCGAGCTGCTGTGACGCGTATTGGAAAATTCATGGGTGCGGACCACGTGGCTGACGACGCTGTGTTGAGCACCGTTTTGCGGCACAGCAGCTTCGAAACCATGAGTAAGGACCAACAGCGCTGGTCGAGCCGGCGTCCGGACGATATGCCCGCGTTCGTTCGTAAGGGCATCGTTGGCGATTGGGGCAACTACTTCGTTCCGAGCCAGGCTGCGCGCTTACTCGAAAAACTCGATCAGCGCAGCCGAGGTGCTCGTATTGAAGCACTGTGGCCGGACGTCATAGCTGAGGCACGACGATTCGCTCGAAATACACAATGAGACGCATAGGTAACTGAAGATGAGTGATAGCCAAGACACTGAGCTGGAAGCCGCGGTTTTGCGCCGCCTGATTTCGCATCTGGACTCGCGCAAGGATGTGCAGAACATCGAGCTGATGATTCTCGCAGGCTTTTGCCGTAATTGCCTGAGCAAGTGGTACGTCGAAGCGGCCAAGGAGCGCGGTATCGATATCGATCTCGCCGAGGCTCAGCAGCGTATTTACGGCATGTCGTATGCCGATTGGAAAGAGAACCACCAGACGCCAGCCACGCCCGAGCAGCTCGAGCGCTACGAAGCGGCTCAAAAGAAGAGTGGCTGAGCAACGCGTAGATCCGTCGCAGTCCGGGCGAATGCCGGTTGGGTTCGTTGGTCACGGGTCTCCTATGAATCTTGCCGAGGAAAACCGTTGGAATCGTGGTTTTGTCGAACTCGCAACGCAGATCCCGACGCCCAGGGCGATACTGGCAATCTCTGCGCATTGGTTCGTCGAAGGGACTTTCGTTACCGCCAATGAATCTCCACGCACTATTCACGATTTCGCGGGTTTCCCCGATGCCCTCTCCGAGATCCAATATCCAGCTCCGGGAGGTCCTGAGTTAGCGCGTCGTGTCTGCGATCTCATTGGGGACGATCGCGCGGCGCTGACCACGGATTGGGGACTCGATCACGGCACGTGGAGTGTGCTTTATTGGATGTATCCCGACGCCCGCGTTCCGGTTGTTCAGCTGAGCATCGACAGCCGTCTTCCTGCTTCGGGTCACCTCGAAGTTGGTCACCGCCTCGCAGAGCTTCGCGAGGAGGGCGTGCTTGTGCTCGCGAGCGGCAACCTCACGCACAATCTTCCTGATGCCTTCAGGCGTATGCGCGAGGGTAGAACGGACACTCCCGATTGGGCCCGGCGATTCGATGACTTAACCGCCGCGACGATCACTGAACGGGATACCGGCGGCTTGCTTGCGCTGTGGCCCGATAATGCAGATGGCCGCCGTTCTCACCCGACGCCGGACCACTGGTTACCGGTGCTCTACGCGTACGGCGCCAGCCGGTCGGACGATTCAGTTAGGTTTCCCGTAAGCGGTTTCGATCTGGGCTCGCTATCGATGCGAAGCATTATCTTCGGCTGAAGGCCTATGCTCGAGTCCTCTTATCATTGTGGTGATGTCAGTCTCGAGATCGGCTCGAGACCGGGCATGGATCAGCGACCGAACGTAACGCTGACTGAGCCGAGCTCGCCGGCGTTGGCTTCAAAGCTGTCACCCGGCTCGGCGGAGAGGATAGGTACGAGACTGCCGGCGAAAACGATCTGACCCGCACGCATCGGTATACCTGCGCCTGCGAGCCGGCGGGCCAGCCAAATGAGCACGTTGACTGGATCGCCCATGCAGACCGAGCTCAGACCGGAGCTGACCTCGGAATCGTTGTGCTTCATCGCCAACGTAATGCTCGCCGTGTCGAAATCGGCGCCGACGGCATGGCGTGCGCCGAGCACGTAAGCGGCCGCGGCCGCATTAGCCGCAGCCATATCAACCGCAGTGAGTTTTCCGTCGATGGGGCTATCTGGAATCTCGATCCCCACGTAAACGGCGGCAACGGCAGCGCGAATTTCTTCGTCGGTCAGGTCTTCGCCTTCGAGGTCTGCACCGAGCTCGAGCACTATCTCACCCTCGACCTTCGGCGCGCCGAGCGCTCCCGCCGGAACGGTTCCGCCGGCGTCAACGCGCATGTCGCCGAACAACGTGCCGTACACAGGCTCGGTCGTACCGAATAGCTTCTGAGATTCGGCTGTCGAGAAGGCCACCTTGTAGCCCGTCAGACTGCGGCCGTCGGCGGCCCACTGCTGCCGATTAATAGCCTGGACAACGTAGGCGTTATCGATGTCTCCATCGAGTCGCTCGGCTACGGGGGTGGCGCGATCGTTGCCGCTGGCGCGGCGCAGCGCCTCAGCGATCGTTACAAAAACCGTCGGGTCAGTCACGCTCGAGCTCCTGGCGAAAACGCGTGACCTTAGGCTGCGGGCGGTCGCAGAGTCAATCGTAACTGATGGGGTCAGAGTAAAAATGGGGTCATTCGACCCCATTTTTACTCTGACCCCAAAGCTCAGTGTCGTCGGCGCACCGAGAACTGCGCGAGGCTGCGCAGGGCTTCCTTGAACGGCGTATCGGCAAGCGCGTCTAATGCGCGCATCGCAAGCTCGGCTTCCTGCTGTGCCCGCTCCGCCGTGTAACGCAGTCCACCCGAGGTTTCAATAGCGAGCTGAATCGACGTCAAATTCTGCGTGCCGCCGGTTTCGATCGCCTCGCGGATCATATGCCGCTCGGCAGCGCTGCCGTTCTTCATCGCGTAAATCAACGGTAACGTCGGCTTGCCCTCAGAGAGATCGTCGCCGATGTTCTTACCCAGCTCTTGCGTCGTTGCGCCGTAATCGAGCGCATCGTCGATGAGCTGGAACGCTTGCCCGACGTGGCGGCCGTAGAGAATCAGCGGCTGCTCGCTCGTCTCCCCGCCCGCAAGGATCGCGCCGATGCGGGTGCCGGCCTCGAAGAGCTTGGCCGTCTTGCGGTAGATGACCTCCAGATAGTCCGCTTCCGTGATATCGGGATTGTTGCAGTTCATGAGCTGCAAGACTTCGCCCTCGGCGATCGTGTTCGTCGCATCCGCAAGCACTTCGAGTATGCGCATTTCGCCGAGCTCGACCATCATCTGAAACGAGCGTGAGTAGAGAAAATCGCCGACGAGAACGCTGGCCTGGTTGCCGAACAACGCGTTGGCCGTTTCTTGACCGCGGCGCAGCCCGGACGCGTCGACGACGTCGTCGTGGAGCAGTGTCGCCGTATGGATGAACTCCACGATCGCCGCCGCTGGGATGTGGGATTCGCCTTCATAGCCTGCTGCCTTAGCGGCGAGCAATACGGTGAGCGGCCTCAGTCGCTTGCCGCCGCTATGGATGATGTGGTGGGCGACCTGGTTGACGAGCGCCACATCGCTGCCGAGGCGCTGCACGACGAGGCGGTTCACGGCCGTCCAGTCTTCGGCCACGAGTTGCCGGAGGGTCTCTAGGGACGGTAGCTGGGCAGGGTCTTGGGCGGGCTGCATGTTACGGAATCATGCCTGAACGTCCTGCGCATGGCGAGCGCGGTCCCGGTCGCGAGCGGGCTTTGCACTCGGTGAGGGTGAGCGCCTGAGCGCCGCTAAGTCGTTGACCGCGCAGCACAGACTCACTACAATGGCGCGCTTTTCCGGCACCTCATGGCCGGCGTCTGAAGACGGAGTTTCCCTGATGTATGCGGTATTCAAGACCGGCGGCAAGCAGTATCGCGCGAGCAAGGGCGATCTGCTGCGCGTAGAGCGCCTCGAAGCCGAGGAGGGTGCGACGGTCGAGTTCGATCAGGTCCTGCTCGTCGGCGAGGGCACGGACGTCAAGCTCGGCTCGCCGCTGGTTTCGGGGAGCAAGGTCAAGGCCAAGGTCAAGTCCCAGGGCCGCGCGCGCAAGATCAAGGTGCTGAAGTTCAAAAGGCGCAAGAACTACATGCGCACGAAAGGTCACCGCCAGCATTTCACAGAGGTGGAGATCACCTCGATTACCGGTGGCCCTCGGAAGAAGGCAGCGGCAAAAGACAAGCCGGCCGACGAGAAAAAAGCGGAGAGTTAAACGATGGCACACAAGAAAGCCGGCGGCAGCTCCAAGAACGGCCGCGACTCAGAATCCAAACGCCTCGGCGTCAAGCGCTACGGCGGCGAGCAGGTTTCCGCGGGCAACATCATCGTGCGCCAGCGCGGTACGCACTTTCATCCCGGCGAGAACGTCGGGCTCGGCAAGGATCACACCTTGTTTGCCAAGGCCGACGGTCGAGTCGTGTTTAGGTCCCGCGGGCCTAAGAGTCGAAAGTACGTCAGCGTCGCGACCGACTGACGTCGCGCTGCAAGCTGATCTCAAAACTGATGGGGTCAGAGTAAAAATGGGGTCGTTCGGGATCGAAGTCGGGGTCAGAGTAAAAATGGGGTCGAAGACCCCATTTTTACTCTGACCCCACAATCTGGGGTCGAAGACCCCATTTTTACTCTGACCCCGACTTCGATCCCATGAAGTTTGTCGATGAAGCCGATATGCGCGTCGAGGCCGGACGCGGTGGCGACGGCTGCGCGAGCTTTCGCCGCGAGAAGTATATTCCGCGCGGCGGCCCTAACGGTGGCGATGGCGGTAACGGCGGCAGCGTCTATCTAATTGCGCGCGAAGGGATCAACACGCTCGTCGATTTTCGCGTGCACCGGCGTTTCCGGGCCAAACGAGGGCGCGGCGGTGCGGGACAGAACATGACCGGCGCCTCGGGCGAGGACCTCTATATCGACGTGCCCAAGGGCACGATCGTTGCCGACATCGATACGGGTGAGACGCTCGGCGACCTGACCGAGGAAGGCCAGACGCTGCTCGTCGCGCGCGGTGGCCGCGGCGGGCTCGGGAACACGCGCTTTAAGAGCAGCACGAACCGTGCGCCGCGACAGTTCACGCAGGGCGAGCCCGGCGAGCAGCGGCATCTCAAACTAGAGCTCAAGTTGTTGGCCGACGTTGGCTTGCTCGGCCTACCGAACGCGGGTAAGTCGACGCTAATTCGTGCGCTCTCCGCTGCACGGCCCAAGGTCGCTGATTATCCGTTCACGACGTTGCATCCGAGCCTAGGTGTTGTCATGCTCGATGCGGAGCGCAGCTTCGTCATGGCCGATATTCCCGGACTCATCGAAGGTGCGGCACAGGGGGCCGGTCTCGGCATCCAGTTTCTCAAGCATTTGCAGCGAACGCGGTTATTGCTACACGTCGTCGATGCCTGTCCCGTCGAAGGTGAGCCCAGCCCTGAAAAAGCTGTCAGGGCCATTGAAGCGGAGCTCGGCGACTACTCGCAGGCACTGGCGACGCAGCCGCGCTGGCTCGTCGTCAACAAGCTCGACCTATTGGCGCCGGATGCGCGCGATCAGCGCGTCGCGGAGCTCAAGTCGTCACTCGGGTGGACCGAGCCTGCATTTGGCATCAGCGCTGTGACCGGCGAGGGCACGGCAGAGCTCGCCGAGGCTGTCATGGCTCACCTACAGGCTGCGCCGCGCGAGTCGGCCCCAATCGTTCAGGGACGGTAGGTCTTGCTGAAGTCGTTGCGCGTGTTGGTCACCGTGAACGTCCCATTTTCCAGGGCCGTGACCTTAAACCAGTAGGCGGTCCCGTTATGCGGGGGCGGGTCTGGCCACGTGTCGCGCGTCCCCGGTAGCGGCGCGATCGGCATGGCGGCGAGCTCATTGTCGAACGTGTTGCCGATGAATATGCCCGGAACCGTGTACTCCTGACCGCCCAGGAGCGAGAAATGCGACATCCAGACATCTTCGAGACCCGGCGAGTTCAGGATGACGCTCATCGACTCCGGCTGTCCGCCCTTGCGCGTGCCGTTGTTGATGATCGACACGCGCGGCGCAACCGCATTCACGAGCTGTGGTGTGTTCGACCCGACTGGCGAGGCCGGTCCTTGCCCGTGATGCCCGACGAAAAGTAAGTCGACCGTTCCTATGTGATTCTGCGGGCACATCAACGCACCCTCGACGTCCCAGGTGATGTCACCCGGGTGCAGAGCCGTAAATTCGCCGAACCTGATGTGGCTGCCGACGGACTGTGCATTCTCGCCCGTGTCGGGCCCCTGCGGCTCGAAGCTCGCGCAGTAGGGGTTGGCGCTGCCGCCGCCGGCCAGGTTGGACTCGAGGACGTCGCCGCCTGCCGTCACGATTGTCCACTCCACACCATCGATTGCGATGCGGTCTCCCGGGTCGACAATCGTTCGCGATGCCTCGGCGACGAGCCCCGGGTAGACGTCGGCGAGGAACGCCACGGTGTTGGGCTGACCCTGCACCGACGGGCCGGCATCGTAGTAAGCCCCAATCGGGATGTTGCTCGCCAGCTCGGCCATGCCGCCGAAGTGATCGCCGTGCCAATGCGTAGTGATCAGGTGGTCAATCTGCGAAAGCCCGGCATCCCTGGCCGCGTCCAAGATGCGCCCCGCATCGCGTGCGGCGTTGGCGCCACCGTTGCCGGTGTCGATGAGCACGGATTCACGCGTTGGGCCTATGAATAGGGTTGCGTTGCCGCCTTCGACGTCAACGACGTAAACCTCAAGCGATCGCGTCTGAGACTGGGCAGCCGAGATACTGACGGCGAGGGCCACAACGAACACTGCTACTGTGCGCATTACAAGCTCCTTGGATCGGAAGACCCTTCAACGGGCGTCTTAACGCTAGGACCGTCCACAACGCGTGTCAAGCACGAGAGCGCACGGTGGAGCTCGCCGAGGCCGTTATGGCATACCCGCAACCGCAGGCCGCCGCTTCGAACGATACGGAGGACGAGGCCGACTAATCCGGGAGGGCCTTCTAAGACAGAGCTTTGACGCGGGCGTTGAGCCGGCTCTTATACTGAGCGGCTCTGTTTTTTCTGATGATGCCCTTCGTGACCATGCGGTCGATCTCGGGAACGGCCTCCTTGAAGCTGGCCTGGGCCGCCTCTTTGTCGCCTTTCTGCACGGCGAGCAGGACCTTTCTGATGGCCGTGCGTAGCCGCGAGCGCATTGTCATGTTTTGGGCGCGGCGTCTGACGTTCTGTCGGGCGCGCTTTTTCGCGGACTGAATATTGGCCAAGATCTTTACCTAAGTCTGTGATCCGCCGGGCAACGGGGCCCGGAAAAGGGCGGTATTATTGAGATCGCCCCGGGGCAAGTCAAGGTCGGCCGGGTATTTCGGGTAAGGCTAATGAGCACGAGCGAAGCCTCGGCAGACGACAAGACGAAGGGTCTCCTGCGGTCGACGGCCGTCGTCGGCTCGATGACGCTGCTGTCTCGGATCAGTGGCCTGGCGCGGGATATCGGATTCTCGCACTGGTTCGGAGCGGGCGCTGTCATGGACGCGTTCTTTGTCGCGTTCAAAATCCCCAATCTATTGCGGCGATTCTTTGCTGAAGGGGCGTTCTCACAAGCCTTCGTGCCGATGATTGCCGAGTATCGCAGCAATCGGACGCCTGAGGACACCAAAGAGTTCCTCGACCGGATCACGGGCACGTTGGGCGCCGTGCTTTTTGTGATTACGACGATCGGCGTTGTCGCCGCACCCGTCCTGATCATGATTTTCGCGCCCGGCTTCAGCGCCGAGGACGGTCGCAGCACGCTCGCGAGCGACATGCTCAGGCTCACGTTCCCCTATCTGTTTTTCATCTCGTTGACGGCGCTCGCCGGTGGCATTTTGAACACGTGCCGCAACTTCGCGGTTCCGGCATTTACGCCCGTCTTGCTCAACGTCGTTTTGATTGCGTTCGCGGGGTGGGTGGCGCCGCAGCTCGAGCGGCCGGCGATGGGACTCGCGATCGGTGTGTTCGTCGCGGGGCTCGTGCAGCTTCTGTTTCAGGTGCCGTTTCTGTTACGCCTGAAGCTACTGCCGCTGCCCCTGTGGGGCTGGGCGCACGACGGCGTGCGACGCGTGCTCAAGCTCATGCTGCCCGTGCTGTTCGGCTCGTCGATCGCGCAGATCAACATTCTGTTCGATACGTTGATCGCATCGTTTCTCGCGGCCGGCAGCATCAGCTGGCTCTATTACTCCGACCGGCTTATGGAGTTTCCACTCGGTGTATTCGGCATTGCCGTGGCCACGGTCATGTTGCCGAGTCTGTCCGAAGAACATGCAAAGGCGTCGCCCGAAGCCTTTACGGCGATGCTCGATTGGGCATTGCGGCTCGTGCTGCTCATCGGATTGCCGGCCGCGATCGGCCTGATCTTACTCGCCGAGCCGCTGCTCGCCACGATCTTCTTCGGCGGTGCGTTTACGCGCTTTGACGTCACGATGGCGACGGCTTCATTGATTGCCTATGCGTTCGGCCTATTGGGCTTCATTCTCGTCAAAGTATTGTCGACGGGCTTCTTCTCTCGCCAGGACACGCGTACGCCCGTGCGCATCGGTGTCATCGCACTCATTCTTAATATGGCGCTCAACGTCTTGTTCGTCGTCAGCCTCGTACAGTCGGAGTATGCGGCGCCGCATGCCGGGCTTGCGGCTGCGACGACGATTTCGGCACTCGTGAACGCTGGTCTCTTATTCAGAGGACTGCGCCAAGCCGGCGTTTATCGCGCGAGCGCTGGCTGGGGCGCGTACGCCGGACGTATCGGCGTTGCCTGCCTCGTCATGGCACTAGCCGTCTATTGGATGCGCCTGCAGTTCGGTGGTTGGACGGAAATCCCTCTAGGCGTGCGTATCGCTGGCGTTGCGGCGTGNNTCCAGCCTGCGTGCGCAACGCCCGCCGGGGACCCTATAATCGCGGCACTATTTATTCGGCAGTACCAGCTTTAACCAGGGTGTGACGGCTCGAGTCCGGCCATGCAACTTTATCGGTATCTCTCATCGCTGACGCGAGCGCCTAGCGGCGGGCGGGCTGTAACGATCGGTGCCTATGACGGGATTCATCTCGGTCATGGCGCGATTCTGTCCACGCTCAAGCAGAAAGCCGCGGCGCTGGAGCTACCTGCGATGGCGCTGTCATTCGAGCCGACGCCGCGCGAGTTTTTCACGCCGATAAACCCGCCGGCGCGCTTGACGAGATTCCGAGAGAAGTTCGAGTATTTGGCGACGCTGGGTATCGACGAGCTGTTCTGTCCGTCGTTCAGCTCGGTACGCAGCCTAGCGCCCGATGTCTTTATTCGCGAGCTCTTGGTAGACGGGCTCGGCGTACGGCATATCGTCATCGGCGATGACTTTCGATTCGCAGCCGGTCGGCAGGGAGGCATCGAAGATCTAGAGCGGGCAGGCGTGACGTTCAATTTCGAGGTCACGGCTGTGCCAGGTGTCTATTGGCACGAGCAACGCGTCAGCAGTACCGCAATCCGACTTGCACTCAAAGCAGGAGATCTGGAAACTGCGCGGGGCATGTTAGGCCGCGAGTATTCGATGTCGGGCAAGGTTGTCCGCGGCCTCGGCCTCGGTCGTGAGCTCGGGTTCCCGACCGCAAACGTGAACTTGAATCGGCGTCAGACGCCCGTTGATGGTATTTTCGCGGCGCGTGTGCTCGGAGTCAGCGACAAGGCGTTAGATGGCGTGGCAAGCGTGGGGACACGCCCGACCGTCGGCGGTGACGAACCGCTGCTCGAAGTGCATATCTTCGACTTCGATCGAGACATTTACGGGGAGTACATCACGATACAGTTCGTCGAGCGTCTACGCGAGGAGCGCAAGTACTCGGACCTCGATTCCTTGGTCGCGCAGATGCATGAGGACGTATCCGCTGCACGTGCTGCACTCGCCGCCTGACGCCGACAGCTTCAGTTTCTCAACGACGCCATGACCGACTACAAGGACACCCTCAATCTTCCCAAGACGAGCTTTCCGATGCGCGCGAATCTCGCGCAGCGAGAACCGGCTGTGGCGGCGCGCTGGGAAGAATCGGATCTTTACGGCCGCATTCGCACGGCCTGTAGCGAGCGGCCGAAGTTTGTCCTGCACGATGGGCCACCGTATGCGAACGGTGATATCCACTTGGGGCATGCGCTCAACCATGTGCTCAAGGACATGATCCTGAAGTCGCGTACGCTCGCAGGCTTCGATGCGCCCTTCGTGCCGGGTTGGGACTGTCATGGATTGCCCATCGAGCATCAGGTCGAGCGCAAACAGGGCAAGGTCGGTACGCGCCTGGACGCGCGGCAATTCCGCAAGGCTTGCCGTGAGTACGCCGGCAAGCAGGTCGAACGCCAGCGTGTCGATTTGAAGCGGCTCGGTGTTCTCGGCGATTGGGACGATCCGTATCTGACGATGGACCCCCGCTACGAAGCCGAGCAGCTGCGGGCGTTCGCCAAGCTGCTCGACAAAGGACTCGTCTATCGCGGTTATAAGCCCGTGCACTGGTGCATGGAATGCCGCTCGGCGCTCGCCGAGGCCGAGGTCGAGTATCAAGATAAAGGGTCGTCGGCCATTGACGCTCGATTCGCGGTCGTGGATGTCGAGGACTTCGCGCGCAGGCTCGATCTCACGCTCGACACGCAAGCGAAAGTCTCTGTGCCTATCTGGACCACCACGCCGTGGACGCTGCCGG
>JABAOE010008067.1_pt3 | contig 10439 bp, 9 predicted proteins | sample 7062141 | NCBI WGS metagenome assembly JABAOE01 (sample SAMN14538627, study PRJNA623070) | marine sediment metagenome | biome: marine biome [ENVO:00000428]; feature: marine pelagic biome [ENVO:01000023]; material: deep marine sediment [ENVO:00002113] | place: India: Gulf of Khambhat ...
GAGTGATATTACTTTAGATTATGTTTCATCAATTAATGATGATTCTGAAATTGCAATTTATGATATAATTGGAAGCCAAGCTCATGCCTTAATGCTACATCAAAAAAATATCATAACAAAAAATGATGCAAAAAAAATATTATCTGCCTTAGAATCTTTGAAAAAAGAAAAATTTGACTCATCATCTGAAGCAGAGGACATTCATGAATTAATCGAATCACTTGTAATCAAAAAAGCAGGAATGGCAAGTGGAGGAAAAATGCATACGGCAAGATCACGAAACGATCAAGTTGTTTTAGATATTAGAATGAAAATTAGAGATGATATCATCATCATTTGTAATTGTATACTAGATACTATTGAAACTCTTGTTTCTGTGGCTAAAAATCACCAAAAAACNNGTTTATTTTCCCATTATCTTTTAGCACATGCAGATGTTTTATTTCGAGATTTTCAAAGACTTTATGGAACCTTTGACAGAGTAAACCAAAGTCCTCTAGGATCTGGTCCTGTTGGAGGAACTAGCATTCCAATTGATAGACATAGTACCGCAAAGATGCTAGGCTTTGATGAACTTGTAGAAAATTCACTTGATGCCACAAGTACGCGTGATTTTGTTGCTGAATATGTTGCCATGATTTCAATATTGATGACTAATCTAAGTAAAATTGCTGAAGATTTTGTAATTTGGTCTACCTCTGAATTTTCTTTTATTGAACTTGCTGATGAATTTACCTCTCCCTCAAGTGTTATGCCTCAAAAAAAGAATCCAGATATTTTAGAGTTAACAAGAGGAAAGACGGCTGAAGTAATAGGTAATCTTACCACCATTCTAACAACAATTAAAGGTCTAGCTTCTGGTTATGGACGTGATTTACAACAAATAAAATCATCAATTTGGTCTACATCCAAAATTTCAATCAGTGCACTTTTAATTTTAAAGTCAATGCTTCTAACTTTGAAAGTAAATGAAAAACAAATGAAAAAAGTTACCGAATCAAGTAATCTAATTGCACTTGATATTGCTGAAAAATTAGTTCAAGAAGGAATACCATTTAGAGTTACTCATAAAATCGCAGGAATTTTGGTCCAACTATCTTATGAATCAAAAAAACCAATCTCAAAATTATCTTTAACACAAATAAAAAAATCACTAACAGGTACTAAGATCGATTCTAAAATTATTTCAAAAATTATTTCCTCTACAACTGTTGTCTCCTCCCTAAAAGAAAGAAAATCATATGGTTCATCAGGTTACGATGAACAAAAAAGAATGATTTCTGATAGAATTCAAAAAATTAACAACTATAGAACAGATGTAACTAACAGAGAAAATAAAATAATTTCATCCATTGAAGACTTGAATAAACAAGTCAAAAAAATTATTAAATAAAAAAAGTAGCGGGTCTAAAGGGATTCGGACCCTTGACAACCGGATTAAAAGTCCGGTGCGCTACCTGGCTGCGCCATAGACCCTCATGAAAAATGCTTTACGTGTATAATTTAGTCTTTTACAAAATTTTTTGTTGTGACAGAAACTTTTAATCTGGCAATTTGATTCAAAGTATTTGTGCCCTTGTAGTATAGCCCGGTCTAGAATTCGGCCCTGTCACGGCTGAGACGCGTGTTCAAATCCCGCCGAGGGCGCCATTATTTCTACAAAATCATTAATGAAAAAATTTTTGCGATCAAAATGATTTCTGTAGAACAAATTTTTCAACAATAAATGGCAAACAATACTTCTCAGAAGAATATTAAAATTCAGGCAATTTTAGTAGATTTTGATGGCTGAGGAGAATAAAGAATCTGAAGTAGAAGAAAAGTCTGTTAAAGATTCATCATCTGAAGAGCCATCCGCTGAAGAAACTGCTCAAACTGAAGAAGCAGAAGTAAAGGTAACTACAGAAGCATCAGAAAAAGCAGAAGCTGCAGCAAAAGCTGCAGAAGAAGCAGAAAAAATAGCAAAAGAAGCTATCGCAAAAGCAGAAGCTGCAAAAGCAGAAGCTGAAGCTGCAGCAGAAGCAGAATACAAAGCAATTGCCGATGAAGTAAAATCAGAAGCAGCAAAAGCACCAGATTATTCTTTCAAAAGGCAGGGTGAAGAAATTTTTAGGCGAGATATGGGTGAGCCTGAATTTTGGTTAGAAAAAGAGAATCGTTTTCTAAGACCAATTCTTTCAGCAGAAGAAGAAGCAAAAATTACTAGAAAAGCTGAGATCTTCCATGATCAAACTCCAGAATATATTCCAGAACATGTTCTTAGTCCAGAATATAATGGTCTTTCAAATTATGAACGTGGAGTTGATGAAATGTTAGAAGTAGCTAAACTGCATCTTGAAACATTGAAAGCAGATCCAGATGTAACAGAAAAACAAATCAAAGATGCTCAAGACAAAATTACTTACTTAGAATCACTACATGAGAATTATTTTATTGGAATGAATATTTTCCGAACAGCAAAAGGTGGGAGAGAAAAAATTAACGCTTAGTGGGGTGTAATGATTGGTCAATGTAAGTTTTGATGTAATGAATGCAAGAGTAACTTTCAAAAATGTTCCAATTCACACATTATCAAAATTTCAATTTGATGATGTTGATGCAGCTTGTGAAGAATTTAAAAAAATTCCTGGTGTAGATGAATGTATTATTATTCAAACTGCAAGTAGAGTTGAAATTTTTACTGTAAGTAATGTTGAAGATGATGATTCTCCTGATGCAAGAAGAGAAGAGGGGAAAGGTCTTATCTTAAACCGAATCAAAGAAACTTGGGTATCTCTTTCTAAATTAGAACAAATAGACATTGATCACTTTGATCAAACAATTGAAGTTTACAAAGGAACTGATGTTTATCTTCATTTGTTACGTTTAGCTGCAGGAGTCGATTCATTTGTTGTAGGAAAACAAGAAGTATTTAATGAAATTATTCAATCTCTTACCAAAGCTAAAGAAACAGGAACTTCTGGAAAAATCTTTAACAAATTATTCGACAGTGTAATTAGAATAGCTACAAGAATTAGAGATACTACTGGCATCTCAAAAGATGTTATTTCTCTAGGTGATATTGCAGTAAAACTAGTTGATGAAAAGGCAGGACTAGATGCTAAAAAGAAGATCTTACTCTTGGGCACAGGTGAGACTGCAGCTATGGTTGCAAAAACTTTGAATCAAAAAGAAATTCCTTATGATGTTGCAAGCAGAACACTAGATAGGGCAACAGGATTTTCAACTGTTGTAGGTGGAACTCCAGTAAATTTTGAAGATGCGTTAGCAGGTCTTGATAAATATGATATTGTATTTGTTGCAACAACTGCTGATTATTTCATTATTAATCACGAAAAAATCAGATTAGTTATGGAAGAAAAGAAAAAAGGTACTTTGATTATGGATATTTCAGAACCTAGAGCAGTTGAAGAAGATATTACATCACTTCCTGGTATCAAATTGTTATTCAGAGACCAAATTGCAGAAATCTATGACGAAAATGTCAAAGCAAGAAAAAACATTGTTCCTGCTGTTGAGAAAATTATAGACAAAGAACTTCCAGTCTTGTCAGTAAGAATGCAAAGATTAGATGCTTAATCTCTTAAAGTCCTTGTTTTCTTAAGAGAAATTGCATAATGGCTTCTTTAGAATAGTCTATTCCATGTTCTTCATCAGTATGATTTCTAAAGTTCTCAATTACTTCCTCCATTTCTCCTTCTGCTACAAAGTCACACTCAAATCCGTAATCTTGACACTTCAGTTTTGCCATATTTTGAAGAACGATACTCGATATAAATATCAAAAGGTGTGTTTTATCTCACAAAAACTAGATTGATTTTTTTGAAAATATTCTATCCGTAGGATTCAAACTTGATCCCAAAGCTTCCATCTGGTTTTTTCTCATGCTCAGTAACGAAACCTTTTGGACCAAGAAAATCAATCACACCGTCTATAGTTCCTTGATATCCACAAATGTAGATGATCGTATTTTCTGGAGTTAATTCTTCACCGACCATTTCTTCAACTGGAGACAAACCCGTTTTTTTATCAGGCTTGAAAAACGATTCTACTCTGCCTACATGACCATTCCATGATCTGTTAAAGAATTCCTTTGGCCTACTAATTGCAGCTCTATATTTGAAATTCCATTGATCTCTCCCTCTCTTTTCACTTTCCATATCTAAATCAGTAAAGAGACGCTTATAGCTTAATTCATCAACATAACTCGCACCATGCAATACAATAATTTCTCTCGTATCGTTTGTATCATGGAAATGTTTTGCAAATGCAACAAATGGTGCAATTCCAGTACCACCTCCAACACAAATCACTCTTCTATTGTCAGGTTTTCCATTTGGTAGAGTATCGCTTATTTGTAATGCTTGACCTGTTGGGTCACCAAGAGATACTTCATCACCTTCACTTAGATAAAATAATTCAGTTGTTACACGACCCGGAAGTGGTTTTCTTACCCATCTAATAACAAATTCAAAATAATCTCTATTTTCTGCATGAGATGCAATAGAATATGCTCGTCTAACCACTTTTTTCTCTGCTGGAATTGGAAGACCTATTGTAAGAAATTGTCCGGTTTTGTATTCTGGCATTCCACCTTCTGGAACTAATCGAATTATTACAAGATCTTCTTTTAGTAACTCACTATAGATGACCTTTGCCTTAGTCTCAGTTACCATACAAGAAGTTTTTTCGCGACTTTGGTTAAATATATTTCTCTTATAATGTGATTTAAAAATTCAATAATTGTTCTAAAATTTTACAAAAATTACAAATAGTTACGATCTATGAATTTTCAATCATGATTTCTTTATTGATTAATCTGAGACATTATATCATCAAGAATTTTCTGATTTGCAGCTGCAATAAAAGAAACTCTTGTATCATAACTTAGGTCTGCGTCAAGAGGGTTCAAATTTGCATCTAACAATAAACCTCCTGCTTCTTTTACAATCAGATATCCTGCAGCAATATCTTGAATTCTAATTTTGTCTCTTAAATCAATGAAGATATCCATTAAACCTCTTGCAAACAACGCCATTTCAAGTGCATTAGCACCAAAATGCCTTGTGTGATTATGATTTTCAAAGATTGGATGAAGTTTTTTCATTAGTTCTTGTGTTGCCCCTGATGTATTAATTCCAACAATTTTGTAAATGGGATTTTCTCCATGGACATTGATTTGTTCTTTATTGAAAAATGAACCCTTGTCTTTTGATGCCCAATACATCTCACCATTCGCAAGATTTGTGATTACGCCATCTGTAATTGAACTAAGTTTATTTTCAGTAGCAAATGCTAATGAACTACAAAAGAATGGAACACCACGTACTGCATTTGCAGAACCATCTATTGCATCCATAATGAGGTATCCCTTTGGTTTATCTGATAATTCTACCCTTCCACACTCTTCTCCTAAAACAATACAATCAAAATTAATTTCTTTAAGATAATCAAGAACTGTTTTTTCAGCAATAATGTCAATGTTTCGTGAAATATCTCCACCTGCTCCTACTCCAAAATCTCCTGCAGCATGTTCAGTACCTGCAAGATCTTTTACATTTTCATAAATTCTATTTGAAACTTCACGTAGAATTTCAATAATTTCCATAATGAATTTTTGTTGCTTCGTAATTTAAGTCAAGATTTGTTTTGAAAGCATAAATAACAATAATGAAGCTTTACGTTGTGAGTGGTAAGGATCAATCAGTTGTAAGTAAAGAAGCATTAATGAGTACAAAACCTGGAAAACAAATTCTCAAACAAGGCTTGTTTAAATCAAAAGGCTTCAAGTTGTTTAACAAGTATAAAGAAGAAACAGAAAAAGAATTTCCAAACTTTGCAGAACGGTTTGCCCAAGGCCTTCTAAATGAAATCAAGTCTGATCCCAATCCAAATTTAACTCAACAAGCATTTGGAGAAGAAGTTGGCTCTACTGAAATCATTCTGGGTGCATCTGAAATTGACCCCATTAAATCAAAATTAGAAAGTCCAGATGTCATCAAAGATAGAGTTCTTAGAATTTTGAACTCAAATTTTGTAAAAATGACTTTTCCAGTCTTTAATGCGTTATTTGATGGCGCTGCAAATTATACTGGAAGAAATGATCCTCAATTAAGACAAGATATGGTTGAAGGGCATATACTCGCAATAGATCTAAGTGAACCTATGGATAGAATTGTTGACAAAGACGAAGACTTGGAATATCTTGATGATTACAAACTAATGAATCCGTACATTTTGAAGTTAGCTAGAGATAAAATCTCAAACGGAGGTGAACAAGTTCTAAAAGAATTTGAAGATGGATTCAAAGACGCACGAGTTGGACAATATCTAGATGAGAAATTAAAATCAAAACCAACAACAATTACAGAAGAAGAAATGACACTATCTTATAAGAAATATCGTGCAGTTATGGGAACTGCTGGAAGAAACATGGCTTTAGCAGAACGACCATTAGGCGAAATTTTCTATTTAGGGATGGCAAAAGCTGCAGAGGGAGTAGGATGTGGTAACGAAATTGAGGATTCTATTAAAAATGGATTTGTAAAAATTCCCTCTTGGCCACTTTATTACTCATTATTAGCTGGTGATGTGAAAAAAGGATTTGATATTACTTTAGAAAAAAGTAATTTGTACTTACAAGATGCACGGTTAACTCTTGAAATGTTGCCTGAAGATTTCTCTCACAAAGAATTTTTAGAATTTTTATTTTTAACAGTAGAACACTATAACCAATACTGGTATAATCAATTACAAAATGCCAATAAATGGTCAGAGTTTGAAGCCAAACTTCCAAAGTGATTAAATTGATGTGGTCTGAAAAACATCGACCTCAGATTATATCTGATATGGTCGGCAACGAAGAATCTCGCGCTGCAATAATGGAATGGTTTGCAAAATGGAAAAAAGGAACAAAACCTCTTCTTCTTGTAGGGCCTCCTGGAATTGGAAAAACAACTATGGCTTTTCTTGTAGCCAAACAATTTGGTTACGATATGATTGGACTAAATGCAAGTGATGTTAGAAGTAAATCAAGAATTAATGAAATTCTTACGCCTGTACTAGGCAATGTAAGCATATTGGGAACTCCGATGATTTTTGTTGATGAAGTAGATGGTATTCATGGTCGCAGTGATTATGGAGGTGCTTCAGCTCTTATTGACATTCTAAAAGAACCCACAGTACCAATTGTTCTTGCAGCAAATGATGACACATCTGATAAAATGAAAGGTATCAAAAAAGCAGTCAAGACAATTTATTTCAAAAGAATTCCTCCACGTTTGTTGAGAGTTTATCTTGAAAATATTTTGAAAAAAGAAAGTGCAAAACTTAGTCCTGGTTCTTTAATCAAAGTAATTGACAAATCACGAGGAGATATTCGTTCAATGATTAATCTTGCTCAATCTCTAGTAACAGGATTTAATCCTCAAACTGAAACTGTTTTTGAGAGTATTAATGTGGAAGATGGAGTAAATGCATTCTTTAAAGCAAATTCAATTGATGAAGCTAGAAGTGTTTTGTATTCAATGCAAATAGATCCACGAGAAAAAATTAATGCATTTTATTCAAGTATAATTACAAGTAATCTAGAAAGCACAACGCTTGCAAAATATTTAGAAGTAATCTCCGATGCTGACATGCTTTATGGAAAAATTGTAAGAACTCAAAACTGGAGATTGTTACGATATCTAAATGATATCTTAATTAAACTATATCAAAACGATGATAGAATAAGATATGCTCAATACAATCTTTCATGGCCTTTACTTAATAGAATTCGCTGGGATGGTGCAAAAATCAAAGCACTATCATCTGTAATGGCAAAAAAATTACATTTGTCATCTAGTTCTTTTGTAACACTATGTTTACCATTTGTTTTATTTTGTATTAAAAATAAAACATTAGAATTAGATTTAGAAGAAACATTTGGTGATATTATTGATAAGGAGATTGAACTGATCAAATGAGCTGGAGAAAAATCCCTATGAAGTTCCCAGGAACTTGTATTGTATGTAATGAAAAAATTGAAGTAAATGAGATTGGATTGTGGGCAAAGGGACTAGGCGTAAAACATGAAAAATGTGCTCAAATTAATGATCTACAATGTATAGTATGTGGTGCTTCTGCTGGTTGTCCTCAGTGTGAATTCCAAGAGATTTGTGACATTCCAAATGTGTCCCAGTTATGTATTTGTAAGAAATGCAGCGAAACTAAGGATGCTTTTACTTATTACCAAAAAGCAACCAACAAAAAATTCCAAATTATTAACTCTTGAAATTCTAAAATGGCCAGCGTACTTGAATGTTTGTTAAAAATAACCAAATGGGATGAAATCAAATTAAATTAATATATGAAACCATATTGCTTTAGATCACTACTATGCATTCTGAAAAGATTGAGGATTATACCAAAAAGAACAACACTGCTTTACAAGGTGGAGGTCAAGACAGAATCAAAGCACAACATGACAAAGGCAAATTAACTGCCAGAGAAAGAATTGATCTTTTGCTTGATGAAGGTACTTTTACCGAAATGGATCCAATGGTAACTCATCATTATCATGAATATGATATGCAGAAAAAGAAATTCTTTACAGATGGTGTAGTTGGTGGATATGGATTAGTAAATGGAAGACAAATCTTTGTTTTTGCTTATGACTTTACAGTACTTGGTGGAACACTTAGCCAAATGGGAGCAAAAAAAATTACAAAACTAATGGATCACGCAGTAAGAACTGGTTGTCCAATTATTGGAATAATGGATTCTGGTGGTGCAAGAATTCAAGAAGGAATTATGAGTCTTGATGGATTTGCAGATATCTTTTATCATAATCAATTAGCTTCTGGTGTTATTCCACAAATCACTGCAAGTATTGGTCCATCTGCAGGTGGTTCTGTTTATTCTCCAGCAATGACTGACTTTGTAATTATGGTTGAAAAAGCTGGGACTATGTTTGTTACAGGTCCTGATGTAGTCAAAACTGTATTAGGCGAAGAAATTTCATTTGAAGATCTTGGTGGAGCTATGACACACGGTTCAAAGAGTGGTGTTGCACACTTTGTTGCACAAAATGAATATGACTGCATGGATTATATCAAAAAATTAATTTCATATATACCACAAAACAATTCAGAAGAACCTCCAAAAATTACAACTGATGATGATCCAAATCGATTGGATCATAATTTAATCAATATTATTCCAGAAAATCCTTTGCAACCTTATGACATGAAAGAAATTATTAATTCAGTTGTTGATAATCATGAATTTTTTGAAGTTCACGAATTATTTGCACCAAATGTTATAGTTGGTTATGGAAGATTAAATGGTCAAACTGTTGGAATTATTGCTAACAATCCAATGCATCTTGCAGGAGCACTTGATATTGATTCATCAAACAAAGCAGCACGTTTCATCAGATTCTGTGATGCATTTAACATTCCAATTGTCACTTTAGTTGATACTCCTGGTTACATGCCAGGTTCAAACCAAGAACATAATGGAATTATCAGACATGGAAGTAAATTACTCTATGCATATTGTGAAGCTACTGTTCCAAGAATCACTCTAGTTATTGGAAAAGCATATGGTGGTGCATACATTGCAATGGGTAGCAAAAATCTTCGAACAGACATCAATTATGCATGGCCAACTGCCAGATGTGCTGTGTTAGGTGGAGAAGCTGCTGTCAAAATCATGTATAGAAAAGAATTACAAACCGCTGATAATGCCGAAGACCTCAAAAAACAATTAATCGATGAATTTGCTGAAAAATTCGAAAATCCATACGTGGCTGCCTCTCATGGAACCGTTGATAATGTAATTGATCCCGCTGAAACTAGACCTATGTTGATTAAAGCACTCCAAATGCTCGCAAACAAACGTGAAAAACAACTTCCCAGAAAACATGGAAACATTAACCTCTGATTAGACATGATTGAGAAAGTACTAATTGCAAATAGAGGAGAAATTGCACTTAGAGTAATTAGAACTTGTAATGCACTTGGAATCAAAACTGTCGCAGTTTATTCTGATGAAGATTTCAATTCCTTACATGTTAAGAAAGCTGATGAATCTTATCACATTGGAGAAGCAGCTCCTGCAAAATCATATCTTAATCAAGAAAAAATTCTTGAAGTAATGTTGTCAGCAGGTGCAGATGCAGTTCATCCCGGTTATGGTTTTCTTTCAGAAAATGATGACTTTGCAAGATTATGTGAAAAAAATAAAATCAATTTCATTGGTCCATCTGCTGATTCAATGAATCTATGTGGTGATAAGATGGAATGTAAAGCTGCAATGCTCAAAGCCAAAGTTCCAACAGTACCTGGAAGTCCAGGACTAGTAGATACTGCAGATGAAGCAGAAAAAATTGCAAATGAAATTGGCTATCCTGTACTCTTGAAATCAGTTTATGGTGGTGGAGGTCGTGGAATTAG
>JABAOE010009321.1_pt2 | contig 10437 bp, 8 predicted proteins | sample 7062141 | NCBI WGS metagenome assembly JABAOE01 (sample SAMN14538627, study PRJNA623070) | marine sediment metagenome | biome: marine biome [ENVO:00000428]; feature: marine pelagic biome [ENVO:01000023]; material: deep marine sediment [ENVO:00002113] | place: India: Gulf of Khambhat ...
TCGCCGTCACCGATCTGATCACTCCGGAGCAGGCCGTCTCCGGCTTCAGCAACCCGGCCGTGATCACCGTCTGGGCCGTGTTCATCCTGAGCGGAGGCCTGGCGAGGACCGGTGTCGCCGGGATGATCGGCCAACGCGTGCTCCGCCTCGCCGGAGACGGCGAGGTCCGTCTCATCGTGCTCATCATGGTCACCGCCGCCGGGCTCTCGGCGTTCATGAACAACGTGGGAGTGGCGGCGCTCCTGCTCCCCGTGGTCATGGACATCTCCCGACGCACGGGGCATGCCCCCTCCAAACTGCTCATTCCCCTGGCGTTCAGCTCCCTGCTCGGCGGCCTCACCACGCTGATCGGCACCCCGCCCAATCTGCTGGTGGCCGACGCTCTCACCGACCGAGGCAGAGAAGCCTTCACGATGTTCGACTTCACCCCCGTCGGTTTCTCGGTGGTGGTGGCCGGCATCGCCTTCATGATCCTCATAGGCCGCCACCTGCTTCCCGACCGGGATCCGAGACGCCAGTCGACCACCGTCGACCTCGACGAGATCTACGCCCTGGGCGCAAACCTGACCTTCATCTCGCTGCCGACGGGCTCGGCGCTCGACGGCAGGACACTGGCGGCCAGCCGCCTGCGCTCGGCGCTGGGCCTCGAGGTCGTCGCCATCTTCCGACGTGGGGCGAGCATCCTGGCGCCGGGGCCGGCCACCACCCTCCACTCGGGAGACCGGCTGCTGGTCCAGGGTGGTCTCGAGCAACTCTCCGAACTCCAGGGCAAGGACTACCTGACCCTGGCCGACGAGGAACTCCCCGTGGAGCGTCTCGTCTCCGCCGGGATCGAGATGGCTGAGATCCGCTGCAACGAGGGGTCGCCGTTCGTCGGCAAGACTCTGCGCGACCTCAGCTTTCGTCGCGCCTACGGCATCGTCGTGCTGGCGCTCCGCCGCTCCGATGCCCTCATCCGCACCCGCCTCGAATCCATTCCGCTGCGGCCCGACGATGTGCTGCTCGTTCAGGGCACCAGCGAGAACCTCGCCGCCCTCGCCGCCGAGACCGCAGTCATGCTCGAGCGAGTGGAGACGGCGGACGCCTACGAACTGGAGCCCCGGCTGATGGCCGTGCGGGTCCCGGAGAACTCGGCACTGGTCGGCAAGAGCCTCATCGAGGCCAGGCTCGGCGAGGGCTTCGAACTCGGCGTCATGGGAATCCTGCGGGACGGCGACACCCGACTGCTCCCCGAACCCGACGAGCGGCTCCAAGAAGGCGACACCCTCCTGGTCAAGGGCCGTCGCGAGAGTCTGGCGAGGGTCGAAGGGCTCCTCGGTCTCCAGATCCGACGCGACGAACCCCTCGACCTCAACACCCTCGAGTCCGACGAGGTCGGTCTCGCCGAGGTCGTCCTGTCACCTCGAACGACCCTGGCCGGCCGCACCCTCCGCGAACTGCACTTTCGCGAGAAGTACGGCCTCACGGTGATGGCGATCTCCCGGGAGGGACGGATTCTCCGGGATGGACTCGGTGATATCGAGTTGCGCTTTGGGGATGCCCTGCTGCTCCACGGCGACCGTGGCCGGCTCCAGGTCCTCGGCGACGAACCGGACTTCCTGGTGCTCACGCAAGCCACCCAGGATCCGGTGGACACCGTCCGGGCGCCCATCGCAGCACTCATCATGGCCGGTGTCGTCTCGGCCGTCGTCACCGGGTGGCTTCCGATCCAGGTGGCGGCGGCCTCCGGGGCGCTGCTCATGGTGCTCACCGGATGCCTCACCATGGACGACGCCTACCGGGCCATCGAGTGGCGAGCGGTGTTTCTCATCGCCGGGATGCTCCCCATGGGTATCGCCCTCCAGGAGACGGGGGCGGCGCTCTGGCTCACCGATCACGTCATCGACCTCGTCGGGGAAGGCAGTCCGCTCCTGGTCGTCGCCGGCCTGTACGTGGTCACCGCGCTCGCCGCCCAGGTGATGCCGACGTCGGCCGCCGCCATCCTGATGGCACCCATCGCACTCAACGTCGCGGTGGATCTGGGCCTCTCCCCCGAGGCGCTGCTGATGGCGATCGCACTCGGCGCCTCATCGAGTTTCATGAGCCCGGTCGCCCACGCCGCCAACATCCTCATCATGGGTCCCGGGGGGTACCGATTCTCCGACTACACCAAGGTCGGGTTCCCCTTGATCGTGGTCTGCCTCGCCGTGGTGCTCCTGGTGCTCCCCGTGTTCTGGCCCCTGCAGGCCTAGGCGCCTTCCTCCAAGACGATGCAGAACTCGTTGCCGTCAGGATCGGTGACGACCCGCCACGTGTAGGGACCCATCTTGTGCTCGGCCACCAGGTCGCCACCCGAGTCCCGAATTCGACCGGTCACCGCCGCCAGATCACGGACGACGAAGTCGACATGCACCCGGTTCTTCCCCTGCTTCGGTTCGGGGACGTTCTGAAACGCCAGGTTGATTCGCCCCCCCTTTTGGGATCGGAGAGCGACGTAGTCGTCGCCGAAGGGAACCGCCTCCACACCCAGCAGTTCGGCCCACCAGCCCGCCAGCCGGGCGGCATCGTTGGTGTCGATCGTCACCGTGCCCGGCATGAGATCGTAGGTACTCTCCAACTCTTCGAAGCCCATGGTCCTCCCGTCCTCTCGCTGGTAGCGACGCTAGGGTGCTGCGNNCTCACGTGACCTCGAAGACGCCCATCGCCGCCCTCGTTCTGCTGCTGACGGTCACCGCCTGCAGTGGATCCGATGAGGACTCTGATGCCGCCGCAGCGCCGACCACCGGGGAACCGGCGCCCAATGCCCCCTCGACCACGGAAGCCCCCACGACGACGACGGTCCCTGCCGAACCCGATGCCGACGCCTTCTGGGTCGGCGACTGTCCCCTCGAGGTCCCCACCGGCTACGACGTCACCTGTGGCACCCTCTTCGTACCCGAGAATCGATCGGACCCGGGATCACCCGAGATCGGCTTGGCGGTGGCCATCGTCCACCCGGATGGCGAGGTCACCGGACCGCCGCTCCTCTACCTCACCGGTGGGCCCGGGGGAAGCGGCCTCAACGACTTCGAGGTCGACCCGGAGGGTTGGTCCTATCCGTTCCTGGAGGGTCGCGATCTCGTGCTGTTGGACCAGCGAGGCACCGGCTACTCGGTGCCCACCCTCGACTGCCCGGAACTCTCCGACGACATTCCACCCGGCGAGGCGGAGCGGGCTTGCTTCGATCGTCTGGTGGCCGAAGGCATAGACACCGCCTCCTACAACACCGCCGAGAGCGCCGCCGATGTGGCAGAGCTGCGGCTGGCGCTGGGAGTCCCCGAGTGGGATCTCCTCGGGGTCTCCTACGGAACTCGACTGGCTCTCGAGGTCATCGGACGCCATCCCGAGGGAGTCCGCTCGGTGGTCCTCGACTCTCCCTTCCCGCCCAACGTGGACACCCCCGTCGCCGAGGTCTTCGCGTTCATCGATGCGTTCGAGGTGCTCCTCATCGACTGTGACGCGGACGACTACTGCGCCGACAACTACCCCGACCTCGTCGACAATTTCCTGACGGCGGTCGCCGATCTCAATGCCGATCCGGGGGAGGTCACCGGGGACGATCTGGTGATCGGCCTCTACAGCGCCTTCCAGGACGTCGAGAGCATCCCCCTCATCCCATGGGTCATCACAGAAGTGGCCGCCGGAAACGTCGACGCCCTCTTCGAAGTGGCCGAACTCGGGTTCACCCGCCGGTATCAGGCCGACGTCAGCGACAGCGAGGGCATGTACAACTCGGTGATGTGCCACGACGAGTACTCCCTGGGCGACTACGAAAGGGCCGAACAGGCAGCCGTGGGGGCCATCCCACCGGAACTGGAGAGCGCTCTCCTCCAGGGCACCTTCGAGCTGGCGGCAACCTGCGAGTACTGGGACCCCACCACGACCACCGACAACTCCCCGGTGATCAGCGACGTCCCAACGCTCATCCTGGCCGGGGCGTACGACACGGCGACGCCTCCCTCATGGGGGTACCTGGCGGCAGAGACCCTCAGCACGGCCTACGTGTTCACATTCCCCGGGATGGGCCACTCGGTGCTCACTGCCGACCCCTGCCCGATCGAGATCGTCGACCGGTTCCTGGCCGACCCCCTGACGGAACCAGACGCCTCCTGCATCAACGAGCTCGAGTGGCCCTGGTTCGAGTGAGGCCCTCTAGCTGGCCGGCCCGCCCGGGCCTGCCTGCGTCCCCACGCCGGTCCCGCCTACCATGCGCGGGTCGATGATCCTCTCCGACCGCTCCATCCGGGAAGCCATCGAAGCGGGCCGCATAGTGATCGAGCCCTTCGATCCGGCGATGATCCAGCCCTCGAGCATCGACCTCCGCATCGACCGCTACTTTCGAGTCTTCGAGAACCATCGCTACCCCCACATCGACCCCAAGCAGAGCCAGCCCGACCTGACCACCGAGATCGAGACCGGGATGGACTACCCCTTCATGCTCCATCCCGGGGAGTTCGTTCTCGGANNTCTCGGATCGACCCTGGAGGTGGTCAGGATCGGAGACGACCTCGTTGCCCGCTTGGAAGGCAAATCGAGCCTGGGTCGGCTCGGCCTCCTCATCCACTCCACCGCCGGGTTCGTCGACCCCGGCTTCGAGGGGCACCTCACGCTCGAGCTCTCCAACGTCGCCACGCTGCCGATCGCCATCTACCCGAGCATGAAGATCGGCCAGCTCTCCTTCTACGAGCTCAGCACCCACGCCGAGGCCCCCTACGGGACCGGGGCCGCAGGGTCGAAGTACCAGGGCCAACGCGGGCCGACCCCCAGCCGCATCCACGAGGACTTCGAAGGATGACTCCGGCCTAGACGAGAGCCCCGCCGGACTCACCCTCGGTGAGCCAGAGCTCCAGCTCGGTGCGATCCGGTTCATGGAGTGAGCCGTCTCTGACGAAGTACGCCCGATCCACCGCCTCGAGTGCCGCCGGGTCGTGCGTCGCCACCACGACACTCGCCCCACCGGCGGCGACGTCCCTCATCAACTGGAGTACGTAGGCCGCCGTGGTGCTGTCGAGCTCACCCGTCGGCTCGTCGGCGAGCAGGATCCGGGGGTTGTGAACGATCGCCCTCGCCAGTGCCACCCGCTGCTGCTCCCCGCCGGACAGCTCGGACGGTCGGTGCTCGGCTCTCTCCTCCAACCCGACCGCTTCGAGCGCTGCAGCCACCCGTCGGCGGGCCTCGTCGCCACCGACACCGAGCAGGCGCATCGCCACCATCACGTTCTCCTGCGCCGACAGCAGGGAAAGGAGTCCGAAGGACTGGAACACGAACCCCAACGTCCGGCGGCGAACGGCAGCGGCCGCCCGCTCCGGCACCTGTCGCCCTTCTATCAGAACCTCGCCCGAGTCGGGAGCCAGCAGCAGACCCATGATGTGGAGCAGCGTCGTCTTCCCCGATCCCGACGGGCCAAACAGTGCGATCATCTGGCCCGGTTCGACCGCCAGATCGACGTCCTCGGCGCCGACGGCCCCGCGGCCGTAGCGCTTCGACACGGCGCGAAGTTCGAGGAGGGAGCCGGGTTCAGGCATCGCCGTGCTCCCGTTTCAGCATGATCCCCTCGTCGACGACCTCGGCGATGGCCCGATCATCCATCATTGCCTCGGCGAGCAGCTCCCTGGGGAGCACCACCCGGCCGTCGTACTCGATGTCGACGATCTTCTTGGCGCGAACCCGTCGGTCGAGACGGAACTTCCCATCCTGGAGGTGCAGCACCCGGTCGGCCCGGCTGGCGAGGGTCACGTCATGGGTGACGGTGATCACCGTCAATCCCCCCTCGTCGCACAGGGTTCGCAGCAGCTCGTAGACCTGCAACGACCGCTCGGTGTCCAGCTCACCGGTCGGCTCGTCGGCGAGGAGAAGCCGGGGACCCAGCGAAAGCGCCACGCAAAGCGCCAGACGCTGCTGTTCCCCGCCCGACAGCAGGTTGACCCGAGCCCAAGTCTGGTTGCGGAGACCCATCACCTCGAGCAGGGCTCCGGCCCGCGACCGGCGTCGCTTGTGGCCGATGCCGGCCAGCAGCATCGGGAGCTCGACGTTCTGGATCGCCTTGAGATAGGGCACCAGGTTGCGGGTGAAGTCCTGCCACAGGAACCCCACATTGCGCCGGAAATGCGTCAGCAACTCGGGCCCGATCGCCCGGCTCACGTCGAGCCCGGCCACTTGAACCTTCCCGGCGGAGGGGCGGTCCATCCCGCCGAGCACCTGCAAGAGGCTCGACTTGCCCGCCCCAGAACGGCCCACGATCACCACGAACTCTCCCCGCTGTACTTCGAGATCGAGCCCCTGGAGGGCGACCACCTCGAGGGCCCCCTGCTTGTGGATCTTGATCACGTTGTCGCACCGAACCAGGGTGGCGTCGCCCATCAGCCCTCAACCTCCCGAAGCACCTCGCTGAGCCGCCGCGCCGACACGCTACGAGTGATCCACAGCACCGACACCACCAGCATCACGGCGACCACACCGAGGTAGACGCCCAAGCGGCCGTAGGAGACATGCAGCAGCGCCGGAGGAACCAGATCGGTGCCTTCTTCTCCGAGTTGCAGGAAGGGGATCATCAGCCGCATGAGTAGCAAGCCGGCACCCACGCCGATCACAGCCCCCACCCCGAGCACGACCATTTGCTCGAGGGCAAACGTGCCGGCCACTCCGCTCCTGCGGAACCCGAGAGCACGCAGCACACCCATTTCACGATGCCGGCGCCGCACCGCCTCGACCACATATCCGGTGACTCCGGCGATGGCCAGCACGACGCCGGCCCCGGTTCCTATCAGAAGGATCGACACCAGCCCGACCTGGATCGGGCGACTCGAGAAGTCGGACGACACCCCGGCTGCGGTGATCTCCTGATCGAACTCCCCCCCGTAGGCGGACCGCAGTGCCCGAAGGGTGCCGTCCGGATCGGAAGTCGCCAGCCACAGCTCGTCGGCTTCGAGGGTGCGGGCGATCGTCCCGGTCAGGCTCCACGATGGTGCACCCGAGACCCACTGTCGAAGACCATCGAGACGGGTGACCAACACTCCTTCGTATCGCCCGTCACCGGTCGTCGGCACCAAACCCACCATGCCGGCCACCACCCCATCGATCTGGGTCGCGGCCACTCCGAAGAGCGTTTCCTCACCTACGGTCAAGCCCCCGACCGCTGCAGTGCGTTCATCGGCGACGAAGGGGAGCCGTTCCGGTTCCCTCGCCAGGTGCGGCACCGGCTGGCTGCGGGTTCTGGCCGGAACCGACCACATGGTCACCGGCGCCGATCTGGTGAGCGGGGAACCGGCGATGTCGGCCTCGGTCGGCTCCGGGACGCCGTCGGGCACCGAAGCGAAGAAGGATCGAGCGGCGGCGTCGCCGTCGACGGCCGTGAAACCAAAGTCCTCCTGCTCCACGAATTCCGACTCCATGAGCGGGAGCAGGGGAGTCGAGGACCCGGGTCCACCCGCCTCCAGCGAGGCGATCAGCAGTTGAGTCTCCACGACCATCGAACCGGTGAGGGGCTCCGACTCGAGCCACACCGCCTGGATGGTGAGGCGGCCTCCGTCGTCGATGTACGGTCCGTCGAGGGCATCGTTCCCTTCGAGCGGTATCGTCACCGTCTTCCAACGAAGGTCGTCGAAGGGTTCGGAGGCCGCAAAGACCCGAAAGCGGCCCACCTCGTCGACGACTCGCACCATGATGCGAGTCGGAACGTGGGCACCGAGCGATGCCCGTTGATCCCACGATTGCGGCATGATCAGGCCCTCGGCCACCAGGGCGGTGGTCCCCTCGGGAAGCTCGACCCCCCAGTCGATCGGGTTCCCCAGCACCGTCGGCCCCAGCACCTCTTCGGGGGAGCCGTCGCCGTAGTCGTCTCTCCAGGTGACGATTCCGGCGAACTCTTCGGGCTGCACCGCCAGCAACTCGGCTTGACGCGACGTGAGCCGGGGTGCCCCGGTGCTCCGGTAGACCGGTGTCGCCGCCGCGCCCTCGGGTGCCGCGAGGTACTGAGCTCCTTCACCAACGACCCGGGCGTCACCGCCGCTCGCAAAGGCGGCCCGATCGTCGTAAGAAGTCTCCAGCGTTCGGGCATAGGTGAGGGCGAAGGCCCCAAACCCGGTGGTGAGCCAGACGAGCAAGGCGAGCCGACCGTAGGGGATCGGGTTGCGACCCAGATGCCATCCGGGAAGGGCCGACGCCATGCCTCTCGTCCGGGTCATCAACCAACCGACCATCCTGAGCAACAAGGGCAGCAATCGCAGCAGCAAGAGCGCACCGGCGAACAGGAACAACGCCGGTGAGGCGACCGCGAAGGGGTCGAGTCCGACTTCTTCACCACCGGTGTCGATGAGTCCCCGCTGGCGAAGCTCGTACAGCACCACCCCCGCCAGCACGACGAGGAAGATGTCGATGTTGTAGCGCTGCCACACCGACTTGCGGGCCGGACGCGACGACAGAGCCCGCAACTCGAGTACCGATCGGCGGGCGATGGGGAGGATGGCCAGACCCATCGACAGGAACGTGAGCGTTCCCCCGGCGGCCGCGAACGGCACGATCGATCGGGTCTGGGCCACCGTGAGCGGTTCACCACCCGTCAGCGTCGACATCGGAGGTATCCGACCGGCCAGCGCCACCATGGCCCGGGCCACCACCGGGGCCAGGATCGCCGCCCCGACCGCAATGATCAGGGACTGCATGAGGTGGATCCCCACCGTCTGCCACGGCGTTGCCCCACGCATACGGAGCAGAGCGATCTCCTCGGACTCCCGCTCGAGTGCCAGCGCCGCCATGTAGACCAGGAAGTAGAGCGCCCCGGCCACTACCAAGGCGAGCATCGCCACGATGGGAACACCGAAGACCACCGTGCGCACATCGAATTCCTCGACGAGGTCGGCCAGCCTCGTCTCGGTCCTGATCCCTTCGGCGGCCCCCACCGAGCGGGCGAAGTAGTCGACCGCATCCCGCAGGTCGAACACGTTCTCCAGCGTCACCGCGTCCCGAACGAGGTGCAACGTGAACGATTGGGCGACCGACATGTCCGCAAAGCCCCGCTCTTCCCGCAGCCAAGGATCGGCCTCGCGGTCCACGGTGGGGAAGGGAACCGACCACTGGTCGAACGAATCCGGCGTGAGGAAGACCAGCTTCTCGGGGTCNNCGACCCCGTCCCAGACGATGGCCGTGGGGTCGACGGGCCTGGCGATCCCGGATATCTCGACGATCTCGAACTGCTGGGATACGGAGGCGAACGGCTTCATGATGACCCGGTCGCCGACCTCCAAGCCGGTGAGCCGAGCCATGGTCTCGCCGAGTACGGCTTGGAGAACCGGATCGGCTTCAGAGGCCGGTCGCTGATCGGCTACCAGTTCCCCGGCAATGAGTTCGAGCCGGGTCGCCACGTTCGGGGCTGTGAACAGCCGGGTCTGGGTCGCCTCGGGAGGCGGCCGCGGCCAGGGGACCTCGTCGGGATCGGCTCCCGTTTCCCGCCACTCCTCGGCCTGTTCCAACCAATCGGGGAATCCGAGGGGTATGAACACCAACTCTCGGCTGACCGACCGCTCCTCGATGTCTCCGTACCAAGCCGCCAGAGGGGTCGAGGCATCGATGACCACCGAACGGGCGGTCTCGGCGCCCTCCGGTGTGTAGGCGGTCGACGATCTCACCGCCGTCAGATCGACCACCGAGTCCGGCGCCTGCCGGAAGGTGAACAGCAGGTCGACCGCCGACACCGAAGCCTCGAACAGGGGCAGGACGATGAGCAGCGCGGTGACCAGGGTGGCGCCGAGGAAGGCGCCGAGCAGCATCAACCGCCGGGCCCAGATCCGTCTTACGACCAAGCCCAGATAGATCACCCAACGCATGGCCAGCCTTCGTCGGCGGCCTCTCAGGCTAACCCGGGCCGCCCCCGCTTGGATCCATGACTGGTTCCCGAGGGCCCGTCAACTCGTGATCCCCACCAACCTGAGATCGTCCGCTCGGAAGCAAGCCACCGACCGATCGCCGATCGACCGGAGGGTCGGACGCCGGGCCCGGCACACCTCGACGACGTGTGCGCAGCGATCGGCGAACGGGCATCCGAGCGGCACCTCGCGCAAGTCGGGCGGTTCGCCGGGGATGGGCCGCAGCTTCCCCCGGGCAAACCCCGGTACGGAACCGAGCAGGCCCTCCGTATAGGGGTGGCGGGGCTCCCGGTACAAGGAAGTCGTCGGGGCCTCCTCCACGATCATCCCCCCGTACACCACGGCGACACGGTCGGCTACCGAAGCCACAACACCGAGATCATGGGTCACGAATACGAGGCCCATTCCCCGCTTGGAGCGCATGTCGTCGATGAGTGTGAGCAAGGCCCGGGCCACCGTCACATCGAGCCCGCTCAACGGCTCATCGGCGATCAGGAGGCGGGGAGCTGAGAGCAGGGCGGCGGCCAGCATCGCTCGCTGCGCCTCGCCGCGGCTCATC
>JABAOE010005324.1_pt2 | contig 10436 bp, 9 predicted proteins | sample 7062141 | NCBI WGS metagenome assembly JABAOE01 (sample SAMN14538627, study PRJNA623070) | marine sediment metagenome | biome: marine biome [ENVO:00000428]; feature: marine pelagic biome [ENVO:01000023]; material: deep marine sediment [ENVO:00002113] | place: India: Gulf of Khambhat ...
CGCCACCACTGGCCGGGTAACGTGCGTGAGTTGAAAAACGCCGTCGAGCGGTCCGTGTACCGGTCGCGGGAAAAGGACAAGCCGATAACGAAGATCGCTTTCGACCCCTTTGATTCACCGTTTCGCCTGCGGGAAACTGCGCCTTTGGCCGAGCAGGCATCCGGGAAGGCGGCGACGCGAAGCGCGCCTTTACTCCCGACCGACCTGAATGCGCGTGTCAATGAGCTTGAACTCCAGCTGTTGCGGGCTGGTCTGGAGAAGGCGCGGTTCAACCAGAAAGTGGCCGCAAACCTGCTGGGCCTTAGCTATCACCAGCTAAGGGGCAAGATCAGGAAGTACTCGCTCGATATGAGGAAAGCAGAGGCCGGAATGGACTAACTGTCGTCGCGGTAGCGTCTTACATAGATCGCAGCAGCCGTAAACAGGCCGCACACGACGATGCCCAGCCACAACCCGGGGCTCGTGAGGAAGCCGCCAATGTCCATCAGGCTGAGCAGGCTCAGTTTTGCATCGGCGAGCATCGCGAAGTGTTCCTCTTCCTCGAAAAGCCGCTCCATCGTCTGCAGATCGGTGAACAACGGCATCTTGACGGAACGTACGAAAAAGGCCTCGGCAAATACCTCTGTGTCGAACACCATCTTTTCGAGCAACGGCACGATTGCCAGCGGCAGGAACGCGGTAAGAAAGGGTGAGCGTTTCGCGTACGCGGATACAAACAGGAACCAGCCGATAAATGGCGACAGCCACAGCGGCAGGGCGAGCATGAAGATGAGGGTCGCCGTCCAGTTGTCGAAGAACGGTGCCGAGGCCCAGATCAGGTGCCAGGGATTCCCGCCGCGGACACCGACCCACACGCTGCCGATCAGAAAGACCGCCAGGTGGGTAATCACGACCAACGCAAAACTCACCAGCGGAATGACGAGCGCCGCGGTCAGAAGTTTCGAAATAATCGTTTCCGAATCGGTCACCGGAATGGAGCGCCAGAAGAGTATGCTGCGGTCCTTGCGCTCGGCATACAGCGAGTCGAGCGCATAGAAAATCGTCAATATCCACATCGCGAACACGAACGTGGTCGACAGGCCAATCATGATTCCGGAGATCACGGCGGCACGCGCATTTTCCGGCAGGTTGGATGCGCCGACGATGCCGACATCGACATGCTGGATGCCGTTGACGGATACCTGTCCCGTTAGTGCGCCCAATGTCATGAGGATCGCAATGACGATAGGTGCGACATAGATCGCGCGATGCTCCCAGAGTTCGCGCTGCAATAATGCGAGCTGGCTCTGGATCATGCTGCTGCTCCCTTGACCTTGGCGACGAAAAGGTCGGCGATGTCCGGTGTGCGGACCTCACCGAGGCCGTCGAGCTGATCGCGGTTTACGCCTTCGAAAGTGAGCACTTTCTTGCCGAATACCTCGCGCTCGAAAATCGGCTTGAATTGCCTGGCCCGTTCGGCATTCTCGCTGCTGGCCAGCAGCTCGACATATTGCCCGGGCAGCGCCTCCATGCTGGCATCGAGCACGATGCGCCCATTGTCGATGAACATCACGTCGGTCAACAGGTTTTCGATTTCCTCGACCTGGTGTGTCGTGATGATGATCGTACGGCCTTCGTCGAAATAGTCGCCGAGCAGGTTGCTGTAGAACTCCTTGCGGAACAGGATATCGAGACCCAGCGTCGGCTCGTCGAGCACCAGCAGTTTTGCATCGATTGCCGTGATGATCGACAGATGAAGCTGCGTCACCATGCCCTTGGACAGCTCGCGTACTTTTGCCTTCGCGGGAATCTTCGTTCGCGCAAGCAGTTCGTCTGCTCTCGATCTCGAAAAATGGCTGTGCACGGCCTCGACGAAATCGAGGAGCTGGTTCACGCGGATCCAGCGTGGTAGTACGGCGACATCCGCGATAAAGCAGATGTTCTGCATCAATTCCTTGCGCTGGCGAAACGGGTCGAGGCCCAGGACCGACAGGCTTCCCTGGCAATCGGTCAAACCGAGAACCGCTTTCAGGAGCGTCGTCTTGCCGGCGCCGTTCGGACCGATCAGCCCGGTGATGCAACCCTGCTCGATATCGAAGCTGACATCGTCAACTGCGCGCACATCGCCGTAATGCTTCGACACGTTGCGTGCGCTGACCACGCTAGTCATTCTTGCCTCCCGCCTTTGATTTCTTGAGTAACTCGGCGGCGTCGAGATCCAGCCGTTCGATCGTCGCGACGATCTGCGGCCACTCCTTGTCGAGGAAGCGTTGCCGTTCGTCCTTCATCAGCCGCTTGCGCGCGCCTTCGGTAACGAACATCCCGCGGCCTCTTTTTTTCTCGACGAGCCCTTCGTCAACCAATTCCTGGTAGCCCTTCAGTACAGTCAGCGGATTGAGCCTGTATTCAGCGGCAACATTCCGCACCGACGGCAACGCATCACCGTCTCCAAGCACGTCTTCGAGGATCATCGCGACCACCCGATCACGCAGCTGGCGATAGATTGGTTGGTCTTCGTTCCACTTCGGGTCCATTGCTTGTCCGAGGCCTGTCATTTGTTGTTAGTTCTTGGGAAGGCGGCAGGTTTTGCCCAGACTATCGCCATAGTCTGTCCGCCGCTCAATAGTAACAAGACGAAACTGCAATTCGCGATCGCCCTCGCCATGCTCCCGCATGAATACCGGCGCGAAAACGATTCGCCAAATCATCGACAGTCTGCTCACGCCGTTACTCCCTGTCACTTGACGAGGGACTCGTCGGATCCGGTTCGATCCGAACTGTCGTTGTGCGGTGCCAGATCGTTTAGCAGGATTTCTATATCGATCGGCAGTGCGAGGGCGGTCTCAACCAGGTGCGTCAATGAGTGCAATTTTCGCAGCGACTCTGCATCGAGCATGATGCCGATGTCGGATCGTTGCGCGCTATCATCGATCGTCAGCTCGTTCGCCGGCAGATTCGCCCGCGCCTGGCCGGCGATGAATGCGACCGTGAACATCAGCATGACTGCCAGTGAAATCAGGCCCTTGGTTATCTGATCAATGCGACTGTTCATTTGCTTTCTCGATGCCTTATTTGCATCTGCCTCGGGGTAGTGACCTAGTGTTGTAGTTAACTATAACACTAAATATCAACATTGCAAGCCTTTTCGCAGAAAAAATGACCCCGAATGCCCCTGGCAGCCGTTCAATGATCAGGTGACCGACGGTTTGGGCATTAAATTCAATGACTTACTCCGAAGCCAGTGCGTCATGGCCACGTTAGCAGTCATGCGCAGGGAAGCCTCTCTTCCCACCCGGGGGAGGGTCGCTTATGCTCGATCGATGGGCGCGACCCCCGACGATTCCGCCTTGATGCTCCGCTACCGGGACGGCGACATCCAGGCTTTCGAGACGCTGTATCGCCGCCACAATGATTCCCTGTATCGCTACCTGCTGCGCCTGTCATTGAACCGGGAAGCCGCCGAAGACGTATTCCAGGAAGTCTGGGGCAAGATCATCAAGGCGCGGCACCGCTACCGGCCGACGGCGAAGTTCACGACCTTCCTGTACCGGGTCGCCCACAACTGTTTCATCGACTATGTGCGGAGAAACCGCCGGCACGCGGCAGCCTCCACGATGGATCCTGACAGCAGTCCGGACCCGGGTGAGGAACCGGACGTGCAGGCCGAAAGGAGCCTGGCACGGCGGCGACTCGAGGCCGCGCTGCAGGCGATTCCTCTGGAACAACGGGACGCATTCCTGCTGCACGAGATGGCCGGACTATCTATTGACACGATTGCAGAGATAAGCGGCGTCAAGCGGGAAACGATCAAGAGCCGGCTGAGGTATGCCAGCAAAAAACTGAAGGCGGCTCTCAATGAGCCTGCCACGCCGAGCGAGTGACATGAACCAGGAAAACGACAGAGATATTGATTCGCAGGTAGATCCGATGGTATCGGACCAGGTCAAGGCGCTTGCCGACGAAACGACACCGGAGATCCTCGATCAGGCCGTCATGCGGGAGGCGCAGCGGGCGTTACGCGCCGACAATCGCAGGGGATCCTTCGGCGCCTGGTTTCGACCGGTAGCGTTCATGGCGACCATCGGGCTGAGCCTGGTGATCATTCTGGACCTTACCGACCGAAGCATTTTCGCACCGGCGCCCGACCCGAGCGTCGAGTTGCGGCCAACCGCCACACTGAACGAACTCAAGAGACAGGAAAAATCGTCAGCCGGCGACGCGTTTACTGCCGAATCGCAGAAGGCCCGGGAGCGCTTGCAGGATCTGGAAGTCAACGACGACGCGAGCACCCCTCAACCCTCCACGGATGCCGTGTTGCAGACACCGCCGGCAGAGTGCAGCGACGTCGAGAAGTCGGAAGCACAGAGCTGGTGGCAGTGCATCCAGTCACTTCGCGAGGCCGGACAACTGGAGGCAGCAAACCGGCAACTCGAAAACCTGCGGAATCAATTCCCCGAATTCGTGCCGCTCGAATAGAACAGTAGGTAGATATTGCAAGTGTCGGCCGTTCGTTCCGGTGCTACAATCGCGCGCCGCATGTAACAAGAATCGACGTAGTCGCCACGGGTCAATCCACGATGAAAAAATCCGTTCGTGTCACGATTACCGGCGCCGCCGGGCAAATCGGCTATCAACTCGCCTTTCGCATCGCCTCGGGCCAGATGTTTGGCAGCGACCAACCAGTGGAATTGCAGCTGCTGGAAATCCCGCCTGCAATGCCGGCGCTCGATGGCGTCGTCATGGAATTGAACGACTGCGCCTTCGACACGCTTGCCGGCATCGTTGCTACCGATGATGCAAATATCGCCTTCAAGGATGCCGATTACGCCTTGCTCGTCGGTGCGCGGCCGCGCGGCCCGGGCATGGAACGCAAGGATTTGCTCGAGGCGAATGCACAGATCTTCTCGGTGCAGGGAAAGGCCATCAGCGACCATGCGAGTCGTGATATCCGGGTGCTCGTGGTCGGCAATCCCGCGAATACCAATGCCCTCATCACGAGCAGTAATGCCCCTGACATCAATCCAGCGAATATCACGGCCATGACACGGCTCGACCATAACCGCGCCATCGCGCAGCTTGCGGAAAGGACCGGCAATCACGTGTCGAGCGTTCGCCGTATGACGATCTGGGGAAACCACTCGGCGACGCAATACCCGGACATCCATCATGCGACGGTCGACGGCAAGCCGGCTACCGAGCTGGTCGACCAGTCGTGGCTCGCGGACGAATTCATTCCGCTGGTACAACAACGTGGCGCCGCAATCATCAAGGCACGCGGCGCCTCGTCGGCAGCCTCAGCGGCTTCCGCGGCCATCGATCACATGCATGACTGGGTGCTGGGAACGCCGGCGGATGACTGGGTGAGCATGGCGATCCCGGCGGACGGCAGTTACGGCGTCGAGCCCGGCGTCATCTATTCCTACCCGGTACGCTGCAGCGATGGCAGCTATGAAATCGTCCAGGATCTCGACGTCAACGATTTCAGTCGCGAGCGTATGCAGGTAACAGAGGCGGAACTCCGCGAAGAACGCGCGGCGATCGAATCTCTCTTGTAGTCATACGAAACGCTGAGAAGTGGATCACCCTATCGTGGGCCACAATCTGGCACCATTAGACAGGTGGTGTTAGGGTTCTCTACAGGGCTCTCGCGAATCACCGAAGCCTCGCGTGGCGGCAAGCCACAGCTGTAAGGATAAGAGCGTGTCCAGTTTTCTGATTGATCTTGCCTGGTTCCTGCTGTTCTTTGGCGGCGGCATCTATCTCGCATACAACCGTATCAATCTACTCACCTCGACCATTGTCGCCGGCGCCGCGGTCGTCGTTTACACCTTTTACGGCTCCTGGAATTTCCTCACGCTGATTCTGCTGTGGCTCGGCTTCGCCGTGTTGGTCGTGCCCAACATGCCCGAGTTCCGGCGGGAAAAAATCACCCGGCCGGCGCTCGAGATCTATCGAAAGCTGCTGCCCTCCATGTCCGATACCGAGCGCGAGGCGCTCGACGCGGGCACGGTCTGGTGGGAGGGCGAGCTGTTTTCCGGCATGCCCGACTGGGATCGACTGACCGAATTCCCGGCGCCGGAGCTCAGCGAGGAGGAACAGGCTTTCATCGACGGCCCCTGCGAGGAACTGTGCAGGATGGTCGACGGCTGGGACATCGCACACAGGCGCGCCGACTTGCCGCCCGAGGTCTGGGAGTTCATCAAGGAGCACAAGTTCTTCGCGATGATCATCCCCAAGGAGTACGGCGGCCTGGAATTCTCGGCATACGCCAACGCGATGGTCATCGCGAAACTGGCGAGCCGCAATTCGACCGTGTCGTCGACCGTGGGCGTGCCGAACTCGCTCGGGCCGGCGGAGTTACTACTGTATTACGGCACCGAAGAACAAAAACAGCGCTGGCTCCCGGGCCTCGCGTCGGCCGAAGAGATTCCGTGCTTCGCCCTGACCTCGCCACAGGCCGGTTCGGATGCCGCGGCGCTGATTGATTCCGGCGTCGTATGCAAGGGAACGTGGAACGGCAAGCAAACGGTCGGAATCCGCCTTAACTGGAACAAGCGCTATATCACGCTCGCACCGGTAGCGACTGTGCTCGGGCTAGCGTTCAAGCTGTACGACCCGGATCACCTGATGGGCGATGCAGACGAATACGGCATCACCGCGGCGCTGATCCCGACCAACCTCCCCGGGGTGACGGTCGGCCGGCGCCATTGGCCGTTGAGTGTTCCGTTCCTGAACGGCCCGACGACCGGCAAGGACGTATTTGTACCATTGGATGCGATCATCGGCGGCCCCGAGATGGCCGGCAAGGGCTGGAAAATGCTGATGGAACTGTTGTCGGTCGGTCGCGCCATTACGCTGCCATCGACGGCTGCCGGTGGCAGCCAGGCGGCAACTTACTCATCGGGCGCCTATACGCAGCTTCGCCGGCAGTTCAACCTGCCGGTCGCGAAGTTCGAGGGCGTCGGCGAGGCGCTCACGCGGATTGCCGGTCACACCTATATTATGAATGCGGCGGTTTCGGTGACGTCGGGCGCCATCGACCAGGGCGTCAAGCCGGCCGTACCCTCGGCGATACTGAAATACCACTGCACCGAAATGGGCCGCAAGGTCGCGAACGACACGATGGATGTCCACGGCGGCAAGGCCATCATGCTCGGGCCGAAGAACTATATCGGCCAGGGCTACATGGCGACGCCGATCGCCATAACCGTCGAAGGCGCGAACATCCTGACGCGCAGCCTGATCATCTTCGGCCAGGGTGCGATGCGTTGCCATCCGTTCGTGCTGCGCGAGTTGCAGGCAGCACAGGACGAAGATGCCGAACGCGGCCTGGTCGAATTCGATAAGGCGCTGTTCTCGCATATCGGCTACGCGATAAGCAATGCGGCGAGAGCATTTTTCCTCGCATTGACGCATGCAAAATTCAGCAGGGTGCCATACAACACGCCGACGCGCCGTTTCTACCAGAACATCAACCGGTACAGCGCCGCATTCGCACTCACTACCGATTTCGCGATGCTGACACTTGGCGGCAAGCTCAAGATCAAGGAACTGCTGTCGGCAAGGCTCGGTGACGTGCTGAGTTCCATGTACCTTGCCTCGGCAGTCCTGAAACACTTCGAGAACCAGGGCCGACGCGCGTCCGATCTGCCATTGGTCGAGTGGTCCGTCAGAACATTGATGTACAACGCCCAGGAGCAGTTACACAGCTTCCTGCGGAACTTCCCCAATCGCGTGGTCGCGTTCTTCCTGCGTCTCGTTATTTTCCCGCGCGGTCGCACTTACTCTTCGCCAGCGGATGACCTCGGACAACAGATTGTGGGCCTGATTACGAAGACAGGCGAGGCCAGGGAACGGCTGAGCCGTCAGGCATACACGACTATCGAGCCTGGCAACCCACTCGGCCTGCTACAGGAAGCACTGGAATTATCCGAGGAACTAGCGCCGCTCGAGCAAAAACTTAAACAGGCGAGGAAAGAAGGCCTGATTCGCTCCGATTATTTCGGGCACCAGATCGACGAGGCGGCAGGCGCCGAGATCATTAACGCTGCCGAAACCCGCAAATTGCGCGCATTCCACGAAAAGGTACTCGACCTGCTGGCCGTCGACGATTTTGATCCCGATGAGTTTGCGCGGACGGGGACGATTCCCGCCGACACCGACGTCGCGCCCGCCGATGTGACGCCGCCATTACCGGAGAGAAAGTCGGCAGCCAGGACCGGGACGAAAAAAACCGCGGCGAAAACGGCCTCAAAAAAGAAACCGGCAAAACGCGCCGCAAAGAAGAAGAGCAGCGGTAAGAAGATCGCTGCAAAGAAAAAAGCGGCCAAAAAGAAATAACGGCAATTAATCAATGACGGAAACCTCGGGCCCAATCTACGAGGTCACGTTCGACGTCGATCGCGAAATCGTCGATCAGTTCGACGCGTGGCTCGCGCAACATGTCGCGGACATGCTGCGATTGCCGGGCGTATACGAGGCGGAAGTCTTCGATCAGGAAGATGACGAAGAAGGCCGCGCCAGGCGTATCCTGCAATGCTTCTTCACCGGTTACGCCGACCTCGAACGATATGTAAAGGAGCAAGCGGCGGCGGACCGCGAGGCAGCGGTCGACCGCTTCGCTGCCGGCTTCGGAATCGCGAGCCGCGTCTTGCGCCAGTCGGCCATCGCCAGTGGTGATTCGAAACCGACCGGAGCTTGCCTCAACTGCGGCGCGACACTCGGCGGACAATATTGCGGGAACTGCGGGCAACGCGCAGCCAGCCGCCTCATCAGTATCTGGGAGCTACTGAAAGACGCATTCGGCGATCTGCTCGAACTGGACTCGCGGCTTTGGCGAACCCTGATCCCGCTGTTGATACGGCCCGGGCAACTGACCCGCGATTACCTGCGTGGCCGGCGCGCCCATTACATGCCGCCTTTTCGCATGTATCTCGTCCTGAGCATCGTTTTTTTCCTGGTCGCTTTTTTCGACCCTAAAGAGGAACTGGGCATCCTGTTCGAGCCGGTGCCGGCGACCGAGAGCGAGCAAGGCGCTGATAATGCCGATGAGGTTGCCGATGTCCCGATTGTCACGGATCAGGATTTGGAAGACGCGGACACCAACGGGCCGAGAATCGCGATTACGACGGACGGCGAGCAGGGCGGCGAATGCGATTTCAGCGATTTCGATACAACGGACATGCCGGGATGGTTGGCATCCCGCCTGACCCGGGAAAGACTGCAAGTCATGTGCGATCGCATTGTCGCCGACGACGGCAGGGCGTTTCTCGACAAGTTGCTGGACAATGTGCCGGCCGCGTTATTCATACTGTTGCCTCTGATGGCACTCGTGCTGAAGCTCCTGTATCCCCTGTCGAAAAGATTTTACGTCGAACACCTGTTGTTCGTTGTCCACTATCACGCCTTCGTGTTCCTGATCCTCTCCTTGGAGGTTCTCGGCACGCGGCTCGGTTCTCTCCTGCGCGTGCCGGAACTGCCGGTCGATGTGCTGAACTTCGCGATGTCGATGTATGTCCCGATTTACCTGTACAAGGCGCAGCGATGTGTTTATGAGCAGGGACGCTTTTTTACTGTTTTGAAATTCTCGGTTCTGACGTTCGCCTATTTCGCCGGCCTTATCGTCATGCTGGCCCTGGTCGCGATTCTTGCGGCATTTTCGATCTAATCTCCGGTCTTGAGTGAAGGGGCCGGGCCAACTAGAATTTGAGGGTTACGCCGCAGGAACTGCGGGAAAAAGGTAAATACAAGAAATCGATGAATAGCAAGCGCATAGGAATCAGCGGATTGGCCTCCTACATTCCGCCCTACCGAGTGTGGCTGGAGGACTGGTGTCGCTGGACCAACAACCAGTGGCCCAAGGTGCGGGAAGTCGTGGGCCGCAGTTTCCGCGTGCGCGGGCCCGACCAGAGCGTTTACACGATGGCTGCCACGGCCGTGATACGCCTGATCAAGCAGTACGATATCAACCCGGAACGGGTCAAGTTCCTTGGCCTCGGCACCGAGTCCAGCACTGACAATTCCGCCGGCGCGATCATCGTAAAGGGCATGGTCGACCGGGCCCTCGAGTCGCAGGGCAAACCGCCGATCGCCCGGAGCTGCGAGGTACCGGAGTTCAAGCACGCCTGCCTGGGCGGCGTGTATGGCATGAAGGGCGCCATACGGCATCTGGCATTGGACGGCGTTGGCAGCCAGGCGATCGTCGTCTGCGCCGATATCGCCGAGTACGCCCGCGGCTCAAGCGGCGAACCGACGCAGGGTGCCGGCGCGGTAGCAATGCTGCTCGAGGAAGACCCGAAACTCGCTACCGTCGACCTGATCAACTCGGGATCGGCGTCGGATTACCGGGTCATCGATTTTCGCAAGCCGATGCTCAGGTTCTGCGGCCAGGACCGCAGCGAAAGTCACCAGGTGCAGGACTTCCCGGTATTCAACGGCAAGTATTCGACGACCTGTTA
>JABAOE010008117.1_pt1 | contig 10436 bp, 13 predicted proteins | sample 7062141 | NCBI WGS metagenome assembly JABAOE01 (sample SAMN14538627, study PRJNA623070) | marine sediment metagenome | biome: marine biome [ENVO:00000428]; feature: marine pelagic biome [ENVO:01000023]; material: deep marine sediment [ENVO:00002113] | place: India: Gulf of Khambhat ...
CCTGACGGTGATCCATACACCGGGGCACACGCCCGGCAGCCTCTCCTACTACTCGGACGGCGTGCTCTTCAGCGGCGACACTCTCTTCGCCGGATCGATCGGCCGCACCGACCTGCCAGGCGGCGACTACGACCAGGAGATGGCCAGCATCATCGACAAGCTCCTCGTCCTGCCGGACGAGACGGTAGTGCTGCCCGGTCACATGCAGGAGACGCGCATCGAGGCCGAAAGGCAGATGAACCCGTTCGTGCGGCAGGAGATGGAACGCCGCCGCGGCGCTTGATGGCCGAGATCAGCGTCGAGTCCAGCGAGACTGCCGAGGGCTGGCGCTTCGACGTTCGTGTGGCCGACGGCGGGAGCGAGTCGCGCCACGAGGTGACGCTCTCTCGCAGCGACCGCGACCGCATCGCCGCCGGCGCCGATCCGGCTGAGCTGGTGCGGGAGTCGTTCGCGTTTCTGCTCGAGCGCGAGCCCAAGGAGTCGATCCTGCGCTCGTTCGACCTGACCGTGATCGCGCGGTACTTCCCGGAATACGAGCAGGCGATGGCGGGCCGTTTCCGGGGCTAGCCGGGAGGTTCCGCGGCCGCTTCCAGCCGGACGCCGGCAAGGCCGAGCGCGGCGGCGACGATGCCGCCCACCGTCGTCATCACGAGACCCGCCTGCGGCGAGACGCTGACGAACGGCGAACTCTCCAGTTCCGTGCCGTCCACGTCGACCGCGCCTTCGACGTCGATCCAGGTTAGGAAGCCGATCAGCGCGATCAACGCGCCGCAGGCCGCGACCGCCGTGAACGCATGCCGGCTCGAAAGACTCGTGTAGACCGACGCCAGTATGGCTACGATGATCGCGGCGGCGAGTGCTGCAGTGTAAGGGCCGTCGCGGTCCATGCCGTTGACGGAGAGCGTGATGATCAGCACCTCCGCCTTCACCCAGGTCATGAAGGCCGCCGCGATAACTACCACTGCCGAAGCGATCGCGGCAACGCGGATGATGCTCCAGCGGTGGCTTGCGGTTGCGGCGGTCATTCTGACACCGACTGGGCCGTCGTCACTCGATACCGTACCGCGCCAGATCGTGGCCGACGCTGATCTTGCCCTTGAAGATCTCGTCGAGCCCCTCCGTGAACTGCGGGATCTGCTCATCGAGAATCGCCGGCATGATGTGTGAGAGGACGAGGTGCTTGACGCCGGCCTGCTGCGCTATCTCGGCCGCGTCCTTGACGTCGGTGTGGTACGAATGTCCGTCGTTGAGCAGCGCTGCCTGAAGGGCGCGGCCGCTGTTCCGCAGGTTTTCTTCGAGGGCTGAGAGCATCTTCTTGTTCATCGAGTCGGCCACGAGAATGTCAGCGCCCTGCGAACCATTGAGGAGGCCGGGGCAGGCGTTTGTGTCGCCCGAGATCACGATCGACTTACCGCCGCGCTCCAGGCGGAAGCCGAACGCCGGCATCACCGGCCGGTGGTCGACCTCGAAGGCCTTCACGGTGATGTCTCCCACGGTGGCGATTTCGGTCGGATCCTCGCCCGCGGAGATCTCTGTCACGTCGCACTCGGTTCCGACAGCCGCCAGGCGCTCCCCGTGATGAGCGAAGCGGAAGCGGGTATCGGCCTCGAGCGCCTGCCGGTAGCCGGCGATCATGTTCGCCGTGCCTTCCGGTCCGTACACACGCAGCGGTTCGGTGATACCGCCGAGCCAGCGATTGACGAGCAAGTCCGCGAAGTCCGTCGTGTGGTCGGAGTGGAGGTGCGTGACGAAGACCGCATCGATCTGCGGTGGGCCGACGCCGGATTGGTACATGCGCACGGTGGCACCCCAACCGACGTCAACGAGGACGTTGACGCCGCCGCCCCGGATGATCTGCGCGTTGCCAGAGCGGTGTTGCTGGTAGATGGGACTCCCCGTGCCGAGGAGAATCAGTTCGAGCGTGGTCATCGTGGCCTCCTTCAGTGGCCTCTTTCTTACACCGTGGCGCGGCGGCAGCGCAAACTTGTGCGGCTCCGGAAGGGGCTGTAAGGTGGGCGCGTCATGTACGGCTGGCTAGTCGGAGCGATGATCCGCAGGGCTGTGCGGCGCCTGAACGAGGGTGACATGAAGCCGCTCCTGAGCAGCTATGCTGACGATGTCCATTTCGTGTTTCCCGGCGAGAGCTCCTTCGCCGCCGACATCCGCAGCAAGGCGGAACTGGAGACCTGGCTGCGGCGCTTCGTCGATGTTGGGCTGCAACTGGAGCTGGAGGAGATCATCGTCTCCGGCTGGCTGCCGTGGAGCCTGACGGTCTGCGTGAGGCTCACCGACCGCGCTCGCGATGCCGGCGGAGAGGTAATCTACGAGAATCGGGGCATGATCTTAGGTCAGATCGTTTGGGGGAAGATCAAGTCGTACGAGGTCTTCCTGGTAACTGAGAAAGTCGCGGCCTTCGACGATTACCTTGCGTCCCAGTCCGGCAGCCGGCCGGACGCCTAGAGCATCGGCGCGCCGAGCCGCCGCAACATCTCGTCCTCGCTGAGGTCGTCGACCTCGATCAGCTTCTCGCGTGAACTGCCGCCCCGAGCCAGGCGGACACGGGTGGGTGGGATCGCCAGCTTGTCGGCGAGGAGGCGCGCGACGGCGGCGTTCGCCCGGCCCTTCTCGGCCTTCTCGCGCACTTTGAGCCGAAGCGTGCCCTCGTGCCAGCCGGTCAGGCCGTCGTCGCGTGCTCCGGCGGTGACCCGGACTCTGAGATAAGCCAGCGGTGCCCCTCCTTTTTCGTTCTTGTATGATAGCGGGCGCTATGCCGGACATGCTCGCGCGGCTGTATGACCTGCCCGATGCGGCGCCGCACGAGAAGCGCGTTGTGGAGGGCGGCTTCCAGGTACGCCGCGCCGAGCCCTGGGACCGCCTGCGTATGCGCGAGTTCGCGCGCCAGAACTTCGGTGACCTCTGGGCGGTTGAGGCCGATCGCGCATTCAACTACACGCCGATCACGGCCCACGTCGCGCTCCAAGACGGCGAGATCGTCGGTTTCGCCGTGTCTGAGTGCACGCGGCGGGGCTACTTTGGTCCCACGGGAGTGCGCGAGGACCTGCGCGGCCGCGGTCTGGGCGCGCTGCTCCTGCTTCGTTGCCTCGAGTCGATGCGGGAGATGGGCTACGGCTACGCCGTGATCGGCGGCGTCGGCCCGGCCGAGTTCTACGAGAAGCTGGTCGGCGCGTTCGTGATACCGGGGAGCGACCCTGGCGTCTACGCGCCGCTATACGAGATCAGAAGCCAGGAGGGTGCATGACACCAGATATCTCAGAGCCGCGCTCGGAGACCTACGAGTCGCAGCGCGTGACGCTGCACTACGATGTCTGGGGCGACGGCGACAAGCCGCCGATGATGCTGATCCACGGCGGTCAGGACCACTCTCGCAACTGGGACTTCGTGGCGGAACGCCTCGTCGACCGCTACACGATCTACGCGCCGGACCTGCGCGGCCACGGCGACAGCGGCTGGGCGATCGGCGGCATGTACAGCATCCCGGAGTTCACGCTGGACGTGGCGACTCTGGCCAACCGCATCGAGGGTCCGCTGACTATCATCGGGCATTCGCTCGGCGGCGCTATTGCGCTGCAGTACGCGGGTACGTTTCCGGACAAGGTGTCGAAGCTGGTCTCGGTGGAGGGGTGGGGCCCGCCGCTGCAGGAGCACAAGCCGGCGCACCGGCGGATGCGCGAGTGGATCGACCACATGCACGACGTCGAGCGCCGTCAGCCGCGGCGTTACGAGAGCGTCGAGGCGGCGACGAAGCGCATGATGCAGGCGAACCCACACCTGAGCCCGGAGATGGCGCGCCACCTGACGGAGCACGGCGCCAACCGCAACGAGGACGGCACCTACTCCTGGAAGTTCGACAACTACGTGCGCATCCGCTCGCCCTACGAGTTCAACACTCAGGACGCGATGGTTATCTGGTCGCAGATTACGGCGCCGACGCTGCTGATCAAGGGCGCCGAGAGCTGGGCGGTGGACCCCGACGCCACCGGCCGCGCCGACGTCATCGCCGACCACGAGACGGTGAGCATCAAGGACGCCGGCCACTGGGTGCACCACGACCAGCTCGAAGTCTTCATGTCCCACGTCGAGCGCTTCCTGGCGGAGTGAGGCGTCGTGGCTACTGACTCCAGCCCTGACCCTCAGGCGTTCCGGGACTTCGAGGAGGAAGGTTGGAACCGCAGCGCTGCCGTCTACGTCGACACGTTCGGGCGGGTAACGGAGAAGTTCATCGATCCGCTGCTCGACACCGCGAGAGTCGGGGAAGGCACCCGCCTCTTGGACATTGCCTGCGGCCCCGGAAGCCTTGCAGCGAAGGCCGCCTTACGCGGAGCGAAGCCGGTTGGCGTCGACATCGCCGAGGCGATGGTGGCCGAAGCGCGGCGCCTGAACCCCGGGATTGAGTTCCACAAGTCCCAGGCGGAGTCGCTCCCCTGCGAGGACGGCTCTTTCGACGCCGTCTGTATCAACTTCGGCATGCACCACTTCGCCGAGCCGGATCGCGCAGCTGCCGAAGTGTACCGGGTCACGGTGCCGGCTGGACGGTTTGCCTACACCGTCTGGTCACCGCGGAGCACGTTCACGGAGATCGTGACCGCCGCGGTGGAGGAGCACGGCAGACTCGATGTGGACGTGCCAGTTGGGCCACCGGTGGGGGCGCTGGCCGACCACGCCGCGTCGGAACGGCTGGTCGCGGAGGCCGGGTTCGCAGAGATCGAGATCGAGGAGGTCACGCGCGATATGGTTCTCGACGGAGCTGAACAAGCCCCGACGATCCTCGATAGCGTGACTCGGATGCGGGCACTCGTCGAGGCTCAGACTGTTGAAGCCCAGACCCTGATCCGTCGCGAGTTGGTCGAAGGTGCGCGGAAGTTCGATCGTGATGGAGCCCCGCGGCTGCCGATGACCGGCGTTCTCGTTTCCGCCACGCGGCCGAGGTAGAAGTGACACGCGCCTCAGAGCACCGCGGCGCAGTTGCTACGTTCGGAGCATAGTGGCGAAGGTGTCACGTACGGCGGCTTTCCGGCGGAGTGAGTGCCCAAGCGGCCCGCGGTGACTGTGGCAGGCGGCTGCGAGGAGTAGCGCGGTGATTGGCGTCGATGGACTCCCGTTCGACGTGACGCGGCCTGCCACGGGCCGACACGATTCAGATGAAACGAGTAAGATCTTGGGGCATGCACCTGTCAATCACGAACGATGCCAGACGAAGCACGTAGGGGCCGGCCGCGGCTAATCAGAAGCTCCAGGCCGGGCGACCGCGTGTTGCTGGTGCGAACCAGGAAGCAGCGGCTCGGTTCGATCAGGCGAGGAGCTCTTGGGTCGATCACTTCGGCGGTCGATCTCTTCCGGGATATATTCACGCAGACTCTGCTTGTCCCGGTCATGTTGTTTCTGGCGTTGCTTGTGCTCATTATCCCCGCGCCGGTCTTCCTCATCGAGCGCTCGTCTGACGAAGCCGACGTCACCTCTTACTGGATCGCACTCTGGTGGGCGGTATCCGCGTTCACGACCGTCGGTCACAGCGACGTTGATCTCGTCACCGCTCCCGGCAGGGTGATCGGATCTATCTTCACTATCGTGAGCGTGGCTCTATTCTTCGGGAGCGTTATCGCCGCCTTCAGCTCTTACTTCCTGCTGACGTGGCGCAGACCCAAGCGACAGGTCATCGACACTATCACCTACTACTTGCAGCGGGTGGATGACCTCTCTGCGGAAGAGCTTGAAGAGCTGGAGGAGCTCACCGCAGGCGTGCTGCATGCCGCCATCGAGCGGGCGCAGGAGGAAGAGCGCGGCTCCAGCGAAGACGCCTCGTGAGTGCAAGCGACGGCTAACCTCGCTTTGCGCGTATTGGCCAACCTCACCGGCCGCGGGCCACTTGGTCTACAGCGACCGCGTCTTCATGTCGCACGTCGAGCGCTTCCTGGTGGAGCGCGCATGGCGTCTACAGCCTACCGGGCCCCCGTGATCTGAGCGAATCTCCGCGCCTCAAGCGGTGATGACGCTTCCCCTTCGGCCTCCCTAGCCCGCGCTCTCGCGTTCGGCCGCGAAGACCGTCCGGAGGCCGTGGGCAATGAGAGGGGCCGGCATCGTGAAGTGCGTCTCCTCGGGGAAGATGCGCGTCGTGAGGTCGAGGCTCGGATAGCCGCGGCTCTGGAGGTCTTCGCCAAGTTCGCGGGTGAGCTTCGCGGTGTCCGCGCTGCGGAGCTGCCCAGCGACTGCATCCGGCATCGCGGATGGGAGCACTTCTTCGTCGGCTCCCGCGCACAGGAAGACGATCGCGTCGAGGTCGTCGTGCTCTGCCGCATACGCGGCCTCGTAGGCCGTCGAGACCTCGCGGTTCCAGCACAGCTGCGGGCTGCCGATCACGTAGCGGCGAAACGCCGCGGGCCGGTGGAAAAGCGTGTACGTTCCGAAGAGCCCAGCATCCGAGTGGCCGACGTACGTCGAGTCGTCGGTGATGCCGAATTTCGTCTCGACCCAGGGCCGCAACTCGCCGGTCAGGAACTCCAGGAACGCGTCGGCGCCACCGCCGCGGACATCGATGCCGACCATTTCCGATGCACCAGCCTCGCGCACTGGGTCGTTCGTCGGCGTGAGGTCGCGGGTGCGCAGTCGGACATACTGCGCCCAGTCGTCGCTCAGCGGATAGCCGACGCAAACCAGTCGCATGGGCGGTATCTCCATCCCGCCTTGAAGAAACGTGACGCTGTTGGCCGCTATCCCGATCATGGAGTTCGCGTCGGCGCAGTAGACGACCGGCAACGGCCCGCCGACAGGGAATAGTGGTTGGAAGATCGAGATCTCGAAGTCGTCGCCGACTGCATCGGAGTGCAGGATGTGCACCTCGGAGCCGTGGAGCCGCACTTCCGTGGGCGTTGCGCCCATAGGGCTGCCTCCTCGTGGGCTATCGGGGTTTCGTTCCGTTGAGGCCGTGCTGCGTCGATCACCCCACGCGCGGTTCTGACGTACCGCCATTAACGTACCACTCGCTCTGTTCATGCTGCCACGACCTTCCGGTTGAGCACAGAGCGAGCTGTGGTTGGCTGGCTATCTGCGCTCGCCTCATCGCCGAAGTGACACGCGCCCCTTAGAGCAGCGCGGCGCNNCCGTGGTGACACGCGCCCCTTAGAGCACCGCGGCGCGCCTGCTACGTTCGGCGCATGCTGGCGAAGGTGAACAGCTGCGCGGTCATCGGACTTGACGGCGACATCATCGAAGTCGAGGTCGACATCAGCAACCAGGGGCTGCCGGCGTTCAACATCGTCGGCCTGCCGGACACGGCGGTGCAGGAGGCGCGGGAGCGCGTGCGATCGGCGATCCGCAACTCCGGGCACACGTTCCCCGCGCACCGCATCACCGTGAACCTGGCGCCGGCCGACCTGCGCAAGGAAGGCCCCTCCTACGACCTGCCGATCGCCGTCGGTATCCTCATCGCCTCGCAGCAGGCGCCTGATCCGAGGCGTGACTCCGTATTCCTCGGCGAGCTCTCACTCGATGGGCGGCTGCGTCACACCGGTGGCATGCTGCCCATGGTCGGCGTCGCGCGCGAGCGCGGGCTGACCACCGCTTTCGTGCCGGAGTCGGACGCGGCCGAAGCGGCGCTGGTCGACGGCGTGGAGGTCGTTCCCGTGGCGACGCTGGGAGCGCTGGCGGCACACCTGCGCGGCCTTGAGACGATCGAGCCGCACGTTCCGGCGCGGCCGGGCGAGGCGCCGGACGCGCCCTTGCCCGAGGGCGTCGACTTCCGGGACGTGAAGGGGCAGGAGCACGTGAAGCGGGCGCTGGAGGTGGCGGCCGCAGGTGGACATAACGTACTGATGGTCGGTCCGCCGGGCGCCGGCAAGACGCTGCTCGCCCGCGCCACGCCGACGATCCTCCCCTGCATGGCGGCGGATGAGGCGCTCGAAGTGACTCGGGTCTACAGCGTGGCCGGCATGCTTCCTGCAGGCACGGCGCTCATGCGCTCGCGGCCGTTCCGCGCTCCCCACCACACCGTCTCGCACGCCGGGCTCGTCGGCGGGGGACGGGTGCCCCGGCCGGGCGAGATCACGCTCAGCCACCGCGGCGTGCTCTTCCTGGACGAGCTGCCGGAATTCGCGCACTCGGCGCTGGAGTCGATCCGCCAGCCGATCGAGGACCGCGTCGTCACCGTCAGCCGGGCGCAGGGCAACGTCACGTTCCCGGCGAACTTCATGCTCCTGGCAGCGATGAACCCGTGCCCGTGCGGCTACTACGGCGACCCGACCCACGAATGCTCGTGCTCGCCGTCCGCCGTGACGCGCTATCGGCACCGCATTTCGGGGCCGCTTATCGACCGCATGGACATCTTCGTCGAGGTGCCCCGGGTGGACTACGAGAAGCTCGCCGACGGGCCGTCCGCCGAGGGCTCGGCTGAGGTCCGGGAGCGGGTGGAGGCGTGCCGCGGGTCGCAGCGGCTGCGCTTCTCTGAGTCGCGGCTGTCGTCGAACACGGAGATGGGCCCGGTAGAAGTGCGCGAGTTCTGCCAGCGCTTCCTCGAAGAAGCGGCGAGCTCGCTGCTCAGGATGGCCGTGGACCAGCTCTCGCTATCGGCGCGCTCGTACCACCGCGTGCTCAAGGTCTCGCGCACGATCGCGGACCTGGCGGGCGCGGAGACGATAACGGCGGCGCACCTGGCGGAGGCGCTACAATACCGGCAAAGGGGCACGAACTAGAGTCCAGCCTTCACTTCATGGCCAAGCAGCTGCGCGACATCGAGCCGATCCGGCCGCTGCTCGATCATCCCTCCCTCGCCGTCTTCAGCGACATCGACGGCACGCTCGCCCCGATCGTTCCCGACCCACAGGACGCGCGCGTGACCGACGCCGCCCGGGAAGCTCTGCGGGAGCTCATGGCCCTGGGCGTGGGCGTCGGACTGATCACGGGGCGGGACCTGGCGAAGGCGCGCGAGATGAGCGGGCTGCCGGACGCCTGCTACGCGGCGAACCACGGGCTGACACTTTCCGTCGGCGGAGTCGATGAGACGCCTGACGTCGTGCGGGACTTCATGCCACGCGTCCGGGACGTTATCCAGGAGACGACGGCCGTGGCGCGGGCGGGCGTGTTCGTGGAGGACAAAGGGCCGATCGTTGCCTTTCACTACCGCCGGGCGCCATCGCCGGAACGTGCCCGCGCCGCGATCGAATCAGCGCTCGCGGCTTCCCCTGCCGCCGCGGCGTTCCGGGTGCACGAGGGGCGGATGGTTCTGGAGCTGCGGCCACCTCTCGACATCGATAAGGGCACGGCGCTGGCAGAGCTTGCGCGCCGTATGAATGCCGGGGCGGTGCTCTGTCTCGGCGACGACCGGACGGATGTCGACATGTTCCGCAGTGTCACGGCGATGCGCGAAGACGGCACGGCGGGTGTGACCGTAGCGGTCGACAGCCAGGAGGCGACGGCCGAGGTCCTGGCGGGCGCGGACTATCAGGTGGACGGCGTAGCGGGGGTGGAGCGGCTGCTCGGCGAGATCGCTAGAGCGCTCCGCGAGAGAGCGCCGTCAGGTCGTTGAGCTGGTGCTCGAGCCAGCGGATGATGTCTTCGTCAATGACGATCTGTCGTAGCGCCTGGGCGCGGCGGTGGCGTTCGTCGGCCGGCATCGTCAGCGCCGTCTGAAGCGCCCGGACGGTGCCCTCCAGGTCGGTCGGAGATACGGCGAGCACGTGTTCCTGCAGCTGCTCGTGGGCGCCGGCCAGCTCCGAGAGGATCAGCACGCCGTCGTTCTGGTTGACCAGCGGGCCTTCCTTGGATACGAGGTTCATGCCATCGATCACCGGGTTGACGAGAAGCACATCGTGGAGGGTCATCGCGGCGATCGCCTGCGGATAGTCGTCTTCGTAGAAGACCCGGATCGGCTTCCAGTCCATCTCGCCGAAGTGGTCGTTGATCGAGTCCACCAGCTCGAAGATCTCGTCGGTGTATGTCTGGTAGACGCCGAGATCGCTACGTGACGGTACCAGGAGCTGGAGGAAATTGACCTTGCCGCGGAACTCGGGATAGCGCTCGAGGAGGAGCTCGTAGGCGCGGAGGCCGCGGATGATGTTCTTGCTGGGCTCAGAGCGGTCGACGCGGAGGACGGTCTTCTCGCCCAGAAGCGGCCGCAGCTTCTCGATCGACTGTCGCACCTCGTCTGACTTCGAGAACTCCAGAAGCCCTTCGGCGTCCACGGAGATCGGATACGCGCGGACGTGTGTGCGGTGGCCGTCGAAGTCGACTGTGCAGCCGTGGTAGTCGACCTCAGAGTCGAGCATCGTGTCGCAGCTGTGCAGGAAGTTCTGGACGTCCGACATCGTCTGTAGGCCGACTATGTCAGACGCCACCATGTGCTCGTGGATGCCGCGGCGCATGAATTCGGGCAGCATGCCCCAGTAGCGCGGCCCGGGCCACGGGATGTGCGTGAAGTGGAGGATCGT
>JABAOE010024742.1_pt1 | contig 10436 bp, 9 predicted proteins | sample 7062141 | NCBI WGS metagenome assembly JABAOE01 (sample SAMN14538627, study PRJNA623070) | marine sediment metagenome | biome: marine biome [ENVO:00000428]; feature: marine pelagic biome [ENVO:01000023]; material: deep marine sediment [ENVO:00002113] | place: India: Gulf of Khambhat ...
TCCTGCGATCACCACACCCGACACGCCGACGCTCTGATCGAAGCGCTGACCACCCTTGCCCAGCATGCCCGGTTTGGGCGGCGCGCCGAACAGCGACCAGTCGCGCTCCGAGTGGCAGAACACGCAGCCGAACGCGGCGGTGGCGAGATACTCGCCGCGCGCGACGCGCTCGGGTGTGCGCTCGATGACGAGATCCGGCACGGGCAGGTTCGGCGGCAGGATCACGAAGTAGTAGAGGTAGAGACCACCGAGGCCGAGTACCGCGATGACCGCGAGGACGCCGAGCAGTTTGGCGAGCCCTTTGAGCATGTGCGGATTATAAGAGCATTGAGCGCACGCCCGGCGGCGTTACGTCAAGCGCTCAGCCGTCGGGCAGCGCAAACGCCAGCAGGTGATCGCTGAGCTTCTGCCGGTAGTACGCGTGATGACCGCCGGCGGCCACGACGACAAACTGGCGGCCCTCGATCTGATAGGTCATCGGCGTTGCCATGGCGGCGGTCGGCAGGCGTGCACTCCAGAGCTCGGCGCCGCTGTCGATGTCGAACGCGCGGAACCGCTCGTCGGCCGTCGCGCCGATGAAGATCAGGCCGCCCGCCGTCACGATGGGCCCGCCAATGCCCGGCGCACCGAACTTGAGCGGCAGCGGCAGGGGCAGCAGGGTCTCGATGGTGCCCAGCGGCACGGACCAGGCGATCTTACCCCGGGCGAGGTCCACGGCGGTCAAGGTGTACCAGGGCGGGGACGTGCAGGGCGCCCGCAGCGGTGACAGCACGCGAAACGGTCCGCGCTCCACCGCGTAAGGCGTTCCCTTGATGAATCCCGGTGGCCCGCCCGGCAGACCGGCCATGGGTGACTCGGCGGCATCCGACCCGATATCGTGGTGCGGCACCAGCCGCACGTAGCCGGGGATCCGCTGCACGTTGGTGATGAGCAGCTGCCGGTCGGGATCAANNGGATCAAATGCGCCGCTGCCCCAGTTATTTGCCATCCCGGGCATCATGATCGTGCCCAGCGTGCTTGGCGGCGTGAAGATCTCGCCGTGGCGCAGGTCCTCGATCAGGCGCCGGCACGCGTTCCGGTCGAAGAGGGTAAAGCCCCAGGCATCATCGGGATGGATTCGGGTGGGTGCGAGCGGCCGCGGGGCGGTTGGAAACGGCTGCGTCGGTGACAGCCCCTCGCCAGCCACGCCGCCGGTCGGCACGGGACGCTCCTCCACCGGAAACACCGGCTCGCCGGTCTCCCGGTCGAAGACGAATACGAAGCCGTGCTTGGTCAACTGCACCACCACGGGCAGGGCCCGGCCGCCACGGTTCAGCGTCACGGCCATGGGCTGCGAGGCAAGGTCCCAGTCCCAGACATCGTGGTGAATGATTTGATAATGCCAGGCGAGCTCGCCGGTCGAGCCGCGCAGCGCAACCGTGGAGTTCGCGTACGGGTTCGCACCGGGACGCGTGCCGCCGAAAAAATTCGGTGATGCGCTGGAAGTGGGCAGGAAGACCAGATCCCGCGACGTGTCTGCCGACATCAGTGTCCAGACGTTGGCGCCGCCGGTCATTGCCAGCGAATCCGCAGACCAGTCCTGCGCGGCCGGATCGCCGGGATTGCGCGGGACCGGATCAAAGCTCCATTTGAGAGAACCGGTGCGCGCATCGAAGGCCCGCACCGCACCGCTGGGTGCATCCGCGCGGCTGAACTTCGCACCCACAATGGAGCCGACCACCACCGTGTCGCCCACGACGGCCGGCGGCATGTAGGTGCGCACGCCGGGGGTGTCCGTGGCGGGCTCGGTGGCCTCGATATAAGGCACCAGGTCGACGACGCCGTTCCGGCCAAAGCCCGCGCAGGGGCTGCCGCTGGCGGCATCCAGCGCGATCAGCCGCTGGTTGGCGGTGGCCGCAAAGATCCGCGAGCTGCATACCGCNNGCGCCACACCGCGGCACTTGTATTGAATGCCCATCACCCCGCGCGGGATGCCGGGATCGAAGCGCCAGCGTTCCGCGCCGGTGGCGGGATCCAGCGCGATGATCTGGCCGAACGCGCCGCACAGCACCAGCGCGCTGCCGCCGGCATGCGGCACCAGGATGGGTGTGGCCTGCAGACCATACGACCCGCCCGGGCGCATGCGTCCTTCGCCGTCACCGGTGCGGTAGCTCCATGCCAGCTCCAGGTCACCGACGTTGTCGCGATCGATCTGGTCCAGCGAAGAGAACTTCGACCCGCCTTCGTCACCGCCGTGGTGGCGCCATGCGTCGTCCGGTGAATGTTCAGATGCCGCGTGACTGTGTCGGGCGATCAGGGCCGCAAACGCCAGCAGGCAAATCAGCGCTGCTCGATACCGCGTGTCGGGCATTGATCGTGTGGCTCGTGACCTAGCGCGGGCAGCCCGATCAGGCGTCCCGGCACCGCCAGCCGTTCATCACCTCGCCCCAGCGCGCATCCACCCGCTCGAACACGTCGGGTGACCCCTTGATCAACAGCGTGCGATTGAGGTCCGGATAGACTTCGGGACCCCCTTCCTCGGGCCACTGCCGCGTCGCATCGATGATGACCTTGCTCGACATTGGCCGGTTGGGCGCGCTGGGATCCAGAGGCATGCCGCGCAGCTCTTCGTAGATATGGGTCGCGGGATGGGGTTGCCAGCGTGAGCCCAGGGCCAGCAGCATGTCGGTGCGCTTGACCACGTCGAGATCGCTGTCCACCACCACCACGACCTTGGCGATCGAAATGCGTTCGGCGATTTGCCTGCCGACCTCGATACCCTGGCCCGTCCGGGTCTTGTCGATGCTGACGAAGCTGATGCCCGTCGCATCATTGGTCGTGTGATAGTCCACCAGCCCGGGAATCATGCGCTGCAGGCTCATCACCGCGAGGGCATCGCCCGGTGCTTTCAGCGTGCCGCGGTTCACGCCGGTGAAGCTGTTCATCAGCCACGGGTCGCGGCGGTGCGTGACCGCGGTGACATTCATCCAGAAGTTCTCTTCTTTATACAGGCCCATGTAGCCGTACATCTCACCATAGGGACCCTCGGCCTCGAAGTCATCCAGCGGGATCTCGCCCTCGATCACCATCTCCGCATGGGCCGGCACCAGCAGGTCATTGGTCTCGGAGCGAACCACTTCCAGCGGCCGGCCGCGCAGGCCCCCGGCAATGGCCAGCTCATCGACCGGCTCGTTGCCCCGCCGGTTCCCGACGCGCGAGCCGCTGATCAGCCACACGACCGGGTCGCAACTGAGTGCGATGGACACCCTGGCGATTTTTTCGCCGCGCTCCTTCGCGCGCATCAGCATCTTCCAGCCGGTCTGGTTGGGCTCCGGGTTCACGCCGATCTTGCGCGGGCCGCGAAGATGGCAACGATAGGTGCCGAAGTTGACACCCATCTCGGGATCCGCGGTAAACACAGACCCAGTATTGATGTAGCGACCTTGATCGGCGGGATTGACCTGGATGAACGCGAAGCGGGTCAGATCGATGTCATCGCCGCGCAGCACGACTTCCTTGCACAAGGCTTTGTCCGGCGTCACTTCGCGCGGTGCGATCTGCGGAAAGCTGCCCCCCGACTTCTGCAAGATATCGGTGAAATACGCCTTGGCCTGGCGATAGGTCGCCCAGCCGTCGTGGGGCACCGGCGTCAGACCGAACGCGATGGCTTCCGCAGCCCACGGGCCCTGATCATTGGCAATCAGCGGACCCTGCAGCCACTCGCCGTTGATCTTGACCTGCTCGAACAAAATCGCCGGCGCGCCCCAGATGCCGTACTTGTCGATGAGCCGGTACATGATGGCCGTGCCCTCGTAGGCATCCTGATCCACTTTGTCGAAGCGCAGCAGCTGACCGTGGGCCTCCAGGGCCGCGACGAATTCCCGGAACGTGTCGAAGGGGCCGGCCGCCACGCGCGGCTCGGCGGCTGCCGCCGGCTGCCCCGCGTGACTTGCCGCCAGCAGGCTGTCGACGGATGCGGTGAGTCCTACACCGGTCGCGAGAAAGTCCCGGCGGGAAAAACCGGGGTCAGACACGAGTTTTAACGATGACCATAGGTATCTCGTCCCTCGAAAATCAGGTAAACAGCGCCAAAGATCCCGGCACTGATGATAAAGAGGTTCGAGACCAAAGACGAAAACTCATAGTCCGGATGACTCTTGAACAAGAAATGCAACAGAACATGAATGACCAGGAAAACGCTGATGCCTATGCGGGAGCTCTTGCGGATTTTGGGATTTTCGCTCGCAAGCATCCCGATGAGTATCGCGAAAATCGGGACATGAGCGGCAATAAATAATTGCCTGCCAATATCGTCAGGTAACGCGCGAATCAAGGGCAGGACTCGCCACTCGTGGTTCGGTATTGAATCGAGCTCGTGAGCGATCAGCGATCCCAGGCCGAGATAGAACGAAGTCGCTTTCATGTCACCCCACGGCTCGTCTACAAAGATGAAAACGCGTCATTCTGGAAATCAAGCTGCACTTCCGCTCCAAGTACAAGGCTTTTCTCTGCTGGTAAGCGAAGCCGCAGAGCAGTCAGGCTGGAAGTACTTGCATGGCCGCCTTGGTTTTAGTCCGCGTCCGAATGACGCACTGCCAGGATGTCTTTCGGGCCAACAGGCCTAACCTGAGCGGTACCGTGCGTTACTAAAGCCTTGCTGTGACCCGGGGCAGTAACAAATTCGACCTCGATTGCGTCAGAAGAATAGACTTCGACCACTGCGCCCGAGTCGCCGCGCCGCAGACCATAATCAGGCAGGTCTGTAGTTAAAACAACTGTGTCCAGTTTCTTCACGCTCATCACCTGATTCCGGGGTAGGCTGTAACGAGCTGCGGTCTCCTCTCGCCGCTAAGTATTATTCACACCGTCACGACAGCCGCAGATTCGCTGCTCGGCCCGGTAATCACACCAGAAGTTGTGAATTTTCTGCCGTATTCCGTTAATTCAATTTCCTCGGCTGATTCTGCTAATAATGCCCAGATATCGCGCTTCAGCCTCTCCCCCGTGCGCCTCGAGATACGCCTCGACCGCTGCGATCGAGTCCGCGAGGAGCTTTTGCACATACGGCGGGTTGTGCACGCCCCAGGACCGGTCGTTCTTGATCAGCTTGTAGTTGGTATAGGCGTTCTCCAGGCTCAGCTTCGGATCATCGTCGAAGGGCAGGGTGCCGCCGCGGTGACAGGTGGCGCATTTATCGCCGGGGCGATAGCCGGGCAGCACATCATTGTTCGCGGCCCTGAGCAGCACGCCGAGTTCCGTCCAGCGCGCGTGCACCTCGCGCTGCGCGCCGTTCACGTCGAACGTGTCCGTGTCCCCGTGACACATACGGCACGCAACGAGGTGCAGCAGGTCGTCACCGTCGTCCGGATCTTTTTCGAGCGCAGGATCATCCGGCCGCGGCCCAAAGCCGCCGAGCAGTCCGTTCGGCCCTGCATCGCGCATGCGCAGCGTATGCCCGCCGACCGCCCGGACCCCGCGCGCGTCGAACGTCTCGGGCTTGTCGCCGAGGTGACACAGCACGCACTTCGAGCCGGTGTCATGCGGGTTGAACAACTCATAGTTCTCACCGGGGTACTCGTAACCGTTGCCCACCTCGTTTGCCGTGCCCTCCAGCACGGTGTTCTGCCATTTCTGTTCGTGACAGGTCTGGCACAGCGCGCCCGCATCCCCGGTGCGCAGGCCCACCGAAATCCGCGCGATGGCCTCGTGCGGGCTGTGGCAGGCGGTGCAGGAGATCGCGGTCTCGTCCTTCGCAGGCACTTTGGACAGATCCGGCATCAGCGGGCCGATGCCGCCCGCGCGCTTCTTGTACTCGACTTCGTGAAAGCTGATGCCTTGTTCATCGGCTGCAGCCAGCGTCGCCTTGAAGGTCCTCGCGTAATGACACTTGGAGCACTGCACCAGCAGCGGGCGCGCAATTTCCTGATAGCCGTAGGGCATGCCGTCGGAGTGGCGGGATTTTTCCCATTCGGCGTATTCGTCATGACACTGGCCGCACACGCCGGAGGAGAAGCTCAGCTGCTGGGTGGCCTTNNCGCGGCCGGGCCGTGGCAGCTCTGGCAGCCGATGCCCGCCGCCTTGTGTGGGGTGCGCAGGTAGCCCTCGACCTGACCCGCGTGACATTCGGTGCAGGCAGTGCCGTCGTAATTCTGATCATCATCCACGACCAGCACGGCGATGCTTGCTTTCTCGCTCGTGAGTGAGCCAAACGGGTCGTTGTCCGTAACCTCCAGCACGGCCTCGTAGCGGCCCGGCCGATCCGGCGTGAAATGCAAGATCTGCCCGCCGGTCGCCGGCTTCTCGTCTGTGTCCAGCAGCAGGTCGTGGGCCGGCGATCGGGCGCCGGTGTCCGGCTCTATATAAAAGAGCTGCCAGCGGAAGCCGAATTGGCGCTGCCAGTGGTCGTGGTTCTTGCCGTAGAGATCCGGGTCCAGCCCGCCGGGGTTGTAGAGTTCCGGGGAGGCGTGGCTCTTGTCGAGCCCGAGCCCCATCAGGTACACGGGCTGGTCTTGCCTGACGACCTTCAGCCCGCTGGATGCGCGCGCGCCCGGCGTCGGCGCCTTCCGCGGCGGCGTCGGACCCGCGATCAGCATCGGTACGGCTTCGGGCGCGGTGTTGACCGCACGCACCGTGGCCTCGGCGGTGTCTGACACCCCGGGTGCCCGATCATTCGTCAGGATGATCTTCACGGCGTACGTGCCGGGTTGTGGCGGCTTGAACAAGAAAAGCGCGGGCGACGTGCCCGGGTTGGGGGACGGCTCCAGTTGGAGTGGGGTTTCGTCGGCGGCATAAGGATCCATCAACACCGCGCCCTGCTCGTCGCGGATCTCGAAGCGGATGCCGTCGCGCGAGATGTTCTCGCTGTCGCTCGCGTCCAGGTTCACCGTGGTCAGGTAAGGGTGTGATGCGGGCGGTCGTTGAAACGGCATCGGGCTGGTGACTTTGAGGCGCGCCCTGGGCGGACCGGTGATCTCCGGAAACAGCGCCTCATCCGGCAGCGTCGTGACACGCCCACCGTTGATGGCCACACCGTCGATGACTGCCGTTTCAAATCCGGGTGCGGCGATGGCCACCGTGTACACGCCCGGCTCGAGGTCCGGTACGGCAAAGACGCCGTTGTCGTCCGTGCTGGTGCTATGGCCGCCCGAGTTCAGAGACACTTCGGCATCGGCAATGCCGGGCAGCACGAAGGGAATCCAGCCGGTCGGCTCGGTGACCTTCCCCTGCAGATAGCCGATCCCGGCCGGCACCGTGATCGGCTCGTGCTCGGCCGGGCGAAATTTCAGCTCGAGGACCAGGGACAGCGCGACCAGCAGCACCATCACTGCGGTAAGAAATCCGCCGAGCCAGATGAACAGGCTTCTCAGGGATCTCTTAGGCATGCGCATCGAGCCTCATCGATTCGGATCCGCGGCAACGTCGCGATCACGTTAGCCCAGACGCCGACACCTTGAGAATGAGGGGATATACGGACCAGCGCAGACGGTTATTTGTCGACTGAATCGAGTCTTCAGCGGGTCGTCAGGGTGATTGGTCTGGATTAGCCTCAGATAGCCACATGGCGACTTACCAGCTGCCGGTTCGAGCCATCTCTTTCTGCATCATATGGGTTGTCGATTGACAACCTACTTTGCTCTACCTAGAATGATTCAGGACCAAGCTGCTATGCGGCGGCCACGCCACCCGAAGAAAGAGGTTGAGGCAGCGCTTAGATACGCGGAGAGATTTGGCTGGCGGATCGCGGTCGGTGGTGCTCATGCGTGGGCCAGGATGTATTGCCCGTACAACGACACGGAATGTCGCCATGGCGAATTTTGTATCTCGAGCATTTCCAGCACTCCTCGCAACGCCGCTGGCCACGCGAAGCAAGTTCGTCGAGTCGTTGACAACTGCAGCAGGAAAGAGGACTAGCAGTTAAATCCGCTTCGCCAAGGTTCAGACATGAGTGAGTACGACTTCACATTGAGATTTGCGCTCGGCCAGCCCGATGCCGATCCGGACGCGTTCGTCGAACGACTCATGGCTGAAGGGTGTGATGATGCGCTCATCGGCCTCGGACAGCACGGTCGCATTGCGCTCAATTTCACTCGAGAGGCGCCTTCCGCCGCCGAGGCAATTCTCGGCGCCATAGCCGACGTCCAACACGCCATCCCCGATGCCAAGTTTATTGAGGCATGTCCGGATTTCGTTGGCCTGACCGATATTGCAAAAATGCTGGGCTTCTCGCGGCAGAACATGCGGAAGCTGATGATGAGCAGCCGCTCTGGCTTTCCATCGCCTGTTTACGAGGGAAAGCTTGCCATCTGGCATCTCTCGACGGTGTTGTCTTGGTTCAAGAACCGGCAGACTCATGAGATTGACGACACTCTGTTCGAGGTTGCCGAAATCAACCGGCAGTGCAATCTCGCGAGAGAGGTGGCTCATCTCGATCCGAGTTTTTCCAGCCGCCTTAGGGAAATTGGGGTCTGACCCCATTTTTTACTAATGGCGGCCGCTTTCTACCTTGCAGACAGTGCACGCATGCGCTACGCGACCGGCGCGATGATGTACTTCGCGCAGGGTATTCCGCAGGGGCTGCTGGCCATTGCGATTCCCGCGTGGCTGGCCAGCCTGGGCGCTAGCGCCGCCGATATTGGCTCGTATCTGGCCGTCATCATCCTGCCCTGGGCCTTCAAGCTGCTCACCGGGCCGCTGATGGACCGCTACGAGTTCCTGCCGATGGGCCGGCGGCGGCCCTGGGTGATCGGTGCGCAGCTCGGTCTGTCGGTGTCGTTGCTCGCGCTCATGCTGGTCGAGCGTCCGGCCGAGCAGGTCGGGCTGCTGATGCTGATCGGCGCGCTGATCAACAGCTTTTCCGCGACCCAGGACGTGGCGACCGATGGCATGTCGATCGACCTGACGCCGATCTGGGAACAGGGCCGCCTCAACGCGTTCATGAGTTTCGGCAAGGCGGCCGGCTGGGGCGCGACGTCCGCGGCCTCCGGCGTGCTGCTGGTGACCTTTGGTCTGCAGGTCACCGCGATCGTCGCAGCCGCGGTGGCTGCCCTGTTTTTGCTGGCGATGATTCTGGTGCGCGAGCGCGAGGGCGAGCGCTCGCTGCCCTGGACCTCCGGCGACGCGGCCTCGGTCCATCAACCAGGCAGCTCGTTCCGCGCGGTATTTGGCGGCATCAATCAGGTGCTCTGGAAGCGCGTCAGTCTGTCTGATCGTGATGATCATCATGTTCTTCGACGGCCTGGTCGTCGGCTACGGTCAGGCACTGATGCCGGTCGCGGCGATCAACCTGTTTGGCTATACGACACCGCAATGGTCGTCGCTGGTGGCGATGATGGGACTGATCGGCGCGGTCGTCGCGCTCGCGCTCGGCCCCCTGATCGATCGCTTCGGCGCCAAGCGTATGCTCTTGATGACTGTCTCACTGGTTGCGATCCACGCGTTCATGATTGCCCAGACTCAGCATCTGTGGGAGAACACGCTGTATGTGCGGGTGATGTTGTCGCTCTGGGTGCTGATGCAGCCGGTGACCATGGTCTGTGTCATCGCGCTCGCGATGGCGATCTGCGCCAGCAAGGTTTCGGCCACGCAGTTTGCGATTTATATGTCGATGGCCAATCTGGGTCACTCGGCCGGTTCGCAAATCTATGGCATGGTCGCCGAGCGCACGACCTATGTCGGAAACTACACAATCCTCGGTCTGTTCGTCGTGACGATGATCGTCTTCATCGCCTTTCATCGCCACAAAGTCGAGAAATCTGCCGCGGCCGCTTCCGGCCGCAGGCCAGGGCCCCAATACACCATCGGCATCGGCCGCGGCGGAGCGGGACTCTATTTTTCAGGCGCGATACGGTGCCCGAAGTGCAGATCGGACATGGAGCAGATCGATTACGAAGGCACGGAAATCGATCGCTGCACGACCTGTCGCGGTATCTGGTTCGATGCCGGCGAGGTCGAGTTGCTGCGCAACGAGGAGGCAGCGGCTGCGATCGACACCGGCGATGCGCGCGAAGGGAAGAAGAAGAACGTGATCGATGATTATCGGTGTCCTCGCTGCAGCGGCACGATGGTGCGCAGGATCGATCCGCAGCAGCACCACATCTGGTACGAGACCTGCAGCTCGTGCGGTGGTTCGTTTTTCGATGCGGGTGAGTTCGTCGACCTGTCCAAATTCACGATTGGAGATTTCTTCAAGAGTCTGTCCACACCGGAGCGTACGTGACTGTCAGGCAGACCACCTGCCCCGACGCCCAGCGCGAATTGGGTTTAGCTGCGTCGCTTGGATCGGTGCTATTCTGCTGACCGCCGCGGCAGTGCGGTTGGGGGCTGACGTCATGCAAAGCTACACCGGTGCCATCAAGCAACTGCCGGCCTTCCTGCTCTTGCTGACAAGTCCAGTTGCGGCGATCGCGGGTGGTCATACCGAGGGGGCTCCGCCGGTCGCGCTGGCGGAGGCCGACCCT
>JABAOE010002771.1_pt4 | contig 10433 bp, 11 predicted proteins | sample 7062141 | NCBI WGS metagenome assembly JABAOE01 (sample SAMN14538627, study PRJNA623070) | marine sediment metagenome | biome: marine biome [ENVO:00000428]; feature: marine pelagic biome [ENVO:01000023]; material: deep marine sediment [ENVO:00002113] | place: India: Gulf of Khambhat ...
CAGCACGCCCCAGCCGAGTGAGATCGACATCGGCACGAAAATCGTCGTCGCAGGGTTGTTCAAGAACATCAGTGGAGTCAAGCCGACGAACGTCGTCGAAGACGTCAAGATGATCGGCCGGAAGCGCACGATGCCAGCCATGCGAACTGCGGCTTCGACGCTGATGCCGCGTCGCCGTTGCCGGTTGATGTAGTCGACGAGCACGAGGCTCGAGTTCACGACGACGCCCGACAGCGCGATGATGCCGAGAATCGAGCTGATGATGATCGGCCAACCCATGATGATGTGGCCGAGAAGCGCTCCGACGGCGCCGAAGGGGATCACGCTCATGATGACGAGCGGTTGCACATAGGAGCGTAAGGGGATCGCCAGTAGCGCGTAGATGACGAGCAGTGCGATAGGGAACAGCGCGATAATCCCGCGGAAGGAGATTGCACGCTCTTCCTGCTCACCGCTCAGCGCATAGGTTACGCCGGGATACCGCGCAAGTATTCGAGGCAGTGCGTCTGCGCTCACGGCATTGATGACGGTTTCCGGCGCGACGAGGTCGCGATTGACGTCTGCGCGTACGGTCACGACGCGCTGACGATCGATACGCTGAATCGTCGNNTCGAGTAGCCCCGACCGAGCGTGAATTCGGCCGCCGCGGCAAACGGCACCTCCGTGCCGTCGAGCGTGCGGATACGCATATCTTCGAGATCGCCGAGTGACTGTCGCTCGGCTTCCGGATAACGCACCATGATCCGAATGTCCTCCGTGCCTCGCTGCACGCGCTGCACCTCTTCGCCGTAGAACGCTTGTCTAGCCTGGCGTGCGAGATCGCGCAACGTCAGACCGAGGTAGAGTGCTTCGGGGCGCAACTCGAGCTTGACCTCCTGCTTGCCCGAACGGAACGTGTCGGAGATATCGGCGACGCCGTCGAAGCGTGCGAGCTCACCGCGCAGCTCCGCCGCCGCTGCGGCGAGATCATCGACATTGCGCCCGCGCAGCTGAATCGAGATCGCATCGCCCGCCGAAACTTGACTTGCCGAAAATGTGAGCTCGACCGCGTCGGGTATTGCCCCAGTGAGCTCTCGCCACTGATCGACGACGTCGCCCGATGCGATGTTGCCGCGCTCGTTCGTCGGCAGCAGCGCGACGACGACTTGGGCCAGATGACTTTGGGGCACGCTGAGTCGTCTGCCACTGGGTCCACCACCCTGTCCCCCCGCGGATTGGCCGACCGACGTAAAAACCGACTCCACGATATCGGGCCGGTCAGGGTACTGGGCGCGCAAACTCTCTCTGAGCTCGAGCGCGGCACGCTCGATTTCATCGGCAGCGCGCGCGGTCTGCTCGACGTGTACGCCCTCGGGCATCGTAAGCTGTGCGATGAGTCGATCACCCTCGACGTTGGGAAAAAACTGTATCGGAAGGCGGCCGCTACTGACGTAGGCCCACGCGAGGATCAGTACACCGATGCCGCTTGCAAACGTGAGGTATCGCCACTCGAGCACGCGGCTAAGGGCGGCGCCGTAACGGTATTCGGCGAAATGCTCGATTCGAGTCGACAGACGCTGCTGAAAGCGCGTCCAGCCGGCGACGAAGGCGTTCGGATTCCCCGAGCGGCTGCGGGTACGCCGGTGCGCGAGGTGCGCAGGCAGGATCAGCTGCGATTCGACAATGCTGAAGATCAGGCACAGCACGACGACGTAACCCATGACCGAGAACAACTGACCGATTCGTCCGGGCGTGAAGATGATCGGAATGAACGCCGCGATCGTCGTCAGAACACCGAAGATGACCGGTACAGCGACCTCGCTGGTTCCATCGATGGCGGCTTGTATTTGGTTCTCACTCGTACGTTCGTGTGCGAACACGCGTTCACCGACCACAATCGCATCGTCAACGACGACACCGAGCACGAGGATGAACGCGAATACCGATAGCGTGCTGATCGTGATGCCGAAGGGGCTGAACGTCGCAAGCGTGCCGAGTATCGCGATAGGGATGCCCGCCGCTACCCACATTGCGAGACGGAACTGCAGCGGCAGCGCGAGTAATACCAGCACGAGCACGAGACCGCCCGCTGCCGTGCCGAGCAAAATGTTGATGCGCGCCTCGAGCTCCTCAGATTCATCTTGCAGAATCGAAACTTCAATACCTTCGGGTACGAATCGTTGGGCTTCGGGAACGTATGCTCTAACTTGGTCGCGGATCTGCATGAGGTCTTCTTGGCCGACCTGGTTAACGCGCACCACGGCTGCGGGGTTGCCGTCGAGCCGCGCTTGCGTATCGCCTTCCTCGAAACCGTCGATGATCGTCGCGATCTCGGAGAGGCGTACGCTCGTGCCGTCCACACGCGAAACGACAACGATGTCCTCGAGCTCGCTGCCGCGGTACGCTTGGGCCTGCGTTCTGACGAGTATCTCGCCGCCACCCGTGCGGATCGATCCGCCGGGCAGGTCGAGAGACGAGCGTCGCACGGCCTCTGCGACTTGCTCTAGAGTCAGACCCATACGACGCAGTGTCTGCTCAGAGATCTCGATGGAGATCTCATCCGGGCGGACGTAGGCGACGGTTACGTCGGAAATCCCGTTCATCGCCACGATATCCTCGCGGATGCGCAGCGCGAGCTCTTTGAGTGTGCGCTCGTCCGTCGGGCCTGAGATTGCGAGCTCGATCGCGTCGCGGCGCACCGTCGCAAGCGAGACGATTGGGCGTTCCGTTTCTACGGGGAAGGTCGAGATCGCGTCGACCTTGCTCTTGATCTCATTTGATATCTGGATGTCGTCGGCGTTGGCCTCGAGCTCGATCATCACGTTGCAAGCGCCCTCGAGAGAGGTCGACGTCATCTTGAAGATGCCGAGCGTCCCTTCGAGCGCTTCCTCGATACGGACACAAACGCCGCGCTCGACTTCCTCCGGCGCGGCGCCGAGGTACGGGACCGTAACGCTGACGATGCCGAGATCGATCGGTGGAAACTCTTCCTGACGTAACTGACTCAGAGAAATGATTCCGCCGACGATCAGGATCATCATGAGCAGATTGGCGGCGACGGGGTTGCCGACGAACCAAGCGATGACGCGCCGCATCGTTACTCCGTTCCCTCGATCGGAAGGATCCGCATGCCGTCGACTACCGCTTGGAGCGGCGAGATGCACACGCGCTCGCCGGCGTTCAAGCCCTCATTGATGTACGCCTCGTCACCGTAAACGCGCAGCAGCGACACCGTGCGAAACCGCAACCGATTCTCGTCATCGACAACGAGCACCTGGTTCTCGTTGCGAATCGCACTGCGTGGCAGCACCACGACATTGTCGGCTGAGCGTCCCTGGATCTCGGCTTGCACGAACAGGCCGACCGGCGGAGGCAAATCGCCGTCGGCACCGTCGGTTGCGGTCACGCGCGCAACGGCTTGCACCATACGACTGCGCGCATCGATCTCTGCTTCAGTGCGAATCAAGCGGCCCTGCCACTCGCGCTCGCGGCCGGCGAAATCCGCGTACAGGCGCACCGATGGCGCCGAGTCTGCTTCGAGCTCGCCACGCGGCGTTAACGGCAGATCGAGATAGGCGAGCTGCTGGTCGGCGATCGGCAACCGGACTTCGACATAGTCGACGGCGTAAAGGCGCGCAATGGATGTGCCGCGGTTGACGAACTGGCCGACGTCGATCTGCTCGCTACGCACGAGGCCGCGAAACGGAGCGCGAATTTCCGTGCGTGCGAGATCGCGTTCCGCCCGTTCGAGCGCCACGCGCGCGTCGCGCAACTGCGCTTCGTTGACGCGCGCCACGCGCATTGCCGATTCGAGGGCGGAGCGGCTCACTAGATCACTCGTCTCCAGTGTCTCGAGCCGGGCGAGCTCGAACTCCGCGAACTCGAGCTCAGCTTCCGCGCGGCTCATGCTCGCGCTCGCGCGTTCGACGGCGTTTTGGTAATCGCGGTCGTCGATGCGCAGCAACGGCTCGTCGACGTCGAAGTAACCGCCGGCGATCAGATTCGGTGAGATCCACACGACGTTACCCGAGATCTCAGGCACGAGCTCGGTTTCTATGCGCGGCAGCACTGTGCCTTGCGCGTGCACGACCATCTGTACGGGCTTCGGTTGCACGTCGAGCACGCGCACACTCGGCGGCACGGGCTCGGGTTGCGTGGGGGCAAGCCGCTCGCTCGTTGCGAGTAGCGTCACGGCTCCGAGCCCCGCAATGGCGATGACGACAACCGGCAGAAGTGTCTTTCGCCGGATCATGACGCCACCCGCTGGCGTAGATCGTCGGCTTGCAGCCGCTCGGCCGCGTGGCTGCGCAGCAGGTCGAACAGTCTGTCGATCGCGACGCCGGCTCCAGTGACGTGTCGCTCTTCGACGGCTGTGTCGAGCTCGTGTGCGAGCCTACGCAGATCGCCGACGTCGATCGATTCGAGATAGCAGGTCTTGCGGATGTATTCGCGCGCCTGGCCGCGTAGGCCATTCATGATCAGACGCAGCACGAGATGGTCGGCCGTCTCGGCAAGCGCCCTGAAAAGCCGCGCGATCGACTCAGCCGTCTCGGCGGAGCCCGCGTTGGCTCTGAGCTTGCGGATCACCTCGCGTGTCTCGCCGAGTTTGGCCGGCTCGCCGCGCTCGACGGCCGCCTGGGCCGCAAAACGTATGAGGAGTCCGACGACCTCAAGAACCTGATCTACGAGGACCGGATCCGGAATCGGTTTGAGCGCCAGCAGCGGGCCGAGAACGTCGAGCGAACCCTCATGCACGGCGGCGGCCCGTGCGCCGCCGGGCTGAATGTCTGCTAGACCTAGCAGCTCAAGCCGCTTGAGGGCTTCGCGCACGGTGCCGCGGCTCGTCGCGTGCCGGGCGGCTAGGTCGCGTTCCGAGGGCAGACGCTCGCCGGGGCGGTACTGGCCGCGCAGGACGTCGTCGCGTAGTTCTGCGGCGATCGACTCGCTGCGCGTTCGATGGGAAGTCGCCATTTTTGGTCCTACCAATTTGGTCAGACCAAGAATAATAGCACGGGGTTGCCGGTCGTTCAGGTGCGCGGCGCTATCGAGGTTTGCCGCTGGGCAATTCGAGAAGTCCATGCAAGATAGGTAAGATCCGGGCCGGTTTGGTTCCGCCCTTTTCCAAAATCTCGCTGATCAATGCTGAAGATTCCCTATAATTCTTCAATGAACACATCGCGATCGCTTGTCCTCGTCGCAGCGGCCCTCGTATCGAACGCTTGGCTCATCGGGCAGGATGCGCTCGCGCAGCAGATCGATCCCGATCAGCCGACAGTGCTGATCACGGGCTCGAATCGCGGGCTCGGACTTGCGTTCGCTCGGCACTACGCGGCCGAAGGATGGAACGTCATTGCGACGACGCGCTCTCCGGATCGTGCCGACGATTTGGCTGCATTGGCCGCGACCAACAAGCAGGTCATCATCGAGCAGCTCGATGTGACGGACTACGCGCGCATCGCCGAGCTCGCTGCCGACTACGCGGGTACGCCGATCGATGTCCTGATCAACAACGCTGGCGTTTACGGCGACCGCGCTAAGCAGAAATGGGGTTCGCTCGACCCCGCGGCGTTTCACGAGATCAACGCCGTCAACGTTTTGGGTCCGCTCAAGATGGTCGAGGCGTTCGCGGACCATGTCGCGGCGAGCGAGCAGAAGAAGATCATTTCGATAACGAGCGGCGCTGGATCAGTGTCGGTCGACCGCGTTGCAGGCGGCGGCGTGTTTTACGGCATTAGTAAGGCCGCGCTCAACATGGCCATGCGCAAGGCTCGTGCCGAGCTCGAGGAGCGCGGCATTATCGTCGCGTCCGTTGCGCCGGGTTTGGTTTTGACGGATATGCTTCGGACGCATCGACCGAGCCTCGCTCCTCGGGCTCGAACACCCGAGGAGAGCGTCGCTGGAATGGCCGCGGTCATCGCCAGTTTGGATCACACCTACGACGGGCAGCCGCTCAACTACAACGGCACCGTCATGCCCTGGTAGACCGCTTACCGTTCAATGCCGACCGTTGCTTTCATCCAACCTGACGGCACACGTCAGGAGATCGAGGTCGAGTTGGGTTACTCGGTCATGGAGGCTGCCACGCTCAATGGGATCGCGGGCATCGAGGCCGAGTGCGGCGGTGCGTGCTCGTGCGCGACCTGCCACGTGCACGTTGATCCGGCCTGGATCGACAAGCTACCCGAAATGGACCCGATGGAAGATGCGATGCTCGACGCAGCCAACGATCGCCAAGCGACGAGTCGACTGACGTGTCAGATCGAGATGACGGATGAGCTCGACGGATTGGTCGTCACGGTCGTGCCGCCGTACTAGTTCGCGCAGAACTCGACAGAGATTTAGGCGCACGGCGGGCATACGCGTCAGCTTTCTGGGGTATAGCGGACCCTCGGGTGAAAAATTCTAGAGAGTAAGGAAAGCGGCGACTAATGGCTGATAGCTGACATCTGTCTTCCTGGTGCCGTCACTGACCAGGAAATCCGCATGCGCAGAGAGGTTGTTTCGGCCTGAAAGCGCGCGGATACCCCGTATACCCGCTACTTCTATCGGGGCCTGGAACCGAGCCGATAATCTGCGCAAGGCGGCGGATTTCCGCTGCAGTGCTCGTCAGTAACCTACCCATACCGCCACGGTTAACGTGACACCGTGCGACATAATGAGAAATTCTCCAATCTATGTAAAAACGGTAACAAACAATACTTGTTGCTAGACATGATATTCGTTCGGCACGGTTTCCGATTCCATAAGAAAGCTGCACGGAAGCATCCAACAGAAAACGAAAAATACGACCGCAAAAGTTTTCCCATACAGTTTTCGGCAAGCATCGATCAATAGACGCGCGCGTCAAAGCAAGGAGAAAGCGCAATGTTCACCAAGAACGAAAAGAGCAAAGAGTCCTCCGAGAAGAAGGAGGAGGTCAAAGTAAAGACTACCGAGGAGACGAGCAAGGAACAGTCCCCCGGGTTATCTAGCGAGAAAGGAACAGGACCTAGAAGCTGCTCCTACGTTGGTCCGAAGATGTATATAAAGGGCGACATCATCGTGGACGAAAGCCTCAACATCGACGGCAAAGTTGAGGGCANNAGGGCACGATCAAGAGTAACGACAAGCAGCTGGCGGTCGGCAAAGACGGGCATGTAACGGCCGAAGTGCAAGCAACTACGATCGAGGCTCGTGGCACGATCGAAGGCGACGTGCATTCGAAAGACGTCGTGCATTTGTATCCGACTGCGATCATTCGGGGCGCAATCCGTTGCGAGCGGCTGATCGTCGATGACGGCGCCAAGTTTGACGGTCACCTGAGCATGACGGGCGAAAGCAAATCACCTAAGAAAGGTAAGCTGACGCTGGCCAGCAGCAGCGACGGCAAGACTGAAACGAAATCCGGCTAGTGCGCAAGATATCGCAACGCCGAGTCGGACGACGAGACGCCTAGTAGGCAAGCCTCGGGGGCGTGCGCGGACCAAAGATCGGCACGATAGGATCTCGGCGCACTTTCGGGTGCCGTCTGTGCGTGTGCTTTGGGACCCAAAGCGGACAGAGCGCCCTCTAGCAAAATCATGCGCGCGAGCTTCTTATTGTCAGTTAGACTAGCTTGTAGTTCTAACGGGTCGATAGACGCTCGAGTTCCCGGAGGCAATCAATGCTCTACCGTTTCCCTGTCTCTATAGCTACCTTCCTGACGCTGATAACCGCCGCCGGGCTTACCGGCCCCAGTTTCACGTACGCTCAGACCGGGCTGCAGACTTCGGCGCAGGCAGCGGAGGGTTCGACGCCGGGACCCGCGCCACGTCGCGACCTTTCCGGAACATGGACGCCTGTGGGTGGAACGCGCGTCGGGATTCAAGCCGGCGGCGTACAGGCGATGCCGAACGACGGACGGCCGGAGCACGCGCTGCCGTACACGCCATATGGCTTGGAAGTCTACGAGAGTCACAGGCCGCTCGAAGGTGTTGATGCTGTCTTACCCGCAGAGCATAACGATCCGCGCAATATGTGCGAGCCGCTCGGCTTCCCGCGCATGAATCATTACAACATCAGGATGACGCAAATCTTCCAGAACCCATACAAGATCGCGATGCTGTATCAGTACGACAATCGATGGCGCACGATCTGGGTCGATGGTCGAGAGCTCCCCGAAATGGTCGATGGCGGCGTGATAGCGGGCGGAACGTATAAGGCGTCAAAGTGGTATGGCTATTCCGTTGGCGAGTGGATCGACGACTACACGCTCGTCGTGCGCACGGTTGGGATGATGCCCGAGGACCGCGTCTGGCTCGATTCCACGGGTCGCCCGATTAGCGACGCGGCGACAATCGAGGAAGTATTTCGCCGCATCGATGCCGAGCATATGGAATGGACCGAGACGATCGACGATCCGAAGCTCTACACAGAGCCGTGGGTGTCCATGAAAATCCTGTTTTCACTGGCGGATCCTCACACGGACATCATCGAGATGTACTGCTCGCCTATCGAGATGCAATACTATTATGAGTCCTTCGGTAACGCTGCAAGCGGCGTTGAGTCCGACGGTGACTGAGCCGAAGGCGTAGTTCTGTTGGGGGGCGTCGACGTAAGTTGGAAGCTGCTATGAAAAACCTCATTCTCGTCACAGGGTCCGCGTGTCTTGTTGCTTTCACCGGCATGGGCCCGGCAATCGCGCACCACAGCGCGTTCGCATTCGATACCGAGCGGACCATCGTCGTCGAAGGCACCGTCACGGAGTGGTTCTGGGCGAACCCGCATTGCCTGCTGAAGTTCGACGTAACGACGGATAACGGGGAAGTCGTGCAATGGGTTACGGAGACGCAGGCGCCGGCAAACATGATTGACGCCGGATGGCGGAAAAACGACCTGAAGCCTGGCGACGAAGTGACGGTCACGGTGCAGCCGGCTCGCAACGGCAATCCAGTTGGGCGAATCGTCCGCGTCGAGTTCGCCGATGGCAGGATCTTGGATGTGTCGCAGGACCGATCCGGGGCACTAGGGAACGAGTATCATCTATCGGGTGCGCCCACGGACTGAGTGCCCCGCGTCTGGTCCGCTACTCGCGTTGCGTGGCGACCCAGAGCTCCTCGCCCGTCTCGACGATAGTAACGACCGACGCATTGGCGGAATTACTACCGTCTCGTGCGCCGAAGCCCGTGACCCGAATCTCATCGCCTGGGCTTAATACTTGAGGCGTCCACCCATACTTGAGCAACGAGTTGATGCCGAGAAGCTCGACACTCCAGGCTTCGACGTTGCCGTCCGCATCCTCGACGTCAATATGAATCCACGCGTGCGGGTTCGTCCAATCGAGTCGCGTAACGGTACCTGTGATGTCGACTGGCCGGCTGACGTCGAACACGGCAGCGAATGAGTGATGCGACAGACCGGGCGCGGCCGCTAACAGCCACGCGACGCCAAAAAATACTGAGAAGACGGATCTCATCGAGCCTCCCGCAGACATAGGACTCTGGGCAATTCGCGTATAGTACAGCTACCCATGATATCGTAGCCAGCGTAGAGGTCGGCATAAAGTCGCCGATGCCTACGCGGTTTCCGAGGTGGCAGAATGAAAAGACTACTGGGGTCTCTGGTTTTGTTGGCGCTGAGTGCGCCGGTCTCGGCACAGTGGCTGACACTACCCACGCCAGGGATTCCTCGTGCGCCAGACGGAACCCCCGATTTGTCGGCGCCCGTGCCGCGCGCTGCTGATGGCCGCCCTGAACTCACGGGCCTGTGGCGGCCCACGCAGGTTAGAAGCGGTCTTCGGGACCGCGACAATCTGCAACCCTGGGTGGGCACGATCATTGACGAGCACGAGAGGACGTTCTTTACGCAGAACCCGCGTTTCCGCTGTCTGCCGGCGGGTCCGGAAAACATGACCAGCATCAGCAATTCCTGGGGCCTGCGGCGTTTCCTGCAGCATCCTACGATGATCTCGATCCACTATAACGACGGTACGTATCGCGAGATCTTCATGGATGGCCGCGAGCTGGAGCCGGATCCACTGCGGACCTGGATGGGCTATTCGGTCGGCCGCTGGGACGGTGATACGCTCGTGGTCGAGAGCAATGGCTACAACGAGAAAACCTGGCTCGGTCCCGGCATCACGCACACCGATCAGCTGCGTATCGTGGAGCGTTACGAGCGTACCGATCTAGGCAACATGCGAATTGAGGTTGTTTACGAAGACCCGGGCGCGCTCGTCGGCCCAGTGCACGCAGAGATCGATATGGTGCTCGCCGTTGACGAGGTCATGCTAGAGACGGTCTGCACCGAGGCGTACGGGGGCGAGCAAGCCGGTTGGACCAGTCAGGTCCAGGAGCGGGACGAAACCGGCGTGGACGTGGCTTCCGAGATTCTGGCGAGGTATGTCGGGACGTACGCTGGCATGTATCTGCGAAATCACATCACGATGGAAGTCACGCTCGAAGACGGCGCGTTGTTCTTCCGCAAGAACAATGGTG
>JABAOE010004952.1_pt3 | contig 10432 bp, 7 predicted proteins | sample 7062141 | NCBI WGS metagenome assembly JABAOE01 (sample SAMN14538627, study PRJNA623070) | marine sediment metagenome | biome: marine biome [ENVO:00000428]; feature: marine pelagic biome [ENVO:01000023]; material: deep marine sediment [ENVO:00002113] | place: India: Gulf of Khambhat ...
GCGCCTCGTCCGCGGAGAAGCCAACGACGCCATCCTTTACCAGGGTCTTGACAGCTGCCCAGGTGTCTTCCGACATCGGGCCTTCTGGCAGCAAGACAAAGTGGCTCAAAGTCTTTCCGGTTGCTTTTGGAAGATCGTTCAATCCACCAACATCCAGGAGCCGCTTGGCAGACCCCACAACCGATCGAGGCTGAGTGGGGGAGTCAAACCATGCCGATTCGCTCTCAGGACTTCCTGGACTGGCGGATAGCAGGTAGAAATTGAAGCCCAGGACGGACTGCGGCAGCTGCCCCGATTGCACGGCCCGCAGGACACTCGCGATTTCTGTATCCCCATCTTGAAGGGTGCTGGGCGGCCCACCAGCCACAACGATCATGGGCAAGGTTTTGCCAACGGTGGACTCGGAAATCGCGGCATACCAATCGAAGGTCCTGAATCCGACTTGGTCTTGTGAACCTTCAGGGGTGTTGTAAGGCCGGCTTGCCGACCACTCCGCCGGACCGCCATAACCCCACTCAAGAGGTCGACCGAATGTACGCGCGAATACTGCCAGGTGGAGATCGTCTATCAAGCTGCGGTGGCCACGACGAAGCATGGATTGCAGCGCGGTCTCAAGGAAAGAGGTATCCCAGTAGTCGCCTCCTGGCTCGAGAGGGGGAAAGACCGGGTTTATTCCCGTTGCCCGGGCTAGCTGCAGAATTGGAAGCAGCTGATCCACGAATCTTTCGACCAATCCAGAACGCGTCCACTGGTCGGAAGCCCAGCTGCTTTTCATGTTCGGTCGATCGAAGACAACAACTTCGCGTNNGTCGCGAGTACAGCCGCTATCTGATCCGATGAAATCTCACCGACCTGGCCCTTGATCCAGACTACCGGACGGATGCCGGACTCGATCAAGCCTCCGAGGAATGACTCGGGAACCGGTCGGCCAGGATTGGCATGAAGAACCAGCCAGCTGGCAGAGAGCCGGAGCAGGGTCGGAAGCCAATGTTCCAGATCCTGTTCTGAATAGTGGCTATCGTCCGGAAAATAATGAAATCCTAGGCGTGATATGGGTGCGCTCATGATGACTTGTATGGTGCAAGGTTTGTGCCAGGGGGATTATCTGGAGACTGCCAGCTTGATAACCTTGCCGCCNNTCATCCGTGCGTAATGCGGGTGTATCTTGACGCCATCACTGATCTGTTTGGACAGCGTGACCACCATCGCTTCATTGGCCCCAACGGTCTTCATGCCGATCTGCTGGCTGGGGCAGCAATGGTTGCCGTGGTCGCAGCCGCAGTGTTGGTCTCGCAATCGGTAGTCCGCGTCGGCCATCGTCGGCAGGTACTGAGCCACGATGGAGTGCACGCGTTCAACAGCAGGCGCATGGGAGTGCTCGACCATCAAATCAGGTCCACCAAGGGCACACGCAGTTTTGGCGATCGCCGGTCGCTTTGACGAACGCACCACGTCCTTGCTGCGTTTGGGACCACTGATCACACTCGAGGTGAGCAACGGATCCCCATACAGTACGAAAGAGATCAACGTCTTTTGATCTTCACCATCGAGGAACCCCTGTCGTTCGTGCATTTCAGCCGCAAGCTTCAATTTGGCTACCCGGAGTGCCTCGCCGATCGGAACTGCCTGGCGCAGCTCATCCCAGAACAGCCGGCCCAGCAAATCTGCAGCAATCAATGGCGGCGAAACCGAGCCGTATGAGATCTTGGTGGAACCGACGACCGCCTGACTGCCGCTCGACAGGAACTTCAAACTGAGGGCAGTCTCGTCCGTTTTGCCGAGAACGTGCGCGCCATAGCAAGCCTCAGTAAATACGATCTTGGGAGCACGACCGCTGTTGACGACGTCTTCCGGGCGGAGCGCCACCGGGAATTCAACGCTCTCGGAAGAATCGTGCAGGGGATCGCGCTGCCCATACCAGTCCGGAGAATCTTGCAGCCCGTGCAGGTTGAAGTAAGAAAGCGGGCTGGGCCGGCTGACAACCGAGGGCATGTTGTTCGCCTCGTTGGGCGGAGAAGTTATCAAAGAGCGCGGAGCTCCGATCGCCCGAAAGACTGCCAACGAAGCCTTGCGCCAAATGCTGGCGCTGTAGCCGATCGCCCTGGGTTGCGGTCGGAAAAAGCGCCCAAATCGATCCCGCAGCCAGACACCGAAACGCTTCGGGCTTGATCTTGCTCTGAGTTTGTCGCGATGTGCACCTGTGGCCTTGCTGAGCAGCTTGACCAATAAATCCGTATCGGTTTCGATCGGCAACCTACCCACCGGCCACTCAGGAGCGAAGTAGTTTTCATCCGTTGCCGCGTAGGGANNACGACGTTGTGACCCCCCACAATCAAGACCGCGCCAATCATCTCGCCGCGCTCAGCTAATGCCTGATCCAAATCTGCCAATCGAAGTTTGATTTGCCAGGCATTGCCCGGATCGCAAGGCATCAGGCCAAATGATTGAAGCGATCGCGGATCGTCGACAAATATTCGATATGCGCTCCACCCATTCTTGCGCCGCACGATCTCCGTGAGGTTCATCATGGCCTCGTTGACTCGCCTGAACCCTGACGAGCCGAGTTCCTGAACCAGTCGGGTGTGGCTGCTCAGGACGATATACGCAGGAAGCCTGGCTTCCTCTTCGGTTGACGGCCGACGCGCATTGAGTCGCTGAGCAAGCCGATCGAACTCATTGCGAACGGCCAAGAGCGCCTCGCTTCCGACAATTTGATCGCCAGCGTTAGGTCCCTGGAAGGCCTCGCCCGGTTCCGGATCGGGGATTGGCATCGGGTCAGATTTTGCACTCTTGGCTCGAGCTCCCATCACCGCCATGACTTCTTCGGGAACTGGTTCACTAACCTGCGCCTGCATGTGAATGGGCCAGAGACGGCGGTAGGGGTGATCGATACCCAGCACTGTCTCTGCGACTACCCCCAGCGGATCACTCGCCGCGACCTGATGCATTCGTTCGACGCCGACGGCTGGACGATCCGATCCCAGGTAAGCCTCAGCAATCATGAGCTTAAAGGCAACACAGTTTGGCCATCGGTCGTGACCTGCTTCCGCCAGCTGGACCGCTTCTCGATTCGCACCTGTAGCCAGGCTTGCTTTGATCGCCACAAGCGTCGGCAGAGCAAGGCTCGGATCAGCAGCCAAAGCCTCGTTTGCTGCTCTAAGCGCATCGGCGTGCTCGCCAGATTCGAGTGCCCGGTAGGCTCTGGAGAGGGCTACCGCCCAGGATGGAGAGCTTGACACATTGGGCGTTTCGCCCGCCAAGACCTTCGCGCAAGCCATATAAACTGGCAGACGGAGGCCGTCACCGGTCTGCTTATAGGCTTCGGCTAGCAGTTCGTAGGCCGATTGGTTTTCAGGATCGACCTCGATCAACCGCAGGAGCCGATCGATTGCTGGACTAGCCATTCCTGAACTCAGTTCGATCTCGGCTAACTGGAGGGCAACTTCAGTGTCACCCGGCCAGGTTGTCAGCCACTCGAGCGCGAGTCCACGTCCATAATCGAGCCGTCCTGCTACCTGAGCTGCGTGTAAGGTGCTGATAACAGTTTCGCGGTCCATTGATTTAGCCATGTACTAACTCCAGTGCTCGCACTGCCGCCAACTGGTGCATCACCTCCTGGTTGGTGGGTGCCAGCTCAGCTGCGCGTTTGAGCATCTCGCCAGCTCTTCGGTAGGCCTTGAGAGTTCTCAGCAATATGCCGGCCCGGTAATGAGCCTGCAGGCTGTCAGGCTTGAGCTCTACAGCTTTGAGGTAAGACTCGAGCGCTCGAGAGTAGTCACGTCGGTCTTCATAGACCAGTCCGGCCTCGATCGGGATGCGCGGATCCTCGGAAGCGATAGCTTCTGCCTTGCCAAGCTGCTCGATCGCACGATCCAGATTGCCGGATTTGCGTGAAACGCGTGCCAGGCTCAGGTGATATTCGGGATTGGCTGGCGAAATGCGAATCGCCTCATCAAGTGAATGCTCGGCCTCATTGAGGGATCCGCCAACCTCATAAGTCCCGGCCAATTCGTGCCAGAGTCGGTGATCATCAGGAGCGGAGTCAAGGACTTCTCGCATTGCCTCTGCGGCTTGCTGGTATTGACCCCGGCGAACGAAGAGTTTGCTCTCCGCTCTACGAACCATTGTCAACTCCGCGCCAGCTTGGCGTGCTCGTTCAAAGGCCGACAGTGCTGAGGGGTAATCATCCAGGCCGATCGCTATATGGCCTTCTCCCAGAAGGACACGCGGATCTTGGGGTGAATGCTGTTGAGCAAGCTTTAGCCTGGACGCGCCCATCTTATGGTCGCCCAATTCAATAGCAGCCCGGGCAGAACCGATCAGGCTCTCAACGTCTGATGGGGAGAGCGTGATGGCGCGTTCAAACCACCTCGAGGCTAGATCCCAGGCCTCCAGTCTTAATGCGAGATCGCCTGCGGTGCAGTAAGCGGCTGCAGAATCGGAGCTATGTGCTAATGCCGCCGTATAACCTTCCAGGGCTTGATTGAAATGCCCGGAGGCTTCGTAGGCTTTGGCAAGCGATAGCAGGTACTCCGAGTTTTCTGGATCCAGGGCGACGGCATTTTGGAAGTGAGCAAGCGCAGAATCGCTGTCTCCTAACTTGATGTAGAGCGCGGCAAGCCTATGCTGCCATTTGTGTTGTAGTGGGGCTTCAACGACGGCTGCTCCAATGTGGGTGGCCGCACGATCCAGGTTTCCAGATGTCTCATACGCCTTTCCGAGCAGGTAGCCTGCTAGCGGGTTGGAGGAGCTGCCCGCTCGATATGAGGCGCGCGCCTCTGGAGCCGCTCCACGAGCTTCGAGAATCAATCCTTCGAGGATATTCGCCCACTCAGGTTCAGACCGGATGAGACGCAGGCGCGCAAGGATCTCTTCGGCAGAATCCGCCTGGTTGCGGACAAGATGCGAGAGGGCGATCGCTTCGCCGATCCAGCCAAGCGGATCCTGATCCATCCACTCCTCAAGGTCACCCGATCCCTCGTCGGCCCGCTGCCAAAGACTGATCTCAGGGGCTTCGAGTCCACTACCGTTCAATTCATCCCCGGCTTGCTCTGCGAGACGGTTCATTTCTTCGAGCGCCAGCGGAGAGACCGCCTCCGCCAGGGAAAAGAGCCGGAGCATGTCACGCACACGGAGTGTGATGCGAGCCTTTTCTCGCAAGATCATCGGATCCGCTTGCTGGTCCTCAACCGCTTCCAGTGCCTCCTCTCCGTTGAGCAGCGCCAGCTCAGCACGGGCGAGCCATACCGCATCATGCGGCGACTCCACCGCCTTTGACCTTGCTTGCTCGAGAAAGGTCAGGGCTTGCCCACGGTCATCGGCAATCAGGGACAGCATGGAACAGGTGCGAACGGTAGCGTGTCCCTGGTTGATTGCTTCCGAAAGCGCGGCACCGGCTTGATCCTGCTTGTCCAGCAGCAGGAAAGCTTCTCCCATGGCTGCCTGTGCGCGGCCGGTATCAGTAGCCGCTGAATCTAGCTTCCCCAAAAGTGCCAGGGCATGCCGCGGATCGCCCGATCGCAACGCAGTTTCGATCGCTTCAAGCGCCAGGGAAGCGTCATTTGGCGCGGCTTTTACAGCTCCCGCGTATGCCAATAGCCCCTGGCGAACTTGACCTTGATCGAGATGCACCTTGGCCAAGTCCCGGCGCAACCAGGGATTACCAGGTTCAATCGCGACCGCTTTTTCAAGCAGCTTTACAGATTCAGAACTCTTTCCCAATCGTTGCGCGCAGGCCGCGCACTGACGCAGAGCTTCGGGCTCAGTTGGCGTCAACTCGAGACAAGCCTTCCAGGACTTGTATGCTCCTTCATAATCTGCGGCCCCTTCCTGGGCGCGCGCCAGAGCGATATACAGTTTCGAATTGCCGGGGCCGGACCGAACCGCAGCCTTTAGTGACGCTATCGCCAGACGGCGGTTATCCAGCTCTTGAAGAACCAAGGCAGCATCCAGAAGCGATTTCGGTGACCGACGTCCGCGCCACAGTGCTTCAGCAATTGATCTCCGAACCAATTTGCTGTCTTTCGCCTGATTTGCCATGCGAGCCATCGCGATCCAACCATCCGTTGCGGCCGGATCCAATGCGCTCAGTCGTTCGATCGCAGAAAGCGCACCCCGAAAGTCGCCCGTATTGGCGAGTGCGTCTGCGAGTGCTTGCCAGGCCCGTGTCTCTTCGGGATCGAGCGCAACTGCTTTCTCGGCCGCCTCCTGAGCCTTCTCGGGGAGCCTGGCGTGGAGATAGACATCTGACATCGCAGCTGCGATAAGCGCGGAGCGCGGGTATCTCTGCTGGGCGTCTTCAAGTACAGCTAACGCTTTCGATGTATGTCCCAACCGGAGCGAGGCTCGTGCAGTGCCGAGGATCGCACTCTCGCGTATCTCGAAATGGGTAGAGGACTGCGCCTTCTCGAATCGCACAAGCGCTTCCTCGAATTGCTCTTCTCGCTCCAGCGCGATGCCATACCAATAATCCAGAGCGGGGTGTTCGCATTCGTTCGATTCGGCAGTCTTAAGATATTTGATCGCAGTGCTGGCGTTCTGATCCGCTTTGAGAGTGATCCGCGCCAGGTCAAAATAGGCTTCACCAGGCGCCGAGGAAGGAATAGGCTTGAGCGATTGCACAGCTTGAGTCGAATCTCCTCGCGCTTCGTAGGCCTTTGCTAAAGCCAGGCCGACTCGCCAGCTGAGGGGGTGCTTCACGGCGATCTGGCGCAAGACTTCCAGTGAACGATCGACGTGGCCAAGCTGGCTGAGAAGATCGGCATACAGCAATCCGAGCGGCAGGCTGCTCCCATCCAGTTCCCAGGCAGCGGATGCCGCCTCGAGCGCTTCGCTGGTTCTTCCAACCTCCCGGAGGTGTTTGGCGAGTTCAATTCGAGCAATAGCTGCATTCGGATTTGCCTGGACCGCTTCGGATAGGGTGTGGTATCGATCCGGATCGCCACCTTGCGACTTTGCCAGCTCGAGATACGCCATAAGCTCATTCGGAGACTTCCGAATAGCTGATTGATATTTAGCTCGGGCACCAGCGCGATCGCCGGTGGCATTCAGGATCATTCCTTCCAGTGCCAGCTTGCGTGACCCAGGAGTTGTTTCTTCAACCAGCTGTTTCGCCAGCTCGAGTTCATTGGCCTCGATCGCGTGCAGGGCGAGTTCGCTGGTCTCGATCCCCGGCAGGTCGCTCCATTCGGCCAGAGCCTTCGAATGTTCTCCGAGCTCATGGTGGATGGACGCCATCAAATCGCGGCCATATTCTGATTGGGGTTCCAACGCGACTCCAAGCGCGGAATGCTCCTCAGCAGACTCCGGATTTCCCGCCTCAAGCAGGACCCGGGCAAGATCGAAATGAGCGGCTGCACTCGCCGGATACAGTGCAGCACGTCGCTGGGCTGCATCAACCGCGGCAGCCCACATATCGGCGTTCTGCAGGCTCTCCACAAGCACTGCCAGCCAGTCTTCTTCCAAATCGCTGTCTGGGTCAGACAGCGCGGCGAGCAGCATTTCGCTTGAGCTGCCAATCTGTAATTGGGCGCGACCGCCTGCAATCAGCTCTTCTACCGAAGGCTGCGGTCCTGACACCAGGCTTAGCGCCTCTCCTGCTCTATCGAGCTCAATCAGGATCAGCNNGAGCGCTTTCCGGCTAGCTTCGAGGGCGGTCACCAAGTCCCCATCGATCCGCGCCTGAGCCGCGGTGAAATCTGCAATCCGCGCTGAGGCTTCGGAAGCAGTCGCCCAGGCTTGCTGCAGCGCCTTCTGTGCGGCCGCATGCTCGCCTCTGAATCTCTCGGCAACCGCTTCGATGAGCAGGTCCGCGAGTGCGTCTCTGCCGTGCTGCGACGGGAGCGTCAGTTCTCTTGCCAGCGCAAGCTCTCCACGTTGGGCGATTTGCTGGAGCATCCTTCCGGTCGAGCCGTTGGCGCTTTGGGTCAGCAGCTGGCCTGCTTCCTTCGCAGGAAAGTTAGCTGTGACGATATGGATCGAGAAAGTCTCCATGCCGTTGGCCAACAGAAGGTTGAGAAATTGGCCTGACTTCGGCATGCTCGGCCAGGCTATTGCCAGTGGAGATCGCCAGAGATGTGGAGCTTCCGAAACCAGGGAGATCATCTCATCCCCCTGCCGCCCGAATCGCTTGATGAACTCCATCCCAAGCAGCGCCGCTCCTGCGAGATCTCTCTGCGCCACCCCTACTGTGGCCTCTTCCCAAGCCTGGTTCGAGCGATCGTTATGGGAACTGACCAGCTCTTCTGTGACAGGTGAGTGAAGATCACCCCCAAGCGCGAGCGAGGCAAGCTGGGAGGCGGTTAATTCAGGAGACGGGCCAGCGCCGGTGACCTTCTCTAGGAATTCCGGTTCCTGCAGTGCGGTCCAGGCTTCTGGAACACGCAGGATGCGATCAACGACACCAGCAAGCTGGTCCTGGTCGTAGTGGGCGCGGAGCGCAGCCAGGACTTCCTGGAACGTATGCATGCGGATTTCGGCTTAGATGACTTGGATCTGGTCAACGACCCAGTATGAGGCCGCGATCATTGCGATGCCGAGCATGACCAGGAATAAGCCGGCTCCACTGGCAGTCTTGACCAGGGAGTTGAGTGCTCCGACAAGCTCCGAGGCACTGTTTACTAGGCCAGTCACCTCTTCAGCCATTCCCTTGTGGCCCAGCCGGGCGGAATGCGTCGCTAAGGCACGAATTTCCTTGGAGTAGCCACGACTGATCAGCACGAATATGCCGAGCAGCACACACATGCAGCCAAGTACAAAAACGGTTGCCGCGATAATCATTTGCATATCAATTGTTGAAAGAGGAATCATCTCTGCCTCCAGTTGAGGGATCTGGAGGCACTAGGTGCAATGATCGTGCCAGACTTGAACTAAAGAAGGATCACGCCCTAGGAGGAGGCCAGGGACTGGAATTCAGGCGAAAGGTGACCCAGGTCGATCTCTTCATCATCACAGAAAAGCATGGCGCGCTCGATTACATGTCGAAGTTCACGCATGTTGCCAGGCCAATCGTGTGCTTTCAGGGCTTCGATTGCTCGGGGAGTTATGCCAGTTACAGGATTGCCCGTGCGCTGGCTCTCCTGGCGTATGAAAGTTCCCACCAGGGCAGGGATGTCGGCTTTGCGCTCTCGGAGCGGGGGCAGGTGCAGATCCACAACTTTGAGCCGGTAATAGAGATCCTCCCGGAAGCTCCCATCCTGCATCATGGCTTGAAGATCGCGATTGGAAGCTGCAATGATTTGAACATCAACATTGATCTCATTCACCCCGCCGATTCGCCGAAACTTGCGTTCATCAAGCACCCGCAAGAGCTTGGCCTGCATGTCCGGTTTTGTGGATGAAATCTCGTCTAGAAACAAAATGCCGCCATCAGCGACTTCCATAAGACCTGGCTTGCGCTTGGTAGCTCCTGTAAACGCCCCGGCTTCGTGTCCAAATAGCTCGGTTTCAATCATGGTGTCAGGCAACGCGGCGCAATTGATGGGGACAAAAGGTTTGTCGGCGCGCGGGCCCGACATACGGATCACGTTTGCCATCACTTCTTTGCCGGTGCCAGTTTCTCCGGTAATCAATACCGAAACCGAGGCTGCTGCCGCGCGCTCAGCTTCATCTGCGACGCGCGCCATGACCGGCGTATCCCCCACAATCCATTCGTACTGATCCTGAGAGGATTTGCGCAGCAGCGCCAATTCACGCCGCATGGATACCACTTCGCTTGCGCGTTCCACCGCGCCGACCAGCTGTTCCAGGTCCAGTGGCTTCTGCAGAAAATCCTGGGCTCCTTGTTTCATCGCCTGCACCGCCACTTCGACTTCACCGAATGCGGTCATTACGATTACCGGCGGGCTTGGATTCTCGAGCTCAATCTGCTCAAGCAGGGAGAGGCCGGAGCCGTCAGGAAGCACGACATCCAGCAATACGATGTCGGCCGCGCCAGTTTGAACGGCCTGTTGAGCTTGCGCGAGATCAGCAGCTTCAAGGGCTTCGTACCCAGCATCGCTGAGTGCGCCGCTTACAAAACTGCGGGCTGCATCCTCGTCGTCAACGATCAAAATGGTGAAACTCATATCGTGTGAGCGATTGGCAATTGGATCGTAAACACCGTTCCAGCATCAGGAAAGCTTTCGACGGTGATGTTGCCCTGATGAGCATTCAGTATCCGTCGACTGATTGCTAGCCCCAATCCCGTTCCTGATTTCTTGGTTGTAAAGAAAGGATCAAAGACGCGATCGACCATATCTTGCGGTATCCCCGGGCCGGTGTCCGCGAACCGGATTTCTACACCTTTGCTGTTGAGCGCTTTGATGCTGATTGAAATCGTCCCTCCATCGGGCATGGCTTGAATCGCGTTGGTCATCAGATTGACCAGGACTTGCTCCAGCGTCCGCTCATCTGCCAGTACCTGAGGAATTTGAGCCCCATAATTCCTTTGCGT
>JABAOE010003393.1_pt2 | contig 10431 bp, 10 predicted proteins | sample 7062141 | NCBI WGS metagenome assembly JABAOE01 (sample SAMN14538627, study PRJNA623070) | marine sediment metagenome | biome: marine biome [ENVO:00000428]; feature: marine pelagic biome [ENVO:01000023]; material: deep marine sediment [ENVO:00002113] | place: India: Gulf of Khambhat ...
AGCGCAAGCCAACTACGAAACCGCGCTCGGCCTGCCTGCCACCAGGGTCGTCTCGTGCAATACCACCAGCACGGTTCGCACACTGCTAGCTCTGAAGAAAGCCGATCTGCTGGGGAGCGCTCGGGGCGTGCTCGTGCGCCGTGCGACCGATCCGTGGGAATCAGACAAAGGCGGAATCATGAACACCGTGGTGCCTGAAGCCAAGATTCCCAGCCATCAAGGCCCAGACGCGAAGACAGTGGTGCCTGACCTCAATGTGGTGACCATGGCGGCGAAAGCAGCCCATACGCAGACGCACAATCACTATTGGATCGTGAATCTAAATCGACCCACGGATCGGGAGGAAGTGCTCGCAGCCTTTCGTGCCGCACCGCGTATTGCATTCATCCGGATGGCCGATGGGATTGTGGCTCTTAATCATACGATCGAGCTTTTGAAGGATCTGGGACGCCCGCGCGGCGACATGTGGGAGGTCGCACTTTGGCAAGACGTGCTCACTGTGAGCGGCCAGGAACTTTACTACACCTATCAAGTCTTTAACGAGGCCATCGTTGTGCCCGAGATCATCGACGCTATTCGCGCTCTAACCGGTGCGGTAGAGAAGGGAGATGAATCCATTCGCATGACCGACATAGCGCTGGGAATGAAGAAAGATTTCTTGGAGGGTTAATCCATCGGCGAAGCTCCGACACGAGCATGCTGAACGGACGCTGCCGCAGACGGATATCTACCGACAGAGAGTCAAATAATCACCATAAGCGAGGAAGTTCATGACCACCAATTCAAAAAAACATCGCGTGGCTGTCCAGCAAACCAAGGAGCCGATTCGCGAGCTAGGGAGGCCAACCGGAGGCGTGCTGGCGAACCTGTATCGCACTGACAGCTATGCAGTCCTCAACGTTGGGTTGCCGCGCTGCCTCCCGGAACACATCCAGCTCACCGCAGGCCCCAACGGTCTTATTGTTGAGGCCAACTTGCACCCTGCCCAAGAGGCGCTGGAGAAGGACCGGGAATACTTGTTTGCAGAACTACCCTACGGAGGCATCAGCCGAAGGTTTCCCCTGCCTTGGGACGATCTTGAGCTCCATGCTGTAGAGGCTCATTTTCAAAATGGACTGCTAACGGTCACCATTCCCACCCGCGAACGGGATGCCTACCTCCATCGGAAGCGCGGTGCGCAATTGCCCGAAGAGAGCCAGGAGAACTCGCCGGGAAGCTGACTGCAGAAACCTCCAGTTGGGTGGTGGATTTTAAACCGATGTCCTGTAAGGAGCCTAAGCTGCGAAGGCTAGCTTTCTGCCCGCCATGTCAGCGAACTTGATATTTGTGGATATCGATCAATGGCCCTTTTGAGAACTGCCGCACGCATTTCACCAGCCTTCTCCACAATGTGCTTCTCATCGATCCCGGTCACGGTGCCTTCGGAGAGCACGACTTCGCCTTCAATCATTACGGCGCTTATGTTCGGCTCGGTGATGCCATATATGGGCGTCGAATGAATATCGTTGATGGGAGCCAACTCAGCATTTTGAAGATCAATCAATATCAGGTCTGCTCGCTTTCCAACTTCCAGCGAACCGATTTGATCCTCCAGACCCAGCGCGCGCGCTGCGTCGATCGTGACCATCTCGAGCAGCTTTTCGGAGGAAAGCCGACCCTGGCTTCCCGACCGCATCAGCTGAACCATCGACGCATTCCGCGGCTCCCCAAGGATGTTCATGTTGCCCGTTCCGGCGGCAGTGTCCGTGCCCAGCACCACTCTGACCCCATGGGCAAGCAACTCTGGAACTGGCGTCACGTCGCGGTGCAGATACGAAACCTGGGAACTTGGACAAAACACGACGTCCACTTTGTTGGAGGCCAAGCGACCGATATCAGATTCATCAACAAAGACCGCGTGTGCTGCCAGCAAATTCGGACTTAGGACACCCAGATGATCGAGGAACTCAACCGGTGTCATCCCATGCTCCTGACGAAGGTATTCGACTTCCTGCCGCGACTGTGCGAGGTGCACATGGATCAGTGTGCCTTCTCTATCTGCTATCGCTTTGAGCTCGGAAAAGGTTTCGGCCATAACGGTTTCAGGGGAGTGAGGCGCAAGGACGGGAGTAATACGCGGGCTCTTCTCCCGCCAATCACTCAAGAAGTCGATGGCACGAAGCTTTTCGGATTCCCCCGTGAAAGGCGCCAATCGATCCGCGACGGCATGGCCCAGCAATGCGCGCAAGCCAACGAGCTCAACAGCCTTAGCAATCTCCTCAATGAAGTAGTAGTGATCTGCGATTGTCGTAGCACCGCCCTTGAGGCATTCGATGGCACCCAGCAACCCAAAGTAATAGACGTCTTCTGCCCCCAGGGATTCCTCTACGGGGAACATCACAGAGTAGATCGAACTCGGGTCGCCGGAAAAGAGCCCACGGAAGAGCGTCATTGCGATATGGGTATGTGCGTTGATGAATCCGGGCAAAAGGAGCTGATTCGACGCGTCGATCGTCTCTCGCGCTTGCGAATATCGGGAGCGCAGATCCGCCGAAGTTCCGACATCGTGAATCTTGCCCTGATGGATGGCCAGAGCCCCATCGCGATAGACGCGCCGTTCTTCGTCCATGGTGATGATCTGAGCATCGAGGATCAAAACATCCGGGGTGCTAACGGGGGAAGCTTGCATCAACGACCTCGCTTGAAGGGCACAGCTCCTGAATATACATCATTCAGAGACACAGCCTGGTCGATCAACCCTCCACAAAATCACAGGACCAGAGCATGGCAAGGGAGGAGTAGTGCATCCATTGGACACGCGCAACCCTCCTGATCCGAAGAATTTCACACAGGCTTGTCTCGAAGATGCCCGGAATCTGGTTGCGGATTCGGCGGACCTGGCCGCTCCCGGCGGGACGTGCAGCTCTGCCTGTGAGGACGGATTGTGTGTTGAGACGTGCAGCCAAACGATTGCACACGCAGTCAGAATCGGCGCCGCAAGAATCGGCGCCGGTCTGGGCGCGGTACCTTTCGACGGCGAGCTTGCGGCACTGATTGATCATACGCTGCTCAAACCAGATGCGACGCCAGCCCAAATCGAGCAGCTCTGTTCCGAGGCAAAGAGATATGGCTTCGCCTCGGTGGTCATCAACCCAACTTATGTTGAGCTTGCGGCGAGGCTGCTGCGCGGAACGAAAGTACGAGTTGGAACAGTAATCGGATTCCCGCTTGGAGCAACATCTTCTGCGGTCAAGGCCTTTGAGGCGCAGGACGCCATAGGCCGCGGAGCACAGGAGATTGATATGGTGATGAACATCGGCGCGCTAAAGGCGAGGAATTACTCATTGGTCATCGAGGACGTTCGGAGTGTTGTGGGAACGTGCCGCAACCGCGGGGTTCTGACCAAGGTGATCATAGAAACGGGCTTGTTGACAGACGAGGAAAAGGTCGCTGCCTGTCTGCTGGCGAAGGAAGCCGGTGCAGACTTCGTAAAAACCTCCACAGGATTTGGACCCGGCGGAGCCACGCTGGAGGATGTCGCTCTTATGAGGCGGGTGGTTGGACCGAGCATTGGCGTAAAGGCATCGGGTGGCATTCGGACCTTGGAGCAGGCGAGAGAGATGATCGCAGCGGGTGCGACTCGATTGGGCACGAACGCCAGCGTTCAAATAGAGAGTGAACGGCAGGACGATATCGCCGTAAGAGACGGCCTCGCACAATTGCTAGGGACGAAGGTGCGATAACGTGCGGCGATTGAAGCTCAACAATAGCGCGGCCGGTCGCGGGCACCTCCGCAAGCCGCACCAAGCTTGCACAACATCGGCGGTGCTCGAGATTGTTGAAAAATTTTCGAACGGGAGGCAAGGCGCTAATGACGCATGCTGAGGATCTCGCAGATTTTGTGGCCAGAGCGTCCTATGACGATCTCTCCGACACAGCCAAAGACCAACTTAAAATTCGCGTGCTGGATTCCCTTGGGTGTGCCATCGGTGCCCTGGGAGGTTCGCCGATTGAACTCTTGCGGATGCAGCTTGATGACTTCGGCGGATCGAGCCAATGCTCTCTGATTGGGGGTGGTAGAACAGCCCCGGATCGTGCGGCATTCTTCAACGGTGCCCTGGTGCGCTACCTAGATTTCAACGATAGCTACCTGGCCAAGGGTGAAACTTGCCATCCAAGCGATAATCTGGGCGCGGTACTTGCCGCAAGCGAGTATGCCAATCGAAGCGGCCGAGACTTCCTGACCTCACTGGCCGTGGCATACCAAGTGCAGACCCGTCTGAGCGACGTGGCCCCGGTACGAGCAAAAGGGTTTGATCACACCACCCAGGGCTCCTATGCGGTGGCAGCAGGGGTATCCAAAGCGTTGGCTCTGAACCGGGAGCAGACAGCCAACGCCATTGCTATCAGTGGAACTGCCTACAATGCGCTGCGGGTCACCCGGACCGGAGCCCTCTCTCATTGGAAGGGGCTGGCCTACCCAAACACCGCCTTCGGCGCCACCCACGCGGCGTATCTGGCCATGCGAGGCATCACTGGGCCCAGGGAAGTCTTCGAAGGGAATAAGGGGTTCATGGAATCGATTGCTGGCCGGTTCGAGATCGATTGGGCGCTCGAGGATCTTGAACGGGTGATACGGACGATCATTAAGAGATTCAATGCTGAGATTCACTCCCAGTCAGCAATAGAGGGCCTGCTCGAGCTCAAGGAAATTCATGACTTTACTGGGTCTGATGTGGAAAGAATCGAAGTCGAAATCTTCGACGTGGCCTTCCACATCATTGGCGGAGGGGAGGAGGGGGATAAGACCCAAATCCAAACAAAGGAGGAAGCCGACCACAGCTTGCCGTATATGCTGGCTGTTGCACTGCTCGATGGGGAGGTCAGTCCCGAACAGTATCTACCTGGCCGAATCCGGCAGGCAGATGTACAGCGTGTATTGAGAAAGGTTGATGTGCGCCCAACGGATGAGTTCTCCAGACGCTTTCCTGATGAAATGCCTTCTCGGATCCGCATGCATCTTGCGGATGGTCGAATTCTGGAGCGTGAGAAACAGGATTATGAAGGTTTTCACACTCGGCCCATGCAATGGTCGGCGGTGGCAGCTAAGTTCGAAAGATTGAGCCAGCGCTACATTGGTTCTCGGCTCGCTCAGCAAATAACCGAGGCGGTCAAGACGCTTGAGACGATCCAGGTTACCGAGTTGGTCCATCTTCTGGCTGAGGTGGAAGATTTTGCTGCCGAGAGGGAACTACCTTGAGAACTGAGAAAGGATAGCAGGTATGCCTCCAGTTGAATCGCAGACCGATGACAACTTGTTTGATTTCCTCAAGATCAATCAACGGTCACCCAAACCCCGCAAGCGAGGGGTAACCGAAATCCGGGGACCCTACTACACCCCTATGGGAAAGCGCTACTTAAAGGATGTGCTGGAAACTATGGGATCCTATGTGGATGCCCTAAAGTTTGCTGGGGGATCATTTGCGCTTATGCCGCCACAGGTTGTCACCGAACTCAACGAGCTTTGCCATACCCACGACGTCCTCGTCTCTACTGGGGGATTTATTGAGTTCGTGCTGACCAGGGGCCCGGAAGCGGTTGACGGGTATATCGAAGCGTGCAAGGAACTGCAGTTTGACATCATCGAGCTCTCAAGCGGTTTCATCACGTTGCCAACCGACGATTGGCTGCGGCTCATTGAGAAGGTGCAAGAAGCGGGGATGCACGCCAAACCCGAAGTCGGGATTCAATTCGGGGCCGGAGGTGCAACCGCCGCAGCGGAGCTCGAGGCCGAAGGGACGCTCGATCCAGAGTGGGCCATTTCCCAAGCCAAGCGGTTCGTGGGGGCGGGAGCCTACATGATCATGATTGAATCTGAGGGAATTACCGAAAGCGTTGAGAGATGGCGGACCGATGTGCCAGCGAAGATTGTGAACGCCTTGGGGCTTGAGCGGGTTATGTTCGAGGCGGCGGATCCTGAAGTCTTCGCCTGGTACATCAAGAACTACGGCCCGGAGGTCAACCTTTTCGTCGATCATAGTCAAATCGTGCAGCTCGAATGCCTCCGGTCCGGCATCTGGGGAACGAAGAGCCTATGGGGCCGAGTGGTGACCTACAAGGGGTAAGAAGAGAAATCAACCCAAATACGTCAAGAATGCAGCAGCCTCATCTGCGCTCCCCCAGGGCAAATATCCTGATTTTTGCTCTTTGTTTGTTCTCACAATCACCGATTTTCGGCTGGTAGACTCACCCGCCTCCGGATCTCGACCGCGCACAATTTCCCGCATACCTGTTGATTAACCCTTAAACAACCCGTTCGTGTCATGACACCAACCCCGGTCACTTTATACACTTGTGAAGATACCCAGCAGTGATTCCCATCAATAAACTGAAACCTGGACCCAAGAAATTCATGCAAACCACCAAAGCTACAACTTTATCGACGAATTCCCCTCCAGCAGAGCCACATGGCAGGGGGGTGGGATTGCCGAGATTCTCAGCTTCTAGCAAGAGCGCATCGGAAGGAGACTAGCCATGTCCATGCTCATTACTGACTTGTGCATTCTTTGCGGCGCATGTGAGCCCGTCTGCCCAAATGAAGCCATCTCTGAAGGGCCTGAGCTTTACGAAGTTGAGTCTGAATTGTGCACGGAGTGCGTGGGCTTTTACGACGAACAGCAATGCGTCGAAGTTTGCCCAGTTGACGCGGTCATATTCAATCCAGATGATTTTGAGACCCTTGAAGAGCTGAGGGCCAAGTATCTAGCGATGCATCCCGATCGTGCTCCGACTGGCGGCTGGGAAAGAGTGAAGGAGCCGGTGGCGTAATCGGAGTCAAGTTGGAGGAGAATTGATATGTCCCTAAATAACATGAGTATCCGGATCGCCGGCAGGGCAGGTCAGGGTGTGGAATCCACCGGTGCCGGTTTTTCTTTAGCGCTGGCAAGAGGCGGACTCAACCTTTTCACAATGCAGGATTACATGTCCCGCATCCGGGGTGGTTTGAACTTCTTCCAACTGCGGGTCGCTCCCCAGGAGATCTACTCGCATACCGACGATCTCCATCTCCTATTAGCCATGAACAAAGAAGCTTTCGACACCTACCACCCGCTGATCGAGTCCGGAGGCGGTGTCATTTATGACCAGGAGATGAAGGTTGATGGAAATGGGCTGGAGGATCGAGGGATCCGAGCGTTTGCTTCGCCTATTAATGAAATCGCCGAGGAAGTGGGCGGAAATCGTCTCATGAGCAACACCGCTGCGATCGCAGTGGCCACTGGAATCACGGATTACCAATTCGATAGGATCGCTGAGGTGATCGCGCAAAATTTCGCTCGAAAGGGTCCGCAGATTGTGGAGGCCAACCTGCGCGTTGCCGAGGTGGCATTTGAATTCGGCAGAGAGACATATGCTTCGCAATTCGACCATCGACTCGAGGTGGTCGAAAGAGCACCTCGCATGCTTATGAACGGAAATCATGCGTTCAGCCTGGGAGCACTGGCTTCCGGATGCCGTTTTGTCTCCGCATACCCCATGACACCGGCCACGACGATCATGGAATGGCTGGCTACTCAAGCCGAAGAATACGGCGTCTTGGTTAAGCAAACCGAAGATGAGATTGCTGCCATTTGCATGGCTATAGGGGCAAACCATATGGGAGTCCGGGCCATGACCACCACCTCTGGGGGTGGTTTCTCGCTCATGACGGAAGCTCTAGGTCTGGCTGGGATGACGGAGACACCGGTGGTCGTGGTGAACGTACAGCGCCCCGGCCCCTCAACTGGATTAGCCACCCGAACCGAACAATCCGACTTGCGCTTCATGCTTCACGCCTCCCAGGGTGAGTTCCCCCGCTTGATCCTTACACCCGGGACCATTGAGCAGGCGTTTGAGGCGGGTGCCCAGGCCTTCAATCTGGCCGAAAAGTATCAGACGCCCGTGATCGTCCTCTACGATCAGTATCTGGCCGTTTCCTCCCGGGTGCTTGAGCAGGATGCGCTGGACCTGGAGAGCGTCAAGATCGATCGAGGCGAACTCTTGACCGATGAGGATCTGGATCAGCTGGAGGGGGAATACCTGCGATACGCGTTTACAGAGAGCGGAATATCGCCGCGTGCAGTCCCGGGCTCGCACGAGAAGGCGTTCTTTTCCGTTACCTCGGACGAGCACAGGCCCGACGGGCACATCGAGGAGGACCGCGAAAACCGGTTTCGAATGATGAACAAACGCATGGGAAAGCTGGAGACTGCGATGGAGGACCTCTGGCAGCCTGAACTCTATGGGCCAGAGCAAGCGAGCCTAACGTTCGTCACGTGGGGATCGTCCTATGGCCCATTGCGCCAGGCAGTTGACTTGTTGAATGAAGACAGCACGAGTGCCAATATGCTGCACTTTGCCCAGGTCTGGCCGTTCCCCTCGCAGAGAGTAAGCGAGATCTTAGGAGCTGCCCAACGCGTGATTGGCGTCGAGCAGAACTTCGCTGCTCAACTCGCCGGCCTGATACGTCAGGAAACGGGAATTCATATTAGGGAGAACATCTTGAGGTACGACGGCCGACCATTTACACCCAATTACATTCTCCGATGCCTGGAGGAGGAGCGGTTCAATGTTCAAACCATCTGATTTCGTCGTCAGTCAGAAGCCGACCTGGTGCCCAGGGAATCCAACTTGCGGTAATTTCCATATTCTCGCCACGGTCCGAACGGTCCTGGCTGAACTGGATCTTGCTCCGCATCAAGCCATCATATCTTCAGGCATCGGTTGCGGGAGCAAATTGCCCGACTACACCAAGATCAACGGCTTCATGGGAATCCACGGCCGTCCGCTTGCGATCGCTTCGGGCTTTAAACTTGCCAACGAGGAACAGGTGGTAGTTGCCATAACCGGAGATGGGGATGGGTATGCTATCGGTGGCAACCACTTCATTCACACGATGCGCCGAAATGTCAATATCACGCACATCGCCCAAAACAACCAGGTCTACGGCCTCACGAAAGGCCAGTACTCTCCGACCTCTACTAGAGGCTACAAGTCGAAGACCTCACCTTACGGTGCCATAGAGCAGCCTATCAATCCGCTCACGCTTGCCATTGCCTCGAATGCAAGCTTCGTTTCACGAACGTTCGCGGGTGATAAGGAACACATGCTGAGCATCATGAAGCAGGCCATTTTGCATCGAGGCTATGCCTTGGTCGATGTTCTGCAACCATGCATTATCTTCAATCGCGTGAACACCTACGAATGGTACAGCGCCCGGGTGTACGACGTAGAGCAAGAAGGCCATGATCGAACGGACAAGTCCGCAGCCTGGGAGCTGGCTCAGATTTGGGGCGACAGAATTCCGATCGGCGTGCTCCTGCAACAGGATCTGCCGACATACGAGGAGCAGGAGATCGCGCTTCGAAACGGCTCTCTGGTCCAGCAGGAGCTCAAACGGCTGACCTCTCAGCAGGTAGAAGAGCTCAAGGCGAAGTTCATCTGAGTTTCATGGCTTGCTGGGGTCTGAAAAGTTGGCCAACTCCAAGAAGCTCGTTCTTGGTCAACCCTTCCCAACTTACGCATCCAGCCGCTCCCGATAATAGCTACCTGGCACCCCCATTGTTCCATAGCGGTGGGGGTGCTCTGCAACACAGCTAAGAAGCGAAAATAGGGCCCAGAAAGCCTGGTGCCTGCAGCGCGACTTGGCCAGGTCTCAATAACCCGACTGGATTTTCAGGTCTAATCGAGGGCCGAGGAGGTGGTCATAGCTAGCGCGGCTGTCTCCTGATCTGTTCTCCCCATCCGCCACACGGCAACGAGAAAGCCTAGTAGCATCCCCTGCACGACAACTGCGATCCCCTCGACCATCGTAAGGATTGTGTCAACACGGTCTGGATCATAGTCGGGCTTCTCGAGCGCATAGAGCCCGAAAACGCTCTCGAAATTGGTGAGGCCAAGGCTAAGGTCGGCGGTATTGATATCGCGCCCCGAAAGTGCGGTTGGGGATTATTTGCCCATGATCCGTCATCGGAGAAGCAAACATTCGCAGTCGGATCCTGTGGGCTTTTGTGGAGCTGCACATCCCCATAAGAGGACGGGCGCAGCCAGTTTCGCTGCGCCCGTGGAGACGGGTGACCCTGGGGATTGGGTCGGGGGGTCAGCCAGTTGTGACTCACATTTCCATATCGCCGGACATGTCCTGACTCTGGTCTGATAACTTGCTCAGGAATTTTCCTGGATCCTTATCAAACATATCTTTGTGAACCGGCTTATGGAAATAGTAGGTCTTACCTTCGTACTCTGTAGATGGGGCGGTCGCTTCGTCAACCATCATGCCGCAGACCGGACACCTGGTCATTTCGATTGCATCCTTTCATCGTAGATTCCTGATCCATTGCACTGTCAAGACTACTCGCGCAGGTGATGTTGGGCAGTTTAAGGTCATGCCCAGGACCCTGTACGGCAGCCTTCCGA
>JABAOE010006590.1_pt11 | contig 10430 bp, 10 predicted proteins | sample 7062141 | NCBI WGS metagenome assembly JABAOE01 (sample SAMN14538627, study PRJNA623070) | marine sediment metagenome | biome: marine biome [ENVO:00000428]; feature: marine pelagic biome [ENVO:01000023]; material: deep marine sediment [ENVO:00002113] | place: India: Gulf of Khambhat ...
GATGTTACCGGCGGACGCGGCAAAGCCTCGCGTATCCGCGCCGTCATCGAGCACAAAACCCGGCAGCTGATTGACCATGTCCAGCGCAGTGTTCGGCTGGTAGCGGCGAAAGAACTCGGCGTCGTAGGAAACGAGCGCGCTGTCGGCTTCGACCGTCTGGGCTTGCGGCTCAGCCGCCAGACCGCTGTCAATCAGGGTAAGGCCAAGAACCGCCAGACCGCATAGCCTCGACAGGTTTGTGCGAAAGACAATCATCCATTCCCGTCCGGCAAACCCTGCATCGACTATGAATCAAGTATATTGACGCGTCAGACGGAAAAACAATTACCCGTGAAAGTGTGCAGCGAGCCCGCCTGCACGATTACGATATCCTTGCCACTGGTGGCGGCTTCGAAGCTTCACATGTTCAGATGGTGAAAATTGACGACAACGGCCAGATGGGGAAAGCAGAGTCCATCATCCCGCCGCTCGTGGTGATTCTGTTCGGGGTCCTACTCCTGGTGTGGTCGGCAGACTATGGCGAGGCAGCCAGACGCCTGCCGGCAACGACTGCCGCGCTGATTCTCGTACTCGGCGTTTTCGACCTTCTGTCCCGGGTGCCGTCCCTACCCGGCCGATTTCTGCACACGACTCTGGGGGCCGGGTTCGACGACAGGGAAATCGATTTCCTGCCGACCTTCAGAAGCGAGGTCGTACATTTCGCATGGGTCATTGGTGTGGTGAGCAGTACGATCCTGCTTGGTTTTTTGCTAACGATTCCGTTGTTCGTATTCTCGTATATGTATTTGCTCGGCCGCAGGCGATTGTGGCCTGCCCTGTTGACCGCTATCGCCGTGATCGCCGGAGTCGGCCTCGTCTTCGAGGTATTGCTGGACTACACACTGTTCCCCGGGCTGCTGTTCGGTGGGGAGCTCTATTCATGAGTAAATCGCTGTGAAGCGCAGGGACTTGCCGCACAGATACACCTTGCTCGCCGTGTTCACAGGAATGCTGTTTTCATCAAACCTGCTCGCGGCGTGGCCCGAGGACAAGCCGATCAGGTTCATCATCCCATTTGGCCCGGGAGGCTTCGATGCCTACGCGCGCACGCTAGCACCGGAACTCGAGCGAATCCTGGACGCCATCGTCATACCCGAAAATGTCCCGGGCGCAGGCGGTCGCATCGGTGCCAACGCCGTCTACCGCGCACGGCCGGACGGTTACACGATCGGCCTCTGGAGCATGCCCGGCATGACCATGCCCGCCGTCGTCGGCGAGCGCGTCCGTTACGATCTCAACAAGCTCAGCTGGATCGCACAGCTGAGTTTCGACGGCTACGCACTGGCCGTCAAAGCGGCGTCGCCGATCCGTGATTTCGCCCAACTTTGCAAGCTCGGCCGCCCAGCGACTTTCGCCGCCCAGGGCGGCTTTACAGAAACCGCGTCGATAGCGACGGTCATCACGATGGCCGAGCTTGGCTGCCCTTACAAACTCGTTACGGGCTACCAGAGTTCGGGGCAGGCGACGCTGGCGGTAATGCGTGGCGATGTCGATGCACGGATCAATCCGCTGGGCAGCCTTCGACCCTATATCGAATCCGGTGACGTGCGCTTACTCGTGAGCTTTGAGAAAGCGTCATCGTTTACCGATGTGCCGACCATCGCTGAACTCGGTCATCCCGAATATGAAAATTTCGGTTTGCGCCGCGTGGTCGCAGGACCACCGGGTTTGCCCACGGCGATAAAAGACCGGCTGTCCTCGGCATTGATCGAGGCCATGCGTGCTCCGCGTGTCGCCGACTGGGCCGAGAAAACCAATAACCCCTTCTCGCCGCTCGACAGCACAGCAACCGAGCAGGCAATGCAGGAGGTTATGCGCTTCTACGAGCAATACGGCGAGCTGCTGCGTGCCGAATTCAAGGGTAAATAGTCTCTTTGGACTTCGCACTGCTCAGTGACGCGTTAACCGCTTTCATCGGCAGCGGTCACGCGCATTACGCGTTTTTTGGCATTCTCGTCGGGCTTACGTTCGGCGTAGTTCCGGGACTCGGCGGCACCACGGCGCTTGCGTTACTAATCCCGGTAACCTATGCCATGGACCCGCTGGCCGCCATGTATCTGGCGGGTGGATCGATGGGAGCAACGTCTTTCGGCGGCTCGATGACCGCCATTTTGCTCAATACGCCGGGCACGCCGCCGAATGCGGCCACGACGTTTGACGGCTATCCGCTAACCTGCCAGGGAAAGGCAGGCTTTGCCATCGGCGCATCGGCCACAGCTTCAGCGCTCGGCGGACTGATCGGACTGTTTTCGCTGCTTCTCGTGATTCCGCTCGCTCGGGAAATCATCTACCTGTTCGGCCCGCCGGAGTTCTTGCTCCTGACAACGNNACAACGCTTTGCCTCGTTGCGATCGCCGTCGCGACGCGCGGCAAGTTATTGCGCGGCCTGATCTCGGCAGGATTCGGGCTACTGGCCGCTTTCGTCGGCATGGATAGCGTCAGCGGTGAGTTGCGCTTCGCCGGCGAAATCGACTACCTGTGGGATGGCATCCCGCTCGTGCCCGTACTGACCGGCATGTTCGCCATTTCGCAGATGCTCTTGCTCGGTTTGCAGGGCGGCTCCATTGTCTCGGGTGACCACTCGGCCTCACGGCTGACCGGCGTTAGCGACGGTATCCGCGCCGTCTTACGGCACTGGACGCACCTGCTTCGCGGGTCCGCAATCGGCACCTTCATCGGCGCGATTCCGGGACTCGGCGGCGTGGTCGCCTCGTTCTTCGCATATTCCTCGGCTGCACAGACCTCGCGCGAACCCGAGACCTTCGGCANNCATCGCACCCGAGTCGGCGAACAATGCCAAGGACGGTGCTTCCTTGTTGCCTGCCGTGGCATTTGGCATTCCCGGCAGCGCGGAATCCGCGCTTTTGCTCAGCATCCTGATCCTGCACGGCATCGAACCCGGGCCGGCGATTTTGATCGAGAGTCAGCGCGAGATATACGGGCTGATACTTGCGATTACGTTGTCTGCTGTCGGCGCATCCGTCGTCGGGCTTCTCGGTGCACGCTGGCTGATGCTGATCACGCGGGTCAAGGCACACGCGCTCGTGCCGATCGTCATTTCGCTCACGCTCACGGCCGTGTACGTGCTCGAAAGCAAGCTCGGTGACGTGATCGTCTGCGGAATCGCCGGCATCGTCGGCTACCTGATGATCCGCTTTGATTATCCTCGCCTCACGTTTATTATCGCGCTGGTCCTCGGCCGGACGATGGAACAGGCTTTCCATCAGTCCATGACAATTTCGGACGGTCAGCTCGTGGACTACATCTCTGGCCGGCCGACATCTGTTGTTCTGGTTATTTGTGTCTTTGTGACGTTGCTCCTGCCGGCGATCCGCGGCTTGAGGAGGAAACGCGCGCAAGAGGTTGCCGATTAGACCGATGAGCGATACACAGGTCATCATTGTAGGCGCGGGCCCCGTCGGCCTGACGCTCTCGATTGCGCTCGGCCGGCTTGGCGTGCGCTGCGTCCTGCTCGAGCGCAATGATGCGCCGACGGGCTTCCCCAAAATGGAACGCTGCAACGCGCGCACGATGGAAATCTATCGCAGACTCGGGATCGTCGATGACATTCGAGCGGCCGGGCTGCCGGCCGAGTGCCCGATGGACGTTTTCGTCGTGACGCGGCTGACCGAGGAACCGATATTGCGCCTGCCCTACGGCTCCGTTGCCGAGTGCCGCGAAGACATCGCCGCCCACAACGACGGGACCCGCACACTCGAGCCGTATCAGCTCATCTCGCAGTACACGCTGGAGCCGCTGCTGAAAAAGATTGCCGAAGCCGACCCGAATGTCGATGTTCGCTTCGGCTGTAAATTCACCCGTTTCGAAGACCACGGTGACTCGGTCACGGCCTTTTTCGAGCGCAGCGATGGCGGCGAGGAAAAACTGTCCGGCGACTATCTCGTCGGCTGTGACGGAGCCGGCAGCCGGGTTCGCAAGCAACTCGGTATCAGCCTCGAAGGCGACGGCGAGATGCTGACGTTGTGCCAGGCCTTGTTCCGTTGCGATGACCTTTACGAGCGGATCCCGATCGGTAAAGGCCGCCATTACCACGTCTGCGACGATCAGTCCGGGTTCATCATCGTTCAGGACGACACCAAGCACTTCACGCTGCACGCCGTTGTCGAGGACGAGTCCGAGATGCCGGCCCTGTTCGAAAAGATCGTCGACATGCCGATCGACTACGAAACCCTGTTCATCGGGCAATGGACACAGCGGCTGCTCGTTGCCGATCGCTATGGCGAAGGCCGCGTTTTCATCGCCGGCGATTCTGCTCATCTCGTCATCCCGACCGGTGGCCTCGGCATGAACACGGGCGTGGGCGATGTCATTGATCTGGCCTGGAAGCTCGAGGGCACCCTCTCTGGCTGGGGCGGTGAAAATCTGCTGCGCTCTTATGAAATCGAGCGCCGCCAGCTCGGCATCCGCAACGTCGCGGCATCGCGGCGCGCTAATGCAGGTCGGCGCAAGTGGCGAGCTGCCTGGCGGCCAGAGATCCGGGACCGAACCCCCGAGGGCGCGGCGATTCGCGCCGAGGTCGCTAAGATCGCCGACCAGGAGCAGCGCAAGACCAACGAGATTCTGGGTATCGAAGCCGGCTACCGTTACATCGATTCGCCCCTGATCTGGCCCGAGGCGGGCACGGGACCCGACCCGGATGACCCCGATTACGTGCCAACGACCTGGCCGGGATTTCGCTTGCCGCACGTCTGGCTCAAAGACGGCTCGGCCATCCACGATCAGCTCGGCGCAGGCTACACGTTGTTGCGCTTCGACGACGGCCGCGAGGACGTCTCTGAGCTACTCGCTGAATTCGAACGCTTCGGGGCGCCGATCGAGGTTCAGAGCTTCGACGATCCCCACGCTATCGAGGTCTACGAGGGCTACGAGTTATTCCTGTTACGGCCGGACCTGCATATCGTCTGGCGCGGCCGCCATGCCCCGGAGGATCCGGCGGCGCTGGTGTCGCTGGCCACCGGGCACTGAGTAAAGCGACGCCGTCTCGCTTAGCTGCCGGGTGCCGGCTCGTAGGGTCGGCCGACGCGGTGACACCAACCTTGCCATGCCCGTTCGAAGGTGTACGCACCGCGTCGTTTGAGAATCGCTTCGACCTCGCCGTCACTCAGGAAAAGGATGTCGCCGAGCGTATGCGCCTGTAGCTGCAGTTTGGCATTCACTTCGAGGTAGATCGCGCTGAACACGACCTCGCGAACCGATCTGCCGACGACGACGGAACCGTGACCGCGCATCAGCGCGGCGCGCCGGTCCCCGAGCGCGGCGGCGAGGTCGCCGCCCATCTCCATTGTTGTCACGAGCAGAGTCGTGTCCCCGAACTTCGTGCGGGAGTCCCAGATCGGCACTTCCGTCCCCATGCCGGCCGCCATGTGCAGTAGCGGTTTGAGATCGGTGCCGGTAACGCCGAACGGGATCACACTCGGGCTGTGGTTGTGCACAACGGCGATGATCTCGGGCCGCGCCTTGTAGACCGAGCCGTGAATGGCCCGCTCGGCATACGGATCCCGGCCTTTAGGATCAATAGCCTCGCCGTCGAGCGTAAATTCCATGATGTCGTCCACCTCGATCACCTCTGGTGCTCGGGAACACGACAACAGGTAATGATCGGGATTTTCCGGGTGACGGACGCTGATATGACCGAAGGTATCGACGACGCCATGATTGGCGAGAATGCGATTCGCAGTCACGAGTTCTTCGAGCGTTTGATCGATCAATGTCATCGAATCCTCCTTCTTCGCCGAGTATAGACCGGCAAATCCATGTCTTCTGGAAGTTTCTCTAATCGCGAATATCCTGCAAGAACCAGTCGGTGGGTATCTCCCGGCCGAATCCGCGCTCGACGGCCTTCTCGTACACGAGTCCGCCCACGGCGGAGAACTGCAGCCCCTGGTTGCCAACGTTACGATAAAACGTGATTTGCTCGCGGCTTGTGCGGCCGGAGGCTTTGCCACTGACCAGATCGGCAAAATCGGGCTTGTCACCCCCTTTGCCTCGATCTGTGAATTCCGGTGAATCGCCGCCGAAACCGGGCTGCGGGTTCTTCTCCGGAAGCCGCCGCATTTGTTCCTCGGTGCCGCCGATAAATGCTGCTGGCGAGAGTCCGCGTTCGGCCTGGAAGCGCTCGGTCTGACGCATCTGCAAACCGGCCGTCCCCTGACGGATAACGACGTCGAAACGCTCACCCGCGGCATCGGGCATCTCGCGACGACCGAGATTGGTCACGTGCTGCCCGGCTTCAAGCCAGTTGGCATCGTAGACAGGCTGCATGCTGTCCGTCGCCGAAGAGACGATATCGGCGCCGCGAAACACGTCGCGCGGATTGTCACAGACCTGGATCTCGATACCGAGCTTCTGGCGCATCTCCTCGGCGTAGGCTTCGCGGTTCTCGGCTGTCGGGCTGTAAATCCTGCAGAGCTCGATGTCCCGGACGCAGGTAAATCCCTCGAGAAACGTACGGGCCATGCCACCCGAGCCGAGCATGCCGACGACATGGCTATCCTCGCGGGAGAGATATTTCACGCCGATCGCCGCCCCGCCACCGACGCGCATGTGCTGTATTGAACCGTCATTGATAAACGCGAGCGGTTCGCCATTTTTCGTCGAACACAGGAAGACCAGGCCACAATAGGTTCCCGGCTCGCGACAGTACTTATCCTCGGTCCAGCGTCCGTCCTCTTCCGTCGGCCAGATGATGACGTCGGACTTCATGCGAATCGCAAAGTAGCCACCGTTCGCGCCTTCCATCGTTCCCCAGCGGTAATAGCCGTCTTCGCGCTCGCAAGGGTAATAAATGTCGATCCGCGGTCGGTGGATCGCGGCTCCCGTGGGCAGTTGCTTGAAAGCCTCCTCCTGGGCACGAATGCACTCCCCCATCGTGAGCAGTTCGCTCACTTCATCGTTATTGATGATCAGCACAATTTTCTCCTTCCTCTGTGATCATTGGCTTGCCGAATACTCCGCCGCGGACCTGCCCGCGAGGCGGCCGAAGACCGCCCCGGAAGTCAGTCCGGCACCGCCGGGATACCCTGCCGTGAATACGTCGCCGATTAGCTCGCCACAGGCAAAAAGCCCCGGTATCGGCTGACCGTGCCCGTCGATCACCGCTGCCCTATCGTCGATGGCCAACCCGGCATAAGTGAATGTTATCCCGCACGTCACCGGATAAGCTCGGAATGGGGGTGAGTCCAGTCGATTAGCCCAGTTAGTCTTGTCGATGGCAAGACCGCGCGTCGAGCGACCGTCGAGGCTCGTCGGGTCAAAGGCAATGCTGTCGTCGACTGCTGCATTGAACGCCTCGATCGTGGCCAGGGCCGCGTCTGCATCGACGCCATCAAGTGCCGCGACGAGTTCTTGCAGGGTATCGGCCTCGACAAAAGACGCCTCCCGGAACCGGTATTCGTCGTAAAGCAACGGCGCGACGCTGGCATCGAAGATCTGCCAGGCGAAACTGCCGGGCTGCTCGAGAATCGCGCGGCCGAACTGGGCGTAGGTGTAGTTGCGGAAATTCTCGCCTTCGTCGACGAAGCGCTCGCCGGCCGCGTTGATCATGATGCCGAGAAAATAACAGATTTTGCGGTATTGCTTGCGCTCGACGTGAGGCAGCGCAAGATTACCGTAATCGGGCATGTGCAAGTCCATCGGCACGGCATGGCAGCCGTCGCCGGCGCCGGTCATGTGCGCACCGGCCTCGAGCGCCATGGAGAGGCCCGCGCCGAGATTGTGCGGAGTGCCACGCACCTTTGCCCGTCGCCATCGCTGGCCCATGAGTTCGCCGCGTAGGCGACGGTTAGCCTCGAACCCGCCGCTTGCAAGCACGACGGCATCACCGCTCAGGGCTTCCTCTCCCTCCGGCGTCGTGAAGCGAACGCCCGTAACGACGCCGCGCTCGGTGCACAGTGCCTGGCAATCGCAGGCATAGCGGATAAAACCGCCGAGCCGTTCGAATTCCTCAAGTTCCGCATCGACCAGACCTGCGCCCTCGCCCACGGCCGCCAGCGTCAGACCCCCCCAAAAGACTTGCCTGCCATCGCGCTCGTAGGCCTGGCGCGAGTAAATCGGCTCAAAACGTATGCGGTGGTCTGTCAACCATTCAAGCGTCGCATAACTCTCGTCGATCAGGCGCAGCTGGCGGGTGTTGAGCGCTCGGCCATCGTTGAAGGCCAGCATGTCCGCCTCGAAGGCTCGCCGGGTATAGCTGCCGAAATCCGTCGTCGCGAGACGTTCATCATCGTAATCGCCGAGCAGGGCAAGGATCTCGTCTCGTGAAGCATACGCAAAGCGCATCGCGCCGGCCGTGTAGCGACTGTTGCCTCCCGCATGCTGCCGATCGGCTTTCTCGAGGATCGTTACCCTGGCACCGGCTTCGAGCGCAGCGATTCCGGCACACAGCGCCGCGCTGCCGGCGCCAACGACGATGACGTGCGGCGCGCTCATTTCAGGGCCAGATAGATGAAGTTGATGATCATGAGCATGGTGAGCAGGTCGATGATGCTACGGTGATCGCTGTCTTGTATGCGTTTGAGTATCCGGCGTCCAGCCCAGTTACCGGGTATCGTGACCATGCCGATCGCGAGGCCAAGACCAAACAGTTCGCTCGTCATCAGATCGGTCACGCCGAAGACGCTCGCCTTGACGAGATTCATCGTCAGCGTCACGCTCGCCAGCGTACCGACGAAGGTCAAACGATTCATCCCGGTGCCCAGCAGAAATGGCGCGAGAAAGAAGCCGGGCCCGATGACATTGCCCGCGAGCATGCCCCAGACAGCGCTGGCTCCGGCCAATAATTTTGGGCCGGTGCGCAACTCATGCCGACGCGCCCAATACTTTATCGGAAAGGATGACGCGAGGAACGCGGCGAAAACGATGGCGATGGTTGTCTCGCTGATCAGGCCGAAAATCACTGCACCAAGCACGATGGTCGGGCAGCCGAACAGCAAAACGCGGCCAGCCACGGACCAATCGGTCTCGCGCGCATACATGACGGCGCGACTCAGGTGGCTCAGCACCAGGGCGACCGTCATCACCGGCACCGCCGCCTTGACGCCGATCGGATGGGCCAGAAACGCAGCCATGACGACGCCGCCTGCCATGCCCGTGGCACCGTGCAGCAGCCCAGTTGCGAACGCTGCCGCGAAGATGGCGAACAGCCAGAGCATGCCGATGTCGATCATTGGCGGCGCAGACGCTTGATGAAGATCGCGACGAAGCGCTGAGAGATAAGCGACATGAGCAGCATCAGCATGATCGCCAGCGCGACCGGTCGCTCGAGCAAGTAAGCCCACTGGCCGCCGCTGATCTGATAAAGATAGATCAGTTGATCCTCGGCCATACCGCCAAGCAGAATGCCGATAACCGCAGCCGGCACCGAGAAGCCGAAGCGCTTGAAGAGCCAGCCCAGGATCGAAAAGACCAGCACGCTGAGCGGGCCGCTCATGTCGCCGGTTAGCCCGAATGCACCGAACACGGCCATCGCCAGCACCGAAGGCACGAGATAATTCATCGGCACCTTGATGACATTGGCCAGCAAAGGCACGAGCAGAAAGCCGAGACCAATCAGCAGGAATGCCTGGCCGAAATTGGCGATGATCACCGCATAAACGATGTCGGTTTCCTCGCGAATAAACTGCGGCCCGCCCGTGATGTTGTGCATTGCGAAGGCGGCGAGCATCACGGCTGTCGCACCGCCGCCGGGAATCCCGAGGGCGAGCAGGGTCGCTATCGAGCCGGCCTCGGAGGTGCTGTTTGCGGCCTCCGAGGCGATAACGCCTTCTGGGTTGCCGCGGCCGAAAGACTCCGGGTCGGCGCTTTTTCGCTTGGTCTGCATGTAAGAGAGCAGGTTGGCAACCGACGAGCCCACCCCGGGTATTGCGCCGATAAAAACGCCGATCACACTGCCGCGCAGCACGATCACCGGCCGGCAGAGTGCCGCGAGGAATCCCTCGAGAATACGGCGCACGTTCACGACCCGGGCGGCGCTGTCGTCAACGAGGTAGCGGCGGCGCGAGAGCCGGAAGAGCTCCGAGGCTGCAAACATGCCGATCATGGCGGGGATTACCGGCACGCCGTCGAGCAAGTTCGCAATACCGAAAGTACCGCGCGCAATACCGGCCTCGCTGTNNGATGAGCAAGCCGGTCAGGCCCGAGATCAGACCCTTGACGAGGCTGCCGCTGCTCAGGCTGCCGATCAGCGTAATCCCCCAGAGAATGACCGCGGTCATCTCGGCCGGGCCGACCCGCAGTACTGCCTCCGACAGCGGGCTGATCAGGATAAACAGGATTGCATAGCCGACGATGACGCCCGTGCATGAGGCCCCGAGCGCCAGGCCGAGCGCGGTGTTGTGCTCGCCGCGTTGTGACATCGGGTAACCATCGAAGGC
>JABAOE010016050.1_pt1 | contig 10429 bp, 3 predicted proteins | sample 7062141 | NCBI WGS metagenome assembly JABAOE01 (sample SAMN14538627, study PRJNA623070) | marine sediment metagenome | biome: marine biome [ENVO:00000428]; feature: marine pelagic biome [ENVO:01000023]; material: deep marine sediment [ENVO:00002113] | place: India: Gulf of Khambhat ...
GTGAGTGTGACGGTGAGCGGGTCGGCGACGATCACGGCCAATGACATGGGAGGAGCAAACGGTAGTAATACGTTGAACGGGACGTTATCGGGAAGCGGGAGCGGGTCGGTGACGGTGACAAACAATGTGGCGGAGACGGTGACGGTGGCAGCGGATGCGACGGGGGACGCGGAAGCGGTGGCGAACGTGGACGACAACGTGGTGTTCAACGCGGGTGCGGCCACTCAAGTTGCCTATAGCGTGCAGCCCTCGAGCGCTCAGGCCGGAAACGCTATCTTCCCGGTCATCAGGGTTCAGGTGCAAGACGCCCTGGGTAACCTGGTGACTTCCGCAACCGATACGGTGACCTTGTCCATAGGCACCAACCCGGCCAGTGGAACCCTGTCCGGGACCTTGGCTGTGGCAGCGATAAACGGCGAGGCTACTTTCAATGATATCAGCATTGACAAGGTCGGAAACGGCTATACGTTGACCGCCTCTGCAACGGGGCTCACGGGAACCACCTCCAACGCGTTTAACATTACGCCGGGAGCGGCGACACAGATAGCATTCACGGTTCAACCCGGCGCGGCTTTTGCGGGACGGATTGTGCCTGGATTTCCGACAGTGGAAATACGCGATGCCTATGACAACTCCGTGACTTCGGACAACAGCACCCAGGTAACCGTCTCCATCAAGAGCGGCACGGGTACCTCCGGGGCGAACTTGGGCGGAACAGTTTCAAAAACAGTTTCCAGCGGCGTTGTGTCCTTCGATAATCTGACCATCAACCTGGGTGGTAACGGCTACGTTTTGACCGCAACGGCCACAGGATTGACTGCCGGTGACAGCGCAACCTTTAACGTAGAAGCAGTTCTCAACCTGAGCAGTAATGAGAGCTCCGATCCGGCGCAGGCGGGGCAGACCCTCACCTACACATTGACTTACAGCAATTCCAGTTCCACGGAAACCGCACTATCGGTGACATTAACGGACGTTGTGCCAGCCAATACGACTTTCCTGTCCGCGAGTGACGGTGGCGTTGAGTCGGCGGGTGTGGTGACCTGGTCCCTTGGCACCCTGGCGCCAGGCGCAGGCGGTACCAGGACCATGGTGGTGCAGGTAAACGCTCCCTTGGCCAACGGGACGCTCCTGGCTGATAACGCGGTGGCTCAAAGCGCTCAAGGTGATATTGCCACAGCAAGCCAGCAGACCATGGTACAAAGTACGCCGGTTCTTTCGGTTACTATCAGCGATAGTCCGGATCCGGTGCAAAGCAGCCAGCAGATCAGCTACACACTGACTTACAGCAACTCGAGCATGGCCAATGAAACCGCCTTCGGTGCGACATTAGTATCGAACCTGCCGGCGGATACGACGTTCGTATCGGCCAGCGACAGCGGGGTTCATGCCGGTGGTATCGTGACCTGGACATTGGGTGACTTGACACCAGGAGCGGGCGGGAACAGGACGTTAGTGGTGGTAGCCAATTCACCGTTGGCCAACGGTTCGCTACTGACTAACGACGTGACCCTGCAGGACAACCAGGCCAATGTTGCCGTTGCCAGCCAGACGACGACCATACAGAGCGCCACGATCCTGTCTGTCTCGGTGACGGATAGCGCGGATCCGGTCCGGGCCGGGAGCCAGATCACCTATACCATTAACTATAGCAACGCAAACTTAGCCAATGAGACCGCGCTTGGTGTCACGTTGACGGACACCCTGCCGTCGAACACCATATTTGTTTCGGCCAGCGACGGCGGGACGGTGGATAACAGCGGTACCTTGGTCACCTGGTCCTTGGGAGACCTGGCACCTGGAACCGGTGGAGCCAGGACCCTGGTGCTGCAAGTGGATTCACCTGTGGCTGACGGAACTGTTATCACCAACAACGTCATGCTGCAGCACCCGGGAGGCAGCGGCACCGCCACCAGCGAGAGCACCACCATCAGTTCACCTGTACTGTCTCTTGCCGTCAGCGACAGCCCGGATCCCGTGGAAGCGGGTAAAGAGATCACCTACACGTTGAGTTACAGCAACTCCAGCGATACTAACGAAACGGCCCCTGGCGTCACATTGACGGATACCTTACCCGCCAACACGACCTTTGTTTCGGCCAGCGACGGCGGGACGGTATCCAACGGCGTTGTAACCTGGTCCCTGGGGAATCTGGCACCGGGGCAGGGTGGTACCAGGACGCTCGTGGTGCAGGTGGATTCACCTCTGGGTGTAGGAACTCTGCTGACCAATAGTGGCAGGCTCGAGGATACTCTGGGCCATTTTGCGGCCGCCGATCAGACCACAACGTTGCAAAGCGTGGCCTTCCTCTCCCTCTCCCAGGCCAATGACCATGATCCAATACTACCCGGGGATCAGGTTATTGTGACCCTTACTTACAGCAACTCCACCGCAGCCAACGAAACTGCGTCCGGGTTGATTCTGACCAATACCCTACCGGCCAATACCACGTTCCTGTCCGCGAGCGATGACGGTACGATTGACGCCACCGGGACCATCGTGACGTGGTCCGTTGGTGACCTCGCACCAGGAGACACCGGTTCACGGACGATGGTGGTGAGGTTGGCTTCCTCGGTGACGACCGGTGCGCAGTTTACCAACAGCGCCACTTTGAAGGATGTTCATGGTTATAGTGCGAGCTCGTCGGAAACCAGCGTCATAGGGTCGGCCATAGGTGGTGGCGGCGAGATCGTGGTTGGCTCGCAAAAGTTCGATGTGACCTTTGCCCAGCCGTCAGTTTCAACGAATTCCACTACGAGTGGAACAACCAGCACACCATTCGGCTCGAATTCCGAATTGAGCGGAACACAGAGCACGAGTTCTTCGCCAACGAGCCAAAAACTCGGCGGTGAGCCGCCACAGGTGGTTCAGCAGCAAGCCACATCGGTTTCCAGCAGCCGCGAAAATACAGTGGAGACCGCAGTCCAACAGTCGCAACCGAACACTTCATCGCAGAGTACACCGCAACCGGTGGAGACGGGCACAGAGCCACCGCGGGAGGTGGCGCAGCACACCATCGAGAGTGAGACGATTATCACCACGGGTGCAGACGGAGTGCAGCAAATAACCATCACGGGCAATCGTGTTGAGCTGAGCCAACAGGTGGCCTCCATACCCAAAGAATCCACCGAAAAAACGGTTACAACTCCTGTGGCCGTGGAGGAAGAGATTCGCAAACCAACCGATGGCTTGGGCGGAGGTAAGGTCTGCACGGCTCCGCTGTCGGTACGGGTGTCGCATGATCCTGAACCGGTTCCCATTGGCGGTCGAATTACGATAACACTCACGTTTATTAATACGAGTAAGGAAGAATCGTTCCAGAACGTGACTCTGAAGAACACCTTGCCTGAGGGTATGACGTTTGTTTCGGCGAGCAACGACGGAGTCGAGATCGGTGAAGAGGTCACGTGGAAGCTTGGTAGCCTGCAACCGGGCGAGAAAGGGACCAGGACCCTGGTGGCGCAGGCGAACTTCGCGGCTACCGGCGCCGTCTTCCTGACAAATAACGACGCCTTGCTCGAAGATCCTGAAGGCCGTTGCGGACGGGTGCGGACAGCTATGACCGTGATTCCCGTTGCCTTTGGTGACAACGACAACGATAGCTTCCCCAATGTGGACGAGATCCGCTGCGGTTCCGATCCGGAGGATCCGGCCAGTACCTGTTACACCTTCGAGCTGCTGGATGAGGGCAGTACTGTAAAGCGGGGTAGTGTTGTAACATTTACCGTTATGCTCAGAAGGAATTTTAACTACGAGGGTGAGGTGAGCTTCAATACACCTAACAGTATCCCGGGTGTCCTCTGGACCTTCTCAAGGCTCTCGGCTGAGCTGACCCCCGCAGATGGAATGGTGTCGTTCCCATTCACCATTACCACCACGCCAACCACACCGCTCGGCCAGCACAAGATCCGTATCCAGGCCAACAGCGGCGGTATCATTGCGGAGCAGGTGCTAGTCCTCGAGGTTGTGCCGTAGAGCCAGTTTGTCATCCTTCGAGCCTCCTCAGCATGACCCTGAGCCCTGTGGTTCGAGTGGCCTCACCACCCAGAGCTTGTCGATGGGTCGAATGGGTCACCACGAAGGCCCCAGCGCGGCGAAGCCGCAACCAAAGGAGAAAAGATTTCTTTCACCACGAAGGACACGAAGAGCACGAAGTAGAGGGCAAAGGGCAGAGTCGGATATATTCACCGCAGAGAACGCAGAGAGAAATCAGAGGTCGGAGGTCAGAAGTCAGAGATCAGCGAGGATAACTCGCGCAAAGACGCAAAGGGTGCCAAGTTCGGATAAAAGATATTCACCGCAGAGACGCAAAGGGCGCAGAGAATTAGTTTTTTGTTTGTCGGGAGACGACGACAAACAAAAACGTTTCTCCATCGCGGACGATAACCGGAACGATTCGCGCAAAGAGCGATAAACAATCTTCGTGACCTCCCCTCGATCCTACTCGGGGCGGTGAGGCCCTCGAACCGTCGTGCTCTTGGTGGTGACAAACAGGCCCACTCAGACAAACGCAGAGTCGCAGAGACTCCTCCACAATTACCACGAAGGACACAAAGTACACGAAGGAAGAAGTACAAAAGAAAACACAGAGAACGCAGGCGAAACCAGAGATCGGATGTCAGAAGTCAGAGATCAGCGAGGATAACTCGCGCAAAGACGCAAAGATCGGAAAAGAAATTTAACCGCAGATTAACGCAGATGGGAAATCTGGCAAGACGTGCCAGATTAACTTTTTGTTTCTATGGCAAAGCCTAGAAACAAAAACTGGCTTCATCGCAGACGACAAAAACACTTAGAGCATAGCGTTGCTGGTAAATGCCTTGGATTCGGGCTTGGAAATTCACCGCAGAGACGCAGCCATCAGACAAAGACAGAGATAGGGACAGGGAAAGAACTGAGGAAGAAAATTAACCGCAGATTCTCACAGATTAGCGCGGATAGGAATTTAACGCAGAGAATTGGTTTTTTGTTTGTCGGGAGACGACGACAAACAAAAAGGTTTCTTCATCGCGGACGATGATGGGAATTGCTCGCGCCCCCTTGCTTAAAGATTGCCGGTCAGAAGGTTTTTGACCGTGATGGTCTTAAGGGCTTCCTTCGGGAGGCGGTGACTGACATCCAGGATCTCGATCCCAACAAGGCGCCGCTTTTCGTCAAGGTCTACGGTAAGCCCATCCTCGATGTCGATGTTGTCCGCAGGTTTACTGTCACGAAATCGGATATATAAGGCATTTGCTTCAGGATCGTACTCAATGTGCATTGGTGCCTCCAGGGAAACTTCGTTTTGGCGTGACGGTAATCACTATGTGTCGCTGTCCTTCAATTCTGAACGTAACACGCAGCCACCGCGCCCTATCCATACGTGCCCATGCGTGCTCGCGTCCAAAAGGGCCGGCGGTTGAATGGTCAGGATCCTCAAGGGCCGCCTTCACCTCGGTCTCACTGATATCATACAGGCGCATTCGGTTACGAGCATGCCGGGTAAAATGCAGCTCCACTGCATGACTTTACCAAGGTTAAGTTATCTGAGCAACATAATCGACTTAGGCCAGTTTATGGTCGAGGACGGTGAAAACTCTACGCCTTCCGTTGCCTTAGCTAATGTTGCCAAGGGCATTATACACCCTCTCTTCTTTTACGCTATGCCCTCTGCGCTTAGCGCTTTGCTAGCCCCCGGTCGCCGCTGATCTGCGTGAATCGGCGGTTAATTTCTTTAAAAATGGTTTTTTTGACCTCCGGCAGGGGTCCAAATTGTGCAAATTTCGGCATAATTTCCGCAACCTGTCACCGGAAACCCGCCCCACCCCTCGTCCTTAGATCTGAGACAAGATAACCAATCGATATTTAAGCAGTTTCTCTGCAGCTATATAGAGGCCTCTGCCTGGCATAACGGTTGCACCATAGGCTCGTCTAGTCGTCGACGAGTGAAAATCTATGTTGCCAAGTTCCGATAGATTGCAAAGGCAGAGCTGTCTCTTCGTGCACCGTTTTGTGTTCATTTGTATCTTTACTTGCCTGATCGTTGCCTCGACTCAAGTTTTCAATTTTTCGGCAGGAAATCAGGAGGCACACGCTGCAGAACTCGTCGGTTCCTGGGTTACCGGCACAACTCACGCCGCCGAGGCAGGAACCAACCGTGCGCTTATTTTAATTACTACACGCACCGGCTGGGATGATATTGGCGAAACTGTCACCAGTGCGACTTACGGTGGCCAGTCACTCGTTTTTGTGGAAAGAGTGGAGGAGGATTCATCTTCTACTGGTTATTATACCCAAACCGAAGTCTGGATACTCGATGAGGCTGGGATTGCCGCTGCGTCAAGTAGTACTCTTGTAATTAACTGGACTAATAGTAATGCTGCTTCACATATCTCCGCTTTTTATCAAAATGTGAATCAAACCACCCTCATCGGCGCAAAAGCGAAAAACTCGGTCAGGAGTTCCCCAACGACAGTTTCCACAGCAGCTTTAGCTAATAGCTCTGGGGATTTGGTGATGTCGGTTTCCACCGGCGAGGGGACCGGTACCCTCGCGCCGTTGAACGGCTTTACCGAGCAAATTGATGCAGCATTCGGTACATGCGACGCTTGTTACAGACGTTCGGTATCAGAAAAAGTAGCCACAGGTACAAATGAAACACCCTCTACGCAGGCTACTGGCCATAATAACTTAATGGTTATCGGATTTGTGTTGCAGGGGGCAGCGGCAACCTGCCCGGGCGGGTCGGTGTGCTGGGACGGTGGCGGCAGTACCAACAACTGGTCTGAGGCGGCCAATTGGACGGGGAACGCGGTCCCGGCTTCAACGGCGCTGGTAGTCTTTAATGGGCTGAGCACAAAAAATGCGACGTTTGACGCGGCCGATACGATCCAAAACCTGACGATCGAAGCAGGCTATACCGGCACGCTCACCCTTGCGAACACATTAACACTTAGCAACAATTTCACCATGAACGGCGGCACACTAACGATGGGTGCGTCGACGGTCAATATCGCGAACGATTGGACGTATACAGCCGGTACAGTCAATGCAGGTACGTCTACAGTTCATTTTAACGGCGGAGACCTCGCGGTTAATTCAGGATCAATGATCTTTAACCATGTGAATGTCACACAAGCCGGTAATAGTATTACCGTTACCGGCACAATGGATGTTAATGGTGATCTAACGATAAACTCTATAAACTCCATCAGTACCGGAACTATTGCCGTCGCTGGAAACGTGACAACGACAGACACTCAAGTCGGTGGATCCGGAAAAATCTTAATTGATGGTTCCGGAGCGCAAACTCTTGGCGCCAGTGGTGGGGCCGGCGGATTACCCCGTATTGAGATCAATAATAGCGGGACATTGACGATTCAGGACACCATCCACATGAATGATGACTGGATATTTACGGGTGGAACGGTGGATGCCGGGACAAGCACGGTTATTTTTGATGGATCGGATACGTCTATTACCACCGGGACCATGGCCTTTAATAATTTAACGGTAAATTTTGGTGCGGCTAATACCCTTTCACTTACTGATACTCTCGATGTCGATGGAAATTTAACATTAACTAATGTGGGGGATGGATTTGGCGGAGCGGGAGGCATTGAGGTGGCCGGCAATCTTACCTCGACGAACGCGAGCTGTTGCCACTCATCGAATGCCATTACCCTCGACGGCGCCAATGCCCAGAGCGTTGATATCGCCACAGGGAATCTTCCCACTGGCCTGTTCACCATCAACAAGACCAACCCGACGGACACCGTGACATTGACATCGGTGATGAACCTGTCCGCCACCGGCCAGGACCTCACCATCACGCAGGGTGTTCTCGCCATAGGAGCCAATAATCTTACGGTCAACGACGTGCTTACTGTAGATACCAATGGTGACATTACCTGTACCTCAGGAATTATCAGCGCTGGCAGTGAAACCGGCGCCGGCTTGCCGTACAGTTGCGGCGCCGCCGCCCCTGACCTCCAGCAAGTCCACTATAGATGGAGAAATGATGATGGACCTGCGTGGTATGACGCTGCTTGGGGTTATAGAAAGAAGATCACTATAGACAACACCAAGGTGGACGCGACGTTGCCGAATTTCCCTATCTATGTGAATCTGGCTGATCTGGGTTCGGATTTCTTCGCCAACGTTGCCGATGCCAACGGCGGCGACATCAGGGTAACTGCGGCTGACGGAGTGACTGAGCTCCCGAGGGAGATTGTAGAAATAGACACGGTCGGTGAAACCGGAGAGATGCACTTCAAAGCAACGTCCCTTTCCGACACCCAGGACACAGACTTCTATATCTACTATGGCAATGGAGGTGCTTCGGAGCCAGCTGCAAGCGCGCAATTCGGAAGCCAGAATGTGTGGACCGAAGGGTATGTCGGCGTATGGCATCTGGAAGAAACCTCCGGTAATTTCTTTGATGCAACTTCAAATGGCTTTACGGGTACTGATAATGTTTCCCATGTGGGCAAGACGGGGTATTTAGGCGCGGGTCAAGAGTTTAATGGCAGTAGTGATTATATTTCAACAGGCAATATAGACCTAACAGCAACGGACGTCGCAACTCTTACCTTTTGGATGAATAAAGCAAGTTTTGACCCTCCATCGACCCAAACCCAATTTGAGTTTTCTCCCGACACAAACGTCAACACAGATGGTTTTGTTATGCATCTCGATGATACGAGCACTTGTGCGGCCACAGAAATTGAGATGCATGCAAAAGGCAACGGCACTCCCGATAGCGGCAATAATAATCAGTGTTTCACCTCTCCCTCAACTGGTGTGTGGCACCACTATGCTGCGATTTGGGATAAAGGACTGGGGAATCCAGAAACATTGTTGTATATCGATGGCGGTAATGTGACGGCAAACACGAATCCATACGCAGCCGATAACACGAATAATTTTGGTAATCATCCTTTTTATATGGGGAGTCGTGGTGGTACGACTCTATTCAGCGATGGCAATATAGATGAAGTTCGATTGTCTAATGTTTCCCGCACAGCTGGGTGGATTTCCACGGAGCACAACAACCAGAGCTCGACTTCGACATTCTATACCGTCAAATGCGAAGAGGCGGCTGCCAATCCCAACTGGTGCGCCGGTTGGGCTAACCGTAAGAAGATCACCATAGACAACACTAAAGTTGACGCTAATCTGACAGATTTCCCTGTTTATGTAGATCTGGCCAATCTAGGTGCAGACTTTCATGCCAATGTGGCCGATGCCAACGGCGGTGACATCAGGGTAACCGCAGCGGACGGAGTATCGGAGCTCCCGAGGGAGATCGTCAATATAAGTATAGGTGGTCAGACTGGAGAGCTGCACTTCAGAGCCACATCTCTTTCTGACACGCAAGACACCGATTTCTATATTTACTACGGCAACGCTAGCGCTTCGGAACCGGCGGCGAGCGCGACCTACGGTAGCCAGAACGTGTGGACTAATGGCTACGCGGGTGTGTGGCACATGGATGATGCGACAAGCTCCACCGTTACCGACAGTTCTGGGACCCAACCGACAGGAAACAAGCTCTCAGCGAATAATCCTCAAGAAGTCACGACAGGGCAAATCGGCAACGCTCAGGACTATTCCAATGATACTATTGACCACAATACATTTGATTTTGGAGATACCTTTACGATTTCCACATGGATCAATATCGATGATACCTTTACGAACATCCAACCTATCATTACTAATAGTGATTCTGGAGGTGACAAGGATGGTTTCAGGTTCTTTATCAATAGTTGGAATACAAATGACGGGATAATCAGGTTCGAAACCGGTAATGGTAGCGCTAGCAGTGTCAATTTGGCAGAAACCAATACCGGCCAGATCACTTTTGGGCAGTGGGAGCATGTTGCTGTAACGGTCAATAAAACTGGTGGTACGGCAACTATTTATAATGCCGGGACCGATGTAACGGTGGACAATACCATCCGAACGGATTTCATGACCAGCAGCGACTGGGAAATGGGAAGGTTTGAAGACGCTTATACTGAGCTGGATGGAAGAATCGACGAAGTGCGCATTGCCAACACCATACGTACGGCCCAGTGGATTTCTACTGAACACAATAACCAAAATTCTCCTGCAACTTTCTACAGTATTGGCGGTGGAGAGACTACGGAGGCGATATGGGCGGCGGCTGAAGACACTCCGCTGATCGGCCTTGCCAAGGATACTATCAAACGGATTCGTATCGAGATCTCCAATGAAGGCACGGCAAGCTCCGGAGCTATTACCTACCAGCTTCAGTACGCCACATCCACAGGTGGCCCTTGGACCAACGTGCCAAACGATGGTGCGGCTACCACCGAGCATTGGGAAATGGCCGACTCCACTTATATCAGCGATGGTACACCCACAACCGATATCTCGTCCGGCCTCACCAACGCCAATCCTACTTTCGTAGCTGGTGAGCTCA
>JABAOE010000685.1_pt1 | contig 10427 bp, 9 predicted proteins | sample 7062141 | NCBI WGS metagenome assembly JABAOE01 (sample SAMN14538627, study PRJNA623070) | marine sediment metagenome | biome: marine biome [ENVO:00000428]; feature: marine pelagic biome [ENVO:01000023]; material: deep marine sediment [ENVO:00002113] | place: India: Gulf of Khambhat ...
GTATCGCGGCTGGATGCACGGCATGCCGCACGCAGTCAAGGATCTTGCCGATGCTGAGGGATTGCCGACAAGTCGGGGTTCGCCGATTTTTGCCGGCGAGATAGCGACCGCGGACAGCTGGCACATTGCCCGCATTCGCGCTGCTGGCGCTATATTTATCGGCAAGACGAACACGCCGGAATTCGGCATGGGATCGCAGACCTACAACCCCGTATTCGGAGCTACCGGGAGCGCATACGATCCTAAACTGACCGCGGGCGGCAGCAGCGGTGGTGCAGCTAGCGGTCTCGGCACGCAGATGCTGCCCGTCGCCGATGGCGGCGACATGATGGGATCATTGAGAAATCCTGGCGCGTTCAACAATGTAATCGGTTTCCGGCCCACGCTCGGCCGCGTCGCCGACGGCGGAGCGGGCGACCTGTTCTATCTCCAGCTCAGCGTGAGCGGACCGATGGGCCGAAACAGTGAGGATACGGCCCGTCTGCTGTGCACGATGGCTGGTGCGAGCGAGACAGAGCCGCTTTCACTGCGAGACGACTTGCCGGATGCGAGCGAATTCGATGTACGAAGCCTCGAGGGCCTGCGCCTCGGCTGGCTCGGTGACTACGGCAGCTATCTCGAAACCGAGCCCGGCATCCTCGAACTCTGCACCATAGCGCTCGAAGAACTGGCGGGGCACGGGGCACTCGTCGAGCCGTGCCGGCCGGACTATGACATGGGCAGACTTTGGGAGACGTGGTTGACGCTTCGTCACTGGCGTCGGCACACGATGTTACCGCTGTATGTCGATCCCGAGCTGCGCGCGCAGCTTAAACCCGAGGCTGTGTGGGAGATTGAAGGTCTGTTCGATACGACGTCGACACAGATTTTCGAGGCCGGCATGGCGCGGGCCGACTGGTATCGCGCCCTGCTCAAACTGTTCGGGCAGTATGATTTCCTCGTATTGCCCACGGCGCAGGTTTTTCCGTTCCCGAAAGACCAGCATTGGCCGCAAAAGATCAGCGAGCGAGAGATGGATACCTATCATCGTTGGATGGAGATCGTCATCGGCGGTTCTCTTGCCGGGCTTCCGGTCGCCAACGTGCCGGTGGGCTTCGATGCGCTCGGCAGGCCCATGGGCATGCAGATCATGGGCCCGTTCGGCGCCGATAAGGCGGTACTCGAGTTTGCGATGGCCTACGAGACGGTCAACCGGTTTCTGGAACATCGCCCGACGCTGATCGAGCCAGAGCGCGCATAAAGTCGCGCAACAACACCGGCAAGTCGGACTGTCACTGACAGGTCAGGGCCGCGGGCGGTAGGATGACCGAGCAGTCCTCGGGCGTCCGCAGTGTGACTCCTTGCTTGACGACATAGCGAATGTCCCGCGTGTTGCGGATATTTGCCGTCGGGTCGTTGCCGAGGATCAGGATATCGGCCTGCTTGCCAACTTCCAATGTACCGATCAGCTCGTCTTTGGCCGCCATCTCGGCCGGGTAGCGCGTTGCAGCGAGCAGGACACGATAGGGCGACATTCCGCCTTCGGCAAGCATCTGCATTTCGCGGTGCAGGCCGATGCCGACGAGTTTATCTTCGCCCGAATCGGTCGCGGCAAGCACGCGGCCGCCTGCCTCGCTGAATGCCCGCAGAAAGGCCTGCACGTTGTCGAGGCCCTGCCGATGCGAGTCCAGCTGTTCTGGCGTCCAGTCAGCCGCACGCGACCACCACTCGCGCACCGCCGCCTTGTCGCGCTCCGGCAGGTCGCTGAAAACACCGCCAAATTCGAAAGCTGCAAAATCGATGTCGGCTTCGGGACGCATGGACTCTGCGAAATAACCGTAACGACCGAGCATCGTCGGATTGACATAGACGCCCTCGGCAACCATCAATTCGATCAGCTCGCTGGCACGGCCCATGTCGAGCAAATAATCGTGCTTAGGTGAGACGAACTTCTCACCCGGATCGCTGGCAGCCAGCGATGAGGTTATCGGCCACATGTGTTCGATGAATTTCATGCCCGCAGCGATGGATTCGTTCGCATCTCGCGAGTGGCCGACGACGGGCAGGCCGCGACTTGTCGCTTCTTCGACCACGGCCGCGCGTAACTGTGGCGGCAGGGTGGACTCGACCTTGACGCCGTCGACGCCGAGTTCGACGAGGCTGTCGAGGTAGACGCTGATCTCTTCACGACTGCCGAGCTTCATGCCCAGAGGGTGCGCACCGTCCAGATCCTGAATACGCCGGCCGGTCATGTAGAGTGTCGGTCCGTCAGTTCGAACCGAGTCGTTCATGAAATCTTTGTAGGCTCGGATCCATTCGTTGGGGTCACGGCCTGTGTTGCTGCAGTAACGGCCACAGGGTCCGGTGTCGAACAGGGAAGTGATGCCGTAATACACGCTGGCGCGCTTCCAGATGCTTGCATCCGGCAGCCACGGGCGGAAGTGGACATGGGCGTCGAAAAAGCCCGGCAGCACGTATGATCCGTCTGCCTCGATCGTTTTCTTTGCTACCGGAACTGCTTGGGTCGAACCGGCCGGTATGATCGCGCTGATTTTTCCATCCGCGACGACGAGCGCCTTGATCGGCATCGGCTCGGCCGACTCCGCGCGCATATCTATGAGTACACCGCCGCGAATCACGAGATCCGCTGTCGCGTCGTGCATTTCGTCGACAGGGGGGGCTTCATTGGTCCCGCTGCCCGGGGAACAGCCGAACAATATCGCGAGAAGCGGAAACAAAGTTGTTAACAAGACCCGTTTTCTGCCGAATTCGTGCATCGTCTCCCTCCACGTCATGCCGGGCAATCTAGCAGGGATTTGTCGGTACGGGAACGCCGCGCCAGTATTTTCGCCGGCTGCGCGCCCTGAGCAGCGATCGTGGGCGGCTTCGACCTTGGCCAGAAGACGGACCGGCACGGCTTTCCGGGCGACATGATCGGTCGGTAAATGGCGCGAGCAGCCTGAGGCTGTAGCATAATCAAACCGGAACGCGCCCGAGTGAGGAATCGATAATGCTTGATAAAACTGTGCAAGACTGGCGCGTCATGGCTGCCGGGCTCGACATCGAGGGTCGGGCGTTTATCAATGGCCGATACGAGAACGCGCTATCCGGGCAGACACGGGCAACGCTGAACCCGGCAGACGGCAGTCAGTTGGCTGTTGTTGCCAGTTGCGGCCCCGAGGACGCTGACCGGGCAGTGACGATTGCCCGGGAAACGTTCGAGAGCGGTGTCTGGGCGGGCATGGCACCAGCGGATCGCAAAATGGTCCTCGTCCGTTGGGCCGAACTCATCGAGACGCATGCCGATGAAATCGCGCTTCTCGAGTGCCTCGACGTTGGCAAACCGATTGCCGATACCACGGCGGTTGACGTTCCGTCCGCGGTACGGACGATTCGCTGGAGCGGTGAGGCGATTGACAAAGTCTATGACGAGATCTCGCCGACATCGAAGGACTGCCTGGCGCTGATTCAGCGCTTGCCGCTCGGCGTCGTTGCAGCGATCGTGCCATGGAACTTTCCGCTGTCGACCACGGCCTGGAAACTAGCCCCGTCGCTGGCCACCGGCAATTCCGTGCTCCTCAAGCCGGCATCGAACACGCCGCTTTCGGCCCTGCGTATTGCGAGTCTTGCAAGCGAAGCCGGCTTGCCCGACGGTGTGCTGCAGGTTCTGCCGGGGCCGGGCGGTAGTCTCGGCCGCCACCTCGCGCTGCACGACGACATCGATGGATTGACTTTCACGGGCTCGACGGAGGTCGGCAAACGCTTGATGCAATTCTCGGGGGAGTCGAACCTCAAACGGACATTTCTCGAACTTGGGGGCAAGAGTCCCAACATCGTTTTTGCGGACGCCGACCTCGAAAAAGCCGCGACGATGGCTGCCGTCGCCGTGTTCTACAACGGCGGGCAGACCTGCACGGCGGGAACACGCCTGATTGTCGAGGAGCCAGTTCGCGAAGAATTTCTCGAGCTCGTGATTGCAAAAAGCCGCGCTTGGATGCCGGGAGACCCGCTCGACCCGGCGACGGCCATGGGACCGCTGATCGACGCAGCCCAGCTCGAAGTGGTCGATGACTACGTCGGCGTCGGCTGCGCGGAGGGTGCCCGGCTCGTTGCCGGTGGACGAGCACTACGGGAAGATTCGGGCGGCTGTTATTACGAACCCACGATTTTTGCAGCTGTCGAGAATCGCATGCGCATAGCGCAGGAGGAAATTTTCGGGCCGGTCATGTCCGTCATCGGTTTCAGCAGCGCCGAGGAGGCTGTTGCGATCGCCAACGATTCGATCTACGGTCTGGCCGGCGCCGTCTGGAGCAGGGACATCAATACCGCGCACAAGGTTGCCGCCGCGGTGCGTGTCGGCACGATGGGCATCAATAACTATTTTGGTGGTGACATCACCGTTCCGTTCGGCGGTTTCAAGCAGAGCGGCAACGGCCGCGACAAGTCGATGCACGCCTTCGACGATTACACCGAACTCAAGACGACCTGGATCGAATTCGATTGAGGAGCGACCTTACAGCAGGTCTTTGAGCCTGTAGTAAAGCATGCCCAGCGCGATGATTTGATTGCCAATCGACCTGGAGCCCGGAATTCGATAGGGCTTGAGACGTGCGATCAGATCGAACCTTTCCAAGGTCCCGCCGACGGCGTCGGCGAGAATCTCGCCCATCAGATGGGTCGCACACACGCCGTGGCCCGAGTAGCCGTGGCTGTAGTAAATGTTCGGGCCAATCCGGCCAACAGCAAGTACGCGGTTCAGTACGATGCCGATTTTGCCGCCCCATTCGAAGTCGATCCGCACACCTTTGAGCTGTGGGTAGACTTTGAGCAAACGCGGCAGGATAAATGCCTTGATATCCGTCGGGTCGCGACCGGAGTAGTTGCACGCACCGCCGAACAACAGGCGTTTATCGGCCGACAGGCGGTAGTAATCGACAATCCGGTTCACATCGCAGACCGCAACATCGAGAGGATTGATTTCCTCAACGACTTTGGCGGGCAGTGGCTCCGTGCCGATGATGTAGCTGCCCGCCGGAAACACGAGGTTCGACAGGTACTTCGGTTCGAGACGGGAATAGGCATTGCCGGCGAGCACGACCGCATCTGCATCCACATGGCCCGCCGCAGTCCGAACCCTGACTCGTTTGCCGTGCTCGAGGCCGGTAACCGGTGACTGCTCGAATATCTGCACGCCGAGCGAGGCGGCTGCGGCGGCCTCGCCGATACAGAGATTGAGCGGATGCAGATGACCGTCGCGATAGCAGATGAATCCGCCCTGATAGGCATCGGTGCCGAGCATTGCCCGGGTAGTGTCGCGGTCCCAGCGCTCGTAGCGGTAGGGAAAACCGTGTTTGTCCATCTCCGCGAGGTAGTCATCGAACATGCCGAGCTGGCGTGCTTTGGGCGCGACTTCGACGTAGCCGTCTTTGAGATCGCAGTCAATGTTGTACCTTGCGACCCGCTCGCGAATGATGTCGTTGCCGCGCCAGCGCAGCTTCCAGAGCAGGTCGTCAGAGGCCTCACCGTGTATCGCTCGCAGCTTGGCGAGTCCGGCCATGCCGTTGATGATCTGGCCGCCGTTGCGGCCCGAGGCGCCCCAGCCCACCCGGTTGGCCTCCACCACAGCCACCGAGTAGCCGCGCTCGGCCAGTGTCAGCGCGGTTCCAACACCGGTAAATCCCGCGCCGACAACGCAGACATCAGCAGAATTTCCGCCGCGCAGGGCGGGATAGACGGTGAGAGTGTTCGCCGTGGCCGCATAATATGACCGGATATGCTCCATTTACGTGCAGGCACCTCGCATGGCAATAGGCCAGATCAGCTTGCGGGCATCGTGTCATACTGCTCGAGGTCGTCCGTGATCTCGTGCCACGGCGCTTTCGAACCCACATAAGCATGGTAAGCCGGGGGGTGCTCCGGATTGCCGCTTACGGCACTCATGCTGAGATAAAGTGCGTCGGGTTCCGGCAGTGATTCGCAGAGAATTGGTGAACCACAGACTCCGCAGAACACCCGTTTGTTTTTCGAAGACGAGGCATACACGCTCAGCACGCCCTCACCGCTAGGGTAACGAAACTTTTCCCGGGGGACTCCGGCAAAAGTCGCGAACGCAGCGCCGTGCAAGCGCCTGCATTGGGAACAGTGACAGTGGCTGAAATCCGAGATTTCGTCCTCGACTTCAAAGCGGCCGCGGCCGCACTCGCAATGTCCTCTAATCATCTTGCCTCCCGATTCGGCTGTCAGTCAGGCTACTCTCATGGTAGTCGAGTCACGAATCCTGCGTCACCGGGCCAGAGGGCCCTGTTTGCCACTACAGTCGATCCTGGATCTGGTAATACAGGATACCGAGCGCCGTGAGCGGCTTTTGCAACCGATGGGCACCGGGGACGACGAGCGGTTTGATGTCGGCAAAGAGATCGAACCGCTCCGCCAACCCGGCGATCGCATCGGCGACGATCTCTCCGGCAAGATGGGTGACGTTGACTCCGTGCCCGGAATAGCCCTGGCAGTAAAGAATATTCGGCGCAATCCGGCCGAGCTGCGGTACCCGGTTGAGGGGTACACCGATAATACCACCCCAGGCGTAGTCAATGCCTACGCCGGCCAGGTCAGGGTAGAGGCGGGCGAGCTTTTTTCGATGATGCCGCTNNGCTTGATGACCGCGGGATCCTCGCCGAAATAGTTCATACGCGCGCCGAACAGTAGCCGCTTGTCTGCGCTGAGTCGAAAGTATTCAAGGACGAAATTCGGATCGCACACGGCGAGGTCACGCGGATTGATACGATCGACGACCTCTGCCGGCAGCGGCTCTGTCGCCACGATAAAGCTTTTTACCGGGAACATGAGTCCGCGGAGTTGCCGATCGAGCTCATGATACGCATTGCCCGCGATGACGACGAAATCGGCCAGCACGGCGCCGTTCTCGGTGATGACTCTCGCCTTCTGGCCTTTTTCAATGTTGACGACCGGGGATTGCTCGTAAATCGTCGCGCCCATTTTATGCGCAGCGAGGGCCTCGCCGATACACAGATTCAAGGGATGCAGGTGGCCGTTGGCCATGTTGAGCAGGGCTCCGACGTAGGCGTCCGTGCCGATGGTCAAACGGGTTTCGTTGAGCGATAACAATTTGATTTCGTGTGGAAAATTAGCTTTTTGCAGGCGCTCGAACTCGGCTTCGAAAGCGCGCAGATGGCGTTGCTTGATAGCCACGTCGAGGTAGCCGAATTTGAGGTCGCACTCGATCGCAAAGCGCGCGACACGTTCCCGCACGATTTCGTGGCCGGCCCAGCGCAATTCGCCGAAGAGTTCGTCGACCTCCCGGCCGTGATGCCGGGCGATTCGCCGTTCACCCGAGATGCCGCCGATAAGCTGGCCGCCATTTCTTCCCGATGCTCCCCAGCCCACCCGATTGGCTTCCACGACGTGCACGTCATAGCCACGCTCGGTCAGCGAGAGTGCTGTCGATATGCCGGTGAATCCGGCGCCTATGATGCACACGTCCGCCGTTTTTTCGCCCGTCAACGGGTCGAAATCGGTAACCTTATTGACAGTAGCGGCGTAGTAAGAATTCGTGTGCTGTGCCAATCCGGCTCACTTCTTCGAGGACAATTGGAAGGTTTGCCAACCGATCTCGGGTCTCGACCCGAGCGCGAGGCCAACTGCGCTCGCCGGCAGTCTGTACGCTTCTCGCTCGCAATGGTAGCGTAAGCGGATTACGCAGCGCCATCGCATTGGATCTTCTTTTGAATCGCCAATCCCGATATGCGGTGGTCGATTCGAAGGAGCAACCCATCAAGGTCTTTACTCTGAGAGAGTGCGTCAGTGAAACTCGATGATTGTTACAATACCGAGCAGTTTCGGCGCCGCGCAAAACAGCGCCTGCCCGGGCCGATTTTCCACTACATCGACGGTGCGGCAGACGACGAGGTGACCTACAGGCGCAATACGGCAGCCTATGAAGACTGTGATCTGGTGCCGAATGTGCTGGCCGGTGTCGAGACGATCGACATGTCGGCGACGGTTATGGGCATCAAGCTCGATATGCCGCTCTTTTTGTCCCCGACTGCGTTGCAGCGATTGTTTCATTATCAGGGCGAGTGGGCCGTTGGGCGGGCCGCCGAGAAATTCGGCACGCTGTTTGGCATATCCTCGCTGGCAACCGTCAGCATCGAGGATATCGGGGCGTCGATCCGGGCGCCCAAGCTGTTCCAGCTCTACTACCACAAGGACAAAGATCTTACCTACGGCATGATCGAGCGTTGCCAGGAAGCCGGGTTCGACGCGATGGCGCTCACGGTCGACACGATTGTCGGTGGGAACCGCGAGCGGGACCTCGTCACCGGATTTACCTCACCACCGAAGCTTACCCTCGCGAGCCTCGCAAGCTTTGCCCTGCATCCGCGATGGACGCTCGACTACCTGTTCCGCGCCCCATTCGAGTTACCAAACATGAAGGCCTATTTCGCAGAGGGTTCGAAGGTCAGCGTGTCCGTCTCGGACTATTTCTCGACCATGCTCGATCAGTCCATGGACTGGCGGGCTGCAGAAGACATTTGCCGGCGATGGGGTAAGCCGTTCTGCCTGAAAGGCATCATGTCTGTCGAGGATGCTCGGCGAGCCATCGACATCGGCGCCGCAGCCGTAATGGTATCGAATCACGGCGGACGGCAGCTCGATGGGTCGCGAACGCCCTTCGATCAGCTGGCCGAGATAGTCGATGCGGTCGGAGACGAAATCGACGTGATCTGCGACGGCGGTGTTCGACGGGGCACGCACGTACTCAAGGCGCTTTCACTGGGCGCCAAGGCATGCGCCGGCGGCCGCTGGTACCTGTATGCGCTCGCCGCGGCCGGCCAGGCGGGTGTCGAGAAAGCGCTCGGCAATATGCGGGCCGAAATTGAACGCGATATGAAGCTCATGGGGGCAAAATCCATCGGCGAATTGGGTCGGGGCAATCTGCGCTTTCGCAATAGTCGCCCGGTAAGCGATTGAAGTCATAGGGCCGGAGCGAGTCGGAGCTGCACGGTTACGCCTTCAGAAGGTTCACGACTCGGCAGGGTCGGGCAGACTGCCGACCCCTCCCGGGCGTGGATTGACCGCAATTTCTTCGAGATCGAGCTGCATTCGTGGGCCAAACAGTGCGCGAAAAGTCGGCTTTTCCGTCTTTGCGCCCCCGCCGGGCTGCGAATACGATTTCTCATGAAACTAAAACCGCTTACTTGCGGCTGCCCCGAAACAGGTATTTACGCCATTCTTTTGCGCGCGTTACACGAATTAACCACCTAAATCAAGCCTTTGGGGGCTGCTAAGGCCTTGTCCCGGATTGGAGTATCGTGCTATCACAATGCGCGCGTTTCAAAGCAGTTCCGAAGTAAACCTCAAAATCCAAGAGGAGAATAACGAATGAAAGAGGAACGAACGTATCTCATCGCCTTGCTTGTGCTTGCCTTACTGGCATCGATACCGCAGATACCTGTTGACGCAGGGATTTGGGCCGGACTTCTCGCACTCGTCGGCGTAATCGGGGGCTTAATGCTCAGCTATGACGCTAACCAGCGTGTGCTAATCTATGTGGTCGCATTTGCCCTGCCAATCTTCTCCAACAGCCTGGACTCAATCTGGGTCGTCGGCGAATGGCTGAACGGCTTGCTCGATCACCTGGCTCACGGAATCCAGGGCCTGGCCGTAGGCGTCCTCGTAATGGGCCTCCTTGGCCGCTTGCAAGGCGGCGGTTCGTCGGACTAGCTGAAGACTAGCTCCGCGCTGGAGGCCGGCCGATACGGCAGGGAGGGGCCGGCTTCCAGCGATTTCAAAAATCCTGCCCGACGAGGGTAGGAGAAGGAGACAAGTACGCCGCTTGTTTTATCTGCAGGTGTGCTTGCCGAAGGTTTTTCTCTGCAACTGCTTGGCACTCCGCCCCGGCGAATTCTCTCTTAGTGCTCGCCGGCACAGCTAGCCTGGACAAGGCTTGCCGACACCCATCGATCGATTCTTGTGTGACAATCGCGCCCATGGCAGGTGGTGGAAAGAGAGTTACTTTTGCCGGGGTTCCCTCACAACGGCGGCGAAGCATAGCCGCTGTCATCGCCTCAATGGTGGTTGTCAACCTGGTCTACGGGCTGACACTGCCNNCACAAGGGATCAGCAAGACTGTCATTGGCGTCAGCATTCTGGCCCAAGCGCTTGCAGGCGTCCTGCTCGCCCCCGTCATGCCGGCCCTGATTACGCGCACGGGTGCCATACGCATCATGCAGCGGGCGACGATCATCGCTGCATGCACTTTTGTCGTTCTCGGCCTCTACCAAGATGTTTACGCCTGGTTTGTCTTGCGGCTGCTGCTCGGAGGCGCCGGCGCTATCCTTTGGTCAGCGAGTGAGGCCGTGATCAACGAACTCGCCGACGAGCAGTGGCGGGGACGAATCATCGGCATTTACGGTTCGGCCGGGGCA
>JABAOE010001319.1_pt2 | contig 10419 bp, 17 predicted proteins | sample 7062141 | NCBI WGS metagenome assembly JABAOE01 (sample SAMN14538627, study PRJNA623070) | marine sediment metagenome | biome: marine biome [ENVO:00000428]; feature: marine pelagic biome [ENVO:01000023]; material: deep marine sediment [ENVO:00002113] | place: India: Gulf of Khambhat ...
CATTTGAACGCCTTTGCGGGTGCAGTTGGGCCAGACGCGGAGTATCGTGACCGCTTTTACCCCGAAAGCGGACATTCGGCTAGACTTGGTCGAAAGGGCCGCTAACGACCCAAAGCGGACATTCGACTTAATCGGGAGTAACAAGATTGGATACCGCCAAACTAAATGACTGGATGCAAGTAGTTGGAATATTTGCAGTAGTCGCTTCGCTGATATTTGTCGGTCTTCAAATGCAACTAGATCGGCGTCTGGCAAGGGCAGAACTCGGTTCGGGCTCTCTAGAATTTCGGGCAATGGTTGAGTTGGCACGAAGTGACCCTGACATTTCGAACGCTTGGACGAAGATGCTCGAAAGTCCCCAAGACCTGTCAGTTACGGAGATAGTGAGTGTCAATGGCATCTTGAGATCAGCTAGTTTAATTGCTGTTAGGGAATGTTATCTGAAAGCTGTAGAGGTATTTGTCGAGTGTGAAGCTATCGTTAATGCCGTAGCTAGTGACTTTTTTGCCAGCGAATATGCTCAGACGTGGTGGCGGCACAACTTTAGATCGAACCCGTTTGGTACTGCCGATTTCATCAATCATATCGTTACCAGTGTCGAGCCATCTGGAAATCGCTCATCAATAGAGAAAGTCAGAGCCGAGTTGTGACTTCTGCTTCTGGCCGAAAGCGGCCCATAATCTTGGCCGATACCCAAATATTCCAATGTCCGCTTTATCCCACAAGCGGACATTGGACCGTCAGTTTCTCAAAGTAACTGCAGGATGATCGCTGCCTGGCATGCAAAGCCGATAACGAAAGCGATCGTGCGTACCCACGGGATAGCAAAGGTGTAAGACAGGAAATGCACGAGCCGGGTCCAGAAATAGACCTGGCAGGCGAGCACGGTCGTGTCATTGCTGACACCCGCAGCATTTGCGATGAGTACGAGCGCCGCAAACACGACGAGGTTTTCGACCGCGTTCGCGTGAGCCCTTTTCATCTTTGCCGCCCATGGCGACAGCGGTTTCGGGTCGTCGGGATAGCCGACGGCATCGGCCAGGCCGCGTACCACGATCATATTCAGGATATACGGCATCCACATGATTGCCGTAAGGGCTGTCACCCACGTCAAACTCATGAGTTCACTGGTCATTTTCCCCTCCCTCTTCTAGTTGTCGTGCCAGGTGTGCGCTGTTTCGTCGAAGTTGGCGCTGACGACGGGCACGACACAAAACCGGTGCCCCGTCGGTGCTTCCAAAACCACCCATGACTTGATCTTCTCGATTCGTTTCGCGCCCAACTTTTCAAGTCGGGCTACTTCCGCTTCGATATCGTCCGTTTCGATATCGAGATGCACGCGGCTTTCATGATCGACTTTTTGTAGTTCCGCATACGGTGCGTCCGCGGGCATTTTGATTTCCACGTATGGGCTCTTCGACAGGTCTGCCGTTTTCGGCGCCGGCGCGCCGAGCGCGCTCGCCCAGAATTCGGCAGCGCCATCGAGGTCGTCGACGTCGCAGTCGATAATAAATCCTGCCAGCCTGCTCTTATGCATATTCTTATATTATTGTTTTTATGAAGGTTTTTACATGTTTAAGCCGGTTTCCTCGAAATAGCGGTCGTAGGCCTTGTGCATGATTTCCGGCGGAATGCTGATGAGGTCGGTTGCGAGATTCAGTTCATCCATCGTTTCCGCATCTTGGCGTCCGTCCACCGCGGCGACTTTCAGGAGCATCACCGCAATATCCTCTTTTTCATCGTCGTTCAGCAAATGGCTGAGATCTTGCAACAGGCTGTTCATGTCGGGATTTTCCGCGATGTCGTCGATAACGCGTCGCAGCAGTTCCATCGACTCCGCAGCCGGCATCTTGAAATGCTTCTGGATCAGCTCCAGCATACGCTCTGTTTCATTGATCGAGATCGTCCTGTCGCCCTTGGCAACATAAACGAGCAATGCTGCCAGGAGATATTTCGAGTCATAAACCTCGGTGCGACTCTGCGTCTCGATGATCAACTCGTCGCCGTCGATACGTGGTGGTTTGAGTTCTTCGCTCATGCTGGTTCCATATTCCGGTTAAACGCGCCAACGGCATCCGAGCCTATCTCGCTGATACTGCTCGTGCCTGCGAACTCCATCGCAATTCTCAACTCGTCGCGTAAAATCTGCAATGCACGTTCGACGCCCGCCTGGCCGAATGATGCGAGGCCCCAAAGATACGGCCGGCCCACCATGATTGCGTCCGCGCCGAGCGCCAGCGCTTTCAGGATATCCGTGCCACGCCGCACGCCGCTGTCCATAAACAAGGTCGTCCTGCCGTTCACGACCGGCGCGACCTCTGCCAGGCTGTCGATCGTACCGCGCCCGCTGTCATCTGCCCTGCCGCCGTGATTCGACACGATGATTCCGTCGACCCCCATGTCAACGCAACGCTCGGCATCTTCGGCTGTAACGATACCCTTGACGAACACCTTCATCTGCGTTTCCTGCTGCAAGCGATCGAGGAATTCCCAGGTCAGGTCGACCCCGCCGCGGGCCGCATCTACGGCGGTAATGCCGTCGAACATAGGCTTGGGCCGTGCGGCAATGCCGGAGCCCTCATGACAGGTGGCGCAGTCCCGAGTATCGCGCCGGATCGCCCGTTCCAGCGTATGGCGCGCCGGCGCGGCCGTGATCGGCAAGTCGACGGTCAGCACGACGACGGGACAGCCGGCGGCCTCAGCGCGGCGCAACATCTGGCGCACACCTTGCCAGCCGCCAAAGGTATACAACTGAAACCAGATTGGCGCGCCGCGCGCTTCGGCGACTTCCTCGATCGGTGTCGAGCTGACGGTCGACAGCAGCTGCAAGTGATTCAGTTTTTTCGCCGCGCGGGCGGTCGCCAGCTCACCGTCAGCGTTAAATGCCCGCTGCGAACCGCAGGGTGCGACAACGATTGGCGAGGGCCATTCCTGACCGAGTATCTCGACACGCGTGTCGATGTTACTGACTTTTACAAGTCGCCTCGAACGCAAATAGTAATGCTCGAATGCTTCCCGGTTTGCGTGTAGTGTCTTGTCGCTATTCACGCCGGTCGCCATATAACCGTAATGCGCCGGTGGCAGAATTTCTTTCGCCGTCGCTTTGAGATCGAAAATATCAATCGCCTGGTCGGGACTCGAAATGCGTTCCCCCGTCCCGGCCGCTGCATGGGCGAAATCGAGGCCAGCCAGTGCGTTACACAACGGACTGGCTGCCAGGAATTTCAGGAACTGCCTTCGCTCATTTGCACCGTGCGCCATGGTTATCGCTTCCCCCCTGTTAAGCCTGTTCGCTGTATTCTTAATTGACCGAGTCGGTAAGTCTTGTCAACTCGTACCATACAGACGATCGCCCGCATCGCCGAGGCCCGGCACGATGTACTTTCTTTCGTCGAGTCCTTCGTCGACGCTGGCAGCGAATATCTGCACGTCGGGATGTGCCTCTTCGACGCGCTGCAATCCCTCCGGGCAGGTGACGATGCAGACGACGACGATTTTCTGCGCACCGTATTCCTTCACGATGTCGATCGTCGCGACGGTGGAACCGCCGGTCGCCAGCATCGGATCGATCAGGATGCACAGTCCGCCTTTGACCTGTTCGGGCATTCGTTTGTAGTAGATAACCGGTTCCTTGGTTTTCTCGTCGCGGTAAACGCCGACGAAACCGACCCGTGCCGACGGTACGAGCGACAGAATTCCCTCGAGCATGCCGACTCCCGCGCGCAGGATCGGCACGACCACGATGTCTTCGTCGATCATACGGCAAGTTGCTGTTTTTAATGGAGTTTCTACCTCTACTTCCTTGACTGAAATGTTCTTTAGTGCCTCGTAACAGATAAACATGGTTATTTCCGTGGCCAGTTCGCGAAATGCCTTGTGCCCGGTTCCCTTTTCCCTGATCAATGCCAGTTTGTGCTGAACGCAAGGGTGTCGAACTTCTTCGTACATCTGTAAAACTCCCCCTTTTCTTTTTTGGAGCCTGAGTCAGGCGAGACGACCTATCAGCCGCAATAACGGGCGTTCAGCACTTATCCCCACGGTGCCAAACTCCCCTTGTATCTCGTAATGGCCGTCGCCGTTCCGTAGCAACCCCGATATGCGGCCCGTCTTCAGGGACTTTATCGCTTCCGCGACTTTGCTTGTAGCATCACCGTGCGGGACGACGATCTTCCTACAGTAAGCGAACTCGATGACAGCCTGGCGAAAGCAGGCGCCCTCGGCCGGTCGTGGTTCCTCGTAAAAGGCGTGCTCGGGTTCGAGCATCAGGTCGACGTCTATCAGCAGCGATTCCCCTTCCGTTTCCCAGTCGACGACGAAAGATTGTTCGAGGTCCACGGCTGCAAACTCACGCAATTCGGTCCAGTTTGTAACGTCATTACTCATGAACGAAATCGGCAGCCGACCGCTACGACACGATCTCCGTAATCACTTCCGTCCTCACGGAATTGGCGATGTAACACAGCTCGTGCGCACGATGATGCATTTTTTCTATTCTTGCGCTATCGGGAATCTTATCGCCTGAATAACTGGCTTTCGGCCGCAACAGCACTTTGGCCATCGCCGCTTTACCTTCGGCATTCTTGCCCATATAGCCGACCGCCTCATCCGTGTACGCGTCGATAACGTAGCCAGATCGCGCTGCGATGGCGAGGAAGAACAGCATATGACAACTGGATAACGATGCCACGAATGCTTCTTCCGGATCGACGTTTTCGGCGACCGACATGGGTAACGGCACAACGTCCGGTGACGGCGATGCCGGAACGGTAAGACCGCCATCGAACTGCCATTCGTGGGCACGACTGTACTTGTCGTCGACGAATACCTGCTGCCCGCGTTCCCAGTGAATTGTCGCGATGTATTCGCTCATGCCGGCCAGCTTACCTTTTTCTTTTTATGCCAGTCGTAGACCGTTGGCTACCGGTTTATCCGGAGTTGCGAGGACGACGCTCCCGTCGACCTGCACAAACCCGGTTACCAGGCATTCTGACATGAACGGCCCGATCTGTTTGGGCGGAAAATTGACTACGCCAAGTACCTGTTTTCCAACAAGTTCTTTCTTCGAATACAGGTCCTTGATCTGCGCCGAAGCGCGCCGCACCCCCGTTTCCTCGCCAAAATCCACGGTCAGTTTCCAGGCAGGTTTTCTCGCCTCGGGGAATTCCTGAACCTCGATAATCGTGCCAATCCGTAGCTCTACTTTCTGAAAATCGTTCCAGTCTATTTGCGGCATTTCCTGTCTCGTGTTGAGGATTGTTATTGGCGCAACCGGCAACGGACCGGTTCGTCAGGCGATCGAATCAAATGATCAGGCGAATGCTGTCTTGACCCAGATACCGATGAAGTAGGACACGGTCACGACGACGATGGCGATGCCGAGATGCTCGGTTATCACCGTCAGTGCTTTGACGCGCTGTATGTGTGCGAGAAAGGCACTCAACAGGGTGATGACGAGCAAGCCCCAGGAGACGCAGACGATGACGGCCGTTTGCAGTGGTAACCACAATAATGGCAGTGCAAAAGTCAGGGCAACGACGAGTTTCGTGAGGAATGTCCAGATCGTCGCCGCCCAGATGTGATCATGGGTCGAATCCGGATCGGCTTCCTGAGCAAGGTGAATTCCCATGGCATCGGACAGCGCATCCGCGATCGCCACGACAAGGATTCCGCCGAGCACCGCAACCAGGGATTGCGTGCCGGCGTGCAGGCCGACGATCAGGCCGATGGTCGTGATGACGCCGCTCGTCGCGCCGAAGAAGATGCCCGTACGCGCCCCTTTGTTCTTGATGATTCTTTTCATATGTTCGCGGCTGAAGCCGCTCCTACGGTAATTTTTTTCCGCGTAGCAGAATGGTCGCATAGATTATGGCATTTACGGCAATGACCACCGCGGCGAGTAGCAGTTGAATATCGCGCGTCAGCCCTGCCGGGTAAATTACGGGAAGAACGTATTGTTCTATGAAGCTCACGTCATATCCCTCCTGGCCGGCACGTAATCTGAGCCAGTTCTCCCATATCGTCAACGGACAAATCCTGCCCGTCAGTTCGACAAAGGCGCCCCAGCAGGCAGCCGGAATATGGATCCACACGAACCAGGAATAACGAAATACCAGGAGACCTCCGCCAACGACCAGGATGATAAAGGCGAAGTGCGCCACGAGTACCAGGTCTGCGGCCAGCCGGTAAATCATCGTTCAAAGAATACTCTTTATAGCGCGAGCCCGTACAGGTTGATGTCGTGATCGTCCTCCGGCATCCGTACTTTACGCTCGTAGCTGAATCCCAGTTTTCGTAGCAAGTGAACTGAAGGCTCGTTTTCCGGGTCCGCCATGGCGATGACTCTCGTCAGCCCGAGATCCTCGGTGGCATGTTGCAACACGGCACGCGCGGATTCGATGGCGTAGCCCTGTCTCATGAATCGCTTGAGAAACGCGAATCCGAGGTCGGGATCGTCGAAGCCCTCCCGCTGCAGCAGGCCACAGATCCCGGCGTGGCTAGCGGAGTCCTTGACGGTCACGAGAAACATTCCGTAGCCGAAGCGTTCGTAGAGACCGATTGGTCCGTCCGCCAAATAGCGCCGTGCATCTTCCAGTGAATGCACTTCCTTGTCGCCGATAAATCGCTTGAAGGACGGCTCGTTCACCAATTCGAACACGAACTCGCAATGGTCGTACGACAGCCGCGTAAGCAGCAGCCGATCGGTCTCCAGGACGGTCATGCAGCGTCGGAGAGCTTTTGCCAGAACAGCCGGTACGATCCGACAATATCCGCAGACGATGCGGCCGGCGGCTCCTCGCAGCGATCCTTGATATCGGCGATGAATTTGGCAAAAGCGGCGGACTGTTGCAGTGGATTTTCGCCGTCTTCGGTCTCGACCACCGCGATGTGCACGAAACTGACCCCGTCGGCGAGACAGAATGACACGTATCTCAGCCCCTCGGGTTTGTTTGCGTCCAATTCGTCGAAAACCGCGCGAATGTAAGCCTTGTTTTCTTCGGCCCGGTCCGCCTTTACCTTGTAACGAACGATGGTTGTATTCATTCGAACCTCCCACTCACGGACATCAGGCATCGGCAAACGCCGCGTTGTAACTGATGGTTCCGTTGTAGCCTTGTAAATATCCGGACGATAACTCTATCAGCATGAACACATCGTCAGGCACGTCATACTCGCTCCCGATGCCCCATTCGAAGGCCGGCCTGAAACCGAAGCGCGGATAGTATTCCGCGTGCCCCAACACGGCGACCGCGCCAATGCCGAGCTCCCTGCATCGCTCGAGCCCGGCGTTTACCAGTGCGCTGCCGATGCCGCTCCGTTGCCGCAACGGAGACACGGCCATCGGGGCGAGACCCATCAACTTGAGCTCGTCATACGAGTCGAGCGTGACTGGCGAAAACATTATGTGCCCGACGATGTCATCACCATCCACCGCCACCAGCGATACGACCGGTTCTGCCGAGTCGCGCAGCATATCGACGAGCTTTGCCTCCGACTGCGATGCAAATGCCGTTGCATTGATTTCGAACACCGCAGCCTTGTCTGCGTCCGTCTCCTTGCGTATCTCGATGCTCATCGCAGGAACCCGGCTAACGTGGTCGAGTACAGGTCGTAGTTCTGGATCGTATTGTGCCCGGCATCGTCCACGACGGTCACCGTCGTCAATTCGGGTTCCAGGGCCTCCGCAAGATTGAGTGAGCTTCGCATCGGGATAAACTCGTCCCGGCCAGCGATCAATAACAGCGTGGGGCTGGAAATACTGCCGGCGTGGCTCAGTGAGTCATACCTGTCCTTGAGAAGAACAGACACGGGAAATATCGGATAGGCCGAACGTGCGATGTTGACCATGCTGTCCCATGGCGTTATCAGGACCAGTCTTTGCGTAGGCCTCGTCGCCGCCAGGAATATCGCCACGCCACTGCCGAGGCTGCGCCCGATGATGGATATATTGGCATGCGTCTGGCTCGCATGGTCGTAGATCGCCTGCGCGTCCGCGGTAAGTGCCGCCTCGGACGGGCGTCCGGTGCTGGCGCCATAACCGCGATAGTTGACGAGATAGATGGCCTTGTCGGGAAAGAAACTCGAAAAATCTTCGACGTTGTAGGCGACATTCTCGGCGTTGCCGCCGAAATAGATGATGGCATCCCTGCCGTTCGCATTCAGCCGCCAAATCTGCACGGTCGCGCCATCGAGCTCGAGCCGCAGATCTTCGGCTGCAACATGCCGGGTTTCCGGCGTCCGAAAATAGATCATCGATCTTTGCGTGAGGTACAGAAAAGCACACAAACCGATGTACACCAGGATTACTGTAGTCAGGATCGACATACCGTTACGCTTCCGGGTCGTGTTCATCAGTCATCAAGGCGCTTCTCGCCCCGTGTCGGCTGGCCAGGCTTTATAGGGCTGATGTTGATAGTACTTCGGCGTCGAATCCAGCCTGATATGCAGCCATGCCACGCCCAGGCCCGAGGTGCTGAGCCACATCGGCCTGTCGCCCAGGGTTTCAGCGACGGACAGGGCGACCTCCTGCCACAGGACCTGGACCTGGCCGACAGGGGCCGTGCGCAGGAAAGCAGCCAGGTGCGCGTACTGTGTCGATGCATCGTTGGGGCACGGAGCAACCAGAAGTGCATCGCCGCCAATATTGCGAAAGCTGATTACGGGGTCATTCGAATAGTACGAACCGAACGCTCTGGGATTCGGCTGCAAGCCGGCGAGCATCTGTGCATCGACCAGGACAAACTCGGCATGCGTCTCGATGTTTGAGTTATCGAGCGGCGGATGCTCCCAGAAGAATGCTGCAAACGGCGAACCCTTGAGCAACTCCGTGTACCAGTCTGCGAAATCAGAATCGCCCTGCAGCAATGCGAAATAGTCACTGAATGGCAGGGCCCGATCGTCCTGGTACAGCCGGATGTGTTCGGTTCTGCCGCTAGCCGACCTGTCTGCCGCCCACCTGCCCCCAACCGACATCACTCTATCCGGCGCCGTTCGACACCCAGGTAGTCGAGCGTTTCCTCTTTGAGCCCCTCGTTCGATCGAAGCTCGACGGCACAACGGTTGCTGCGGCAGACTGCGTGCCGCTGCAATCGGCCAGTCGGACAGTCGTAATAGACTCGATACCGGCAACTCTGCTCGTAGCGGCTGTACTCGGCGCGGAGCGTGCTGATCTCATTCTTTGCCACTGAAGTCAGACACTCGATCGGGTAACCGTAATCGAACAGTGTGCAGTCATCATCGGTCGCGCAAGACTGCGCGCCATCTACCTTCTCGCGCAGTATTGCTTCCGCCTGGTCACAATTTACGGCCTCCGCGCTGACCCGGGTCTCCGAGTCCGGGCGCACCTCGACCTGGCTTGGTCCCGGATCGGCCGGCGATGCTGGCAACAACCACCGCGTATCACCTTCCAGCCAGGTCGCGACCAGCCAGAGTGCAACCGCCACGATGATGGAGACGACTGCGGTAGCCAGGGACAAGCGGTTCATGGGTTCATAGCTGCCATATCAGAATCTGTCGATGACGGTGACGCCTGCAACGTGCAGTTCCGCCGGATTTCCCAGCGCATTCGCCGCTCGTTCGAGGTCGACCGTCTGGCTCACCAGTCTCCCGGGCTCGAGTTTCTTGTCTGCGATCATCTGCAACATCCGGCCATACTCATGTGCCTGCATTCCGTGGCTACCGACTATTTCGAGTTCGTTGGCGATGACAAGCTCTATCGGTAGCGGTGGTCGGTAGTCTTCGCCCGCCATCAATCCGACCTGCACGTGGCGTCCGCGCTTTCGCAAGCCCGCGATCGAATTATGGCAGGTCTCCCTGCTACCCAGCGCATCGATCGACAGCTGCACACCACCGCAGGACAGGTCCCTGATTTCCTCGACGACCCGTTGGTTCGAGGCGGCGTTGATCGTCTCGGCCGCACCTGCGGATTTCGCCATCCCCAGAGCATCTTCGTCGATATCAATCGCGATCACTCTTGCGTCGAATGCACTGGCAATCATCACGGCCGCAAGACCAACACCGCCACAACCGTGTACTGCGACCCACTGGTCCGGCGCGACCTTACCCTGGGCGACAATGGCCCGGAACGAGGTCGCAAAGCGGCATCCCAGGCTGGCCGCGGTGACGAAGTCGATATCATCGGGTAGCGCTACCAGGTTGATATCCGCATACTTGATTGCAACGTATTCCGCGTACGAACCCCAGTGCGTGAATCCCGGCTGGAACTGAAAATCGCAAATCTGGTGATTGCCGGATGCGCATTGTTCGCACTTCCCGCAACCACCGACGAACGGCAAGGTGACGCGGTCTCCCTCATGAAAATTGCGGATTCCCGCGCCTGTTGCCTCGACCACGCCCGCTATCTCGTGCCCCGGCACGTGGGGCAGGGTGATGTCCGGGTCGTGGCCCATCCAGCCGTGCCAG